>Ga0181576_10000060_pt1 | contig 66160 bp, 45 predicted proteins | sample 101ome_22_FD_132464 | JGI IMG/M metagenome (GOLD analysis project Ga0181576, IMG submission 132464) | Coastal salt marsh microbial communities from the Groves Creek Marsh, Skidaway Island, Georgia - 101412BT metaG (megahit assembly) | ecosystem: Environmental > Aquatic > Marine > Intertidal... | reverse complement strand
AGAGCGTCGCCAGTGCTCGCCAGGTGTGCGAGAACCTGGCGTAGCTTGCCACGGCGTGATACGCAATACGAGCTCTGTGCTAATTTTAGCATTTTCTTTTCTAGCGGCACGTTCTAGCGACTTCGTCCAGTCCGTTCGTCTCTCGTATCGCGGTCGCTCTGTGCGAGTCTCACTAACAGTGAGACGACTCGAGTGAGACGGTCGCTCACGACAAACCATATTGGACGATTTAGAACCATCTTCATTTTTTTATAGATTGTCAAAAGTGTCAAAAAACCCGAAAACCGGAACGGAGAATAGCTGTATCCTCTATCATTTCGGCACGTTCCGCTTTTTGTTGGTCTTCAGACAGTCTACATCTGTAGACAGTTCTTCTTCTTCAACTGTTCAAGAACAAGTAAATAAGACACGTGAAGTCTCATCGACGCAAGGGAAGCTCTTGGCGTTGTCGGAAGCTGCGTCCCGTGTTTCTCGTCGTTCTCTGTAGGATTGGATCAACTGTGTACTCCCAGCAGTTAACCTTTGGACTTCAGGCTCGCTATTATGCAACACAGCCACAGCGCTAGCCGTAAAACTCTGCTCTCAAGCTCTAAGACGGGATGCTCTCTGTACTGAAAAAAAGTTTAGCTACGACGCTATACTTGTACTCCACACTAGTTGGACTCGTGTATATTTTACAGAGGAAATTGCAGTACTTTCCAGACAAGAGTGTTCCGCCGGCGATTTCGAACCTACCGCACGACTTCCAGGCCATGCAAAATATTAGTGTTGTCACAGAGGATGGTCACACACTTCAAGGTTGGTATTTACCCGCCTCAAGTTCGCACACGTTTTCTACGACGAGCTCTATAACTGTATTACATTTACACGGTAATGCCGGTAATCGACTCCACCGGCTCTTCTGGGCTCGTGAAATCCAGAGTAGGTTCGGGTGTGCTGTTGTTCTATTTGACTACCGTGGGTACGGCGGCAATTCGGGTTCAATATCTGAAACTGGGCTCATACATGACGCGAAGGCGGCTATAACTTGGACATGTTCGCAAGCCAAGAAAACGAAACACAAAGTAGTACTGCATCTAGAAAGCATTGGTAGTGCTGTGGGCCTGTCAGCCATCGCCTGTGATTCCGCATCGCACTGCATACACGGCGTTGTTTCCGAGGGGGGACTAAGTTCTTGTCTTGATCTAGCTACCAAAATGTTTCCATTTTTGCCAGTTCGATTACTGTTGAAAGATAAATGGACAAAAACACTCAAAGGTGCAGAGAGTCTCGGAAAGGAAACACAGTATCTTGGTCTTCATGGTGCAAAAGACCAAGTGGTACCAGTTTGGTCTGGTCGAAAGCTTTATGAAAGAGTTTCGTGCGCTAAAACATTCGTCACGTTTCCGTACGGCACTCACAATGACCTGTTGCTACAACCGGGATATTTTGAAGCCATTCGCTCACTTTATACCTCAATCTGACGTTGTAAACTTTTGTGGAGATGACTGCATGTTGCACAACATGGCAAAACACCAGGCCAGTATTTCTGCTGCAGGTGGAACGCCAACGGCACAGATGATCTTCGCTATTGATTTTCAATTGAGTACATCAAGTCATCCAAACCAGTGCCCAGAGCGGCGGATACACCTACAATATTGAGCTGTTGATAAAACTCCTGCAAAATCGTATTCAATGACGACGTCAGTGCAGAAGAGTAGTCGCCAACTCGATCCAGCTCGTTGTGCAATAGAGATGCGTCAAACAGCTGCTTCACTAAAGGTTCGTATGGAACGATATCGATTTTGTTGAATATAAGGACCAGTGGCAACTGTATTCGGTAGAGCACACTAACTGCCTGAAGCAGGTTGCTTACCAAGGCCTGGGGTCTTTGGCAGTGTGATGTGTCTAAAACGTAGAAAATGTAAGTAGCAAACGTATTCGATAGCATCTCAGTCATCATCATGCCGCTAGCTGACCAAGTGAACATCTCAATTTGACCCGGGGTGTCGATCAAGACATATCTGTGGTCGATGGTGCGTTCCTTGAGAATATCTATCACTTTGTCGAAACGGGTGGTGAACAGATTTGAAGACGTTAAGATTGCCCCGTTCGGTCCTAAACCGTACTCTTTCATGACGGCTTTGTAATTCACCGTGTCCCGTATATCGATATTGGCTTCGTACGGGGTGTTCTGGGCGGCCGGATCAAGGTTCAAGACGTACGGAGCTTGCCCGCCACTACGCAAGTGCGAAGAAACTCTTTCCACTAGCGTGGTTTTACCCGATCCAGCCATCCCAACAAAGATGCACACAGCGCTTCTGCTCTCTATGGACTCCATTGAACGCTATCGCAATAATGTTAAGGTGGTGCCTCGCTCGTGGAATAGTGCGCTCGCAAGCGCTGCCCAAAAATTTTAGTACCAGCACTGGTAACTCGAGTTAGAGTTTACTCAGAGGTGCTTGGCCTAACACCTGGAAAAATTTATGTCGCCGCTTCAGAGAGTCCCTACATGACTCGTCAGTCATGACTCGTCAGTCATGTAGAGACTCTCTGAAGCGGCGACATAAATTTTTCCTGAAAAAATAGCTCATTCTCTATCTCCCCGTTGGCCTCATTTTCTGTCGTAATTTTAGAGATGTTCATTTTCGTTTGAATTCCATATTCATTTACAAATTTCAGTACGTTTATAAACCAGTGACTGTAAACGGGGGTGGCTATGCTGCTGAAATTGTTGGCCACTGACGGTTGGCGAAAGACCCGAGACAAGACCGTTGCCGCTCTGAGCGCGCGTTACAGTTCCAACGATTTCTCACAATGATCGGGAGATAATTTATTGGCAATGCGAACATCAGCCGCTCCATTCGTACTAGATTCGGAGTCCAAAAAGGCGAACGAACGGCTCTCACTTGTTGCTCCAAGTGTACCAGAGAGCGGCTTCCCCGCACAGCTACAGTGCGCTTTTGCTCAGCGGGGGTTGCGTTCTGTGGGATTCCTTCAAATTCGATCGACTTTGACTAAACGAACCACTCAGGCTCCATCTCAATTTAATCGCGTGTCTCCGGGAACAGTCGAGTTCGAGGTGGTATTTGCTGGACCTTTGCCCACTACGAGGAGGCAGTTGTTGGGCAGTGTTCGTGATATGCTTGACGACTCCCGCAGCGAAAAAGTATGATCCGCATAATGTCTGTGTCGTGCTCGATTAATAGCTTGATATAGGTTGGTCTGAAGTATGCATCATTCAAAAACTTGAGCCTGTCGTCTTTGGCTCTCAATTATAGTAGTGGTACTCAACTAAGGAACACCTGCAGTGGTATGACTGCTAGATATATCATCAAACTTGTTGACAGATTTCATCTTAGGATGTGCTGAAGTGATGTTGCGCTGCTCTACTAGTAACCTCACACGAAAGCAAGTTTCAGTTTCTTTGCGGTGCTTGCAACGTTACAGTATGTTAAAGAAGATTTTGACAACATGGCTCGCACAGAGTGCACCGAGACAGGTTGGCTGAAAAACTAAGTGTAATTTCCGTTGCTAAGCCATATGATAGATCGATCTTCAGTCAAAATTACTGCTGACCGATGTCAAGAGATGCGAAAATCGGTTGATAAGATATGTATTGCATGATTTATCGGTGACAGTCAAAGTTATTTCATTGCGATACATGCTCCTACTCAGCTCCATTCGGGCCTTAAGAAGAGAGGTGATCATGATGACGTGTTCACTGGCTATAGATACTCTGACACCAAATCAGTTACAAGACATCGTAGGCGATGTCCTCACAAGAAGTTCAAGTGGCAAAGTTGTCTTGCTAATTAAGGATATTGATTCCGTGACCAGTGTTAAGGTTGAGAAATTGGAAGTTGTGTGCAACTTTTTGAAAGAAATGGATAGAATAAATTCTCAAGGTGATTCTGTATCAGGTTCGGTGCATGTAAATATACTTTTTCTACCCTGATATAATTTCTAGGCACAAAACTTCTCATACTTGGCTACGCCGAACGAAGTGTCACTATTCATCCTAGAATCATGCAACTTTTCCAACGACAGGTTTGTGAGCTTGACGCTGTAAGTAGTATTCTTCAGACTGAAGTCTTATTCGTGTGCCTGTCAGGCTTCAACTACAGCAGAATTGTCAGGACTTGGAGGGACAAGTAAATCAGTTGAGCAGCGTACTGCCTTGCTGGAATCTGTCAAGACCCATATACGGAGTCAATTAAGTATCAACTACGGTCGTCGATGCGAATGCGTCGATGCGTCTTTGGTTACAGAGGTGAGCTTCTGATATATCATGCAGAATAGAGTCTCACTCGATATTTGAAGCGAGTCTCATGTTGGGAGGATGTCGGAGGTCTAGGGCATGTGAAAGTTGCACTGGAAGAGATGATAGCCTGGCCATTGAAATACCCAAAGTTATTCAATAGTTCTATGAGCAGGAAAGGAGCGCTTTTATCTGGACCACCGGTAAGATGTCTACGATTGCACCTCGGCTTGACATCACTTTCCTTCTTGCAGGGGACGGGGAAGACTTTGATTGCCAAGGCCGCAAGCACTACTTTCAATTTGCACTTTCTGAGCATCAAGGGTCCAGAGTTGTTGAATATGTATGTTGGTGAAAGTGAGGTAAAGGATGTAGCCGATCGAGTACCTTCTGTTCAATTGATAAGCGTGTCAGAGGTGCATCAGGGAACTATTCGAGCGCGCAAAAGCTCTTTCACCAACGTTGATTTTTTTTGACGAAATTGATGCATTTGCGAAGGTGAGCTTGAGAAGACATGATTTGTAGAAGCCCGGAGACTTATAGTGATTCATAAACCTTAAAGACAGCAGCAGAGTCTTCGCTGACGAATCGCATCCTCAGTCAGATTATTACTGAGCTTGATTCCGTGAAAGGAGAAAATGTATTTGTACTTGCAGCAAGTAATAGAATTGAACTTGTAGATGCATCCATACTTCGACCGGGAAGGTGAGTTTATGCATTTATTGAAACATACTAGTGTTTATCGTTATAATGCAGGCTCGGTTTAGTGTTGTATGTTCATCCATGTGAGACGGAGGATACAAAAATAGACATATTCAAGGTTTGCTCAGGTATACGTTTGAGACTAAAAAAAATAACTTCTCTGTAGGCACTAACGAGAAAATTTTCGTTTTCGCATGACTTCGAAATAAAATCGGTGAGAAATTACAGCAATAACACTGTCTTAGTCACATTGGCTGATTCCACCTGGACAGGTTGTCCCCCGCCTTGCTACTTCAACTACAACTGGTGCTGATATATATGCGTACTGTGTGTCTGCTTGGATCAATGCAGCACGGCGCTCCATCAGTCTGCATTCGGACGTTGTCGAAATTATAAATGCAGATTTTTACTAGCTCAATGTATCACTTTTGATGCAAAGTTACATCTGAAAGATACCATAGAACTCGTTCCAAGGCCTTGTATGGAAGAGAGGCCGCATCTGGCAACCATCGTGTGCGGCAGGTTGAGCTGTGTGTACTACGTGCTCGAGTTTGCTATCTAGGTACTTGATACACGGTGTATTATACACCGCATATTGTACATGCACGGATTATTAGTAGTTATTTCATCGGTGTTCGAGTAACGAGTAAGTAAAGTAAAGTACTCGAGTGTAAAAAGACTTGAAAACTTCATTTTCCTGCCACACTGGCTCGATATCACTAATCCTGCAACGAACTACTAGCCAGGCTAACTAATTTTAGTGTCTAAAACTTTTAGTCGTTTTGAGACGGTCGACCCGGTGCGCCGCACGCGCAGCTATTGTGCGCCCGTACAAAACTTCGACCTTCACGAGAAGAAGTTTGTACACGTAGTAGTATTCGGTCGATCTTTGGAAAACCCACGATGGGCCAAGCAGACAGGCGAGTATTCGGCAGAGGTGTCGGGGTTGGTGAGTTCCGGTCAGTTTGTTCGACGTGCGTCTAACGATGCTTAAGGTATTGGATTTGGTTGCGGATTCGGCGTAGGTCTTGGTTTCGGAGGTAAAGCGTGCGTCCTGGAATGTTTGAGAAACTCACACTCGATAGGTGTGGGTGGTGGTTGTGGTCTTGGCGTAGGCTTGGGCTGGGGTGTTGGTCTCGGGTTCGGCAGTAAGTACATCAGTCAACAGTTTGATTTCGTCGGGAAACATCGAACAAACGGTCCCACTGAGTAACACATCGCTGGGGGGGGGGAGGAAATGGGAAGTCTCGCGAAGTTTCAGCGCATTAAAGTGTTACACTCTAGAAAGAACCTCGAGCGACTCGTGTTGCTTACCAACAAGTGATAGTGCTGTGGAAGCAATGTGTGAAGCACTCAAACCGGCTTCTTTGAGTTGAAATGAGTAAGAACCATGATCTATTGGGCGATCGGGTAATATCATCGGTCTCATTTTGAGTCCGGAATCGAGAAGGCCATCAGTTGCAAGGAAGTGCATCACATGTGTTGAAAAACCTCCGATGGCACCTTCTTCAACAGTGATGAATACTGGATGGGACTTTGCTAATCTTCGAATGAGCTCAACATCGAGCGGTTTGCAAAATCGTGCATCAGCGACAGTGGTGCTGACGCCATATTCTTCAAGCATCTGTGCAGCAAGGAGGCAATTGTTGGTAGGAGTGCCGTAGCCAAGCAAAACGACATCTGAGCCTTCACGCAGTACTCTTCCCTTGCCAATATCTAAAATCATCCCTTTGTAACCTGGATTCATTACCTTCACGCTTTCACTTTCCATGTTGATACCAACACCAGATCCTCGCGGATATCTGAAGCAAGAGGGGCGATCATCGATTGCCAGTGAAGTTGCAACCATATGGCAAAGCTCTGCTTCATTCATTGGGGCCATGACAACCATATCTGGCAGGCACGCCATGAACGTGACATCGTAAGCGCCAGCGTGTGTAGGACCATCTGCACCGACTAGACCAGCACGATCCATGGCGAATCTAACTGGTAGTTTCTGGAGCGCTACATCGTGCACTACCTGATCCCAACCTCGCTGCAGGAAGGTAGAGTAAATCGTGCACATCGGCTTCAAACCTTCACACGCAAGACCTGCGGCAAACGTGACCGCATGCTGTTCAGCAATACCTACGTCGAAGGTACGATCCGCAAAGTATTTCTCGAAATGGTTGAGACCAGTGCCACCACCCATTGCGGCATGCACTGCGACAACTTTATCGTCTGCCATAGCTTCACCGATAAGAGCATCAGCGAACACTTTGGTATACGACGGGACAGTACCGAGCGCCTTGCTCTGTTCTCCAGATGCAAGGTCAAATCGAGAAACACCATGGTATTTATCCTGAGCTTCTTCTGCATAAGAATAGCCACGGCCCTTTTCAGTGACGATGTGGATAAGCACTGGTCCAACGCTCTTGGTTTCTTTCACTTCTTTCAGTATAGCGATCAAGTCTTCTAGATTATGACCATCGACAGTACCTATGTAGTATATGCCAAGCTCTTCGAACAGCGTTGAGCCAGAACCGCTAATCATACCTCTAGCGTACTCATCAACTTTGGCTGTCACTTCTTGCACTGGTGTCGGCATTTGCTTTGTGAGTGCCTTTGCTGACTCTCGAAGCTCCCGGAGCGGACGTGAAGACTGCAGTCGAGCAAAAGTTGATGACAACGCACCCACTGGATCCTGATTCAAGCTATTGTACTGCGTTGGCAGTGATACTTGCTTGTTGTCATTCAAGATGATTATCATGTTTGTATCAAGATAACCAGCGTTATTCATTGCTTCATACGCCATACCGCCCGTGATCGCACCGTCTCCGATGATACTGATTACGTGATTGTTAGCACTTTGCATGTCGCGAGCGACTGCCATGCCCAAACCAGCAGAAATAGATGTGCTGCTGTGTCCTGCACCAAAGCAGTCATACGGGCTTTCGCTTCTCTTCGTGAACGGTGAAAGACCTCCCGTTTGCCTCATCGTGTCCATTTGACTTCTTCTGCCTGTGAGCATTTTGTGTGGATACGCTTGATGACCGACGTCCCAAATAATCTTGTCAGAAGGCTGATCGAAAACGTAATTCAACGCTACTGTGAGCTCTATCACACCCAAGCTTGAGCCCAGGTGCCCTCCTGTCTGGGAAACGTTGTAGATGAGATCAGCACGTAGCTCTTTTGCAACTTGCTTCAGCTGATCTAATGTGAGAGACTTGAGACTTGATGGGAAGTTGATAGTGTCAAGAAGCGGAGTTGCTGGTTTGGTAGATATGGCTCCGTAGCCTGCTATCCCTTTTATCTGTCCTTCCTCCATTTCAAGTTCGGTCTCCGTTTCTTTCTCGAGCGAGGCACGTATGGTGGTCGCGCGTCTGAGTTGGACACAAGTACGTGCGGAAACCACTGCTCTCAAGTGATGGCCACATCCTCCTCTGCTGGATACACGCTGTGGACAAGTCTTTCTTGCGCGGATACCATACCTCAAGGAACCGAGGGATAAGGTGTTCATCAGCTTCCGATTCTCGAGTCTGAGCTGTGCGGTAAAATATCGAAGCTCTGTCGTTATATGGCAATGACGCTGAAGGCAGCGACTACTCGACGTTCAATATCAGCGACACACGCGAGAAAAGCTGCCGTGCACGTGATCGCCGGCGTTTTCTTGCCATATCCACTCATCTTGACTGACGTGACTCCCCCCTGTAAATAAGCATCACTTGTATCATATATAACAAATTAGATACCTATCTAGGTATAAATATTATAAATATTGTATCAGGAATGTAAAACGTACACAAAGTAAAATCTAGAAGTTTCTGCCCTAACTTCGGAAGCCGCATCAGCCGACCTAGCAAGAGACGCTTCTCGAACTCTTCGACGCGTCGCCGCACGCAAGTGACGAAAAGGACGCAGGGATAAATATACACGTTGGACTTGGAGTGCAATTCCACAATGAACGCTCAAGGCGATGTAAGGGTAACGTTCCCGTCGACGGAGAACAACCAGTTACGACGGAACGTCAACACGCTCCCGAGGAAGGCACGCTGCGCTCGCCACGGTCAGCGGACACGAACGATTCGAGAGGTGATGATACATGCAGCGAATTGAATGCAAGAATGACCTTTCTTGTTTTTAGGTGATCCCAAGTCTACAGGGAGACGCCTCTACACAGTCACCGCCCGACTTGCCTTCTTTCATCTTCAAAGAGAGGATAGTATACTTGGTAAGCGAAAGAAAAGAAGGAATTTGTAACACACTGATCGAGTTTCAGGGTATGACTCTGGTTCCATCCGTCACGGAGCTGATTCTTGCAGAGCTACTATACCTACAGTATGAAGACAAGAACAAACCTGTTCAGTTGTACATCAATTCCACAGGCTCTTCCAAGGTGGGCGTGTATACAGCACACGATCGCGCTTCTTAAACTATTCACTAGGACGGACAAAAATATGGCTACGATACAGAAGCTTTCGCGATTTATGACACGATTCAGTACGTATCTACACCAGTGCATACGATAGCCGTCGGCACAGCCTGGGGTGAAGCCGCAATGTTGCTTGCTGCAGGTAACAAGGTATCTCTATACTTCTTAAGAGCCCACTTTCATTTTCATATCTGATCATTCAAGGGTAATCGAGCAGCCTTACCATCGGCAAGTATAATGCTGAAGCAACCTCTCAATGCCTTTCGAGGACAGGTAAGTAAGTCAAAATGAACATGAAACATGTTTCTAACGAAGTACAGGCCTCAGAACTGGAGATACAACGTCAAGAAACGCGAAATACTAAGGAACAAATGGTAAGCCGCTAGATTTAGCGCCATGCATGTGAACTTAATATTTCAAAAGTTGGAAATTTTGGCAAAGAGTACTGGAAAGGATAGGAAAGTGATAGAACAAGATATTAACAGACCCTTGTACTTGGCTCCAGTGGACGCAGTCGACTACGGTTTGATAGATAAGGTAAAACGTTTACTACCTTTCAATGCTACATCTTATGGTATTGCAAGGTTTTAACCAACTGACTTGCACTATTTGGGATGCATGTTGAGAATCAACAGTGCAGTCTACATTTTGGTAGCTTCTAATTACATTTACGCGACATTTTAGAAGGTCTTCCTTGTGATCAATTAGGAGTTAGTGTTAACATTTAAGCAAAGCCCGCGCGACAGTTTGCGCCTCAAATCGGCGAATATCCTCGTAAGTTTGTCCAACACCAACAAACAATATGGGGACAGAGGACATGTAAACTAAGGATAAAGCAGTCCCTACTTTGTCATCAATTGTATCAAATTTTGACAAGAAGATGCCATCGATAATCCGATTCTTTTTACTGCTAGCGAAAGCTAGCAGTCTACGCTCGAATTCCACTATTTGACTCACACCATCACCTCCAACAAGGGCTTCACCTACAAACAAAGTGAGGTCTGGTTTGTTCATTGTCAGTAATTTTGCAAGTGAGCGCATCAAGGGATCGTTATCTTGCATGCGACCTGCAGTATCTATCATAACCACATCAGTGCCTTGTCGTATCGCTTGCTGAATGGCTTGTTGGGCTATGGTTGCCGGGTCTCTCTCATATCCACGCTCAAAAAGAGCACATCCAAGCCGTTGGCAGTGAGTCCGCAGTTGCTCAACAGCACCTGCTCGAAAAGTATCACACGCAGCTACCATGACGCTCAAGTTCTGTTGCTTCAACCAGTAAACGAGCTTAGATAGACTTGTGCTCTTACCAACTCCATTGACACCAATAAAGGCGATGACATATGGTCGCCGGCTTATTTTTGCTTCTTGAATGTCAGCCAGTACGTCTACTTTCGCCACAGAACTCAGAAGTCTGATGATAGCGGCTTCTAAAGCTCGTTCAAGTACTGTCGAGAGTGATTCCCAACTTGTCACTTCTGTCCCGACAATACTTTCAACAACTTTTCTGAGAATCACATCAGCCACCTCGCTGGTAACATTGCGTTCAAGTAATTTTTCACGCACAGATCCTATGATTGGTTGCATCGCTTCTCTATCAATATTTGACTTGCCAAAGCCTAGGAACTTTTTGAGGAACTTATTCTCCCTCACGAACGACCCCCATTCGTGTGTTGTATCTGTGCTCTTCTGGGTGCTGCACCAGCTGCCAGACATGGCAAGTGTTTTTGTTTCAGTATTGTTGAGAGTCACTTCCAGATCGCCGTTACTAGTTGTTATTGGTAGCGTGCAGTGTTCAACGCAGACGTCTGTACCACTCGTGGATGTATTTTGATTGCCGTGCAATCCCCTGCCTTCACTTTCACTGTACAGCGTATCAAACATGGGCTTAAAAACTGTCAGCACTTGAGACTGGAACTGGTGCAGATGTCCTTCAGAAACCATAACTAAGTCCGAAAATCTCTCGTACATCAGATTCAAGACATTTTGAGCAGTACGCACATGGCACGGCAAACATACTATGACAAATATGTTACCGCTGCCACTGTGATGGAGCCAAACTGTCTCATGTTCCTTTTCGGTCTCGCCAACGCAACGCACTCTCTCCTCTACTTGGGTAAGCGTGCCCATTCGTAACACTAGGCCCCGGAGGTCTACACTACCACCTTGAAACACTTGATTGGATAAGACGAGACCACTACTAGTCAACAAAGCCACTTGTCGAAGTGAGCTCATCTCTGCTCCGTCTGTTCGCCTAGATTAACTTCAAAGTGAGTCGCTGAAAATTAGCAACACTTCAATGCCCGATTATTCAAACGTGCTTACGTCTGTTTGCGCTGTCTCCCGTTAACTCGACTCGTGCAGGTTCTACTGAATAGCGGTATGCGCTGAGTTGCAGCAAACTTGAACTAGAAGAGAGACTCTTGAAGAGTCACTCTTCCAGGGGACTTTAAAAAATAGGTTGATACTAACTACTTGATACTAAGTAGTTAAACTAAGGGAATAACAGCAGAATAACAGCAGAATGACAGCAGAACTTCGCAACTCGGGTGCGTTGACGAGCCATGAACCGTGATCTCAATTACACTCGATTCCGTTCACGTCCGAATTATGCGTCATACGTGTAAGAGTTAATTTTCATAACTTGGGCATAACTCGACCCCATCAAAATTAACTCAACGATTAACTCGCCCGAGTTATAAAAAAACGTGAAAACTCTTCACAACTCGGGCCTAAAAATTATGAACGGGCGTACTCTTAGTCGCCCTAATAAGAGTTTTTTATTAGTATCGATAGTAGCTTTTTATGTGGATCTATCTAAAATACTATCGTAAGTAATTGGATATCGTACGTAATTCATTCAGGTCCGCGTAGACCGCGCGAGGCTAGAGTCAAAATGCCACTAAGTCACCTGGTCGTCGCCGCCGCTCCAAGGACTTCCCGTTGCACAACTGCGCAGGGGCTCATTCAAGCGCGAGATGAGCCAAGACGCACATGCTGGAAACGTGGCAGATGCGCCGTTGAATTTTGACAGACACTCTCGAGCTTGTACTGGCTGTAGACTAGTCAAGACTTTTGAACAGGTGAAGTTTCTTCGCACTTTCACGTGACACATGCTCACTTTCTCTCTCATTTAGTTTGTGGCTCACGGCTGCGAAAACTGTGTCCACTTGCTCATGAAGGATGATCGAGAGAGGGTCGTGGATCTCACGACGCCGAATTACACAGGGTAAGTTGAGTTGAGTCGCTCTTTCACAACTCGTGATGCAAGCCCAGCCTGGTGTCGCTTCTACAAGGTCAATCCTCTTGGGTCGGAAAATGGCTTAGATTAGGTACGCAAAGCTACTTCTACGCTCGATAATTCATTGAACCTACTAACAGATAAATATGTGACTGGTTGTTATGCCCTTGAGCTTGCTGGTCCTGCTGCGATGCGGTGAACTCTTCGTGGCGAGGTCAGGGATTTCGAAGGTCAAACGGAGGATTGATACCTCGATCATTAGAGATGTAAAGATGAATTTCGTATAATTCAATATTTAGTCGCGGAAGTCATGGAACTTAGGTAGAGTGGCGTCCATCAAGCTGTCTTGCCTGCAACTGCATTAGTTGGAACATGTTTAGTAGTCCATTCGTCCTAGACGGCGTCAAAGCTGAGTTTAATCCGAGATCTGCTATAAAGTCGGGCTCAAGTCTCGATATATCTTCAGGAGGGTTTCCGGCCAATCCTTTGATCAACATAGCTGCTAGACCCTTTGTAAGCTGGGAGTCTGAGTCTGCCATGTAGTATATGTGTCCGTCTTTGAGTGTAGGGACGATCCATACCTGTAGCACATACGTTCAAGGTGACTCTCATTCAAAATTCTATTAGACTCACTTGTGAGACACATCCCGGTACCTGAATTGTCTAGATGAGAAAAGTGACTGGTTTCCTTGTAGTTCATACCTTATGTTCAGCCCTCAGTAGTTCCTACAGCCATGCAGTTATTGCACGATTCTCGTGTCTCATGGAATCGTTACCTTATCGAGTGGTTCTAGGGTCTTTGCCATGAATAGAAGTTGGCGATATCTTTGCATCGGGTCTGGTACCTGTAGACACTTGTAAGGCGAAGTGTTTCTGGCACATGCCTCGTGACGAACCGCTTGAAAAGACTGTATGAGTGTGTTCAAACTACGCGGTATATCGTCGTCTACTGAGTTATGGGTCTTCATGAATTCAGCTCGTACACCCTTGGGAGTCCTCTTCGATTTTCTGCAACGAACAACACTGTAGGTACAAGTCTTAGTGACACCAGTCATAGGGTGGGTGTGCACACCCAACTTGACCTTGCTACAACCGACGACGAAGGTGGAGTTCATTTGGTACTTTATGCGCACACTGTATTCCAAATCAACAACGGTACAATATCCTATCAAGCTACTGGCGAGGCATCGCCACCGCGTGGCTCTGGCGTTCGCATAGAGTTCTACTGGGAACAGCAGCGGTTGCGTCAGCGGTTCCGTGGGGGAAAAATTTATCTCGCACCTTTAGAGAGTACCTATACACATGACGAGTCATGAACCGTCTAGAAATACATATTTTACATCGTTTAGTTCTAAAAGTTTGATTCTACAACATCGATAACTTTGACCCCCTTCTAATTAACTCAAGGATTGACGAGTAAAAAGTTATCATCAAACCTTAAATTTGACCATAACTTTGGGCAAAGTTATTGTCAAATTTACCGGTACGTGATTTCAATAACTTTATGCTACCCGGTAGTCGCATTTTTTCAATAACTTTCTGATAACTTTAGTTAACTACGGTGCTCTTAGTCGGCCTTATGAATTAGATGAGTTTATACTCACGTGGAGCATCACAGTAGTGTACAAATCGCCAAGGGCGACGCAGACTGAAACGTCGTGAGTCCGAAGGGCGCGCGAGTGTTCTTAGCGGCGTTTGATTCAAACGGTTTGAACGTTGAGAGGGCGAAAGGATTTCGACGCTCTGGAAGATATTCTGAGTGCATGCGCCACGTCCATCACTTGTCCCTCACTCTGTCGCAGTGATGACAAGTCTTGTCAACGGCTCGTGCACCCAAGTCGCGGACAGCGAGTCACTTTCGTCAAACCAACCTCGAGTTTCCGAACTCGACAGCCGTCTCGTACAGAGTCTGGATGCTGTGGGTATACGTTCCATTTTCACCATTCAACGTCTCACACTGTCGCGAATTCGTTCGGCTAACGGTTTTGAACGAGATATGTGCATCGTAGCACCGACAGGCAGCGGCAAGACGCTTTCATATCTACTTCCTGTGTTCCAAATTTTATCAAAGTGTACACCAAGAGTCTATCCTCAGGCACTTATCATGGTGCCAAGTCAAGATCTAGCAATTCAAATTTGTGAGGTTGCGCATGTGCTATGCACAGCTGTTGATTTACGAATCGGGACGCTGGGCTGTATGTCTGGAACACAACAACTGTGCAAGGCGCGCAGAAGAACGAGTAGAACTACTGCACTGAAGGAATCTCTGTACAGGAAGGAAAGCGAAGATATAACAAGATTTCATGATAAGAAATTGAGAGCACAAATAACCGTTACATCTCCCGGTCGATTTTCTTCTATCTTCTCAGCACAGGGCTCTTCGGGGAGTTTGCGCTTGTGTGTGATTGATGAGGCAGACAGAATGTTTCAACAGTCGTACCAGAACTGGTTAGCAGTAGTAAACGACGATTATTCGATGGAGCTCTCGTGTTTAGAGCGACGGCTGACGTCAGGGGAACGTATAAGGCGGCATATTAGAAAGCTATTGTGTTCTGCAACTCTCACTAACTCACAGACACGGTTGCTGAAGACTTTTGCTATAGAGCGTGTAAGCGGTTACGACGACGTGGCTACTCCTACTTTACCGGTTGGACTTAAAGAATTTGTCATCATGTGCAATATTAGGAGTAAATTCAAGTTCCTGCGGCGTGTTTTAAACGAGTATTCACAGAAGAAGGTAATATTGTTTGCATCGTCAGCAAGTAAAGCACATCAGCTATGTCATCGGCTACGTGCCTGCTGTGGCCGCGAATGCTACGAATATAGCGGGAGCAAATCTCAACTGCAACGTGCGAGTACACTTAGCGCTTTCCAAGTCTCAGAGATGGGTGTTCTAGTCGCCACAGACGCTGCGGCGCGTGGGCTTGATATAGATTTAGTCGCATTGGTACTCTCGTACGATTGCCCAACACGATTTTCAACGTACTTGCATCGAGTTGGGAGGACAGCACGCGCTGGTCGCGCGGGAATAAGCGTTCTCCTTTGCACCTCTAGAAGTGAAGTCCTGAAGTTCACCAGGGTGTCACGACGCCGTTTGCCAGAGCTCCATCTTGATGTCGACTCCAGTAGCGATGACTAGAAGTGCAAGCGATAGACTTAACTAGCTGTAGTAGGTGGGCATTTAATTATAGATTTTCATTTGAATGTTACTGACATCCCGATAGACTAAAATACTTGACTGCACACGCTACATGGAGCAGCACAGCAGTCAGTTTTGGCCTCCACTGTCCATGCGTCGTAGCTAAAACGTGCGACGCTTATCGGAGCCGGCGAGCTTCGCGCTCAGACTCCATAAGTGTCAAAATATCACCTACGGTCTTTAAGTGTCGGTGCTATGGTAGACAAAATTTGGACATACCTTCTCTGACAGGGCCCTTGACATTTCTCATGATCTGCCTATTCTGGTCATCCAGAAACTTGACCCGAACCTGCGTCACCTACGGGTAGCGTTGTAAGCGTTGACCGTTTTCTTCATCGAAAGCATATATCGTACCTGGCCACGAGAACCGGTTCGGCCGATCACCTTCATCACGATTGCCCTAAGAAAGAGGTTAGGCTAGGGCTTTTCGAGAAATGCTTTCGTGTGCGTGGAACGAGCAAGCTCCGTCGCTGGAATCCATATTACTTACAGCTTGATGGCGTCCTAAAATTATTTGCAAAATGGTAAACGAAGCGCGACTGGTCAGTGCTGAACAGGGAGCCAAGCGCGCGGTTGAGGTTTCGACCGCAGGTACACCACGAGTGGTTCGAGCTCTTACCATTGTTGTAGCCGAGAGCTAATGGGACTGTCTGTGTACGTTGCTGCTAAACAACGGTTGAATTCCACAGTCACTGCAACAGGCGCTGACACTAGGTCTAAACGCGTGTGTACGTGTCACGTTCTGTCCTCGTTTCGCAATCGCGCAGTGAAGAGCGCCGACAACGAGGGTCTCTGCCTCTCGACGTTTCGCTATTATGTCATATTAAGGCATTCACTTGCTCTTTATGTGTCAGCCCCGGGTACGATATCATACATGGTCCTAAATTGTAAATGAATATTGTTACTCTTGTGGGAAAAACGGCTCTTACCGCGATTTCTATTTCAGAATTTCTATCTCTTATTAGGGTGACTTAGTCTCCCTTAGTCGACCTGAAATAATAGCTTAACGATAATATGAATGGGGAAGATTGGTATATTATATATAGTGAGTGCAAATAATTAAGGACCGTTAAAGACTAGTACTGCTAGTAGTAGTCGGGGGTAGGGTGAACCGGGTCCGCGCGGTACGCTAACCGTGAGAGATGGGTGGCGTGGGAGCGTCTAGCTTAACGCTCGATGTGAATGATAATTATCTGCACGATCCTTTCATCAATTGTCTTAATCTAAGCTTACGTTTCCAACCGAATTTGGGTGCTGACTTTGCTTACGGGAGTACTGCTTGCTTCTTTTTCAATTTTTCGGTGGGTGGCGATGCAGTCAAGGATCGTCTGGAATCAGCGCGTTCACGCTACGCGAATATCCTCGTCATCTGTTTAGTCGATCAAGAAGGCTCCACAGCTCATTTGTTGACGGTTAACGAACTCTGCCGTCGGCACAATTGTAACCTACTGTGCATTACTTCACTGAAGGAGCTTGCAGTCTATCTTCATCTTCTTTGTGTCGGCGATCATGGAAGTCGGCTTCGGAGCAAAGTGGATAAAAGTTTCACGTCAATTCTATCTTCTATACGAGGTATTTCGAAATCAGATGCCTTGAATCTTTGTTCAGGCTATTCGACGTTTGCTGGCGTTTGTAGCTCTCGTGCTTCTGGGCTGTGGCACTGTCCAGGTATTGGTCAGACAAAACTAAGTTCTCTGAAACACGCTACGCAGCATCCGTTTGTTCATCATCTTACTTAAAATGAAATGCATCATGCTGTGTAAAGAAATGCGACAACGATGTATCTGATTCCAGCGGTGATGCGTGCTCCACGGTGTAGCGCTGTGCTTCGAAAAGCGACAAAATCTCCTCCTTCTGGTCTAACGGTGAGATCATATTCTGGAAACGTAGTACCTCCACCAACAAAATCTGTGGTATCATTTAGAGACAAAGTCAGCGAGAACTGACTTTCATCGGTATGATCAGGCAAATGTGTTTGTCCACTTGCTGCTTCATACTTGACTAAAAAGGCGTCATGTACCTTTATGTCACGAACGATTCTGAAGGCGTCACGTAAAAACGGCCCCAGCACATCGGTGAAAAAATCGTTCCATTCCTCGAGTATTTCTGGGATTTCATGGATTGGCATGTCTGTAGTCGAGACAGACTGATGTCGATCAGTACTCCAGCCTCCTTGTGTTTGCGCTGCACTTTCAGCTTTTGCAATCCAATTCAAACACATGGCTTTCGGCAACGGCTGTGCTGTTGTGACGAATACTTCACCGTGTAAAAGAGCTCTGTATGGCAGCGATGAGTACAATCTCGTATCGCTCCGACTTACGACAAATGCTGAATCTTTGCTTGCTTGCTTCGAAAGCGAAGCGTGTCTACGATCAAGTTCGTGTGCATACCGCCAGATCCTATGCGCGAGCTCCCACTGTCCTTGACTCAGTAAGGTTACACCATATAAATGAAACCCATCTGCATCCGATTTATTTCTCCGAATCAAGCTGTACAAGATAATTTCAGACTCTGCAAATCGTCCCTCTTCATGAGCTTGAAGACAGAGAGAAACTAGTTCCTTACTGTTGACCATCCAACTCTTCCCAAGCTCCCATCGGCAGCGAGGGCAGTTGCATACCTTCCCATATTTTCTCATCATTGTCTCTTCACGTTCGCGTGCACACTCATCTAGTGGGATAGTAGTCACTGTAAACTTTTCACGTTGCACATCACGAAGCAAAACATATCCAAACTCTACTGGCGCTAGGACACTAAAATCTAGCTGCGTATTTGGCACACAACTATGCTGAAAATTTTCGAACGATGAAAGTACTATTCCAACGACTTTGCCTGGAGAGCTACCATGGTCAGAATCTATAGCATGTGCATACAAATGAAGTGCCGCAACAAGTGTTGCATATTGATCATATGTTAACAGAGTGGCGACCTTACTTTGTTGTTCTTGAGTCAACAGATTTGAAAAGTGAGCATGTAGCAATCTCCATGCATCAGTGAGTTGTTCATATAATATTCTCTGCCGTCGAACGAACACCTGATAGTCTACAACATTTCCCATCTGGCTTCGCGCAGCTAGTTCACTCCAGGTCACAGAGACATCAAAGCGAGAAAAGAACTTACGAAGCAATGATTGTGAAGCGATCGTTCCAGCTAATACTTTACAAATGAGTTTTGCTAACGCAATTGATGCTAGCCAGAATGTCTCATTTGTTCTAGTGCAGTACGTGAAGAAGTCCAACATGGTATTACTCCTTGCATTGCACACCAAGTTGTGCCAACCGGGGTCAAGTGGTGAGTTGTTTCCAAGGGCTTCACTCAAACAACCATGTGAACAAAACTTCTGCGTGCAAGCTGGGCCAACTTCGCAATGAAAAAATTGTTTTGTACACACTCGACGACTGTGCGGCTGAACTCCAGCAGTATTAGATAGGTAGCACTCCTCAGTGTCAAATCGTTTCAAGCAACAAACGCAGCCCTGACCGGCTGCAGGAGACAGTAACAACACGCTTTTATCGGCAAAAGCGAAGAAAGTTCCTTTTGAGGCTCTCATATGACGGCGAATAGTAGCTGTACTCCCGTCTTTTTCACTGATGCGACCTCTTTTCCAGATGTAATGTATCGGCCCCAGGATCAGGCAGTGTCGCCCAACTTCCGATTATACGTTCCAATATTTTGTGCAATTATCGAAGATCTCTCAGACGACGCCACTAGCGTTAAAGTCCTCGCACAACCTGGGGTTCCCGCAGCTAGCTAGCTATTTATGCTTAAGTGGCTTCGTGTAGTGCCCGAAAATGTGTTACAAACCCCTCAACTGAAGAAGCACTAACTGGCGATGACCAGTCATAGAATTGAACTCAAGGGCCTTTAGATCGGGCTGTCCGCAGATGCGTTCGGGAAAAGAGGAGCGTTCGGGATACGAGGCGACGTCAAGGGCTACGCGTCGATATGATGGATTTGCCCGATTCAACACTTAGTCCGTTTCGGCGACTAATATGAAAAATCGAGGCGTTCCAGACGTGAAAAAAATAACGCCGATGGCGTCACCGCGGATCGAACGCGGGACCTTTAGATCTTCAGTCTAACGCTCTCCCAACTGAGCTATGACACCGTTCTCGTGTATGTCCGAGTAGAGGTCTCCCGCTTTCCTCGCGTTCGCGAGGCGCTTTTCGGTTGTGATAGGCCGCTAGCGGTACAATATATTCCTAGCTGATAGCTGCTGAACGTATGACCTCACTGGGTTCCGTGTCTCTGTCGCAGCCAGCAACAATGAAAGAGAACGTGTATTCCTTCCTTGAGGGTATCAGAAAGTCTGCATGCACGCAGGGGAACCAGCTATTATCCCCACCTACACCCATGTGCGCAATGTCCAAGTGTACGTTGACCTCATTGTCTCGTTGGAGTTCGTGTTGATGAGCACACCGCGAAAGTTCGAAGTCAGAAAAGTCTGATATGCTGAAGCTGAATCTGTTGATATCATCATCAATACGCGCAAGGACGCATTTACTTTCATGTCCTGCGTTCAGCGTTAACCAACGAACGTCTTGCCGTGCGCCATTTTCCCCAGGAACAATATAAGGGACGTGTAACCCTTCAACAGTCGACTCATATCTCCCTAAGAAAGCCGAACTTTTCCTATCTACGTAGTTTTCGTGCGGACCAAGTCCAAACCACTGGACCTGTCTTAATTCTCTTGGGCATTTCAGGAGTATTCCAATGCGTGGTAATGGCGGCAGACGTCTTGACAACTGTAGCGAATGAGATACTTTTAGTGTACCCATTTCATCAACTCTGTAACGAGCTTGCACCTTCATTACTTTGGTATCAGCATGGGCCATCTCATACTCTGCAGTCAAGTGAAATCTACCTTGACCGTCGATATTTAAGAAAATTTTGTGCTTTCGTGGGCGCATCGATTCCAATCCAAAGCGCTTCCATCTCTCAGCAAACGAAAGTGCAAAACCACCTCTGTCGTTATCCGTTGGTGCTCTCCACAAAGTGGGCGTGAAACCGTTTGAAATGAAAGTTTGACCGCGGAATACAAACTCATTTAATTGCCCTTGAACAGTGTCAAATGAAAACACTGAATCATGTACATGAACTGTTACGCTATTGCATAAATATTTTACCTTGACTGCATGCACTCGTCCAACACTCGCTGTAAACTTCTGGGGACGGTCGGGTAGAAGATGCTGAGCCCTCGCTACGACAAATCCTTTCATGGCCCATGATTCATCTTTGTCCAGTACTATATCAATATCTATCCACCATTCACGAAAACATAAATCCTTCGCTACAGCCAACTCGGACAGTGTAGCAAGTGGCGGAAACAGATCCTCCCAGTCATATACTTCTGTTGAACCGGGTGAGATGCTACGCACGTTGAATCGTCCACTCATGACTTCGGCATCGCTTTCGCATGTGACCCTCCATTTGAATGTCAAATGGTCAAGTGTACTGAATTGATACCGGTTCTCGATCATAACTCGTTGCCCATAAACAGATACGTGAACTGGTTGTTGCAGGAACTTTGCCTCAAACATTGCTGGGTGAGGTGTACGATCAGGAAAGACAAGTCCATTGATGCAGAACTGTGCATCATTTGGTTCATCTCCAAAGTCTCCACCGTATGCCCAATATTTGACTTCTCCCATGGATTTATTCAGACCTTGATCGATAAGATCCCAAATAAACCCTCCCTGTGCGCAAGCGGTACTTCGGAAAACTTCCCAGTACATCGCGAGCCCGCCGTTGCTGTTACCCATAGCATGAGAATACTCGCACAAAATGACAGGTCGATGGTCTTTTTCCTCGCTCAATCTCAAGCAAAGTTCCGGAGGAGCGTACATAGGGCAGATAATATCTGTACATGCACTCTTATAGCCACCGCCCTCATATTGTACTGGCCGAGATGGTTCATTAGTCCGTACCCAGTTATACATGGCAAAATGGGCTCCACCGCAGCCCGATTCATTGCCAAGGGACCATAATATGATAGATGGTCGATTTCTGTCACGTTGAACCATGCGAACCATTCTTGACATGAACGCATCATGCCATTCTGGATCATCTGCAAGGTATGAAGTAGCATGAAGTCCGATTTGGAAACCATGTGTTTCTATATTTGCTTCATCAACGACGTACATACCGTATTCATCACACAACTCGTAGAATCTAGTGTGATTCGGATAATGCGACGTTCGTACCGCGTTAAAGTTATTGCGCTTCATCAGTAAGATATCATTCACCATGAGGTGCTCAGATACGGCCTTACCCTCCTCCGGACAGTGCTCATGCCGGTTTACACCACTGATGACTAAACGCTTGCCATTCAGGAGAAGCTGTCTATTGATGATGTCGACAGTGCGAAAACCAAATCGACTCCCTTCGCAATCCATAGCAAGGTTGTTCGCATCTCTCAAAGTGATGACGATCAGGTAAAGTGTTGGTTTCTCTGCTGACCACTCAAGGATATTTTTCAAGCTAAACTGAGTGCACACGCTTTCGTGTAACTCTTCATGATGAGATTCTCTTACGTTTCCAAAATCGGACGGATTTGAGGCGATTTTGAAGTCAGCAAAATCTTGAGATACAACCTCGCGAAAGGACGGATCCAGTATGGTTACGGTAATTTTTTTATGCTCGGTTGAGTGAGCCTTTCCGAATGTGCATACATCCACTTGCACTTCTAAGTTCCATGAATCGCGAAATTTGTGCATATTTACGGTGTAATCCGAAATATGACATTCATTCTTTCTGTATAAATATACATCTCTGAAAATGCCACTCAACCACCACTGGTCTTGGTCCTCAAGATAGCTTCCATCACACCATCGATACACCTCAACACAAAGCGAATTAGTACCTGAATGAAGTGCATGTGTCACGTCAAATTCGGCAGTCAATTTGCTGTCTTGAGAGTATCCGATGTATCTTTCGTTGATGGAAAGATTAAACGCGGCGTCAACTCCTTCAAACACAAGAAATGTGCGAACATTTGGCTTGACCCAGTTGCGGCTCAGTTCAAACGTACGCTTGTAAACAGCAGTTGGATTGCTCCCATCGGGAAATCTAACAAAAGCGTGTGACTGACGCGTCGCTGAATTGCCATCTATTGAGCATGATTTTGTTCTTGCTACAGGTGGATCCAGAGGAAATGGATACTTGAAGTTTGTGTAAACTGGCTGATCCCAGCCTTTACACTGCCACGTGGATGGAACCTCTATGTGCCCACGAAGAACGGATCCTTGTCTATCAGGTTGGGAAACTCGGTTGCCACAGGCTTCTTCTGGAGAAGGATACAAAACGAACTCCCAAGTGCCATTCAGATTTTTTGTCCTCCGCAAGTTCAGGCGCTTTGCCCAAGCACCGCCTGCCTTCCAAAATTTTACGCACTCACTAAAACCTTCGAATGAATATAACGGTGTGTGAGAGGGTCTAGGGCATCTCAGTTAACAGAAAAAAACGCTGACAAACGATTTACCTCCGATTTCTGGCCACAACTGCTGGATTTTCCCAGTCTTTTGGTTTTACTGCATCCTGAGTGCTTGTTAGGAAGGAAACGAACATAAGAACTACTCGTCGATAAAATAACTTACCCGGTCACGCCAAGTCTTCTCCCGGAAAAGCAGATCGAAACATATAGAGTACGTAGTTTCTACAAACCATAACGCAGCGCGGCACATGCGCGTTGTTCGGAAGGCCCAGTTTTCGTACATGGCTACGATGCGTTGAAGGCCGAGACACCAGAAAAGAAGGTCTGAAAGTATTTGTATCATGTTGTGTCTTGAATCGCTTCCATCTAGTGTCAATATTCAGAGTATTGCCCTGTCAGTACAGCATGCTATGTCGGCCGGCGCGGACGGTTGGCCGTTGGTTCAAAACGTCAGTTCAAACTTGAAGTTCAAGGCCTCAACTCAAGTTGTCACACCTGACCAAATGTGATAAAACGGCAGTTTCTCTAACAGACATTCTTAAATTCGTCAATATAGGACTAATATTAAGGCCGATAGTTGTATCAATTGGGAACTGTTCTGAACAGTCTGTTCAAGTTGCCACTGAACTTCGACCAGCGCGCTGGGTTCCTTATATGACACGTTGCGCGTCGCCTCTCACAGCCAAGCTTAGTAGTCGCTGGCCGTCAGGCTGTTACAATGGAGGATCGATGTCAATGCGAAGTACCTATAGCACCAGTCGCGAGCACTTATATGTGACTTTGGCTGCCTGTGAGTACCTGTGACAACAGTGACAAACGAGTTGCTGACATGCTGCCAAAATTCCTTTCAAAGGCGACTGGGCTTCTAGTCGGGCTAGTGCAGCGGCATCGGCCGCTGTGTTTATATGTTGTCAAAATATGTTATCCCGGTATGGTCGCTCAAACGTGGTGCTGGGAAAAAGATCTGATGCCCCACGAGAAATTTTCCGCACACTCGTTTTGAGTGATGTCATAGGTACTATGTGTGCCCGTGCTACGGTGGTTAAGAAAACGCGCAATGTGGAACAACGGCTGCACGGGTTGGGCCCTGGTTATGGTCACATCTGCAAAGCGTTAGGAAATGGGACGTGTCGACTTTACATACGCACAGAGGTATGTACTGTTCATACACACTGAAGCTTAACTTTATGTTGGTCTCAAAATACTTCCAGTCAATAAGTTTTCTGCTGCGGTGGCTATCACCTGGTGTTTATCGAACTCTGAAATTTTACCGATTCATTGCACGATTGAGTTTCGGATACTTCCAAACTATGATCTGGTACGTCTCATCGTTGTGTTTCACGACTTTTGTCAACTGCTTTAGGGGCGTGTGTGGAGTAAAGTGTGCTAAAACTCGCAAGGTGAGTCGTCTTTGCCATCAAACTTGTGATGTTAACTCCTGATAGCTATACTGGGGACGCCGACACGAATGGGGGGCAAAGCTATCGAAAGCTGCGATGCTGGATTTGTCTGGATTTTATCTTAAGGTGTGTCTGGAACAACTTCTTTATCCTCACATTTAGCTTTTAACCAGGTGGCTCAGGTTTTTGCTTCAAAAGCAGACCTGTTGCCAAAAGCTTACATTGAATCACTGGCTTGTGTTCTTGATGCTTGTGAGCCAATGGAAGCCCATCAGGTTGAGCAAGTATTGCGAACAGAGCTAGGTGCTCCACATCAGGCGGTATTTGCTGAGTTCGATATGGTGCCCATTGGCTCTGCTACGATAGCTCAAGTCCACAGAGCGATGACGATGAATGGCATACGCGTCGCTGTCAAGGTCCAAAATGTAAGCAATCAGAAACTGATGCGCGCGGATCTGGCGAACATGCTTACCGTGTCAAAATTCCTTGATCGGCTACATATTCTACTTCCGTTTGATCACACAAGTATACTTCTTGAATACATTGCTCAGGTATATTTTTGCGATTAGAAGCGCTTCATGATACTAAGAGTAACCAACTAGATCCCTCACGAGTTTGATTTTGAGCGCGAGAGACGCATGTTGGATGTCTTAGGACATTGTTTGGCAACAAAGTTTCTCGTTCAAGTCCCCAAATCAATTGATGGATTGTGCTCATCGAAAGTGTTGACCATGGTATATATGGAAGGAAAACCTCTTTCTTCTCTGTTATCGACATGGTCTGAAGGTTTCTCGGATGTATCATCTGAAGAACTCATCGATTTGTTGAAGAGTTTCGGTTTCATGATAATACGACTAGGAACTTTTCACAGTGATCCTCATCCTGGAAATATACTACGTGGTACCTTGAAAGGCCTCACACTGATTGATTTCGGTCAAGTAAAGATCCTTCCAGAAAAAACGAGAATACTGTATGCTCATCTTATTATCGCTCTTCATCGCAAGCGTGCTGGCGCTTTGAGTAAGATACTCAAGCTTCTTGGGGTTGACTTAACTACTGATGATCCGCATCTGGTTGCGGTCATCGCTACGATTCTGTTTGATACTCGTATGGATTTACCTGAAGCAACAATATCTATTTTAGATGCAGATTTTCCATCCGAGCTTCGCACAGTCAGAATAAATCGCATCCCGACTGATGTCTTCATGATAATCCGTGTGATAGCTATCTTCCGTGGTATCTTCACTACAGTTGGTGCAGACATTCACGCAGCAGAGTTATGGTTAGAGTACGCCGAAGAGACGATAGCTGAGTCTAAAATCAAGTACAATTTCACTTCAGAGGAGAAGAGCCGAGCGAAGTGCGACGTAGTTAGTGAGCTAAAGTACTTGAGTGCATGGCTTGGGAAGAACGATCTTCCATGTAACAGGCAATACATGGCTTCATTGGCATCTGCTGAAGTTTTTTCAGTTTCTGATCTTCTCGAGGCGTATCAGCAAGGACATTCTGCTTTTGCAAGTGTCCTGGCTTGCTTCAACGAAGATGATCGCGTCAAGTTACTAACACTTGTTCAAAGTGGAAGTACTGTTACACGTGACCTCCTGGTATGAGTGCGTAACTCTATACTCCAGCAAGTAGTACTCTCATGAGAATAACATCGATAGTAATCATCCGTAGACAGATGGATAGCACGTAAAGCAGCGAAACATTCAAACTCGCATCATTAAATCACCCTTATCGGAGCTCCTTCGATAGTGCACTGATTAAAAACGCTTCGAGGCAAATGAGAAAGAAAGAACAGTGGTGAAGATGGACTCACATATGAATAAAGCGTTCACGCAAAAGAATATTATCCTTGGGTCGTAGTCTGTACGGATTTGAAATTCAGCTGCAAGAGACAACTACAGTTGGTGACAGTCAGTCGCTACACGCTAGGCAAACCAAAGGCTCTTACCAACACAGGGAAGGCATTAGTCCTCGTTTTCAAAGCGCTCCTTCTTCGCTTTGAACCGCATCGCTTTGAATGAGCTGCTCTTGTCGAGCAAAACTTTAGGGTTCGCTGAACGTGCAGCTCTTGCGTGTCGTTCACCTTTCTGGCAAAGCAACTTTGACCAAAGCCTTTTTTGAGGTCTTCCGTCCACTGTCGTGGTAAGTAAGAGTGCTTTGGGTCAAGGAAACGTGTCCTGGTGCCGATATGCTCGACGTTTGACGAACGCAAAACTGGTGTACCACGTCGTAGCATGTCGTGATACGTGGTCGACGGCTTCGCTGCACGAGGCGGAAAGGCGCTCGGGCAAACGGGTCGACGAAGTTCTCCACGAGTGTAAAACTGCACCATCCGGGAGTCGAACCCGGGTCTCGAGCTTGGAAGGCTCATATCCTAACCGTTGGACTAATGGTGCGTTGTGCACGTGCGAGCTTTACATATTATATTCTCGTGTAAATTCTCTGTATAATTAATTACCATCGATACTTAGTACAAAATGTACTTTAGTATTTATTCGTGCATATGAATTCGCGCTTCGTTTTTGTTTGTTTCTAGATGAAGGTTGTTTTAACGCATGTCATGTTCGAATAGGCCTCGTTTTCGTTCCATATCCATTTTACATTCACCCCAAAATACTAATTTTTTGTAGGCAAAAAAAAGTACAAAGTATGATAGTAAAAAAGTATTTCCGCCACCAATGCAAAATGCATGCGTCGCAACACGTGCGTGTATGTGTTTTCAGTCAGTACTACAAGTACTTGTAGTACGAGTAGCAATTCGATGGAGTTCGATGAACTGAAATCACTCAGTGAGCAAGCAAAGCAACCCCTGACCTCTAGAGGGAATTCGGGCGGGACTCCGGTAGTCGCTATCGTCAACACGCAAGTCGCAGTCAGCTAGGTTGTATGCTTAAGTTTTACAGGGGGTAAACGATTTAGTACGCACCGTTCCCCATACGAACTCAGATCAATGTAAACTTTAGATCTCGTGAACTCTTATCGCTGTTAGTCCGCTTCAGTCCTGACGTACTCTTCTACAAGACTCTGGACGACGTCGCGTGCCTCAGCAAACTCGTCCTGGTTAAAGTCAGCTGTGTATCCTTGATTTCTACAGGAACTTACCCCAAACATATCGAAACGTTCATACTGTTCGAGGAACGCCTTACGCCTCGAAAGCTTGTCATATTGCTCAAGGCACCGTGCAAACCAGTGTCGAACGCTTTTAACTGTCAGACCTCATTATGGCGTGGTGACTCTCATCTTTACCTTGTGTGATTGGCGAGCATCAGTCCTTGCAAGCCTGTTTTTGAAGAATGTTGTGAGTGCCTAGACAATACGACTTGATAATTTGCTGGTGCCCATCCTATAAAGTTTGCCAACTGTCGCTCTCTTATGCGTTGCAAACTCTTATGAATCTGCACACCGAACTAGTGTTAGCTGAGTGGACTAAAACAAGGCCGTCAAACATTACCTGGGACGGTTCGACACTACCCTGAATTATGTTCAGAATAGAGATGAATTTTCCCTATGAAAGTATTCATTTAGACCGCTTGAAAATTTGAAAAGATGTCTCCAGAAACGTACTTTAGTAGCACCAGCATAACTAGAACAAGCTACATTCTTCGATTGCAAAAGTCGCCGCATGATGTCAAGCGCTGATGCATTGCGGACACTATGTTGGCAAAATCAAATCAGAAAAGAAAGTCATCACGGCACATATACTTGCCTCGATGTCGACGTTTCAGTTGACTGAGTCAGACCAGCTGTCAAAAAATGACAACGGGGTAGAGGTATCAGAGACTGTATCAGTTAGTCAAGCAGCAATAAGCTCGTGGTGAATATGCTCACCGCAATTAATCCAGCCAGTTCATTATTCATATATCCTGGGTAACGCAGCGTGCTCGTACTCGCTGCCATAACCTTGGAAACGATTGAGTTTGTGTCGGAGAAAGTTGGTGAAGTAGTGCTGAGATGTTCCATGGCCATGCGATTCAAGGACGCATTATCTAGCATCACGACACAATCAGCGTATTGCGTCAATCTTTTGATAGTGAGGAGTGAGTTGTAAGGTTGAACAACCACATCTGTTTAGAAAGTTGTGAGTAAAAAGAAGAATTTTCAGCAACCTTGCTGCGTACCGCTTGATTCACTCTGGTTGGGAAAAATACTGAAAGTTTGTAGAAGCTTCTTTTCGTAGCGATCACTTAATATCTACACGAAATTGAAAAGTCAATGACGGTAAACTTTCGTCTGACGAACCTCCATTAGAAAAGATCCCATTCCAGATCCAGTACCTCCGGCTATCGAATGCACAACGCCAAAGCCTTCTAGGCTATCGCTGGCATCTACTTCTCGATCTATCATTTCCAGCAATTCTTCCTGTGAGAAAATAACATAATGCGCTATGTTTCATGAAATGATCGAAGTTCGCTCACCTGAACTGCTTCAGACTGTACATATCCACTAGCCCAATTATTGCCGGCACCCCCACCTGCCGCAGACATATAGAAATTTTCTTGATTGTATAGCGCACGTTGAGAAGATGCTTGGATCGAGTTTATCACTCGCGGCTCGAGATCAAGAAGCTGATTAACTCGTGAGATCAGTTTGTCTGACTGGAGACTGAACGTACCAGTGCCCGGGGCACATATTGGTTGTCATCTGCTTGATAAAAGAAGACCTCTTTTCTGTCTACAACAGCACTTTGTTCACGATCATTACCACTCCACGAGCCATCGAGGGCAATATCATGTTCCCGACAAAGCTGATGATAGCATGATAACGTGATACAAATCGTACGAAGACTTCTCACCTGACTCCAGAACTCTGTCCCGACTTGGTTACCACACTGTCCTATCTGTATCGTGACGATTTCCCTGGAAAAGACACGTTTGAAATGAAGCGTGAAGTGGGATGAATTGTTCACCTCGGCATATCTAGATAACTCAGCTGCTATTCGAACTTTCACGTTCTTGAGTTTGTGGCGCCTGGGGAGAATAAGTCAAAGGACTCTGGCTCTTCAAACGGACCGTTTGAAAAGGTCCTCCGAACAGTGCATTGCGAATCGATCGCCTCATATGAATTCTAACACTAATGTGCATACTGTGTATTGTATGTACATTAGATATTATTCTAACAATGAACATCGTCGATACTACTATTCATATTCATATGAAGTGTTTAGGTAAGAGTGTTTACCAATATGGGGCTTATAGTCCCCTACTAAGGATTTTCATATCACGCCGAATTGTACGATATTTCGATTTTGGTTATTGATATGAATATGGGATAGATATGCTCATGTGCGGACGTGGCTCAAAGTGACTAAAAAAAGTCACTCTGAGGCGTCTTCAAGCGTCCTACCCGCAGCCGACACGTTCAGTAGTAGTGCACCCGGTGAGCTGTACATCGATCCGAAATTGTGGCCAAGTGCGTCAGTAGTGTACATACGCGTGGAGAACATCGCATTCCAAAGTTGACTGCATGGCGACGTCTGACGGCTTCAGTGGAGAAGCCCTCTTCAATCAAGGTACGTAGTACAAGAAGTTCCTTTTAGTTCCTAACGACTGAATGTCCCATCTTTCCAGGATTCTGCTACACGTATGATGATGTCATATTTCATCCAGGGTTCATAGATTTCTCTGCCGACAAGGTTAGTAGTGGATAAGCCCTTGGAGCTCCGAACTTACTCTAGCCTAGGTTGACCTCTGTACTCGAGTGAGCAAGAATGTAAAGATTCGGACGCCGTTGGTGAGTTCACCGATGGACACCGGTGCGTATTATCTGCCACTAAGATGTCATCTTCGATACTGATATGTCAAAGTTACGGAGTCGGATATGGCCATCGCCATGGCTGAAGCAGGTGGGATCGGATTTCTTCACTACAACATGACGGTGAGTTAGAAACCTGACCTTGTGCTCTCAGATGAGTTACTCACAACTTGGAAGGTTGAAAACCAACTCGCACATGCCAAAACGGTTAAGTCGCATATGGCTGGATACGTGTCTCGCCCTGCAAGCCTTCCACCAGATGCCACTCTGTCCACCCTTGATAGTCTCAGAGCAGAGCGGGGTTTCTCATCTGTTTGTGTAACCGAAGATGGCTTGTGCGGCAGCAAGCTTGTTGGCTTAGTCACAACTCGTGATATTGATATGATTCTTGATCGCGGTACCAAACTTGCCGAGGTCATGACCCCTCTAGCGGACCTTACACTTGGATCCGTCACGTGCAGTTTATTGGAAAATGAGAAAAAACTCATCGATGCTAAACGCGGTAAATTACCGATTGTCGATGGAGACGGGAAATTAATCGCGCTTTTGACCCGTGAGAATATCAAACAACGACTTAACATGCCGCCGATTGGAGCGCCATCAGTTGACCAACACGGGAAACTACTCTGTGGTGCGGCGATTGGTACACGGGATACTGACCGATTACGCGCTCAAGTTCTAGTAGAAGCTGGTGTGAATGCTATCATTTTGGATTCTTCGCAAGGGGATTCCGTGTATCAGCTCGAGATGATTAAATTCCTGAAGAATCAGCTTCCTCAGGTTGATGTCATCGCTGGTAATGTCGTAACTCAAGTCCAAGCTCAAAGACTGCTTGAAGCAGGCGCGGATGGTTTACGTGTAGGCATGGGCTCGGGTAGTATATGTACTACGCAAGAGGTCTGCGCCGTTGGTCGTGGTCAGGCTACTGCTGTTTACAAGGTTGGTCAAGTCGCTAAGCACTTTGATGTGCCGATCATCGCAGATGGTGGCATCCAAAACAGCGGCCACATCGTTAAAGCTCTCGCGCTCGGCGCTAGTGTGGCGATGTGCGGCTCAATGTTTTCTGGAACTTGTGAGGCACCTGGTCAGTACTTTTTCCAAGACGGGGTTCGTGTGAAAAAATACCGCGGTATGGGAAGTCTTGATGCCATGAAAAGGGGAAGTGATACGAGGTATCTGAGCGAATCTGGACATTTGAAGATTGCTCAAGGTGTTTCTGGCACAGTGCGAGACAAGGGTTCAGTAAAAAAAAGCATTCCGTATCTCATGCATGGAGTCAAGCAAGGCTTTCAAGATCTTGGTGCCAACTCGATTGTGCAGGTCCATGATATGCTATCAAGTGGGCAGATGACGATGGAAGCTCGTACTGGAGCAGCTCAACATGAAGGTGGCATTCATGATATGCACAGTTATACAAAGGTGCCTTGGTAGAGAAAACTTTACGCCATTGGCACGCATTGCCGAGTGCTGTCAAGCTCTGTCACTTTTCTATTGTTCGCACATGAACATGGCTACAGTTTTGTCCACATCAGATATAGTGCAGCTCTCGTTCTGGGGCAAGTGCGCAGCGTAAGCAATTCGGTTCTTTCACCCTAGGATTGATAAATATATGCACCATGCACGCGCTCTGCATAGTTATACCTTGTTGTAACAAGTGCCAACTCGTTTATATCTTGTTGTGCCCTATGATTAGTTCGTTCATTTGACAACAACCGCTCATATCTTTAGCTTACTCGTTGTAAAGTACCGTCATTGAGAGACGGAGAGAGAACCTGCGCATGATGAATCACACGAGCTTCTACTTTTCGTATGATATCGCATTCATAGACTGTCCAAGCTACCCACCTGCTTCTTGTGAAAACGAACCAACATAAGCAAATGTATCATCTGCAAAACAGCTGACTAGAAGTATGTACACGAACAAAAGTATCTGAGTGACGAAAATTACTACTACTGGTTATGGCGAACATGAGCTTACCCTAGCGAAACAGACACTGTGAAAAGTACGCTTGGCCAACATGGTGAGCTGGCTTGTGTTTCCGTGCACAGCGAAGAAGACAGACACCCTGCTTTGGAGGCTCTCATATCTCAAATATCCCGCGTATTTGCAACATTCTGTTTCCCAGCGTCTATTGTCCGAAACGAACTTAGAAACGCTGAGTAGTTTCCAGGTACCTTCCATGGCCACTCTTCGAGTCTTCGAGAAACGCTCGGTTGTAACGCCTTTTTCATGCGCTTTCTTTTCTTCTCCTCGACTCAACATCTCCGCAAGCGATGCTACACGAAATATTTAAGTATGTGATTCTTATTGTCAGTCCAACAGCGGAGAAACCTTGAGTTATTTTGATCAAAATAATCTCAAAGTATTCAAAATGCCTTAGGATTGGTTTTGTGTTAGACCGACTAACAGGTCGAAAATAAGCTACCGGTAGTAATTTCTTTCATATTCCAATTGCCCAAAGATACATAGTATGAATAAAATCGCCGAAGTTATTCCAGTCGCAAAGTTTGGAATAGCGATGACTAGCCAATGACTAGACGATTTTTTGGGCATCGCCAGCGCGCTATTCTAATTCCACCTGTTAGTGGACCTAAGAGCACCGTAGATAACTGAAGTTATACCTCGAGTTATGCGTAAACGACTAAGAGCTCATTTTCATAACTTTTACCTTCTAATTAACTCGTGGGTTGACGAGTAAAAAGATATCACCAAACCTTAAATTTGGCGATAACTTTATCGTCTTGACGTGATTTCGATAAATTGTGCTCTTCGTCGGCCTAAATGCGTACTATCGATAGCAATCAACTGGAGAAAAAAACTTTTTTCAAAAAGTTGATTCGTTCAACTGTTTCAACTGTTTGTCTGTCAAACAAAGTTCGCTGACTTGTGCTTTACTTCCGAAGTATTCACGTTTTACCTCTCTCGCCCGTCTCGTAGGACCCCCACAACTGCTACACCGTCGTAAAAACGGCGCTTTTTACGGCAGGTGTACGGCAGGTGTCGACTGAACTGACCTCAGACGAGCGCATACCGACCCTACATCACGGGGAGGACCACACTCACAACTGTGTCGCATGAACTCAAGCTTCGAGGAGTACGCAAACAATACAGCGCGTAGTTCACTACCGACGTGTTGCGACGTCGATCTGTCTTGGGTCCATGAGCACAAAACAGACGCAAATTCCACAGATAAGCATATTGAAACAGGAGAGTCTCAGAAACAAGTAAGAGAACACGTTCCCGAGGGCAGCAAAAAGCTTACGCAACACTCAGAAACAAGCCGGAAGAAATTTTGTAGAGTGAATACCCACGAGCACTACCAGCAGCGAAAATTTGAGCTGATATCTGAGGATACTGAGGGATTCGCTGAACTTCTCGGGACACTGTCAGCTGATGCCGTGTGTGTGAAACTACAGGACTGGCCTACACAGCTGACGAAGACATTCAGTGGAAGTTTTGGTTTGGAGTTAAACAGGGCTGTTGATGCCTTCTATTCTTGGATAACAAACGCACCTCGTGACGAAACTACGTATTCTCACATTACCAATCTCGAACAAAGCTGGGATTTGTCGCAGATTGCGGGATATCGCTTCAAACGCCGAGGAATAAAGGAGGTGGAAGGTAAGCGTATTCCCATCGTGTCAGAGCAAGAGTGGACTCATATTCTGAACTCGATATATCCACATTGCCAACCGAGTGATTCAGTAATCCATGAGGATGTCAAAATACAAGTGGTGAATCCTACGAGAGAAATACGTGCGGATAGCTTACATAAATTGAAGTTGATAGATGAGTTGGGTTCCATGAGACCGTCTTCTATTCAATCCAGTGGAGCAATTCATCTACAAAAATTAGGTTTATATCCTTACTTTTTGCAGAAAACATGTATGAAAGGTTTATATCTACTGAATGCGAAAGTGGCTGCTAACTTAGGACTCGATTCGAACGAGAGAGGCAGACAGTTGACAAATTTCTACGTGAACACGGTCTTTGTGGTAGGTCCATATCTCTGCAAAAATTTACGCACTGCATGGACTATGTTGAACCATTTTGCCGACAGTAGACTTGAAACGTCCGCATGTGAAACTGTGCTCGCGATTTGTATACTACCTGGTCTCGCTTTTATGAAACCTAATCCTCTGTTCTGTGGTCAATTGTGGCGGTTGCTAGAACGCTTTCCATTTTCAGTGAGGCGCAAAATTTACAAGTCTGCGTCAATTCGCTCATATGACATGAATATTCTTCGGATGCGTAACATTGCCAAGCGTTCAATCAATAGAGTTTTACGTCGCATTTCACATCAGAATACCAAAGAGTTTGGGCGCAGGCTTGGAAAGCTAGCATTGTGTTTCCCGATACTTGTGTGTGATTCGGTACTTGAGCAAGTACAAGCATACCCCAATATGGTAACATGTCTCGTCGAAGGGCTAAAGTATTGTCACCCAGTAGTATATGATATTTTGACACACACGATGCTAGATCAGTTTGCTTCGTCGCGCCGGAAACTCAAGGATGACGGCCAGAACTTGTCATTGTGGTTTGCATCGTTGTCTTCATTTTCTGGAGCTCTGCATCGACGATACAGCAAGATAGACTTGAGGGAGCTGTTGAAATATATTCTGGCAAGTCTGACTTCAGCAAAGACAATTGATATATACATTTTAAAAGATTTAATTACTCAGATGACTGGTATAGAGGTACTTCAAGACATAAGTGCTTCAGAAATTGAAAAATATTGCTGCGGCGAGCTTCTTCAACAAGCATACTCAAGTGCGCTCAATACCAACAGACGTGCGAAAGGTCTGATGCATTTGCGCTGTGCGCTTGAAGGTTGCGATGCCCCAGCAGCGCTAACGCTGAAATTGCTGCTGGCGTTAGCCAAAGCCCCTGATCAAGTTCACATGAGTGTTGGAAGCACTCAACTCAAGTTTATTAGTAAACTTTTGGATGATCAATATGGGATTTTATTGCAATATGTCCGTTTTCTTCAAAGCGCTTTCAGCATGCATGAGTATACAAAGCTTTTGCCGAATCTACCTACACTCCTCTCAGTTTGCAAATTGGAGCCTGCTATCGTATTTGAACTTTACCGTCCGGCGCTTAAACAACACTTGGAAGAACACATGCGCACGCGGAGGCAGAATGCTATGATAACCACAAAATGGAAGGAGATGGTATCATACATGGAAAGTGTACTATCAAACACTGCGTGGGAAAAGGCTTTATCCGAAATTTACTTGATATTCTGGACCTTAGATATAAGCGACATCTATATTCCCGAACATCTTTACTCCAAACATCTTTTACTCAAGGATCAAGGAAATGCAACAACTGAACAAATTATTTGTACTAAAACGTCGAAGATAGGCGAAGATATATTTCGAGTGCGATTACGTTCAGAGTTTGAATCGCTTAAGAAAAGAAAAGCAGCGTATGAGGAATATTTGCTTGCGCATCGAGCTACCTGGATGCATGGTGTGGATCAGAGAAAATGGGCGCGAACATTTTTGCGTCATTGCATATTTCCAAGAAGTACAGTGTCGCATGTGGATGCAAAGTATAGCTCAACATTCGTCTCGTTACTTATTCGAGAAGATTATCTATACATAAGTATTCTGGACTATTACGATGCTCTTTACGCCGAGATCACACCCTTCATTTCTCGCTGCAGTGAGCTTGAGAGTAAGTTCATGAGCACATATTTTGCAGATAGTCTTCGTCAGCTGATGTGTTGGAAGTCAACGAAACAGGAGAAGGCAAATGAATGCACTGCAAGCTCAGTAAAAGACAATTTGCTTCAAGAACGGTCAGACGCTGATATAAGTTGTGATGACTTGTGTAGAATAATGTACAAGTGGGAACATCGCCTGACAAAAGCCGTACTCCAGAGTCTGGCCGCTGATGAATATCTACAAGTCGCAAACATGTTGAATGTGCTCATCAAAATAGTTGATAGTTTTCCGACTTCGCCACGTTTAGGCGATAATATTTACCGAAGAGTTCAAAGGATCAAGTTGGCTGAGCAACGAGAAGATCTAGTTACAATATCTTCTCGTTATTTAACACTTTTGGACGCTGCTCGACCAAGGTGGAGTTAGATCACCGCTTCGTGAACATCTCACTTTTTGGTCTTCACGTGGCAATCTTAGACACTTCGTGTGAAAACGATGTTAGCCGTTCATGGCTACACCGCCTGAACGATATCATGAAATATGCTCTCTAATTTCGATACGAGACACAAAGAAACTCTGTGTTTGCGGAAACCATAGGCTTCAAGGAAAAATTTATCACGGGTTCAGAGAGTCCCTACATGGCAGATGAGTCACGAACCGTCGATAAATGCGTATTTTACGTAGAAAAGTACTATTCCGTTGCGGCAATTGTCCCGCTTTGACCGGCGCTCTGTCGCGATGGACCCACAACTGGTGCACCCGGCGAACGCGTGAATCGAGTGCGTTTCTCGCCACCGAGTAGCTAGAATACTTTCTACTGCATCTAAGAGAGGTAGTTCCTACTGCTAATTTGCTCGCTTTTCCTTGCCTTGCGTTTGTGCTCATCAACCATCTTCTCGTGCCAGCCCCTCTTCCTGCTCAACGCCGTATCACCCGCCGCGCCTCTCATAGGAATCGCAACCAGGTTCGACATACCGATCACACCATCGCCGTCCATTTTGCTATTCTTGGACATGCTTAAAGAACGTAGGAACACCCGGTAGTAGATGTGACACGGTGATATGATGGCACTAAACGATGTTAAAGTATGTACTTATCGACGGTTCGTGACTCGTGATGTGTGTATGGACTCTCTGAACCCGCGGTATATTTTTCCGAAAATTGCGACCAGAAAAAAGGTAAAGTTATAGATATCAATAACTTGGACATTAACGTCTTATGTATGGTAAACGTTATCTATGTTACTCTTATTCGGCCTAACTTCAGTAACTGAAGTTCAGTTATCTGCGGTGCTCTTTTAGTCGAAATATTCAGGACGTCGCTGTGGTCCACTGTGATAGTCACAGGCTGTGCGGACCTGGGCAACGTCGTATTCCACAGCGTGTTTTCTTCAACGTAGCAGACCACTGTGGGACCACCAAGTCGCACGTGCGTGCGATTGTGGACGTTAAATCTTCACGCTGAACGCATACATCTGCCGTTTGTAAGTTGAGAATGATTTTGATAGTGGTCCGGGCGGCGCTCATCAACGGTAAGTGGCTGAATGCGAACAAGTCTATACACTTACCATGTTGCAGCCCATGTATTATGGCAATATTTCGAAGAATTGTGGACGCATCGGGAGCTTGGCTCCTTACTGCTGGCTTCACTCTCCGTAGTTGTAGTATGTACAAGCTTCAGGCAGCTCAGCAATATAGCCACGCGTTCGTCTTCTTACAACGGTAGCAGTGAACACTTCTTTCTATTGCTTCGTAGTTTGCCATTAGTAAGGGAACTGGTGAAACAGTCAAAGCAAAAAGTCCTAGTTGACCTTGCGTCCGGAATGAAACAGAGCTCTCTTTCCGTAGAGAGGCTGCGGGCGTTGCCGCCTAGTGGGTTATCTTCGGTAGCCGTGAAAATGCAGGCAAATCTGCGTAAGAAGAACGATTATGACAGTCCTTTTCACGCGTCAAAGATGACAGGTACAGTATACTTGACGGGCGTTGAACAGCGTGAGCTGTGCAACTCTATTTATTGTGACTTCGCGCATACGAATCCACTGCATAGTGATGCTTTTCCAAGCGTTGCTCGGATGGAGCAAGAAGTGGTCAGCATGGTGGGCGCTCTGTTGAACGGAGGGACTGTAAATGATGAACTATGTGGCAGCATTACCTCCGGTGGAACTGAAAGTATCTTGACTGCGATACGCGCTTCTAGGGACTTTTTGCGATATTCGAAGGGCATCACAGAACCAGAAATGTATGTTTTTCAGTCTGAATTGCTTTGTCAGTCTAAATTACGAAAACAGGATCGTATCAACTTCCGCTCATGCTGCCGTTTACAAAGCCGCAGACTATTTCAACATCAAGATCAAAAGGGTACCTGTCGATGAGCATGGTCGCATGCTTATTGGTGCCGTAAAGAAGGAGTTAAATGGGAAAACTATTCTCATTTATGCTTCTGCGCCCACTTATCCTCATGGAGCGATCGATCCGGTAGCCGACCTTGCAAAGCTTGCTTTAGCCAATGAGTGTTGTTTGCACGTCGATGCCTGCTTAGGCGGTTTCTTCCTTCCGTTTCTTAACAAATTTGCTTGCGATTCCAAGCACTCTTTGTTTGATTTCCAGGTACCTGGCGTGACGTCAATCAGTGTTGATACACATAAATATGGTTTTGCGCAGAAAGGTTCCTCTGTCGTCTTATATTCGTCGTCCGTTCTACGCCAGTTCCAATATACATCAGTGAGTGACTGGTCTGGTGGACTGTACATCTCTCCAACACCAGCGGGATCTCGTTCAGGAGGCCTGATAGCGCAGACCTGGGCTACGATGTTGTATACAGGCATAAATGGCTACCGATCAGCTGCGCAGAGTGTATCAGAAAAAGTAATGAAACTTCGCCACGCTATCGATGAAATACAGGGTCTTGAATTAGTTGGAAAAGATGTCTCGATGATCGTTGCTTGGCGCAGTTCAGAGAGTGACGTAGACATCTATGTACTGAATGATATACTTTCTTCACGAGGATGGAGACTTGCTGTGCTTCAGAATCCTAGTGCACTTCATTTTTGTGTAACTCTTGCGAACGAGTCTTCGATAGAAACTCTGATTAGTGATATTAAGTCTGCTGTGGTAAGCTCGCGGAAGCTAAAAAATGTTCCCGGTGGGAAAGCGTCAGTGTATGGGCTTGCACATGGGCTTCCAGACAGAGGCGTTGTGAAAGAACTCTTGAAAGATATACAAGATGTAATGCTTAATAATGCATAGGAATGTTTTCTTCGAAGCTGTGAGGTTTTCATCGAGGTAAAATGCACTCCCGATATGGTGTAAATAGCTTGCCGAACAAGGATCGCTTTGTTACAAGACTAGTCGCGATAGAACACTTTTTCTGTCATGTGACGAATAACTTCATTTATAGCGTTCGATACTTCTTCTAATCGATCATATTTAATGCGAAAATAATTGCGAGCGCATGTGCATGTTGCGGAAGAAACTCTCAACCTGTTGTATACACGTATTGGATAAAACTATTTGTACTGAGGAAATCGTTCACCTTCTGTGGGTCAGGGGCACGGACTTCTCGCGCGATTCGTTCTATCGCTTCTGCGTCAGGGTACGGACATCTTTCATATTCGTCCAGCAAGCGCCTCACAGTCTTATGTCGCGTTGGTTAGTTAAAGCTTTCGTGGAAATGTCAGTCGTTACCTTGGCGTCTTGCTGAGTGAACCAAAGGCCAGGTGTTGGATAAAAAAGCTTATCAGGGACTAAGCTACCTATGTAGCTCGTTCGTCCTTTACCTTCTTTGTCGAAAAATGTGATTGCAGGTGATAAAGGATCCATCGTCACGATCGCCACGGTGGGGGTTGCTGTACCTGTCGTCGGCTCTCTTCGTAGTCGTCGCCGTGTAGCGTTACTGTTCGACCGTTTCGAGCGTTTTCCGACTCGGGCACGGTTAATTTGTCAACTTTGCACATCGTGTCAAAGTCATAGAACAGTCAATTTCCTTTGGCCATGGTTTTGTGTTCCACTTTTCTGCCAAAACTAGTCAAATTATACCTTACTGGTTGTTTTTGGTTTTTAGAATATGCCATATGTCCGATAAAACAGAGTTAAATGTGAGATGGCCAAAAAATATCTTGATACTACTGAGTACTACGAAGTACTAAGTATTAGATAGTATTAATACTATCGTATCACTAAGGCCGACTAAGAGCACCGTAGATAACTAAAGTTATGAAAAAACTTTTTTCATAACGTAGATACGTAGTTATCTACGGCCCTCTTAGTCAGCCTTAGTATGTATCATCGGTTACTATCCTCCATTTCAAACTAAATTTACTGATAGTACTTTTGACTAGACGGGTCGAAAATCCCTTGCGGTGTATGCGTCTGGTCGCCTACAAAGGGCAGCAGGTGAAAGTGGATTGAACAAAGGCCGCGTTGGAAGACCTTCACTTGAAGTTGCGCGTCTTTCCACAACAATCATAAGGCAGCTAACGTGGCTACCTTGCTCGAGTCCAGGTTGGGCCGACATGAAAAACGAAGGACAGCACACGCTCTACGTCAGTAACTTGAGTGAAAAAGTCTCCTCCTTAGGTGAGTATTGTGCTCAGAGTATCGACGCATTATCTCAATCGAAATAGACTTGCGTTCGGCACTTCATGCAGTTTTCTCGACATTTGGAAGCGTGTTGGATATAGTGACAGCGAATACCTACCAGTTACGGGGTCAAGCGTGGGTGATTTTTGACTCGCCAGAGGGTGCTTCTCGTGCACTGAGTGGCGTGCAAGGCTTCACCTTTTTCGGAAAACCCATGGTGCGTTGAAACTATCTTTCTCTTTCGACTATAATAGACCTTTCCTTCAGAACCTTGCGTATGCACACAAAACTTCAGACATCATAGCTAGACTCCGTGGTGAGGACGTTGTACGCGATCCGACTATCCGTCAAACAAGGAAAGCTGAAAATCAGGAGCGTGAGCGCGCTAGCAAATTCAAAGCAGAACAGATATTCAATCGTTCCAACTCGGGACCGGAAACAGTCTCGTCTGGGAGGAAACACAAAAAGGTGATCTGCGTGCAAGGGCTGCCAGGTATGTTCTCAATTTTCCGTATTGTCGACAGCACGTCGCACCATGATCGTTTCGACGTAAATACTGACCTGCTGTTCTCATATTTCATCACAATAGATGCAACAACTCGTCACATGCTTGAGCTATTATTTCAACAGTTCAACGGTTTTCAAGAAGCTCAAGTGTCTGGAGAGCGGCCTATAACAGGACACGTCCGTTTTGATTCAGCGGGAAATGCGGCGATCGCACTCCAGGGTTTGCAGGGATTTCGATTAAATTCGACCCATGCTTTGCATCTATCACTCGTCGATTCCCATTAAACTAAACACGTGTCACTACGTCAATATTTTCTGGTGAGTGTAACAAAAGGAAGTTTCCTCTTAGCTATTACAGTGTGCAATTTTCCGTGCCCCTCAGAAGTATGGTAAGATGAAAGCGAGCTCATTCATCGCACAAACGCATCACGAAATGTCTTCAACGCCATGAAAGAAGCGGCGTATCTTTCCACTTTTAAGTGTGAGGAGACAAACAAACAAACTCGTGTATGTGTACTCACCTCAATCAACTGTCTACTCTTTGGATCTTTCGAGTCGTCGTGAACGACAGTTCCCACTACCCTTTCGATATCGTTTTCATAATCAAAAATAATATCGTCAGCAATCTCGACTTCCGGGATCCAAGTTTCTTCAAAGTCTGAGTATACTATTTAGTGCCACGTACGTTTGCTTAGAAGTGAAGTCTTACCATCTAGCCACTCAACTAGGTACTCATCGTAACCATTGCTATTGCGTTTGTTGACGATCCTTGCGGGTACAACTTCTTCGTAAATGTGATCCTCGATTGCCCGGAGCATTGACTCGAGAGCGATTCGTCGAGAATACATCGTCGTCGTGACCGGTGTACTATTTAGCAGGGTGCGCACCAAACTCTGTGGCTGGAGAAGCAACGCATTACGAACTGACAAGCAGCAGAGACATGATAACATACCGATCGTCCTGTACCATCCTCAATATCCGCGTCCGCCCCTGCGTCGAGAAGACTTTGTAGCGATTCCAATTGCATGTATCCTGCGGCCAAGTGAAGTGGAGTGTATCCGTCGGCATCCTGAAGATGGTATTTTAATAATTTGTACACAAGAAATTCACAGACATCACCTGTGAGTTTACATCGGCTCCAACATCCAGAAGGGAGCAAATAACCTCGGTATCGCCTCGGCCAGCGAGAAAGTGCAAAGGGCTTTGGCATCATTAGTAATAGCCCTTGTATCGTGACGTTTTTTGTCACAAACCTTCGGTCCTTTGAATCTCTCGTGTGAATCATAGTTTCTGCGCAGCAATCCATGTATTGCTGAAGTGCTTGTACATCTCCCTATTCGAGGAGTTAGGTATACTCATTCAGTAAGCAAATACAAAATGAAGTACATCTCGACAAGCAGTCCACCAGCCACTTGCGTAGTTCCGTTTCAGGTCTTCTGAAACACATGTAGACGGTAACCTGGGGTGCACTTAGGGTTTTGATGTAAAGAATAAATACATAACGTACCAAACACGTGAATTTTGAGCCAAGGAAACAAGATATTCAACTTTCAATTTGTCACCTTCCTGTGTCAGTCGGATACTTTCAACTTGACTTGCTTGTTGTGTGCTGTCTGTTGTAGCCTGGGAGTTTGTTGCGTCAGTTATTGAACTGACTGGCGTTTTGTACATCTTTTACCTCATTCGTGCTTAGGGCTCTGAATCCGTTACGTCGATCGGTGCTGTGCTCCAAGTTGCGGGCTAAGCGCGAGCGCGCTATACGTGCACAGTATCGTCGGGGCGTGTTGCTTATCCTTAACGCCATCAGCTGCCGTGTTGAACTTCAGCAGGAGTTGCCCAGTCTGATGACTAGTTCACAGCAAGTTTCGATATCTCCTCCTGGGAATAGTGCGTGCACTTGCTGGATGACGGCGGCGTTCGGTTGGCAAGAGTTGTGCGCACTATGCTGGGGGGTCGTCCCCTCCTGGCGCAACGATGCGACGTTTGTTTTTGTGTTCCGCACCCGAGTACGTCTTCGTGCTTCGATTATCGAAATGAAGTTGGAATATTTAACTTTGAGTCATATTCAGGTATCTGATGTGATATCTTTTTTTTTCTGGTTGTTACACCTATGTGTCCAGGAGGCAAGGAGCCTAACAAGCAGCGCCGCAGTTTGCGCGTTTGTCGCTGTTGAGCCGATGGCTTTCGGTCCGCGTCTACAAACTCTAAGGCGGCATGTAGGAGTCTACTCGAACGTTCTCAACTCGACATTCGAGGCGAAGCGCAGGTACACGCGACCCGAAACCGTAAGAAAGAGAGTAGTAAGCCAGGGTTCCACGACGTCATCGCTGAATCCAGCACTCGTAGAGAGTACAGTACGTGCATCCATCAGAAAAGTTCTAGAGTCTTCGCTACATGTGAAATTCCCTGATCACGTCAGTTTTATCGACGTGTCAGAATGCTCGAACCCCGGCATGGGGGACTATCAAAGTAATAGTGCTATGCAAATCTTTTCGAGCATGAAAAAGCAAGGAAAGTCCGAATTCCGAAGTCCACGCGACGTTGCGGAAGAGATTATTTCAGGTATGCAAGATGTGCGAATGTTTGACTCAGTTTCTATCGCCGGTCCGGGATTCATCAACTTCAAGTTGACTGATAGCTTTATTAGTGAGAAAATGTGTGCCGTCCCTGGTGGGCAAAATATTGCCAACGTTCGTGTTGTTGTTGACTTCTCTTCGCCAAACATAGCCAAAGAAATGCACGTCGGTCATCTTCGCAGTACGATAATTGGCGATTCCCTTTGCAATGCGTTTGAGCTGGCGGGTTGTTCTACTGTGCGAGTCAACCACGTTGGCGACTGGGGGACGCAGTTTGGTATGCTAATCAACTTTATGAATGAAAATGACATATCGATGGATGCGTGCGTCAGCGATCTCCAGCGGTACTATAAGGATGCAAAACGCGCATTCGACTCCGATGAGAATTTTAAGCAAAGATCGAAAGATGTGGTTGTAAAGTTGCAGTCATATGATCCGGTTACTATTGAAGCATGGAAGAAAATCTGTGCCGCTAGTCGCCAAGAGTTCCGCTCGATCTACGATCGATTAAATATACATATTGAAGAAAAAGGCGAGAGCTTCTACAATGATATGATCCCATCAGTCCTTGATGAACTTGTTGAAAAGGAAGTAATAGTTGAAGATAAGGGAGCCTTGTGTATTTTTGCTGAACCTGGAGAAGCTCCTGTCATCTGCCGGAAAAGTGACGGAGGGTTCAACTACGCGTCCACCGATTTGGCGGCCATAAACTACCGAATTTCACATGAAAAGGCAAAGATGATCGTGTACGTCACGGATCAGGGACAAAACAAGCATTTCAAGGCAATTTTCAAAACGGCAGAGGCTGCTGGCTGGGTGTCCAGTGATGTAGCGTTGAAACATGTTGGATTCGGAGTGGTTCTTGGTGAGGATGGCAAACGACTACGTACGAGGTCTGGCGATACTATTAAATTGAAGGCACTACTTGATGAAGCCGAAGAAAGATGCCTAGAGTTTTTACAAACCAAGGACAGCTCTCTTCCCACTGCGGAACTAAAAAATGTTGCGCATATATTGGGCATGAGCTCCGTCAAGTATGCAGATTTACATAACAACAGGACAACGAACTACACTTTTTCGTTCGACAGAATGCTCGATCTGAAAGGGAATACTGCCATGTACTTGCAGTACTCTCATGCGCGTGTCGCAACCATACTTCACAAGCTTGATGGTACCGAATCAAGTCAGCTAGTAGATCGCCTCACCATCTCAAATGAGACTGAAAGACAATTAGCCCTTCACATTGGCAAATTCAATGATGCTCTAGTCGAAACAATCGAAGAATTGGCGCCGTCGAAGATGTGTGAGTACCTGTATGTGCTTTGTACAGTCTTCAACAACTTCTATGCAGCCTGTCGAGTGATGGGCGGCGAAAATGAATCGAGCAGAATCCTCCTATGCAACATGACTGCATCCAAAATGCGCGCTGCCTTCTCAGTTTTAGGGATTGAGCCAATCGATAGGTTGTGATAAACAAGGTAAATGAGCTGTCCGCCAAGGCAACGGCGAGTCGCGCACAATGCCTTCACTTGAATTCTGCACTCTCATTCATCCATCTATGTGGTTTTTAGTGATTAGATATTGAACAAAGTTAACGCACCTCCTTAGACTTGATTGGTGACGGGATTTCTCGTTTACTTTGAAAAGTCATCTGTGCAATATTTCGAATGTCTCTCTCGCGTTTCTCCTGCTCTTTGAGAGAAATTTGCTTTTGCACATTAGCACGAGCCTCAACCGAGACGCGCGCTGCCTGCTCGGCAACATACAACGCCTGAACTAAGCGTTAGCCGAACGCCTTGATATCGAATCTGACGCAATTACCTCGGAGAACTTGGCGAAATTGTCATTGATTTTTACGTCGACCAGCCCACGACCGTCCGCTGCTAGCCGTTTATCGAGAGGTATGGTGTAACCTTTGGGATTCTGCAACCGTTAAGCTTTGTATTTTAATGCTTCTGTCAGCTCTTACCTTCCAATTCGATACAGACGCTGGTATGATCCATGCAGCTTTTTCTTCGTCAGACAGATGACGAGGCGGGCTTTGAGTGACCGCAGCCATTTCTCCTTTTTTATCCATTGGAATCTAAATCATTAATAAGTTTGAACATCCATGGAGTGCAGAGCGACGATTACCTTCTTCAGTTTCAGAGTTGAAGGGTTCATTGGGTCCTCCTGAATACTCTGTACTTTCACAACTCGCTGATTGTTCATACCAGCAGCAGCATATTTGACAAACTTTGCCTTATTGGTGGCTGAAGCACTCGAACTTAATGTGCTATCCCCGAATCCTTTAATTCTAGATTCGATTGCTTCACGCGTACGTTTGCTTTGACGTTCTTTGGCATCAGCATCGAGAACCTGAAGGAAATGTGAGCAAGAACAAATCCAAGGCAACACAAACGCACCTTGTTTCTTTCAAGACTCTTTGTACCAGGATTCACAGTATCGCCTTCGACACGCTGACTCATCGGTTGATTCGCACGAATGCGTACACCCAAACCTACACTAATTTTATTCTCACATAGTTCTGGGTAAGCCCCACTGTCGCCGCACGAACTTGCCACGGTGTGGGCGCTTCGCTTGCCATAAAGCGAGGCCGTCATGTGGTTTTAGCACGAGTGACGCTCTAGCGACGAGCACGTCATACACGATACACTCCAAGTATCAGTTGCACCTATTATGCGTATCTGCGCGCCACGAGATAGTGCGCCACACGTGTGGCTTGCTTGCTTTCCGCAAGGAAAAGTCTTGGAAACGAGGACGGCCACAGTCGCAGCGACTACAGCGTCCTTCGCCCTCAAGTGGAAAAACTCTCAAAAATTATTCTTGAAAAATAGAAAAACATAACCTATTACTGAACCCAATATGGTAACCAGTATGTTAAAATATGCCAACGAATTTAGTACAGTACTTAAGTAGTAAAAATCTGCGGACATAACACACAAGGGGACTGGCGAAAACGGGAAAGTTATTGAAATCACTTACCTACCGGTAGTCCCTTGACGATAACTAACGTAATTTTCCCAAATGCCCGCGAATTTCAATCGCGCAACGGCCGGCGCAACGGTTCATGATTCGCCAACTCTGCGAAGTTATGGTAGAAGTTATGAAAATGAGCTCTTAGTCGGCCTTAGTAAGTACTAACTGACTCCTACTAGTACCGTAGTAAGTATAACGGTAGGAGTCATACTTGGGGACACGATGCCAGCACCCCGCATCCACACTACACTCACTCGACACGAATTCTCTAGCGCCTCCTCGAGAATTTCATGAGTGCGAAACAAGTTGCGAAACAAATTAAATCAAAAGGGCTACAGCGTCTCAGATGGTACTGCCAGCTTTGCGAAAAGCAGTGTCGCGATGAGAACGGATTCAGGTGTCACTGCTCTTCAGCAGCACACCTAAGACAGCTAGCAGTCTTCGCACAAAATCAGAAGAAAGTCGTTCAAGACTATTCAGAGCAGTTCAGAAGAGCATTCTTGTCAGTTCTTACACTCACGTAAGCTAGCACTTGTATAACGCGAGCCAAACTGAAGCAGCTGCAGTTATCAAAATTCACGAGTAGCGGCTAACAAAGTTTACAACGAAGTTATCGCACACAAAGAGCACGTGCATATGAACGGTAAGACATATACATAATTATTTATGAATCGAGTTCACACACTGCCGATCGCAGCAACTCGATGGACGAGTCTTACAGAATTCGTTAAAGATCTCGCTTCACAGGGTGTGTGCGCCGTGGAGGAAACAGATAAAGGGCTATTTGTTTCACTCATACAACGCAGAGATCTGGAAACAGCGGTCAAACGGCGACGAAGTGATGATTTTTCGTCCGATAAACGACAGCAGAAGGTATCCATACCATTCATAGTGGGATTAGCAGAGCTTGAAAACCTTCTTTCAGATCGTAGAGCAGCAAGTGAAGAAAATCGCACTCGATCAAAGTCAGTGGTGTTCTCCAACGGGTTTAAAAGAGGTAGGATCCACTTTTACTGTAAATCTTGACATGAAAAAGGTACGGTCAGCGTTAACATTCGTAGCTTCATCGTCACACGTGCCGTCTCATCAGAAAACGCCAATTGGAATGCACAACTCACGACCAACGAGTTGTGTACAGGCAAGTAGTTCAAGAACTGAAGAGTGCCCTCTTCTCGGCTGTATTGTGCGATACAAATATGGTCAACATGAGTCAGGCAATCACAAATTTGTGATTGTTGATGTAAAGGATGATTTCGTTTATCTACGAGGCCTTTCAAAGGCAGACCTGATAAAGACATCGGTAGACAATATCTCTTTGATTATTCCAGTAAGTATTGCGAATGTTTGTCACCTTCCCCTGACATACTTTGACCAGGCGATTGGTGGTCGTATCAAGATTGTGAGAGGCGAACAAAAAGGTGCAACAGGAACGTTGGTAGGTATTGATCAGGAAGGAAAATCTGTACACGTACGTGTAGACGATGTTTCTTTAGACATACTTCGGTTGCCATATAGTGGAGTAAGTAAGTATGATGCTGATTACAGTAGTAGAACTTAAGTCAGTACTTGACTCTCATCAATACATAGTAGCATGTTAGCAAACGAGTGAATCATCCTCTCTTTCATTACTCCAGAGAAACTACAGTAGCTAGATCTAAACCAATGAGACCAAGAAATTGCTTCATAGTGCTTCACTTGGTCCAACTTCATACACTGAAAAGTTGCCTTGAACTGTGTTTTCGATACGCTTGGCATCCTTAGTTGGTTTTGGCACATGTCGCCGAAAATTGTGCATGGTATGATCATTCTTTTCTGCATTGGGAGTTTAATCGACCGTAAGTCTTTCGTTCATTGTATGAAAGTATCAGGCATTACCTCTTTCATGGCACTCTGAATGCAGCACTGACGGCTCAACGCTCTATCGTTGTGGTCGGTTGAGTGCAAAGGTTAACGATTAGATAATCTCCTACCTCAAAATTATGAACACCTCGGAAATTTCCCCGCCTGCAAAAAAATGATGAAATAGGTCTAGGGGTTCAAAGTTGTGAGGCTTGTACCATAATGGTAGAAAGTTTGGCCGAGCCGGTTGCCATAAATCTTGCTCACGAGTCTAATCTTCCATCAGTGTTGACCTTCAATCCTACGTGTGCGCTTCTCACCTTTATGTTTTGGAGATAACTTGAATCGTCATCAACCAATTTTCGCTCGCAATACTAAGCATCCGTCTTGTAAGTGCGAAACACACGTTTATGCTCATCGTACCATGTGGCGTGCCGGAAGTTTCTCGAGATGATTAGGTATGTAAGACGGTCTCATGCCTTTAAATACCCTGCCCCATAACTGCACATATTTCAAGTTACGGTATCGAAGAAGTTCTGTCTATTTACCTTCTGAGATTCGCGTTTAAGGCGAACGCCGTTCGGAAGACGAACTGCGCCTGAACCACGAGTTGCCACATACCGTGCGAGGTCGTTGAAAACTCCGGCGTCATCGTCAAGCACTCGAAGTATATCCATTGTATTGACATTATTACGACCCTGAAACGCAGGTTGGTTGTTGTTCTTTTGGTCTCAATCAGACGCAACGTACCGACAGATTTGCTTCAGCTCGCGCACATCGGCTCAACTCTCGAAGATATCTGAACTTACTTAGTTTCGCTCGATTGAGATGATCAGTGACGTACCTCACTAGTACTTCGTGCATGCTCGTAAAAGCTGTAATGTTCACCGCGTCGAACCCGATACAATGCTGTCGAACGTGTTGTTGAGTCAGCTTGAAAGACAAAAGGCTCGAGTCTGCACCTGCGCCAAGATCGCGTCCACGACGTGTTCGCAGAGATTCGCGTGACGCATATTTTTTTATCGTCTGATATTGCGTTCTTGCCAACCCCAAATATTCGCAACAGTTCTTTCGTCTCTCGAACTCGACGCTCGAACTCGGGTACAAGTTGTGCAGAGTCCATCGTCTGAAGAGATGCTCCTCTTGTTTTCCATCCTACGCCTTTCTTAGGGTGACTAACAGGTCGAAATTAGAATAGCGCCTTTTTTCGGGTGTATTGCAATTTTATGCTAATTCCGACTAACAGGTCCTCGATTGAAATAACGAACAGCCTCGACTCACTATTTGTCAACACATACCCATAGTAATAACAAAATCTCGGTTCGCGGTACACGGCTTCACGGCCTAGACTTCAGTTGTACAATATGAGACTGCGTTCGCGAGCACAAGAGACGACGACGCTTGACTGTGCGAAGTCCCACGTTGCCACGGAAGAGCGTTCGACAAGTATGATGAGAATGTCGCGGATGTGCTTGAACAGAATCAATCACGTTGTACTACCATTTGTCAATTTTGGCGGAAGGACAGCGTCGACGATACCCGATAGGTTAGAAACACTGCAGCGGTTCACTGTCAGAACTCTGTCAGAGAAATATCGAAGCGGAACTGCAATTACAGCGGTTACCGCGTATGACTACGGGAGTGCAAAACAGGTAACTTGTCAACTCTGTCTGAATATTCTATTCTAACCTGATAGCATCTACAGGTGGATATGGCTGGAATAGATATCGTACTTGTTGGCGACTCTGCGTCGATGGTTGTACACGGACACGATACGACACTACCTATTACTTTAGAAGAAATGATTATCCATGCGAAATCCGTTAAACGCGGAACGAAGCGCGCGATGATTATAGGTGATATGCCTTTCGGGAGTTACGAAGAGAATCCAACGCAAGCAACTCGATCTGCACTACGTTTGGTGAAGGAGGCACAAGTCGACGGCGTGAAACTTGAAGGCACAGCAGGGAGTCGTCTCGAAGCCATCAAATCAATCACAGACGCAGGAGTACCTGTCATAGGTCACATAGGATTGACTCCACAATCATTCAACGCGTTTGGTGGTTTTAGACCACAGGGTAGGACAGCAGAGGAGGCAATCAGACTAGTACGCAGTGCAAGGGAGCTTCAGATGGCGGGATGTATTGCCATAGTCGTCGAATGCGTACCAAACGAAGTTGCTCAAGCGATAAGTGAATCCATTGAGGTGCCGACGATAGGTATAGGAGCGGGACCCCACACAAATGGACAGATTCTTGTGTATCATGATCTTCTCGGCATGTCCAACCATCCACACCATCGCAGAGTTGCACCCCGATTTTGCAAGCAATACGCCGATATAGGAAGTCAAATCCACTCTGCACTCAGCTCCTTCAAACATGAAGTTGAGCATAAAGTCTTTCCGAGTACGAACTACTGTCCTTACAAGATACAAGGAGATGAGATCAAGAAGTTCTCTGAGCTATTATGCAACTTCAGCAATCATGACCTATGTTCGTAGATTCGACAAATCAAGCTCTCTCTGTGTCTATCTTGGCACGTGTACCATAATGATCAATGACTGCTGTAAATTTGATCTTGTACGTATGGTAATGACCGCACCACGGTATATAGGTAACACATCTCGTGTAGCGTTGAGTGTACTCCTTGTCGCCTGTCTGTAATAAGAAATTCAAGAAAGGATGATGGGGATTTGCTGAAAATATGACTAAAATCTATGCTTTTTCTAATCTTTGTTGCCTAACCTGTATGTCATAATGCGCCCCCTAGCGTTGGCGACGGCTAACAATCTCCCATCATGGTTGAAAGCAGTCGCTGCGACATAATGTAGAGGTGTCGACCTTCTGGGCCAGGTATTCAATACTTTCATGGTGGGTAGATGAAACGCACGCAGTGCATCCCGTTTCCCCGACGACGAAAACACTGCGAGCTCAGACTGCGGGCTCACGCTTATAGAATCTATTTCTGTTGTCAGAGCTTTGATGGATTTGGCAGGTATCTGTCCCTTGTGGGCTAAATCATTGTTCCAAACTATATCCGATGTTTTGTAAACATTCACAATGCCATTACCGCATCCAGTAAGTAGCACATGGGCGTCTGGTGTAATCTTTATACATTTGACATCGTCAAAACCATTCGCTGCTTTGAAACAGCGATGCATTCGGATATCCCAACACTTGAGCATGCCATCTTCTGTTATTGTGAAGAGTGTAGGATTTGATGGATGGAAAGTTCCGGTCCGAAACCGGGTACTGCATTTTAGCCTACCTACGCAACTTTTGCTGTTCGTTGAAAATAAGTTGATGTCAAAAGAGTCAGGTAATCCGAGTAGTGGTAACATCTGACTCTGCAAAAAAGTACCGTGCGCTGCTGACGTTTGTACATGCGAATCAACATGTAGGCCTTCATCCCGGAGCTTAGCTATGGTGATTTGACCAACGCCACAAATGATGACATTATTGCCGGACTGAGAGAAATCAGCAGTGACTCGTGTTGTCCGAGGCACAGCTAACTGGTGCACTAGTGTGTTAGACTCACCGTTGGCCCTGAAAAGTTGTATGCCGGAGTCGCGCCTAGTCGTTAGCGCGAGGTCCATGGACTCGTGGAATTTAACAGATATGATAGCGCTATCTTTCGAAGGAATCGCCTCAAAATCTTGTAAGCGAATAATGCTACTGTATCTCAACTTACTGTCAGCAGTGAATGGCGTTGAAGTTTGCGCAGGGGGCGTTCTGTTTTCGTGGGTCCTCGATATCGCTGGTGTGTCGTTCGCCCATGCCTTCGTAACGCTCCTTTTTTTTCGGCGTGTTGAGATGTCATTCGTTTCATGTAAGTCACGTTTGGTGGTATTCGTTCTGCCTTCCTCGTAAGAGTCTTTCCAAACTTGTGAGTTTCCCATGCTGGTACGACAAGTTACGACGTGTCCTCTAGCTGTCTTCTCTGTATGAAACTGTGTCTCGGTCGTTTCGGGGTACGTGTACGATGTTGTCGCGCGCACGGAGTAGTTCTGGTTCGACTTGTGTTGTCGACGGCGCGACTCGAGCGGCGCAGGCGTGGCGGCGTGTGTAGTTTTCCTGGCTACCCTACTAGTACGAGTACTGAACTTAATATTACTGTTCAATATGTCGCATATTATGCGAACGATATACCGGTACAATATTGTAGTACGAGTACTAGTACGAGTACAAGTTTGTAGTAGATATGGTAAATTTGCAGTTCACTGCAGCTGTCTCCGCTTGAGGGCAGATTTGCTCGTGGGGACTTGCGCGGGCCGCTCGTCAATTCCCCGACCACTCGCGGTAAAACTTTGACGGCTGAAACGCTATCCTACTACTCCCTCCCACGTCGGGCGTGTGCTAGATCGTCGTCAAGCTCGTGCATGTCGCGCGACTCTGTCAGGCCGAGTCGGCAACTCAGTGATAGCGAACGTGACTTTATTCCGACTGATGAGAGCGAAGACGATTTGGAAGCTTTCAACGAGGAGGTATGATCTGTTTCGGTACAAATGAAACTATCCTAGAAATCTACATAGGCTCGACGTACGACACGAGAACAGAACGCCGATGAACTTTCAAAGTTGCAGGCCGAAGGTGAACTGCCGCTTTCCGTTCTACTCCGTTTATATGGAGTGGGTATTGAAGACGGCAAACATCTTTGCGGCCCGGCGAGTGAGCATGGGCCAAACATGCAAAACCAAGAAACCGATTCACGCCATGATCACGTTACGTCAACATCTTATGAACACTGTTTTACTGCCGCCAGAGTGATAGCAGAAGAAGATGATGTTACTTTCAAGTATGAGCACTCTTTCACTAAGAAAGAGAGAATGAAAGCCTTGCCATACTTTCCAGAACCGATGTTGAGTAAATCACACTGGTCTCATCTTTTGGAGGAGATGAGATGGCTATCAGGTGATTTTAACCGTGAACGGAAGTGGAGGTACTATTTCACTTTATACGAAAATGCTGCATAACATGTTCTTAGGTTACGAAGTTCCGCAAAGTTTGCAAGCGGTGTTTCACGTGTTAACAAAAAATTACGAAGGCATCAAATCAAGCGAGACAACCAAAATAATGAGCAGTGTCACAAAACAGCCAAATCTATTGCGGCGTGCGTCACACAGTTCTGGGGTAAAGTTCGCAAAGTGCACGCGTTGCGAAGCGCCATTACACTGCAAAAGGAACAAAAAACGATGCTTGATGCTCAGCTTGGTATAGTATTTATTTGCCTGTCGAATCTCAACTTAGCTACCCCCCGATAGATACTCTCGTCAAAGTGACAGAATCACATGCACAAAAGTTAGGCAGTCGATTAATGAATCGCAACAGTGCGATGGTGAATATTCCTAGTTCCGATGATGTCGCTCGGTCACAACACAATATGTGCGAAAATGATGACGAGCGAAGAATACATGTGCCATTGCTGAAGCATAGCTTGCGGGATTATCAGGTAGAAGGTATCGCGTGGTTGAGAAGCTGCTTCATGAATAATTTAAATGTACTCCTTGCCGACGAAATGGGGCTTGGTAAGACGATTCAAACTATCAGTCTGCTCGCGCTTCTGGCAACAGAGTTCGGAAACTGGGGCCCACACTTGATAGTTGTACCCACATCTGTCATGCTCAACTGGGAAGTCGAATTCAAAAAATGGTGTCCAGCATTGAAAGTCTTCACGTACTATGGCTCTGTGAAAGAAAGACGTGTGAAACGCCATGGATGGAGTCGTCCAAACAGTTTCCATGTATGCATAACGTCCTACAAAATAGTCACTCAGGATCAAAACATTTTCCGTCGAAAAAATTGGCAGTACCTTATCCTGGATGAGGCACACATGATAAAGAATTGGCGTTCACAGAGATGGCAGGTTCTTCTAAATTTTAGCACAGAACACAGATTGTTAATCACAGGGACTCCACTGCAGAATGAGCTCATGGAACTATGGGCATTGATGCATTTTCTCATGCCTGAACTATTTAGCTCACATTCAGAGTTCAAAGAGTGGTTTGCAAGTCCAATGACCGCGATGGTTGAAGGTACTCAAATCGTAAACAAAACGGTGATAAATCGGTTACATTCTATTCTAAGACCATTCGTACTACGTAGACTGAAAGCAGAAGTCGAAACTTCACTGCCAACCAAGCACGAGCACATTGTTCAGTGTCCGCTTTCTCGCCGGCAACGAAGGCTCTACGATGAATACATACATTCAGGAGAAACACTGAAAACTTTAGCCAGTGGGAACGTCATGAGCATGATGAACTGTCTCATGCAACTAAGGAAAGTCTGCAACCATCCTGACCTGTTCGCGGGACGCCAAATTTGCAGCCCCTTTGATATGCCCCACACATGTTGGCTCTCTTCGTTCATACTCAATATGCTATGTAACGTGAGAACAAATCCTGGCGCAGGGAGTGCAAGAACCTGCCACCGTATTGCGTATCGTGCAACATGTGAAACCAGTGAAATGATATCCTCAGTGGCTGGCATGAGTTATTCATCTACGTGCTCAAAAGTTCTTCTATTTTTGAGAAACATACGGCAACTTCGGTCGTCGCATAGTGTAACCAGCTCGCATTTTTCTCTCGGTATATATGACGATCTAGTAAGTGATAAGCTGTACCGAAAACTTCGAGGTCGTTTGAGACACGACCAAGCCCTCTCAACTGCCACACTTGCTGTATCGGTGGAACAAGACAAACTGTTAGGTTTCGTGTTTATCATACCGAAAGTCAGAGCACAAGCTCCAAGATTAACTAAGTATGTCGACGCTGATACGCTTGAGTACAACGGAATGGTTCATAAAATGCTCCGACCCATGCGTAAACGTGTCGTACGACAAAGCATGTTCTTTCCAGACAAAAGATTAGTCCAGTTTGATTGTGGCAAACTTCAAGTACTGGCGCAGCTGCTCCGTCAGCTGAAAAAGAGCGACCATAAAGTGTTGATTTTCACACAAATGACAAAAATGCTTGATATTCTTGAGACGTTTTTAAATTTGCATGGTTATACATACTGTCGCCTTGACGGTAGTACTAATGCAGAACAAAGACAACTCCTCATGCAACGCTTCAACTCTGATAAAAAGATTTTCGCATTCATACTCTCAACTCGTTCCGGAGGTTTTGGAATCAACCTCACTGGTGCTGACACTGTCATTTTCTATGACTCTGATTGGAATCCGGCGATGGATCAGCAAGCTCAGGATCGGTGTCATCGGATAGGGCAGACCCGGCAAGTTCACATTTTCCGCCTGATAAGTGAGAGAACCATTGAGGAAAGTATACTCGAGAAGGCGACGCAGAAGCGTGAGCTAGACAACATGGCTATTCAACTCGGCAACTTTAATACTGTCAGTTTGATTCCGAATGTAGCCAAAGATGCTGATGCGTTTGACGAACAAAAAAGTAAGTTACATGATACTCTAGTACCGGAAAAGGATATGCAAACGTCTCAACATCTCGATACGCCGGCGGATCTCGCTGACTCGATGCAGTGTCATGATAGTATCGCTGACACTGACTTGCTGCCTATCGAGCACTATGCACTGCGTCAGTATGAAGATGGCGCTGTAGAGAACAGAGTTTGTTGCTGAAGGTTGGTGGGCTGTCAATCCACACTGCTTGACCAATCACACCTTTTATAACCACGTGCTATCCTTTTCCTGCGCGGAATGGTGTGTAAAATGCACACCGGCATTGGTACTAACGGTACTAGTACTATAGTAGTATTAAGACTTGACTTTCTAGTCTACTGCACTTCGCATACTTGTATCATAACTTGTCCTCTTCGAATTCGTACTCCAACTCACGGGCTTGGATTTGGCGATGACGTTTTGATCGAACCTTCGGATATAATTCCTACAGCATCTGGTTGAGTATCAACTACACTTAACGTCTCTGTCAGTACGTACCTCCTCTTTCAGTGCAGTAGCATACTTTGTTGTTGCAAATGCATAATTTGAAGAGTACACACCTGAACTCAGCCGATTCTGGTACAAGATAAGTCAAAGAGCTTTTACCACACCGTGCAAACGTACAAGGAGCTCGCTTTCTATATTTTTCTCGACGCGTGCTGCTGTTTGTGCCTAAATGCTGATGTTAGTAACTCTACAAACCGTTTTGACTTTACACACACCTTCCGTTCAGCTCTTGACTCTCGTTGCGCAAGTCGCGCTGGGATGGTCTCTATCTTGAGTCTTGGTTCATCAACAGTGTGAATGGTAGCAATCTTAATAGAAACTAGCGAATATCACCTGTTTGTCTTTTCTAAACGTTTGGTTCTAATCAGGAGCTGTGTCAATTTGGTGAGGCGTTGTTTGTTCTTGTGGACAAGAAATTTGGGCCTTTGGCTCCTTGTAAGTACAACAGTCTGTCAAGATATCGTTCTAACGTACCAGTGTAGTAGCTGATGACTTATTTGATCCAACGCTTCATCGTACTTTGAGCTCAGCTGAGTTCTTTCCCACAGCTTCGATGGTGTATGTGCTCGCTCTACAGACTTCGTGTACAGCTGAAGAGAGCCTGCTTCACATTTAGTCCAAATAGAAACTTACAACTTATCAACACACCGTTTTCCTCTTTCACGGTAGCGTATTGGCTGTTAGCTAGTGGGCATGAGCTCCTATTGCACATTCCAGTCAAGTTATACTCGTTCCTGCAGAAGGTAGATGTGCCCGTCGTCATCTTGTAACTGCAATGGCCGCGGTTTATTATCTGAGAAGAAAATTATGCGCAATTCGCGGTGCCTCGGAAAGTCATACCTGCCAGACAACTTCATCACTCTGCATCTTTCGAAACGTTCTTTCGTCGCGAAATGAGCCTGTTCGAGAGTGAAACAGGTGTCGCGTCGCGTCGTGCGGCGCGAGAGTTATGTCTCAAGTGGCGGGTGGCGGCGGGTCGACGTGACGAGTCTTTTTTCACTAGCCCTTGGACGTGCCAGTGGAATGTGATATTTGGCGTGTAGAAACGAAGCTAAGTTATACTAAGTATTTGGCTATCGCTTGTACTAAATACCGTGAAAATGCTATGGCGTTGTTTGTGTCAACTTTGAAGTTTTTTAAAAAGTAAAACGCGCTCCACACTGTCGGTAGGGCGGATTCACACTCGACTACGGCATGGGGGACTAAGCAGCGCGTTCCACATGTACACTGCCTCTTGCTCGGTCACTCGAGCGCCCGGTTTACTGGTGCGTGAAAGTTCGGCGAAAGTTTGGTCGCCGATGTTAGCGTCGAGATTTCGCTGTTGTACCCAACGCGTCGTTATCCGCAACCGACAAGCGTTTGCTTCCTGTGGCAACGTGAGACAATCGAGAGCCGTGGCACGAGCAAGTGAAGCAGAACGGCCTATGGCGGATGAGACGGTGCCCCCGACTTTCGACTACGACATATTTGTCATAGGTAAGTGAACGTCGAGAACGTATGACTCTATTTAACAGCTGAACACTTAAGGAGGAGGCTCGGGTGGCGTGCGTGCTTCACGGATGGCATCGTCTGCCGGTGCTAAGGTCGCTCTTTGCGAGCTCCCTTACGATCCCATCAGTTCTGAGAGCACTGGGGGCTTGGGAGGCACGTGTGTCATACGTGGTTGTGTCCCAAAGAAGCTATTCGTATTCGGAAGTAGCTTTACTTCCGATTTTGAGGACGCGAGAGGGTATGGTTGGGAAATGCACGAGCCAGAACTCAACTGGGAGCTGCTACTGCAAGCGAAACGTAAGGAGACGGCGAGACTCAACGGTATTTACAAGAAGCTGCTTGACGGCTCTGGAGTGGAGTCTTTCGAGGGCAGCGGTAAACTTATCGACACACACACCGTTGAGATTACGGATACCAAGGTATGATGCTGAGTTTAGAACAGCCACAGCGTTATTCACCTTTCACAGGGCGAAAAGAAGCTCATCACAGCGAAGGACATACTAATTGCTACTGGAGGACGGCCACATGTTCCGGATATTCCGGGTTCAGAGCTGGGAATCACTTCGGATGAGGCCCTTGATATGAAGTCGCTTCCAAAAAAGGCCATCATAATCGGTAGTGGCTATATCGCCGTGGAGTTTGCTGGTATTTTCAAGGGACTCGGTGTTGATATTGACCTCGTCTACCGTCAGCCACTTCCCTTGAGAGGTTTTGACGATGATGTTCGCGCAGTCGTGCAGTCAAACCTGAAATTAAGAGGAATCACCCAGCACGCACAATGCGAACCCATCTCTTTAACAAAAGGCGAAGACGGTAGGCACGTTCTCAGCACTACAACTGGCGACCTCCATGGTGATGTCGTCATTTTCGCAACAGGCAGAGTACCCAATACTGATCGACCAGATCTTGGTTTGAAGACAGCTGGTGTCAATCTGTCAGAAAAAGGGGCAATTATTGTGGATGCCTTCAGCCGAACAAACGTACCAAATATATGGGCTGTTGGCGATGTCACTGACAGGGTGAATCTCACCCCAGTCGCCCTGATGGAGGGGATGGCATTTGTTGATACAGTTGTTCGGGGTACGCCTCGTCAGCCAGACTACTCGAACATACCATGTGCAGTGTTTAGTCAACCTCCCGTTGCAACCGTTGGTTTGACGGAACGAGATGCATTAGATAGAGACATCGAATGTGACATCTACCTCTCGACTTTCACTCCTATGAAGTACTCTATTTCTGGTCGTTCTGAGAAAGCCCTCATGAAGCTCGTAGTTGAAACATCTAGCCAGAAAGTGATTGGCGTTCATATGGTTGGCCCAGATGCTGCAGAAATCATGCAAGGCTTTGCAACTGCACTTAAGTGTGGCGCGACAAAGCAACAGTTCGATCAGACTGTAGGAATCCATCCATCAAGTGCAGAAGAGTTTGTCACAATGAGAACTTTAACTCGGAGATCCCGAAGTGATGGCTGACTTCGTTAATCCCCACAATATCGTCTACTGAATATTTTTCGAAAGTCAAATCCTTTATACTATCGATAGTACTAGTAATAACAGATCTACTAAGCTACTAATTCTTTGTCTGCGTTTCTAGGTGATACTGAGTGAAACTCGTTGTGAAGTGGTTGTCCAGTTGAGCTATGATCCATAAATTCCGCAAGTTCTACGTGTTCCGTCATTCGAGCTGATCGTAAGTACTCGTCGTATGTGAAATGCTCGCATGCCGCTGGGAATTTTACGCTATCATACGCTTTGAAATTGTCGTGCAGCGACTGCACACATCCATGGAGTGCTGAATATTCAATATCAAAGTCCTCCGCCATCTGTTGTAAACCAGCGGAGGCACGGCGCACGTACACGCACACAAGGATAATGACACTAAAAGCAATGATGTGAGGCGGATCTTTCGTCGCTATTCCTTGTACCAGAGTAACCTTCGATAGCATTGTCGCACACTCAAGCATTTCTGTATCGAAGCAGTACGCTGAGAGATAGATCGACATGAACGTATTCGTTGTCGGAATCGTCAGCGTAAATTCAAGACACTCGAGTACTCTACGCTCCATAGCAACTATTTGTGACTGCGTATACGAGTTATCGGTAATGTAACATAAGTCAGAGAGCTGTGGGGCATATATTTCCTCGTACTTAGCGGCTATGAGGACACATGTTACACCTAACAGCTGAAGCTCTGAACGCTCGATACGTAATTTTTGAATGCATGCATCGGTATAGCTCACACTAAGAAATAGTGTTTCAAGGTGAAGTTTGTATTCTTCGGCCACCTCAATCATCCAGTCTACCAAGATACTGCGCATTTCTACTGTGATGTTGCTCGTCTGTTGCTGTCGCTTGTGTATGGGATCAGAATTCAAGTATAATCGGCGCCTCAAGTTCCAATATATTTCCATGATACCTGGACCTGATTGCATACAGGACGGTTTTGCTTTTGACATGTTATCGTGATGAGGACTCGGAAGTAGAGCAGCGTGTGGTGAAGTCCGTGACTCGGGCTTCTTCGTACTGGGAGGTGTTGTCCGTCTGGCTGCTAGAGTGTTCGTCAAATCGCACATCGCTTCCCGAGCACACTACACAGTGATATAGTTACGAAAGCTAGAATGATGCGAGTATCGATCATACCTTTTTACGGAGTTCCATCTCGCTTGGTAAGGAGAGGTGATTCAGTTTCAAACTTCAAAATGTGCGTGTTGTGTCAAGTATGAGCTACACCTGCAAACGCTCTTCAGGTGGCGTCACGCTACGTTTGACAACCTCTGATGACCCTTGAAGTCGTGCCACCAAGAGTAATCGCCGCGTACTGTGCGGCACAAGTTGAATCTGCTCGGCAGCTGCGCGGCGGTCGCGACTCGCGACTAACAGTTGTTTTCACTAACTTACCCTCTAAAAATTCACTCGTCGTTTTCGAATTGCAAGCTACGGAAATTCCATGACTTACTTTCACGATGCCTTGCACCTCTCGTAGATGTTGTAGAATCAAACTTTTAGAACTAAACGATGTAAAATATGTATTTCTAGACGTTTCATGACTCGTCATGTGTATAGGTACTCTCTAAAGGTGCGATATCTAACGTTAGTATGAATTTTTCCGGACGTCGCCATAACTTGCGCGATAACTTGACAAGCCCTAAGTTATGGATCTACTGTTAATATGCATAAAATGCGACGACGGTCCTGCACTTCATGATTACGTGCCAAAAAGTCGAGGATGATGCTGAGAGTGGGGTTCGAACCCACGCAGTCAGTGACTACCAGAAGTCTCACCAGGTTTCGGTGAAGCATCAACGTGCGAAGGGGCAACTAGTGCTTGAGTCTGGCCCCTTAGACCACTCGGGCATCCCAGCGTGACATTCGTGGCGGAAGGTAGAATATATACGGTTACAAACCAACAGTCGCACCAGGGTCTGACTCCGCGCAGCAAGGCGGGGCAAAAAGTCGGCAGATAGAAACGGAACTGTAAAATATTAACTTTTCTGGGAAAAGAATCTATGTTTTAAAGCTTGCTTCATGTTAGCTCGTTCAGACCTTTGCTTCTTCACGAGAAACGCAGCCAACTCCCAACCTGCGAAATTGTCTTGTTCAAGAACATCGCTGTGTGTTAACTGCTCATTAAACTTGATGCGCCACGCATCCAAATCATATTCACATTCACGCAACGCTTCCTTGAAAGTCAGCAAATTAGTCTCTTGACGCAAAGTTGGCAGGCAAAGCTGTAAAAATACAACACCGACACTGAAAGAGTCAAACTTGTCTGGTTGATATGTTGTCCACAGGAGCTCCAGGTTGTTCGCGTCAGGCTTATCTGCATCGCTCGGAAGTAAGTAAAGATCACTACAGCAGCAATAACGTGGATCTGCCGGGCCATCTCCTGCAGAATAGCTTATTGGCCTCCTCAAGCATTGGGCGGCAGCTCCAAGGTCTATGAGTTTTACACTATTCTCTGTACAAAGAATGTTGTCAGGCTTGATGTCACGATGTACGATCCCAACAGAATGTAGTCTTTCCAGATTTGTCATCGTCAATTCTATGAATTTCTTCAGTACGATACCTGATTTGGCTGTGACAGGAAGACCGCATGCCACACGTAGCCCTGACAGAAGTTCAACGTCACTACCTCGGAAAAGGTCGGCCAAAGTAGTATTTCCAATGTATTCCCACATGAGCCATAAACCAGCCGGTAAAGTGCCGTTGTAAATCTGTCCTTCATGCCTCGGATCTATCTCACAGCACCCAAGGAACTTGGCGCATGTGCCCTTGGCTAGCTTATGCGTAGCTTCATTTATTTCAAGTTCAGCATCAAGGAATTCTGTGGCTGCATATACATTTTCTTTAGCACATTTTAGCACAACTTCATTTCCTTTCCAAATACCCCGGAAAACACTCCCGAAGTTGCCTTCACCAATACGCCCATTTGTGTAGATGCGTATGTCTTCGGGAACAACTCCAACCGTTCGCCGCAGTACGGTTGGCGCCTGTACTTTTTTCTTTCTTTTCTCTTCCCAGTAGAGAGCAATTTCATCCTGTTGCAACGCAGTGACTTCAGGCCTCTGTAAGAAGATCTCGACTGTATCGCTTTGTTCATCCGCAATGAAGGATATGACGTCGTCAAATAGTTGTGAGTAGCACTCGAGGAGTGTCTTGTCGTTGATAGTGACTGACGAAACGAAATCTCCTTCGGAAATCTGACCTTCCAAAGCAGCATGGCCATTCGGCACGATTTCTGCTACAGACGCACCAATATCATCTCGCGTTGGCTCCAACATTAAACCCAACGGCCTTCGAAGAACTACACGATATCCGCTTTCCTGCTTCCCTGAAACACGACAGCGAGTGCGAAACCGGGAACTCGTGTCCTTATTCGTCCGGGGTCTGCACAAACGCTCAAATTGAAGCATCTCGATTTGAGATTCTCGTGACTCTGCGTCCGTGAATTTTCCCGTCGCAGCAGCGGATGCTCGTGATAGCTGAGGCCAAGTGACCATCGAACATCGTTCCTCCCGCGTACCAAACGTTCTGGTCGAAAACGACCGAAACGTCGTTCTCCAACGGGTTTTATCCGCTCAGAATATAAGCCTAAGATGGTCCAATCATCGGACTCAAATGTCAAATATATTTGCATATTCTAATATTGAGAGTTCTACACCAGATGTGGTGTTACCCTAGAAAAGTGCGAAATGAAAAATCAATCGATAAAATCCGCGTAACGCACAAAGAAAGCGTTTTTCGTCCCACGCGTGTCGAAACGTCGAAACGCGTAAGTACTAAATACGTCGGCGCCAGGCAGCGACCGATATTTGTGCCATGTTTTACCGACGATAGTCACGTCCGCGATTGGCATCTTAGAGCTAGCGCGATGTATGCACTTCGGGCTCTGGACGAAATCAATATTCTGGCGAACTTGCCAACGTGCTACTTGCTGAAAAGTTTCGATGAACTCCACAGTTTTCGCAGTCATATTCTGAAGCAACATGTTGAACGTATGTCAGTATTGATAACAAAATGCACGCAGTCAGTCTGTACAAAAGCTACACTGCTCCACTCGATCATTGGCTCTCCACGAACTGGTCAACTCCTGTTGCTCAACTTGGTAGCAGACTACAAGCTATCAGCTCACGATGAACACGTCCTATCTTATATACTCTACTCACTGAGGTCGGCCTGGAACGACACAGAAACCCGCAGTGTTATTACATACGGTATGAATATCTGGGATAGTTGTAACCATCCTACGACAAATAGTTTGGAACCTAACGATAGCAAGTCTGCTCAGCAGTCTGCATACCTCGTTGGTGTTTCACAAACATCAAGAAAGTGTGGATTTTCCGCTCAAGCGACTTCGTGTTCTTGGGATCGCATTGCACTCCACAGTGATATAATAGATACATCCTATCGCGACGCGTTTTCAAGTTTACCACAAAGTTTTGCGGCGTGTATGCTGAAAAATGTCTACTCTTTTGACCCAGCTCTATTTCGACTGACACAAACTGAGATACAAACAATGGACCCTCAACATCGTTTGTTGCTTTTGGCTACCGCTGATCTGTACTTTGCAAAGAAACCGATTTTTTCAAGTCACGAGACTCTGAGAACATTCACGGTCCATGCTGGTATTTCATGGGTAGACTTCCACGAGATCATGGTCATGGCGATATCGTCATCCAACGTACCATCTACCTACTTTTCCACAGGCACATCGCTTAGTGTCGCCTCAGGTCGAATATCGTATCACTTTGATCTTGGCGGAGGTGCGACTACCATTGATACGGCGTGCTCAGCTTGCTTAGTTGCTTTAGATCATTCAATCAATGCAACTACCAGTACAAATGTTTCTTATGGATTGGTGTGTGGAATCAACTTGATATTGACACAGAGCATGACTCAAAAGTTCAATGCTGCGGGTATGCTATCTCAAGACTGTCGATGCAAGACTTTTGATTCTTCTGCTGATGGTTACGTGAGAAGTGAGGCATGTAATGTGATTGTTATAGAGCGACCCAGGGGAGTAGAAGGCGAGCCTTTGTTGTGTCGTTTGGTAGAAATGTTTTCTAAAGTAAACCAAGATGGACTCTCGAGCGGATTGACGGCGCCAAATGGCGCTGCACAACGAAATCTGTTCAAGGATATCCTTGATCAACGCGAACGCGAGCGTCAATCATTTGTGACAGTGCACACACACGGCACAGGTACATCTCTCGGTGATCCGATTGAAGTATTTGCAATCCAATCTGTCTTGAGCGACCGGTCAATAAGCAGAATATTTGTATCGGAAAAATCGATATCGGGGCATTCAGAGCCCGCTTCAGGACTTTGCAGCTTATTCCACGCTATATCTTCGATTACCGAGATGGCATACTATGGGTCGCCACATGTACGTACACTAAATAGCCACTTACATGATTTCTTTTACTCGAGCACACTAAGCCGGTCGCACAAACGTGCTGCGTGTAGCTTTTTCAGCGTGAACAGTGTCACAGTAAGCTCATTTGCGTTTCAAGGAACAAATGCTATGGTGGCGTTGGAACGTTCACAGATTCTTAAACGTTCACGTCACGAAAGTAAACAGCTGCTATTTAAATTACAGCTGGAATGTATTTTACAGCCTTTGAATGGCATAAATCTCTTTCAAGGACGAGATTTCGATAGCAATGTACAGGTCAACGTATGGAACATGAATGATGCGGCAGCTTCTCACTTTTCTGATCACAAGATTTTCGATGACCCAGTTTTCCCGGCTACTGGGCACCTTGAGATGACCTTAGAGACGGTGAAAAAAGCTCACTCACCACATGAGACTTGTTGCTCTGTCCATAACTTTCTGTTTATGCGACCATTGAAAATTCGATCGCAGCCGAGAATTCGGACAAATTTGAATTACAATGGTGAGATAAAAATAGACATCTTAGATCGAACAGGCCGCACGGTGTACAGCTCATCACGAATTAGCAGGATATACATTTTCCCACTCGTGATGACTCCTCAGTATTTCAAGTGTCCTGTGAATTTGCAGGATACTATATCTGCGTCAGTTTCGGCAACAGGTCCACTGCTTGCTGCAAGCTGGATACAAAATCCGTTCTTGCTCGATTCGTCGCTGCAGTGCTCTTCATATATCGTCAAATATCCATATGATGTACCACATCTATGCTGCGATCCGCAGCTATTTTTACCAGCAGCGATGGAAGCGAGTACATCTATGATGCTTAGCGGTATTGAACGAAAGGCTTCTACAAATGTTCGATTCGAACATGGATGTGAGGCCTATCACACAAGCAACTACACCACACTACCCACTGATCGAGGCACAGTGAGGCGCTCCATCATACATCACCTGCTTTGCAAACGGGCTGGTGGGCTAGCTGGTAATCATGGCAGAAATACATGTCAATCCCGCGCCGCGTATTCACAGCAAAAGGTAACAACCATGCTTGCAGGGAATGCATCGCTCACATTCGAAGACAAATACAGTGATAAACGCTGCTTTGCGATTCAAAGGAGAATGCAATATGGCACATCCCGCGCCACACTCGCCGCCTTGGCGATGCTGCAGGGCGCCGGCGCAAGCGCAGACTCAACGGGTACGCACGTCTGTGTTTCACTGACAGACGATGCGAGCATCGCCGGGAGGAGCGTGCGGGCTGCGGCGCAGTCTTCATCGCAAGAACCAGGCACATTGTCTGTATTGAGTGTCGAGTGCGCGTCACCTTT
>Ga0181576_10000059_pt1 | contig 66199 bp, 46 predicted proteins | sample 101ome_22_FD_132464 | JGI IMG/M metagenome (GOLD analysis project Ga0181576, IMG submission 132464) | Coastal salt marsh microbial communities from the Groves Creek Marsh, Skidaway Island, Georgia - 101412BT metaG (megahit assembly) | ecosystem: Environmental > Aquatic > Marine > Intertidal... | reverse complement strand
GCGACGCCGTATCACGCGCACCACCGGTCCAGCGCCGAGTCGCGCGATGCGGACGCACCTTCCGGAAATCTGCACGATGGACGACCGACGATGATGATGGGTGGAGCCGAGTCGCCTCGCCTCGCCCCACGCACCCACCGATCCGATCGAGGAGATCTCTCGACGGTGGATGGGAGATCTGTGCACGCGCGAGGGTTGATCGTGCGATGGGTGGGATCATGGTGTTAAAAACAACGCGAGTACGAGTCTACGCGTGCGATGCGGGGATAAAAAAGAGCCCAATCGTAAAAACCGGTCGGCGCCCGACCGCCCCGGGCGCTCGGCGCGCCCGAGGCGCGCGCGGGCGGACGACGGGCGAGGGGAGGCGTCGGCGCGCGGTACAACGTGACGTCGATCCCGAAACGAACATGATGCAAACTTTGACGCACAACGCGACCGCGCTCAGGTGCGCGACGCGATCGCGCGCGGGCGTGTGCGCGCCCGATTGCACGCGGATGGGCTCGGGCGGGCGGGTCGGGCTCGGACGTTTATCTATCCGCGCGCGGGGAGTGTGCGCGGCGCGAGGAGTCGCGCGAGCGGAGACGGTCGCCCGTCGAACTCGATACTGACGAAAACGTTTTTTTCCTCGAAGCAGAGCCCCGAACGCGCTCCGCCGCGCGCGCACGTCCAGGTGAGTCAACGCATCGCTCGCGAGGGTCGATAAGGTCGCGAAAAGTATCTCGCGTGAGGTCTTGCGGAACGATCGCGCGACGAAACGCGAGATGGCGCGAGAACGCGCGCGAGTACGGTTCCACGAGGGGTGGGGGATTACGTCTGGACGAGATCCACCGTTCGACGCCCGATAAAGTTTCGCGAAGCGACGGTTCACGCGCGTAATGTTCCGATCTCGAGGTGTTCTGGAGCTGGTGCCGCGAGGCGCCGCTCGCTCGAGGGCACCGTTGAATTTGAGCATTACTTGGTGCCACGAATGATGAAACGAAGAGAGAAGACTGACGGTTGCGATTTATCGTTCTTTTCATCTGTGTCTGCAGAGGTATCGTCGCCACGGCCACCACTGAAGGACGCAAGGCTGCTCCGCTCGAAACCGGCGGTACGCTCAAGGGTGACAAGGCTTTCGGCAAGGCTGCGGGCGCCGCTGCCATGACTGGTGCGATCTTCGCTGGCGAACAGTCTGCGTGGAAGGATCCACGATGGGTGAACGGCAACTGGGATCTTGAACAGTTCAAGAATGCGGAAGGCGAAGTCGATTGGGACGCTGTTATCGACGCCGAAGTCGTGCACCGTAAGATGTTGGAAGATTCCCCGGCTGTGTATGATGAAGATGGTCTTTTCGACACGTCCATTGTGCCGTGGCACGTCTGGATGCGCCGTTTCCACCTCCCGGAGGCTGAAAAGGCGAACGGTCGCGCCGCGATGGTTGGCTATGCCTTCGCGTACCTCATCGACGCCGCGGGCGGTGCTGGCCTCGTTGACTTGCACAACTCTTTCTTGGGCAAGACGGCCATCCTCGCCACCATCCTCTTTGTCACCCTCATTCGTTCTCTCAAGGATCTCGATACGTTGAAGGATCTCGCTGAAGAGGCTACTTTCTACGACAAGCAATGGAACGCGTCTTGGGAAAACGCCGAGCGCCCGTCTGAGTCGGAATAAACGCTTCAACAGACAAAAGTTCTTTCTTTCTTAGGTATCGTAGCTGGCTTGCTGTATGAAAATTCATCGAGCGGAAACTCTTCATGAATTTAATACCCATTTATCATCATAAATTTACTTTCCCTAGTGTAACGCGTCTCGCCGCCGCACGCATTACAGTTCTCAGAGACAGTCGCCAAACACGCCCTCTCGCGCACCTGAACTCGAATGCGCGTGTACCTCCTGGACTCAGGTATGAATTTCCATTTGCCGTAGGCATTTACCGTAGGCTGATGCTTAGCGGAGCGCGTTTTCGAATCGACGTGCGGTATCCTGTCTCGCGACAATCGAACGAATCGGCTAGGCTACGTTCATCGACTCGTGGGTCGAGACGCACGCTGAAAATGTCCAGCAGCACAATCGATACCACCATAGATGCTGCATCATTCCGACCGAGGGACGCAGTGGCCAAATTGGAGGCGCACATGAGAGAGGGCGCGCGGTATCCTCAGCTAAGAGCATTGGTCGCAGAATGGCTAGCGAGCGCCGTACAGCCGGCACAGTTTGTGACGGAATGCATCGAATTAATCCACGAGGAAATCTCAAAAGATCCAAGAAATATAAGCAGTGAGGACCATAACGATGCAGATATGTGGGTGGCTGTTTTCTTGTTGCTGGACTGTCTGCGAGACGTACCGGGTGCGTGGGAGGAGTGTAACCGAAAGAGTTTTAGCACTACGATCAAAAGTTGCGTCGTGTTATGCGCTCAATCGCGTGCGAAAATGGGTTCGCTTGTTCGTTCTATAATTGTTTCGCCGAATACGACTGTTCCGGCCCGTGTGACGATCAGGTTGATTCAGACGTACGGACTCGAGCTGGAGGATCTCAGGCTGGAGGAAGCTAGCGATAAAGCGCACCCTCTGACAAAATTAACAAGGAAACTTATTGCGGAAAGCAAATACAATTTGGCTATTTCTCTGGTTATTCGTTTCAGTCTGACCGATTTTGTCAAGATCGAAACGTTACAACTTCTCGCGCAAGGAAACGAATTTGCACTCTCCTTGGAGCTTCTTGAAGTCGTGTCCGATCGACAACTTACGCGCGCTTGGATTGAGTATTGCATCAGTGAGGGCACAAGAAATCATGCAGCGTTGCGTCAAGCGTATAAAGCATGTACTGCCTTCCAACTAGAGACGGAATTTCCGGAAGTTCGTTCACAATACTTCAAGTCAACAATAAGTCGAATGATAGGTAAAGGGCAGTTTGAAGCTGCACTTTCTCACGCCGGGAGCGACGTTGACCTCCAGCGCTGGGTGATAGAAAGCCTTGCTTCGATTGAAGAATTTGAATACGCTTTTCAATACGCCGATAGATGTGGCCTGGATTTTAGCTGTGATCCCATAGAATTAGAAAAAGTCATAGCCCGCAGGCGTGAAACCTTTTTCCAGCTTCCCGCCCACCTGGATGATAGCATCGTCTTCGTCAACGACGAAGCGAGTTTACTGAACGCAATGGACCATTTTCTGGCGAATGAATCAATCGTTGGTTTGGACACGGAATGGGGCGCGGCAGTTGGTGAGGGTGCAAATCAAGAAAAGAAAACTCGGGTTGCGACATTGCAACTTGCAACGCAAAATGGGGTGGTAATCCTCGATATCCCGAGACTCGTCGAAAACTTTCCAGAGGCGCTAGAAAAAACGGTAGGAAGGATACTCCAGGATAAAGACGTGCTGAAATTAGGTTTTGCGGTACAGGAAGATCTGCATAGACTCGCCATGTGTCATTCTTCCTTTAATACCGTGCATAATGTCGCTGACTTGCAGTCCTTGTGGAAGTGTGGTGTATTGGCTGCTCGTTCCAGTAGGGCATCAACGAACTATCCATGGTCGTCACGAGAAGAGCTCGCACGCTATCAGCCAATCAGTCTGTCAACCTTGGTAGCTACAGTGCTCGGTAAACCTCTGGACAAGACGATGAGAATGTCGAACTGGAGCCAGCGCCCGTTATCCACTTCACAAATTTTGTATGCAGCTCTGGATGCTTGGACGCTCGTGGAGGTTCATCTTTCGCTCCAGAAGCATTCTGGAGCGAAAGATGAATATGAGTATTTGCTGGCCAAGGTGCGGAGGTCGTACAATTCAACAAGTTGATTTCTTATGTTCTCGGGCTATGTACTAGAGTGCTATTTTTCAATCCAGATCCTAAAGACTCAATACGTCTGCTCACGCGCTACTGTCTAGCTAGATGAAATACCAAGCGGACAGACTTGCTCCATGAAGCCTCTCGGAGATACAGGACGATCATCCTTGTGCTCACCAGTGGCCAACCACTGTTGCACTTGGAATGCGTACGCGTTCACTTCAGCTTTGAAGTTCCTGTTTGCTCTTTTACATCGATACTCTCGAAAGCACCATAAATGACCACCCGGCCGTGCAACAGCTGCACCGTTGAGGTGGACACCTTGAGGTAGCGCGCCGACGATTCGCGCGGCGTGTTTAAGCAACCCTTCTGGTCCAAGATTTTCCTGATACGTCGCGGCACACGGTATGCCATTGAATATTTTACTTCCCTTAGCCCACAGAGAATCCGCCAGAGTTCGATGAATGGCGTAAAATGCATCATTGATGGGCCAGTCCCAGTCAGAATCAAACACAAGTGTTTTCTCACCGTCTCGCACGCTGAGGAAGTTGAAGAGTGTGTTTGGTATCGGTGCAAGCCATATGAAATCTGGCCTAGTTCTGATATACCACGAAAACTGTATGTTAAGATCCTTCTCCAAATGGTTTGCGATGCAAAGCAACCGTTTATCAGTGTCAAACGCAATTTTTGATGTCTCTGGAGAAGCGTACGTCGTCGTAGGACAGTTGCGACCGAAAGGATCGCGACCATCGAGCTGCAGGTGATGCGCCTCATGAAAATTCAAAATCGAAGGATTAATGACATCGATCGCTTGTTGCAACGCGTGAGGGAAGATCTTTGGAAACACTTCCACGCCCGGATGTGTCCCCGACGCGTCGTTAACCGCCAAGTCCATGACGGTGTGCACCTTGACGCACGAGCCTCTCTCAAGCTCATCAATCAGAAATCTCTTCAATCCTTGATGAACGCTCGGTAAAACAAACGATCGCGTCGAACCAGCGATGAGCAGAGCCACGTGTGAAACGTTCCCGGTGCACCGCAATCGTTCTTGGTCCTCCCGGTGATGGTGTTGCCGTCGTCTCGGCCCTCTCTTCAGCTCGGGCACGCCGTTCGCGCAGAGCATCAACCCCATCATCACGATGAATGCGCTCACAACGATCACCCACACGATTCGTCGCCACGCATCGGCGGACGCGCGCGCGCGTCCACTCGCCAATATGGGTGTTTCCTCGGTATCGGGGCGCGCCACGTGCCGCCCCTCCACCGACGTCGTCGTCACGCTCGCGCGCATCGTCGCGCGTCCGACGATACCACCGCGTTCGACGCGTCGTCCTTTTCGCTCGAACGATCGCCGCGCGCGCTCGCCTCTGCCGATGGTTGCGGGCGAATGAATGAAAATCCCGCGCGAACGCGACCGCCTCGCCCGCACACCGCCGCCGCCGCGTCCCGATGACGACGCCGGGCGTGGCGTCGCTCGAGGCATCGCTCCGACGCGCCGCGGTGCTCGACGCCGACGACGCCGTCGTCGAGGACGAGGACGAGGACGAGGCGTTCGCGCGCGAGACGGCGCGCGCGGTGGGCGAGTATTGGTTTCCCGGTGGCGCGCAGACGCTCGACGAGGCGTATAAACGCAAGTGGTTCGCGTCGAGCGATGCGATGTCGATCGCGGACGAAGAGATACGGACGCGGTTCGGAGACGCGTTGCGTCGCGTGGAGCGAGGGATGGAGGGAGAGGCGATGGATCGAGCGGGGGTGATGCGGGCGTACGCGAGTTGGACGCGCGCGCCGTCGACGACGACGGCGCTGGTGGTGTTGTTGGATCAGTTTAGTCGACATATTTACAGAGACGATGCGAGTCGAGACGCGAAAGTGGAGAGAAATGATCGAATCGCGACGATTTTGGTCGAGGACGTGTTGGACAATAAGCGCGCGTGGCTCGATGAGCTCACGATACCAGAGCAAGTGTTCACTCTCATGCCGTTTCGCCACACGCAAAAGACGTGTCCGCGATTGCTGCGATGTCTGGACGTGATTGACGAATGTGCGAAGACGCACGTTGAAAATAAATCTCTCCTAGAACGTTTTCGCAAGACGACGCTGAGATGCTATCAGGATTTACAGGGTAAACAGCACAAGGCGGGGGATAATATTTTAGAGCGGGCAGAGTTCACGCCGACGGAGGAAGCTGTGGCGGCGATGTCCTCGCATGCACTCTATAAGACGGTGGAGGCGTTCATGCGCAGCAGAATGAGTGAGTTCGGTAACACCATAGCGGTTTCACTGAGTGGAGGTGTTGATTCCATGGTGCTAGCCTACATCTTAAAGCATCAAGGATTCGACGTCGTGACGCTGCACATCGACTACAAGAATAGACCAGAGAGCACAGAGGAGGCGGACTTCGTTGATGATTGGAGTGTGAGACACGGTATGAAGTTTGAACGATGTGTAGTGGACCAGATACGGCGCGGCGTTACTCCAAGAGAGCAATACGAGATTGAATCGAGGAAAATACGCTACGGTTTCTACAAGAGGAGCGCGGATGCGCACGGTTTCCCTGCAGTCTTGCTGGGGCATCACCACGGGGACGTACAGGAAAATATTATTACAAATCTGATGCGGGGTGCGAATTTACTGTCAGTAAATGGGATGTCCGAAGAAGGAATCGTTGAAGGTGTTCGTATCTGGCGCCCGATGCTTCCCCACGTGAAAGATGATGTGCTCGATTTTGCGCACACGTACGGGGTGCCGTACTTTTTAGATTCAACGCCGACTTGGAGCACGCGGGGTAAGCTTAGGAATCAGCTCGTACCATTGCTTGAGGACATGTTTGGGGATGGATTTCTGCGGAACGTTACCATGATTGGTCAAAACAGCGACGAACTCTGTGAAATGGTGGATAATTCACTCTTCAAACCATTTTGGGACGCAACGAGGGTGAGCGACGTCGGCTGTTATGTGGACTGCACGCCTTTCATATCTCAGCCCATCTTCTTCTGGAAGCAGGTGATTCGGGAGACTTGTCACGGTCTCGGAGCGAGTATGATTAAAGATCGGTCCGTGCGCATGTTGATGGCTCGAATAAAAAGAGAAAGATCGACCAAAGATGGATGGCTGTGCCTGAAAAAGGAAAATGCAACTTTCGTTCAGGGCAACACGTTTGCCATGTTCACATCCGAATTCATGCCTAGATCACCTGAGATTGTGCCAGGAATGTCGATCACTTTAGAGTCCACTAAAATGTCCTTCGACATCGGTAACTGGCACGTCACACTCGAGGTGGTACCGAACATGAGCACGGATGGACATTCGTCACCTCTGAAAGCTCCGGCAATTTCTGTATGGAACGTTCTTGAAAACGATATATCTTACTGCATCTCATGCAAAGAGCTGCCAGCTTCGTATGTCATAGATCCAGAGATGCGATTCCCTCCGACGCAGAATCTTGACACAATGGTGAAGAACGCACTGCCTCTCGTCGTACCCGCAGAGTTGAGCTCTGTTCACCTGCCAAAAGAGAGTAGACCGCCGCGCAAATTCTGTCGTTGGGATTTGCCAGCACTCGAGTCACCGACTTGCGTCAGAGTGAATCTAAAATTTAGACGCACTAAACTCTTCGTCGTAGCCCCAGCGAACGACGAGTGAGGCTTGTAACAACAGAACATAGGGGAATAGTTCATCCCAGTCTACTTAGTCTCCCGTGTGCGGCCCTTTGAGGGAAACCTGCCACGTGCTCGATCCCGAATCGATATTCGAAAACGCTCTCAATCGATCCAATCCATCTCTCGCCATCGCCAGTCTTCGAGCGATCTCCGCACCGTCCGTCAGCTCGCGCGCTTCGCGAAACTCGAGTTTAATTTCTTCGACGATGGCCATCTTGTTCTTGCTCGGGAAGCGGAGCGCCGAACGAAGTATGGCGCGATACAGATGAAGCGTCGATGACGTCATGTCCACACCCGTCCACGATCTCGCGTTCGGTGGACTCGTCGTCGTCGCTCCTCCGAGGACGAGGCTGACGAACGGGACGAAGACTGACGGTGAAGGAGGAGGATGACTGACTGGAAAAACGCCTCCACACGATGGCGTCCTCGTTTCGTCGCCTCGCTCTCGCGGGAGGTGCGAGCGCGAGCGCCGCCCTCGGCGCGTACGTGGGAACGGAGGAGGGCGCCCAGAGATCGGTCATCTTTTGGGCGAACGCCTTCCCGGTCTACCTGCAGTATCGAGCGGTGCAAGCGCGAAACAGGGATGCGGTGCGTTTGGGAGTTCCGGCGTGGACGGGGCTGACGCTCGATGATGACGCCGCGAACGCAGCCTACGAGGCGCTGCACAACAAGTATGCGTTACCCGTGAGAGATTTAGTCTACTCTATGCGAGGTTTCTACCTGAAAAACGCACAGTTGCTATCGACGAGGGACGACTTTGTCCCGCATCAATATCTTTCGTGGTGCAAGGATACGCAAGATAGCGCTCCGGCTGAGATGAAACCAGGAGAAGCGAGAGAGATCGCGATTAGAGAACTAGAATCAAACGGTCACGTGGATGTGTTCGAAGAGTGGGAAGAGAAACCGCTTGGAGTTGCAAGTATTGGGCAGGTCCACAGAGCGAAACTGTCCAAAAAGTACGGCGGTCGCACCGTCGTCGTAAAGGTGCAGGCGCCCGGTATTGAAAGGCGTTTTCGAGCGGACATTCGCACGTGTATTGACTTCTGTAGATTGGCGATGCCTCAACACGTGCCGCCTTTGGAAGAGATTGAGAGACAATTCTTGACGGAGTTTGACTACTGCGCTGAAGCTGAGAACCTCGAGGAGGTCCGTTCGGTCGTCATGCCCAAATGGGGTAAGAAGGTGTACATTCCCGCACCTCATAAAAGGTTGTGCACAAAAACAGTCTTGGTGATGGATGAGGTGCCCGGTAAACGTCTGGTTGATGGCATTCGCGATCAGTTTGAAGCCATAGCGCGTTACAGAGGGACCACTACGAGTAGCTTGGAGGAGCAAGAAAGACAAAAGATCGGAGGCGGTAGTTTGACGACACCGGACGCGAAACAAGCGGCAAAGCGAACGAAAAGAGTAAATACGCTACTTCAGATTCGACATTCACTGTTGAGCCCTTTCAAGCTCGCGTACAATCTATCTCCATTGAGACTACTGACAGGTCCAGTCAGTAGACAACCACCGCCCCCGCTCATCAACTTAGGTGCTCTTCTTCAAACTTTAGTCGACGTGCACGCTTATGAAATTTTTGAACTTGGTGTTTTCAATGGTGACCCGCATCCTGGCAACATCGTACTCATGCCGGATGGTAGGCTCGGGCTCATTGACTATGGACAAGTGAAGCGCATTGATGAGGCTGCTCGCAGAACGTACGCCAAGCTCATATTAGCCGTAGCGGAGGGCGACGTCGAGGAGTGCCACCGATTAGTTCAATCAGAGAAACCCGAAGGGTTCGGTGCGAAGAGTGAGAATTCAGATCCAAATGTGAGCTTCAAACTCGCGACGTTTTGGAACGATCGAGACACCCCGGATGTCACCGAAGGGCTCAATTTGCAAGAGTTTTTGGACGAGATGCAGTCGCGAGACCCAGTCATTAAAGCACCTGAGGAGATGGTAATGATCGCGCGTGTTTCAGTATTATTGAGGGGTATGGGCAACGCATTCAACATCAGACTGCGAATGGCGGATGCGTGGCGCGTGGATGCGGAAAAGTTGTTGACGAGAACCGATCCCGAGTACTTTCTTCTAGCACAGAGGTAGATGAGAAAAATTGACACACTAAATCGCGTGATAGTATTATAGTAACTACGGAGTTGTTCTGAAACACTAAGGTTCAGGAAGTATCTCTACATCTACTTCTTTTGCTCACCGCTCAACGTCACACAGACCTCAACGACATCATCCTTGACGGTGAGGGAGACGGAGAGTGGATTACTACCACCCTTTTTACCCTTACCGCTCTCGCCGTCCGTTTCCTCTTTCGACTTGTTCTTTTTATCCTTCTCCTTCGCTACGTCCTCTTCATCAGGAAGGCCAGCTGCTTGACGCTCCTTCTTGATTTTTCGCTTCTGCAAGAACTCCTCCTTCTTGACTCTGATGCTCTCCAGAGTGCTCGGCACGTCCGTAGCTTTCGCCACGACGGCGACCTGGATCTTGGCAAAATAAGCCAAAGTATCGAATGAATGTTGAATAGTCGCGGAAGATGCTGCGTTTTTACCACCTCTCTTATTCTTCTTCTTGTTGTATCCACTGCTGACGGAGAACATGTCGTCGTCGGCGGCGTCGCGCGTCGCGAGTTTCATCCCCTCCACCCCCTTTGTCACCTCTTCGGTCGACGTGGTCATCGCGGTAGATTGTTCATTCTTCTTCGACACGTCCCACTGGGCTAAGTAAGTCATGAGAGCGTCACACGCGGAAATTTCTTCCTCAAACGGTTCGGGCGCGTTTTCCAACTCCCACTGCTTGCGCGCTTCCTCGCGCGCCTTTCTCTCTTCTTGCGAAGCCTCCCACTGCGCCTGCTTAATCTCCTTTTGTTGCGCACGGAAAAGCTTCTCTTGCGCCCAATAGCTGTCTTCAATTTTCTTTTGCTCGGCACGAAGCTTATTAATCTGCTCGCGCGTAGCCTTGATCTCTTCATAGGCGGCGCTTTTCTCTTCGTTGAGCGCGGGCACGTCGGCGTTCGCGGCGTCGTCCTTACTCTTCACCTCGTTCAGTTTCGAGCGAATCTTCCCTTGCTCCGCCTTGATGGAGTTAATCTCTGCATCTTTTGCTCTGATGCGATCTAAACATCCCTTTCTAGCCGCGTCATGCGCGGTAATGATGGCTTGCTTTTCGACATATTCTCGCGCGAGGTCGCGGTTTTTATTGAGACTCTTGATTTGCTCAATCAGTCTCTTTTCTTCGGCGAGCGGCATGGTCTCGTGAGACAACTTGGATTCGATTCTATCAATTTCCTTATCGATAGATTCATCGGTGAGGAATTTCGTCGTCGAACGCATGGCGTTCGCCTTGGCTCGTACTTGATCTCGCTTCTCGTCGCTCGCGCGCAACTCCTCGCGGATCGCGTCCCGCTGCGCAATCTTTTCGTTCGCGATCGCGTTCAACGCCTTGACCTTTTCTAAGAGCGGCGCGTTCGCGGTCGAACTCGCCTTTCTCCTGTCTCTCTTCGCGTTCACGAGCGCCTTAATCTCCGTGATCCGCGCCTGCTTCGCATCGGTAATCGCCGTGAGTTCCGAGATCTTGGCCTCGAACGCCGTGCGATCGGGCTTGGGCGGTCGCGCGATGCGCTTCTTCGGCGCGTCCATGACCGTCGAGGATTTCAACACGCTCTCCGGAGATTCGCTCCGCGTCGCCGCGTCACCGTCCACCATCGCGTCGCGTCCCGTCCCGTCCCGTCGCGAGCGAATATGCCGTCGACGGCGACGCGACCGTCCGTCTCCGCGGCGTGTCGACCGACCGACTCTTCGGACATACAGTACATACGACACGCATCATACTATCATAGTAAAAGCCGAGAAAAAAAGATAAAATATTTTGACCTTGAGCTCATTCTCGAACGCGTCGTGCCGCAAACGTCCGGCGCGTGAGATGTAATACAGTTGTTGTCCTAAATGCGTACCACCCGACTTTGACGATTCTCAGCGTGGAGCTGCCAAGTTTGGGTCTCTCCATATGGTCGGACATTTGACACATACTTAAGGGGAAATAGGCATATAAAAAAATGTGGGGGACGCCGAGAATCGAACTCGGGACCTCCTCGAGACTTGATAGTACAAATAGTCGTACAGTATGAGTGTACATCGTCGCTGCATTTCGCGACTCGTTCGGACGCCCAAACGAGGAATCATACCACTAGACCACATCCCCACGCGGTGTGTGTGGGACACACATGCACCATACATGGCTCTTTCGAACGCACAGTATGCACAATCTACGAAGATAAAGATCCCGTCAGTAATCCGATCATTCGCAATCACGTCCGAGCGACTATTACGGGTCGATCATCGGCCGGTCGCGGTCGGCCGGTCGCGGTCGGTCGCTCGCGCGAGTGCGCGTCGCGTCCGCGGCGTCGATGGCGGTGGACGTCGACGACGACGATGAGGAGGAGGCGTACATCGACGTGCGAGCGAGGAGAAAGACGTCGTCGTCGTCGCGTGCGTCGTCGTCGATGTCGAGACGATGTCGCGGAGGAGGCGCGCGCGCGAGGGACGCCGCGCGGGAGGTGACGCTCGAGGCGGTGGTTCGGGCTCAGCGCGCGCTGTTGCGAGCGGAGCGACACCGAGGGGACGAGGCGGAGGAGGCGTTGCGCGACGTCACGGCGCAAGCGGACGCGCTTTCGGTGACGCTGGACGATGTATCCATCGCGTTTCGCGAGAGATGCGGGGGAGGAGGAGGAGAGGATTCGTCGAGGCGCTCGAGGGAAGGGGAGACGACGACGGAGGCGCGCGGATTACTACGCGACTTGCGGAACGAAAACGAACGGTTGAAGCGAGAGGTGCGGGAGAGGGATGAAGAGATCGATCGTCTTCGCGTAGGGGCGAGTCGATCGCAGACGGAGGCGATGGGCGAAAGCGATGCGCGGTCCGCGTCGCTCGGTGAACGAAGACGGCTGATGCGCGAGTTGGCCGAGGCGCGAAGAGAGATCGCCGACGCGAAGCAGGCGCGCGCGAGAGCGCTCGCCGAAGCGGTAGAATTGAGAAAAAAATTAGAAAAATTAGAAATGGTATCGTCGGATCAGTCCGAGACGACGATGAATGTTCCGGCGGCGGATGCGGCTGTCGAAACCGGCGGCGGCGCCGCGGATTGGGCGGACATTGACTGGGACGCGGCGTACGCCGAGATGGATTCCATCAAGGAAGAAAAGCGTAACCAGCGGACGCATTCCGTTGGAAGTTTAGGTGCAATAGAAGAAATCGACTGGGACGCCGCGTACGCAGAGATTGAAGACGTGCGGGCGCGTAAACGCGAGCTCAGCGAACGGAATACGTTGAATAGCAGTGTTAAAAATTAATTAATCCATCTCGAGCGTAGTGAAATACTTCAACAAGTCACCCTTTTCACCCTTCGCCTCCTTGATGAGTCGTTGCAACTCACGCGGCTTTTTGATTTGGCCTTGAATTCCGATCTCATCGTCCGCTCCCTTGGGAACGACCCAAAGAGGCCACGCGTCGCTATATCCCTTGCATATCGCATCCGGCTTGATGACATCCTCGTGTCCGGGCGAGTTTTGATAGACACCGTTGGGGAAACATTCGACGTAGTCAATGTACTCCATCGCCTCCTTGCCCAGGAGTTCCTTTTGCTTGTTACAGTTCTCACACCAAAAAGCGCCGTACAAACGCGCGCCAGCCGCCTTCAGTTCCTTCGCGACGGCGATCGCCTCTTCGGTCGATTCTTTTTGGACGACGTACTTGGTGTACGGCACCGCGACAACCTTTTTAGCCTTTTCCTCTTCCGCGGCGATCGCGCGCAACGGCGTGAACGTCGAGACGACCGCGGCGGTGGAGAGTCCGAGCATCGCACGTCTCTCGAACTCGGCTCCGGATGCGTCCCGCGTCGCCGCGCTGCGGACGCGAGACGCGGGCTCACGTCGCTCGCACGAGCGGTGCGGCGCGACGCGAATGTTTGCGTTCACTCTGGCGGCGGCGTGCATCGTGTCAGTCGCGTCGAACGTCGCCGTGTGCCGTCTTCATCAACACATCGCGATCGATATCGTTATCCAGCGCGTACAATTACAAAATCCTACGTTTCGTGCGCACGGCGAGCCGAGGCGCGTCACGAGCTCGCGTCCGCCGTGAGCTTATCTAAAATGCTTTGCACGCGATGCTTCATGACCGGTTGACCTCTCTTTGTCTTCTTTCTCATGAGATTTTTTTTATCGTGTCGCTTTCGGCGCAGTGCGGCGAGTTCGGCGTCTCGACGAGCCTTTTCCTCTAAAAATGCCTTCTTCTGCGCTTCGCGTTCCTCCCGAGCCACTTGGGCCTTCTCCCGTGCCTTCTTCACCGGATCGAATTTCTTCTTCTTCCCTTTGACGGTGATCTGCTCCTCGGGCGCCTCGTCGTCTTCGTCCTCTCGCCGGCGTCCTCTCGCCGCGTCCTCCTCCTCGCTCCCTTCCTGCGCACCGCTTTCTTCGCGACCGCTCGTTCCCTCCCTCGCGAGCTCTGGATTGTCAATCAACGCCAATCGTCGCTCGTACGCCTCCGGATCGAACGCATCGTCGCGTTCGTACGCGCCCGCCAACTTGCGCTGCAGTCTCTCGTACTTGGCTCTTCGCGCCGCCCCCTCCGCGCGCGAACGTTTGATGCGCTCGCGTTTATCGTAGGTTGACTTTCGCGCCTTGATGAATCGATCGATGGACAGCGCGTTGCGTCCGCTTCGTCGCATCTCCGTTCGACGCAGCGCGTCTCCTCGCGCCGCGTCGCCGCGCTTCTTCCCGGTGACGCCGCCATCGCCGGCGTCGCGCGCGCCTTGGGTTGAGAACGCCCCCATGTCCCTCTCGTCGCGCGCGCGGTCGACGTTCGACGTCCGACGCGCGCAGAATCTCGACGTCGCGGCGCGTCTGTCGCACCTCTACGCGACGACCGCGCGCGCTCGACGCGACGCGGTGACGAGTGACGACGCGACGACCGACCAGCCCGGTTGGCCGCGAGAGCGCGACGCTCGTGCGCCCGTGGCATCGAGGCCGACGGTCTCGGCGCGCGCGTCGGTGAGGGAGAACGGAGCGATGGAGTTCCCGGAGAGCCTGTCCAAAGCCTTCGACGGCGTTCGAGGCGTCGTGGACGGCGTCTCGCGCACGCGGGAGGCGGCGACGGAGCGGATAGATCGAACGAGTTCGGACGTCGCGTTCGCCGTGGCGAAGACGATCGAGACGACTCGAGAGCGAGTGAACGACGTCACGAGTACGGCTGTGGCGCACGCGGAAGCGCTCGCCGAGCGCGCGCGAGAGAGCGAGGATGAATTCTTTAAGAGGGTGAGCAAAAAGGCTGTGGAGACGGTGCGGGAGAACCCGCTGACGACGGGGGCGAGTACCTTGGCTTTTTTGGCGCTCGCGCTTCCGGGACCGCGAACGTTGCTCTGGCGGTCGACACTGGGGAGATTACAGAGTGAGGAGGCGTTGTTCAACGCGTGCGTTCGTAGGAGTGAAACGTTAGCGCTCGACGCCGAGACGGCGAGCGCGGATATACGACGGTTGGCGGAGGCGGCGAGCGCGGCGGAAATTGAAATGAAACGAGGGGCGGCTAATTTACGTTCGGTGGCGAAAGAGCTGCGTTCGATCGAATCGAAGACGTACGGTATGGATACCAAGGCGTCGGCTTTGCTCAACGATCTGCGCGTGCTCCCGGGCAAGGAAGCCGTGGCGCTGCAAGAAGACGTCGCCGCCACCGTCGACAGAGTCGCGATACATCGCAACGCCGCCCTCTCGTCGCTCAAGCGCATCTTCAAGAGTGGCATCGAGGTGTGATCGCTCCTTCTAAACATACGTAGCTATACATTGTAACACATTCGCGGAACGCCCGCTCCGTCCACAAGCCCGCCGCTCGCCTCGCCTCGCCACACCACACCACACCACACCGAGGAGCGCTAACAACCCTAACGGTGCGAAGTCTTTCGTTCGCGCGTGAGAAATGTAAAAGATTGTGCGCGCGCGGTTGGCGCTCGATGCTTTTTTATACGATGCGTCGTCGCCTCGCGCAATCTTCACAGTTATGGGTGTGGACCGGTCGAGCGCGCGCGACGGGCGGGACGACCCGACGCGTCGCCTCGGTCGGTCGACGGCGCGAGCGGTGAGGATGCGCGCGGTGGCCTCGGACGCGCGCGTCGTTCGCGCGACGCGCGCGCGCGCGCTCGCGGGGACGCGGCGAGTCTGCGCGAGCGCGACGTCGGAGCCCGATGTGGGACGGGCGACGGGCGCGACGCGTCGCGCGACGTTGATCGGTCTCGGCGCGCTCGTGTCCCCGTCACGCGGGACGCGGGCGAGCGCGAAAACGTACAAGCGCTCGATTCGCGAGCGCTTCGAGACGTCCATCTCGTCTGCGACACGTGACTATTTCTTTTCTTTTCCCGATGACTGGGTTGAAGAAATCGTCAGTCTCAACGACGGGAAGCTGTACGGCGTGGACACGAGGTACAAGTCGGAGTCTGGAAACGGTCAATTGGCGGTGAGCGTGTTGCCGTTCGTGGGGGCGGAGGGCATCAAGGATGCGGGCACGCCGGAGGAAGTTCTCGATCGGTTCGAGGAACTCATAGGAGCGTATTGGGAGCAAAACGGTTTCGGTAGTCCGGGAAGAGCGGGAGCTTTGAAAACGGCGTCTCTTTCGAATAAGATGGGTGTAGATTATTACAACTACGAACTCGTCTCACCGCACAATTTGATATCCGCGTGCATCGTCGACGATGAATTGTATTTAATGGTGGCGAGCTGCGGCGCGAGAAGTTGGAAGAGCGCAGAGGGCGAACTTCGAGCAATCGTCGACTCCTTCACGGTGCCGTCGTGAAATGTACACCAGTGTAACGTATCGACAAAAGATCTATTCCTATATTTTACTTCATTTCCACGTATCCGGTAATCCCCAAGACTTTGAGGTGATTTTCGTAAAGCGATGTTGCGCCAGACTTTTCTGCGAAGTGCGTTGCGGTCGTTCAGTCGGCATTCGAAATTGCTCCACCATTGCGGGAAATTTGGACGCTTGTCTTTGATCGAATCTCGTGCTTGTACTGGTAGAAGGTATGTCTCCGATGCGTGCCTTCGACCGCGAACGACCACCCTCATCGGATTCAAACTCCCTCGTCAAACGCTGTCTTTGCGCAACCGGCGGCGATGGAAGAAGAGATCGAGGCGGCGGCGTCGGAGACGTGTCAAGATTCAGCACCGGTGACGGCGTGTTCACTCGATGTGTAAACAACGAATGCGGTCGGCGACGGGGCGTGGAATGCAACAATGATGATTCGAACGAGAGAGAGTTGAGTTCCGCGGAATCGTCCAGTCGCTGCCGCTTGATCGGTGAGATGAACTGCACGCCCGGTACGTCTGGAGAGCTTGCTCGAGCTTTTTCACAGGAAAGTACCGACAATGGAAATCCAAAATTATTCTCTAGCTGCAGAGATTTGATTGTATCTAGACTGATCTGATATGATTTCTGTACATCGCGTTGAACGCATTCATTGTTGAGCAACACGCATGCCGAAATTGGATTGAGGAGCGGGTAAATTTCGCATAGGCGCATCTCTTCTTTTGAAGGTTCTGCCGACATGAGTGCATGAAATTCTGATAATTGATCACGTCTCGGACGAAGCACATCATACAGAGTTAGGACCAATTCTTCTTCGAGACAGTATTGAAAATGAATCGTGATGTTCATCTGAAGCGAATCCGAGCGTAGACGTCGCTCGAGTGACTGCGCGAGTTGCAAAAAATCAATATCTCCTTCATAGATGATAGTACCCGCATGAAAGGAATTCGCCATCGCCATCATCAAATCTTCAACGAGTGAAAATAGCTCGAGCTGTGTGGGGAGGCCTTCTGCAAAGTATTCCGGTACAATTAATATGACGCCGTGAACCTCGTCGCCCACAGTTACGCAAGCGTCGGTATCGATGCCAAAATGCCGACAAATCACTTCAGCGTTATGACGGCTTAAGCTTTGCTGAACTTGAGCGAAAAGATCTTCCCTTGCCTGAACAATCTGTCGCGCTGTGTTGAAGACGACGACGTGCTGCGGTGAATCAAACATGGCGGTTTCGTGCAAGAGCTGCTCTTCGTCGTCGTCGTCGTAAACAAAACTTGGGCCGTGAGATGCATCGGCTTTTCGAGGCTGCTCTAGAACTGAAGACGCTGGTTCGAGAGTGGATCGTTGAAACAACTCGGTTTCTTTCATGGTGAGCACATGTATGGAGTTGTTCACGGCGTGTCTGGAAGAGCCAACAGATTGAATGGTCTCGAGTGCGCCCTCTGATGGCGCGTAGTAAACGCACGTCTCAAACAGATGCAACGGGAAAAATTCCTGGGAGACGTGATCTTCGAGGACGAAAACCACGTCTGATTTGTTCGCCGCAAATTCGACAGCGTGTACAAAATCTTCTGCATCATCGCGACTAATGTGTATAAACTCTTGCTTGCCGTCGAATTGACTGGTTCGCATGTTCATTTTGGAGACGAAAGATTTGACTTGAAAGAGACCCATCGTGTTCGGAAAGATGATGAGCATTTTACCTCCAGTGACCACCAGCTGTGCGACATAGTTCTTCAATAAACGCATTTTAGGATGATTGACATCTTCCCGCAAATCTTGACGTTCGATCAAAGTCTTAATGTCGGACAAATCATATTCTTCTCGGACATTTCTTCGCATGAATGTGTTAGCCATATGAACACCGTACACATGAACGAGACTGGCTGCTGCCTGGCAGCAGAGTAAGCTCTGTAGATGCCGCATCAGTGGCACTTCTTGCTCAAAATGCCGGATAGCTGATTTCAGATTGTCCGACGCATCAAGTTGGAATCGAGGTATCATTCGCTGGACGTCTAATGGTAATATTTGTGAGATGTATGCGTATCGACCGGCGAGAATTTCGATCAACTCGAGCTGGCACGAGTCAGGATCGATCTCAACGATGTCGATCGAGCACTCGTCGGTGTCCCGTTTCCTGTGGACAGAGAGCGATTCACTCAGCTTCGGAGCGTCAGCCTGTTCGAGATCCGGATCCTTCGTGACAACATTCGATAGTGGCAAGCTGTCCCACGTCCAATCTTCTCCATCGTCTTCAAGCCGTATTTCCTCAAACACCTTCGGAATTTGTGCCGTCTTCTCAACGTTATTGCTTTGCTCAAGAACATGAAACAAGTTTGGAAAAGGAACTTTCCACTTGGACAGAGCTGGCGCGATCTCTTTCGCAACTTGTACGGTTTCAATGATACTTCGCATCGCGTCCTCCGCTCGAACGATGTCATCATCTTTTACCATCTGTGGAACGACCATCGATTGTAGTTTGGACTCGTCAAAGTTGATAAATTTCTGCGTCACCGTTTCTTTGGCTCGTCTTCGATAGAAATCGTCGAGTTGACTGCGCTCGTTAACACTGTCGACGTTGGTAGTGTGTATGCCTAACGACTTTAACGAGGAATTGATATCGTTCCCCATCGCATCCGCGTCAAAGGTCTCCATGAATGGGGACGGTCCGTCTGGATCTTGAACATCGACCTTTTTCTCTACGACGTCAAGTTGATATGTGATTGGTGGATCGATGTGACCTTGAAATAGAAGGTTTTTCAAGTATCCCTTGATATCTGGATCCATTTCCAAGTGAAAACTCACGTTCTCGCGAACGTCGACGTCTTCCGCAATCGAGAGTAAGTGCGCCAGAGGAGAGGTGAAACTATTTTCATCGGTGGAGAACGTTTCGCGGCAACTCGGAAATAACGTCGTGAATTCCTTGAATATTTTTTTCGGTGATGCATCCAAGTTTGTCGCACTCATCTCTGAAACAATATCGTACCGCCTTTGTAAATCGTTCTCGACGCATTCAAGCGCTTCGAGCGCGTCGTCATTCAACTCAAACAAGCTCTCTGACGCGGTTTTAAAACTCGCCTCGGAAATCGCGGCGCGCACGGCGCTTCGCATCTCATCGGCATCATCGATGACGGGAACCTCCATCATCTCCATCCTCGATCGCGATGCATGTCTCACCGTTGTCACTCGTCTCGAAATCTCTCCATCATCGCGTCGATCTTCGATCGATATCTTCGTCGGCGCGAACATCGCCGCCGCGCGCCTCTCTCGCCCCTCTCGCCCCTCCTTCATCCACGCCGTCGACTCTTCGCACTTCGTCACCGGTAGCGCTCGCACGATATCCATCGCCGTGTACGCTCTCGCACGACCACCAACCCCGACCCCGCGCATCGCTCCAGTCATCGCGTCGTCGAACGTAATCTCCTCGTCATCCGCCGCAGCGTCATCATCCACCGCATCCTCCGTCATTTCATACGCCTCGATCGCCTCCCGTCGCGCCTCCGCCTCCACCCCCGTCCCCGCGTGTCGCGACGCATCGCACCGCACGTCCACCGCCCGCGTCGACGCGTACCGCATCCCGCGTCCGCGTTCGTCCGTCCGTCGCACAGTCGCGCCGCGCGCTCTCGGAAAAAACAAAACGATTCGGTTCGCGCGGGCCGATCGCGCGCGGACGCGACCCCCTCATTTCACCGTTCACGACCCATACAAACCATACAGAAACACGTCCGAGACCCATCAAATCGGGAAACCACCACTTTTAGCCCGACCGACCGACGACGTCGACGGCAGACCGCCGCGCGACGACGACGACGACGACGATGTTCGCGCTCGCGTCGTCGTCGACGTCGGTCGCGGGGAAGACGTCGACGACGTGTGGTGCCGCGTCCTTCTCGTCGTCTTCGGCGTCGACGCGAGCGACGACGACGACGACGATGCGCGCCGTCACCCCTCGCGTCGTCGCCTCGAGACGGCGCCCGGGAGGGTTTCACCTCGCGCGCGTCGCGCTCGGACGAATGGGACGCTCGGATGGGGAGCGCTCGCGCGCGGTGCGGCGTGGGACGGTGACGCGCGCGGTGGCGGACGCGGACGCGGATGAGGGCGGGCGCACGCGAGCCAAGCTCGTGCGTGGGTCGGATGGGAAGTTTGTGCGCGAGGGCGGCGAGAGCGGCGACGGGGGACGCGGCGGACGCGGCGGACGCGGTGGACGCGGTGGACGCGGGGGCGGACGAGGCGGTGGACGAGGCGGTGGACGCGGTTCGCCGAGACAACAGGGTGATCGAAACGCGAACGCGAGCGCTGACGGTGGTGGTCGCGGTGGTGGTGGTCGCGGCGGCGGCGGCGGCGGTCGAGGGCAAGAACGGAACTTTAGAAACGCCAACGCCAAGCCGGGCGGAGGGCGCGGCGGCGCCGCGGGGCGAGGCAGAGGAAAACAAGACTTCCGGTTCCAAGACGGTCGAAGAAGTGGACGCGGTAAGCCTCTGCGTCAAATGAGCGCCGCGAGTGGAAGCGATCAAGTCAAACAGCGACGAGGAAGTAAGGCGGCGAAGCAAGCGCAACGCAAAAAGGCGCTCGAGGAAAACAAAGCCGTCGCCGTGGAGATTCTCGAAGTGCCCGCCGACGGTATGATGATCGATGATCTTACCGAGCTTCTCGCGACGACTCAGGCGCAAATCATCAAAACGCTCTTCCTGAAGGGTATCGCCGTCCAAATGGGCCAGCAGCTCGATAAGGACGCGGTGATCGCCGTCGCAGAGGACATGGAGGTGGAGTGGATCGACGAAGCGGAACAAGGCGTCGAGAAGGCCGCGAAGAAGGTGACACAATTCCTTAGTGAAGATGATTTTGATTACTTGGAGCCGCGCGCACCGGTCGTGACGATCATGGGTCACGTCGATCACGGTAAAACGTCTCTCCTGGATTACATCCACAAGTCCAAGGTTGCCGCCGGAGAGTCTGGGGGGATCACGCAAGGCATCGGCGCCTATCAAGTCAGCACCATGGTTGGCGATGAAGAAAAGAACATCACCTTCCTTGATACTCCGGGTCACGAGGCGTTCAGCGCCATGCGCGCGCGCGGTGCTCGTGTGACGGACATCGCCATCATCATCGTCGCTGCTGACGACGGCGTTCGTCCTCAAACCGAAGAGGCTGTGTCACACGCGAAAGCCGCGGATGTACCGATCATCGTCGCCGTCAATAAAATGGACAAAGAAGGTGCAAATCCGGACCGCGTGCGCGATGAACTTTCACGCATCGGTGTGATTAGTGAAGAATGGGGTGGTGATGTTCCATTCCTCCCCATCAGTGCAAAGACGGGTGAAGGGATCGACGATCTTCTCGAAACCATTTCGCTCACCGCCGACGTCGCTGAACTCGTGGCGCATCCCGATCGAGAAGCTCAAGGTACAGTCATCGAGGCGTTTCTGGATAAACAACGCGGTCCCATCGCGACTGTGCTGGTTCAAGCTGGCTGTTTGCGCATTGGCGACGCCGTCCAAATTGGGGCCACGTACGGCAAAGTCAGAGCCATGGACGACGCCGATGGTAACAAGGTTGAAGAGGCCGGCCCATCCATGCCGGTTCAGATCATGGGTCTCAACGCGGTTCCAGCCGCCGGTGAAGAGTTCACCGTCTTCCCGTCCGACTCATTGGCGCGAGAAAAGGCTGAAGAAGTGCAAGCTGAGATTCGCAACAACCGCTTGATTGAAGGCAACGTCGTTTCGCTCAGCAACTTGCCGGGCGACGAGGATGGATTGCAGAAGATAAACTTGATCGTCAAAACTGATGTCAGTGGTTCGTGCGAGGCCGTGAAGGCTGCTCTCGGTGCCTTGCCGCAAGATCGCGTTCAACTTCGGTTCCTCATGGCTTCAGCTGGTGAGGTGAGCGAGAGCGACATCGATTTGGCTTCTGCGTCTGAAGGCATCATTCTTGCGTTCAACACGCCGTGCAGTGATCGGATCATGGACATTGCGAAGAAGAGCAAGGTCGAAGTGCGAACGTATGATGTCATCTACGATTTGGTGGACGAAGTTCGCGCAGCCATGGAAGGTATGCTCAGTTCCATCAAAGAGGAGATCCCTTACGGCAAGGCGACGTGCAAGGCTGTCTTCGGCGGTGGCCGCGCCAAGGTTGCTGGTTCTGAAGTGATTGACGGTTACTTCGAGACCAAAAAGTACCTCCGAGTCATCAGAAAAGGCAAAGAAGTTTACTTCGGTAAAGTTGGCTCTCTTCGTCGCGTGAAGGATGTCGTCAAAAAGGTAGAAAGCGGCCTCGAATGTGGCATTGGCGCCGATCCCGAGTGGGACGGCTTCAAAGCGGGCGATGTTCTTGAATGCTTCGATCTCGTCGACAAAATTCAAACACTCGAAACTGCGAGTGAAAATTTGCAAGAACGCGTCGAAGAATACCAAGCCGGCGAGGCTGATCGCTTAGCCGCGCGTGAAAAAGCCAAGGAAGGATATCAACGACAACAGAGAAGAGGCGCCCCGGCGCCCTCAAAATAGTTTGAAACGAGCAAAACGCATACGCTTAGGACAGTTGAACACGTGTAAAACTAAAAACTATTCAATACCTTTACAAGCAAGACGTTCTCTTTCCCGTCGTTTCTCTTCAGCCCTCTTTTTTCTAGCATCACTTTGCGCCTTCTTCTCTTCTGCGCTGCACCGCGTCGCGTCATCCAACTTGACGTTGAGAGCGTTCGCAATCATCCGCCGAGCGACGGACACGCTCGCCCTTGGCCTCGGCTTTGGCGGCGCTAATTCACTAGTATTTACATCCGAAACCTGTTTGTTACCCTTTTCCCACCGTAAGAGGGTGATCGACGCGCCCAACGATTTAGGCGCGCCCAGCTCGAAGCGCTCGCCGGCGTTCTCCGCCGACGCAAACACGGCGCAAGCCCTCGTCTTCCCCACCCAAACGATCTTCGGTCCGATCTCAAACGTATTCAAACCGAGCGCGCGCTCGATGTCCCGCGTCTTCGCGTCCGGACGCAGACCGACGAGGACGAGAACGTGCGCGAACGTCGACTCGGTGATGGCACCCTCGTCTGCGCCCTTCGTCGTCGTCGTCGTCGTCGCCGGGGCCTCGCGCACGTCCAAAGCTCCCACGCGTTCGACGAGCGCGTCGAGCGCATCATCTGACGCGCGCTCGACGTCTTTGTCTTTCTCGCGCGTCCTCGTCGACGTCGTCGGCGACATCGTCGCGCGAGCCGGCGCTCAGTAACGACCGCTCGACCCTTTTCCCAGACTCGCCTCTTCTCGACGCGCCATGTCGTCGCGAGCGCCCACGTCCGCGCGCGAGCTCTTCGGGGCGTACGCCGACGTGCGCGAAGCCGCGGTGGACGACGTCGAGCGGTCGTCCAGGGCGTCGACGAGCGCGTCGTCCTCCAATCTTTGGGAGTCTCAACAGACGCTTTCTTTCGGACCATTCACCCGCTGGGACAGCGAAGATCTTGGTCGCGTGCTCGTCGTGAACGTGTTCGATGGGTTGAAAAGCGTCGATGCGGAGGCGTTGGCGCGCTTGGCGCTCGATGAGCGCGAACACGCGCCGGGAATGCGCGTCAGTAACATCGGCGGGTACCACGGCACGCCGGACGTGTTCGCGAGGCGAAACGACGCCACGTCGCCGCTGAGACGAGCGGTGGAGGAAGCGTGCAAAACCGTGTGGATTGAAAACGAAAAAAACGTGAAGAAAGTCATGATGAAAAAGCTCATGGGCGCGGGAGATCCCGCGAGTGTCAGCACGTCTTGGGTGAACGTGTGCGAGAGCTCTCACGGTCACGGGTTACACAATCACGTCAACGCCGTGTGGAGTGGAGTGTACTACGCATCGACGGGGAAGACTTCGCGCGAGAGTGAAAATATCGATGATGACTGCGACGAACCGGGCGATTTACTGATTCGAGTCACGGCTGGCGGGTTTGACGCGAGCTCGACGGAGCCCTCTGGCTACTGTTACTACGTGCGCGTTAAACCAAAAGTAGGTAGACTCGTCGTGTTCCCTTCGTGGGTGCTCCACGGGGTTTTAGCTTCGACAGGCACGGATTCGATGCCGCGCATATCGTACGCATTCAACACGGGAGAGTTGGGCGTGAAGTTTGACGAGAGCGACTGTGTTTGATACGAGTAGGAATATTATTGAAATACTTTAACAACAGCATCTTACTCGTTCATATCCGAAAGTAACGGAGAACAGTTTTCTAGTATATTAACGCGTACATCAGAGGTGCTCGTTCGAACGTACGGTTTCTTATGGATCCACGCCGCGTAGGCAAACGCGGTTCCAAGGAGAGCACCCACGGTTACGTCCTCCCAGTGATGCCAATAGTCGTGAATTCGAGTCAATCCCACAAAAATAGCTAAGACAGTGGGCGCCAATACGACGCACAATTTCCACGTGCCGTCCCATCGCCCGATGCGTCCTTCGTCTCGACCTATTCGCAGCCAGGCGGCGAGGTACAGGGAGCAGTATACGAACCCAGAAAACGACATCGACGTGTGCCCGCTGGGAAAACTCTTTCTCCCTTGCTGCACGACGTCGTTTTCCCCGGAACACCGAGGCACGCCCTCGCTCACCCACGCTTGATTACCGTCGGGCCAACATCGCGCCACAAAATCGGGTCGAATGCCTCCGATGACGTTTTTCATCCCGCTCGTCACGATCCACGTGAGGCCGACGCTCGCGCACAAACCGCCCACGGCGCGCTCTCTTCTCATCGCCGGATTCCACCTCTTCGGCACCAAGAGCATGCAACACAGAGGTACGAGAAACGACACGATAGGAACCACCACCGTCGGCACCGTATTCTCCCCGTGTGGGTACGAATACCTCCACAATAACTCTCGCTGTATAAATCGCTGATTCGGCTCCGCCAGCTCCAACCACAACCCGATCGCGAACATCACGCCGAACATCCCCAAATCCACCACTATCTCCCTCGCGCGCGCGCGTCGACTCATCATCACACTCATCGTCGTCGCCGTCCCCTCTCTCTCCCCACGACCGAGTCCCCCACCGCTCGTCTCCACCGGGCTCACCCGTCCGCTCTCGGACGCCCCCACACCGAACGCGTCGTCATCCATCATCATCGTCGTCGTCCCCGGTCGTCCCCGGTCGTCCGTCGGTCCGCGCCCCCCGCGCCGAGTCCCCGTCGTCTCCCCGCACTCCTCCACGCGTCGATGTCGGCGAACCGAACGCGTCGCGCGCGCACGATGCGGGACGACGGTCGACGACGACGGATGAAGACGATGAACCGGTGGACGCCCGATCGATCGATCGATCGATCGATGATACTTCCCCCCCTTTTATAATATGTATCATTTATCTCATACTATGGGGTCTGTAGCTCGATATAACCGAGACACCGTTCATCAATCGATCGATCGACCGTGTGTTTCACGTGCGTGAACGACGATCACGGAGAGTCACGACGTATGATGACGTCGTTTATGTTTTGAGGGAGTGGTGTATATGTATGTGTCAGATGTCCGATCAAGCGTGCGATGGTCCGTGGTCGCTCAACCCTCGTAGGGTTAGGGGGAACGAGCGGCGTCACTCGACGTCGTCACCGCGCGCGCGCGATGACGCGGTCGGGGAAACAGTCGCGTAAGGCGGCGGCGCCGCGCGCGAGTTCGAAGGATGGTGCGTACGAAGCGCGTCGTCGTCGGTTCGGTGTTCTCCGCGCGCGTGAAAGGGTGGGGACGACGCGAGGGATGGATGGGACGCGGAGGAAGATGAGGCGATTCGGTTGAGCGCGCGGGGCGAGCGACGCGCGCGCGCGTGGAGAGGGAGGTGAGAGGTGTGAGAGAGGCGGGCTCGAACGCGGAAGACTGACGGGAGACGTGCGTCGCGCGTCGGTGTGTGCGCAGCCGCGCGCGGGAAGAAGACGACAAAGGTGAGAAATCGACGCGAATGAATCACTGCGCGGCGCTCGGGTGGGAATTTAAAAGCGGCGAGACGCGCGTCGCGAAACGGTGGATGTGCGCGCGGGGTGTGCGGGGAGGGAGGGGCGTGTGATCGCACCGATCGATGTAAAACTTTTGATACTGACGTGTGCTCGACGTTTGACGCGCGCAGGCTTCGGAAAAGGCGGCTGAGAAGGCGACTTCCGGTTCGCTCGCGGCGGCGAAGAGAAAAGCTGAGGACGACCCGTTCGCGTTTGATGGCGATGAAATGACCGATGCGATGTTTGGCGTGATCGTAAAGTGGGTCAACAGGGGAAAAACGACATCAGAGTGGGCGTTTCAGGCCGCGGTACGTCATACGCGACCGTCGCGACGACGAACGCGTAAACCCTAATATTTTTTTTGAACCCTAGACTGACGCGCGCCGCTCGTGCCCTTCGTCAAACAGAGCGACACGACCGTCGGACAGTTGAAGAGCATGGTGGATGAGACTACGGATGGAATTTTGAAGCCTCATGCCATGATTATGACACACAAGAGCAAGTCGATGGATGACTCGGACGCGTTGCTGACAGATTACGGCATCTCGGACGGCTCGGAAGTCGTACTCATCCTGAACCACGAAGGAAACGGCGTCCCTCCTGCGCCCACGATGGTGGATGAATTTCCTGGCGAACCGGTGAAGAAGGCAAAGAAGGAAAAGACGGGCACGGAAAAGAAGCGGGAACGTTTCTCTAAAGCCGAGGCTCTAGATTTGATCAAGGGGGTTGAGCTGTACGGTTTGGGACAGTGGGCGCAAATCAAACAGTCTTACTTTGCGTCGACGACGCGTTCGGGCGTGGATTTGAAAGATAAATGGCGAAACCTCATGACTGCGGCGCAACGTCCGCCGGGTTTCAAGTTCCGAGTCGACTACCTCAACGAACCAGAGCTGTTGAGTCGCGTCCTGCAAGTCAACGAAGAAGCGTTGGCAAAAGTCCGCAACGTGACAAGCGGGTTGGTCTGAGACGACAAGATTTCCGTCATTTTGTTTACAAACAAATGTAATTTCACTACGTACCACCTACGCTCTATCCATCATCCTACGGGCTTATTCTCTAACCCTTCCATCGGCACATCCTCTTCGCGCTTTGCCCGCTTGGTCTCCGTCGGCGCGTCCTCGCGCAACTTTCCCTCCAACTCGTACCTCGCGATGCTCTTCTTTTGAAACTTGAGCACCGACGCGTTGGCGTCGATGATGAACGCGATCGAGTCGAGATACTCCTCTTCCGTCATGCACCCCGTCGTCGAGCACCCGACGATGGCGATCTCTTCCTTTTCTCTGGTTTTACTCAGCGCGCACGCGCGCACCACCCCTCGCGCCTCGCGTTCCTCTCGCGCCGTCGGATCGATCACTTTGCGTCCGTCCCGCATGATGGCGCACGAATTCGCACACAACATTCCATACATCGGCACATCCGCATCTACGAGCGCACAACACACCGCATTCACACACGCCGCCTCCGCGTTTCCGTCGTCGCTCGCCACCGTCGCGCACACGCGCAAGCCCATCCTCGGGAAGTCGTGTCGCACCACCGTCGCCTCGATCGCCCCTCGCACGCGCGCCTCGAACGCGCGCGCCTCATCCCTCGTCATCCGTCCTCCACCTCCACTCGTCAATTCAAAATCAATCACCCCTCGCGCGTGATCCTCTCGCCACGGCGCCACCGCCTGCGGCCCGTGCACGGCGGCCACGACCACCGTCCCATCGATGGCGTACTCGGCGCTCCCTCGCGCGCGCGCCCCGAGACACCATCGGTGCACGCGCTGTCGACGCAACATATCGCTCGCCCGTCCATCCCCGCGCGTCGACGACGACGACGCCACCGTCATCGTCCCTCCGTCCGCCGTCCCGCGCTCGCTCGCGCCGTCGTCTCGCGCGTCGACGTCCGGCACCACGCGCGCGTCGCCGACGTCGCCACGCGCTCGGTCGACCGCGATGAACGACTTCGCGCGCGCGTCCCCGGTCGTCGCGCGTCGCGTCGCGTCGCGTCGTCGCGCGGGCGCGTCCCCGGTCGGTCGCGTCGTCGCCGCGTCATTCACGCACGGTTTTCACAATTCTGCAATTTTTCGACCAGGCAAAAACACCCGGGAGTCGATAGGACGCCATGGCACGCGCTCGCTACTATTGAGTACAATTCACAATGTATGAAGTATTTGGCGGTTCGTGACTCGTCAGTCATGTAGGGACTCTCTGATCCGGCACGACGTACACCGCGTGGGAAAGATCTTTCCCACCGCGGTCGCCCCTCGAACGGCGAATCGCAGCGGATATTTCTTCGCCCTGTTCCGGTCGTAAACCGTCAATAGCCTTTTTCGTGTCGCCACGAGATTTTCTCGTTTTTCTCGTAATCACGTGAACGATGGACGTGGAGTCGGGTGGAATATGAGACGGGCGGGTCTCCGTCGGAGAATGGTTCTCCGTTCCCCACCGCGCGCGACGTCTTGGCGTGGGGAACGCGTGGGCACCGTTGAATTGAATTGCCGTCGTCACGGTGCGCCGTCGTGTGCGGTGCGCGCGCGCTGTATATATATACGGTCATGTCTACGGCTGGTATTCTCGGGAACGTCGATCCAGCCTTGGTGCCGAACGCGACGCAGGTGTTGCTCGAGCAGTTGGGCACGAAGCTGTTGGCGTTGGATGTGCGCAAGGCGGATGCGATCTTCTTCTTGTTTTGTTCGACGCTGGTGTTCATGATGCAGGTTGGGTTCGCGCTTTTGGAGGTTGGAAGCGTGTCGAGAAAGAATACCAAAAATATTCTGCTGAAGAACACGATGGATCTGTGCGTGTCGAGTCTGTCGTTTTACCTGATCGGTTACGGATTGGCGTGGGGGGACGGGAGCGGATTCGCGGGGCGTCAAGGTTTCGCCATGCAAACGGATGAGTTTAGCTCGTTGGACACGACCGGTATCGTGGCGAGTAAGCATGCGCAAGCGTTTTTCTCGCTGTGCTTCGCCGCAACCTCCGCGACGATCGTCTCCGGCGCGGTCGCGGAGCGATTCAGGTTTGAGTCGTACGCCATCCTCTCGAGCGTCGTCGCGGGAATCGTTTTCCCGGTCGTCGTCCACTGGGTGTGGGCCGTTGACGGTTGGTTGAGTCCAATTCGAAAGGGAGGAGACATTTTTCTCCAAGTTGGCGTGATCGATTACGCTGGTTCTGGTTTCGTGCACGTCGTCGGCGGCTTGGCGGCTTTCTGGGCGTGCGTCTTCGTTGGACCTCGTACCGGACGCTTCTCCTCGTTGAAGACCGAACCGAACGTCATGCCGCAACAAAGTCCTGTATTTCAAGTGATCGGTGGATTACTCATGTGGTACGGTTGGTTCGGTTTCAATTGCGGAAGCATTGGAACTCTCGAAGGCGGCCACCTCAACTCCGTGGTGCGAGTCGGCGTCGTACACACCGTCGGGGGCGCCACGGGCGGAATTGTCGCCATGATCCTCGATCAAGTTGCGCGTCCAGGTGAATATCGCCCCGCTCGAATGATCCATGGGGTGTTATGTGCGCTCGTCTCGATTTCAGCCTCCGCGGCGTTCATTGAACCGAGTCTTTCAATTTTCATCGGCGGCGTCGCGGGTTTCATCTACACACGCGCGAGTGCCTTCATGATTCGACTTAAGATCGACGACGTGGTAGATGCTATTTCAATCCACCTTTTCGGAGGCATTTGGGGCATCATCGCCGCATCGCTCGTGAGCAGATCCGGTTACCTTCGTCAGATGAACGGTCCCACCTACCCTGGATGTGGCGCCTTCTACGGATGTAGCCACGGCGGCAAACAGATTGGAACTGCATTCGTGTACATTTTCTGCATTTTACTTTGGGTAACTTGTACCATCGTCCCAGTCTTGCTCGTCTTGCGCCGTTACAACATGCTTCGTGTAACCAAGCAAGCTGAACAAGAAGGCATCGACCGCGCGACCCACGGGGGGGACTCTTACGAAGAGTTCCAAACGACAATCTTCAAGCTCACAAATAAAAAGGGCGAGGCAACTTCATTGGAGACGCGTGTTCGTGAGGGTGACGTCGCGGAGTTCGCTCTCACTCTCGCAAAGTTGCTCGACGCAGACGTCAACGCAATAGACGGTTCGTCGACAGGCACGTCACTGGCGGCTTGAGCGCGGCGCGCATCTCGAGAGTACATCGATGCCCTTCGTCGCGAGACGGAAAACTACCACGCTAATATTACATCACAGCGAAACGCATCCTTCTCTCCAAATTTTGTAAGTAATGTAAGTGATTATGACCAGCTACACCACCCTACGGCGTCTTTGTGATGAAAGGCTCAAACGCCGACTGATACAGAAGCGCCGCCGGCTGCATCACGACTCCGATGAAAACCTGCGACGCGGCGAAAACTAAGAGCTGAAACCACCCGGGCGGTTTACCAGTCTTCTCATCCACCGGCCACCAAGGCGCCGGCGCGTTCGGGTCGGGCTTGTAGTCGATAAGATTACTCTTCTTGGCGCTCGTTCGTCCCGTCTCCTCCTTGCCGGCCCGCGCGAGCGTCCTCGTCGCTCTCGATCTTTCGCCGCGCGCGCCGCGAAACACCGCGCGGACGTTCTCGCCGCCTCGAGATCGACCGCGCGCGGGCGCGCGCGCGGCGACCACCCCGTTGAGATGGGCGAGCGTCGACATGTCGAGCGTCTTCCTCAGTCGCGCGCGCGTCTCGGCGACCGCCATGTCCGATGGAACGCGAGCGGTGACGCTGGAGATTGACGCGTACGCGGGGTCCAGCGATCGACCCATTCGCGCGTTCGCGTCGACGTCGACGTCGACGTCGCCGAGCGCCGGATCGGAAGACGCGCGGGAGCGACCGTCCTCGTGGGATTCGACAGACGACGTCGACGAAAGACGCGACGCGAGGTGGGTCGTCTACTCGGGACGAAGCGTTCGCGGTCGCGTGAGAATTTCGTCTTCCGAAGCGGTGACGACGCCGATGGTTTTGGAGAAGGTGACGGTGGAGTGGCTCGGTCGCGAACGGGTGGGAGAGACGACGCGACTCGTGGCGCGCTCACCGGCGGGAGAGTTAGCGCGCGCTGTGAACCTTGAACCCGGAACGTCCGTGTCGTTTAAATTTGGAATCGACCTTCCTCCGGGTTTACCGCCGAGTTTCACGGGAGAAGCGTCCAAGTACTGGTACTGCGTCTCGTGTACGATGACGACGGCGAGCGGTGAAAATTTCACGGTGACGGCGCCGTTGACGGTTCGCGCGAGCGAGGAGGAATGGGATGTCGAAGAAGACGATGAGGAACTTTGTCACGTGGATGACTCTACGTTTCAGGATAAGTCGTACAGCGCGCGAGATCTCACCGCACCTTGGATTCACGTCGAAGATACCGTACCGCCAGAGTCGCCGCGATTCAATGGCTCGCTCCCGTCGCCGCGCGCGCTCACGCCGTTTCAACTTTGGACGGATGTCGAAACTCCGCGCCGAGAATGGATTCCATCGACCCGTAGTTCGTCAGCACTCTCACCGGGCCCACAATTTTCGCAAGCTCACTCTAGAAAATCAAAGAGCTACGTCGTGAGCATGGGCGCCGAGCGATTGCTCAAGGTGACGCTGCGAAAGCCCGCGCCAAAGTGTGCGGTTGGTTGCGAAGTGGCGGGTATTCTAGACTTTACGTGCGCCAGCCCCGGTGGTTCAAGAGTCTCCAAGATAATGATTACATTGGAATCGGATGAAATCATACACGCCGACGCAAAAACCGCTTCGGGAGGTAAGCCACCCGTCTTCAACAAAATCTGGGTCGAGACGACTGAGCACGTCGAGCACTTGGATGTCTCCAATTTTGCTTTCAGTTTACCGGCGTGCTCACCCGGCGGGTTTCGCACATCCAAGGTTGAACTCAAGTGGTTTTTAAGATTCGACATCACCGCAGTGCGAAGTACGAAAGCCAGTGAATTCGCTGCGTTCTTCAAAGGCGAGAAAGAGAGGAGCGAGTTTGCCAAAACTGAATGGATTCTCCCTCTCGACGTCGGAAGTGGTTGGTTACCGAACGCAGCAAAGAGCCAACAGAACGCTAGACGCGCGGTGCATGCGCGAATTAGTAGAGATTCATCGTTAGTTGCTATGCCCTATTAGCAATTGTACTGTAATTACAATTATATTTTAGTGTTCCTGAGTCTCCGAACTCGCTCCGACGGCGTTCAAGAGCGCTTGATACGCTGCCGACTCTTTCGGGACAATACCAAACTTTTCCATGTGCACGGCGTACTCTTTGGCGTCTAATTGCACCTGGCGACAGATTTTTTCCACGTCTCCGACTCCAACACTGCTCGATTTTCCCTGTCGATCCTTCAACCGGTTTAAGCTGGCCTCCGTCTTCTTCACAGTCGCGACGAGATCGCTCGCCAACTCTGCGTATCTACTCGTGACTGACTCCACCACTTGCGCCACGATTTCCTTCCTTGCGGCGTCGGAAAACATCGCCGCATGTTCGTGATCTAAGAATGTTTGCAACGCGTTGAGAATGGTGGGCACGAAATGACTGTGTCGCGTGGGCATGGGCTTGTTCGTCATGCGAAACGTAGCCGTGATCCCCTTCAATTGCTTGAGCACGTCCACGCAGCGTTGAACGTGAACCTTCACGATGAAGGAATTGATCGGTGAGATGGTTGCTTCTAAATCACCAACACCCAGTAAGACACAGTCGATTGCCGCATTCATCGTGTCACTGCCGAGTATACTTGTGCTTTCTTGGATCCATTTGATGCCCTCCGTCCGAATCCTCTCGCACAGTTTCTCGATGTCCAGACGCACAAGGATCAATTCGTCTCCACCCGCCGTTGCACCCCAACTGGAAGTGCCCGACATGATATTAGATGAATCTTCAACCTTTTCTTCTGTGTTATATTGCAGTGACAACGATTCAATACCGCCATTCACCCATGTTCGATATCTCGACAGCACCTGTGCGAAAAGTCGAATGAATTTATCAGCAAGAGCGGGAACAAAGAAATCATCAGACATGCACTTTTTCGTCGTCAGCCATATTTGTGTCGTAGCCGTGAGCAGAAATCCGTCACTCGCAAGAGACGTGTCGAGTCCGGGCTTGTGCAGGTCAGTATCTACCACACCAGCCAACTCTTGGGAACGCAGCGAAAAGTAAGCGTGAAGATTCCATCTCCTCATGAAGACTTCCAGGTGCTTTGACGCGTAAAAGTGATTCAGCGCCGATACCGTCGGTTCACTATCTTCTAATCTATTGATAAATTCCATCGCCACTCGATAGTTCTTGATGAAAATCGCAGGTATCCCAGGTGAGTAGGCATTCTGGTGAGAGACGCTAAGTTGCGCGTCGACTTCTGCGAGAACAGTTCCCGCAATAAAATCGTGTGAACGAAGACCTGAATCAGAATCTCTGGAGATTTTGAGAATATTTGCGATCGATTCGAGCGCCACGGTGGCCACTTTTGGCAAAACAGACGCGAAATCTCCTTCGACGCCCATGGATTTGAGCGATTTCTCCACCGCCGGGTGCACCAACACCGTTCGGATGGCGCTCTCCATGACGTCATTCTTTCCGAGGGAGGTGCACGCATGCAAGCAATGACTAATGACGTTTGAGCTATTTTCCTTCAAACCGGTGACGAGCGCAGTTTGCACCAGAGACGTCAGCTTGAGCTCGCAATATTCAATTCGACTCGCCAAGTCTCGAACCGCGGCGAGATCTTTTCCTTGATTTTGATAAAAATTCAATTTGTTCACTTCGCTCGATATGCGATCGAGTAGGCTCGCGCGCTCGTCCACGTCATCATTCACGTGACTTCGATGCATTTCATCCGGCTTCGTCACATCTGAGCCGCTCACCGTCGCTTGCTCATCCTCAAACGCCGGTTCCAACAGTTCGAGTCCTTTGCGGTCGTCTGCGCTGATCACGACACCCGCCGACCCGTCCCCTGTGGGAGCCGTGGTATCCACACTCGCGCCCACAGAGACGTGTTCACTGATGTCTAGTTCACTCAACAGCCTCTCAACCTTGGATAAAGTGTGCGCGCACTCGTCCGCCAACTGTTTACTCGCGCTCGCGCGCGACTGCGCCTCTCGTTTTTCCTCGCTCGCTTCCAAACTCTCCAACGCTCGCACGATCCGATCCCTCTCCTCCGTCGCCGCATCCCGACTCTGTCGCATTCCGGGCTCTATCCTCGCTCGCAGCGCCTCGTAATCCTCCAAATCATCCCCGAGCGAGGCAAACTCTTCGTAGTTTTCATTCACAATCGCCTCGAGCTCGCCTCGCGTCTCCTCTTCAAACCGTTCCAACGTCTCTCGCAACGTCTCCTCATCGACGAACGACGTCACCTCCTCCACGTACGCCCACGGATCAAAATCTTCTCGCTCGAACGCCGTCCCATCGAACCACGTCGGTTTCCCCTCTCGCACCGCGTCGAGATCGAACGACGCATCGTCATCTTCATCATCATCACCACCACCACCGGCGCCCTCGTCGTCGTCATCCACCACCGCGCCCTCGAGTTCCTCCACCGCGAGCGATCGCGTCGTCGTCTTCATCGCCGTCCGTCCGCGTCGTCCTCCGTCGAAGCGCTCCGTCACCGCGCGACGCCCTCCGTCGCCCGCGCGCCCGATTGCGCCGTAGTGGGACGATTCCGGGGACGAGTCGCCAGTCGCGATATGATGCGATCGAGCAAAAATTCACTGTGTACGGAACCAAGAGCCGTGTATGAACGCCTGAACGCTCTACGTGTGCGTTGGACGTCTCGAACCGCCATCCGAGCGCGCTGAGTCGACGTGGCGCGTTATTGTTTCGGTGTTCACTCGGACGCGTGGTGCATGCATACTATCTTTTTGCCCCGTACACCGTGTTCTCGCGTACGTACTACAGGTTTTCTTGTCTCGCGTCGCGATTCGCGACTCATGGACGACAGACACACACGGTGTGCGACTCATACACATCACAGTCCGCGTTTACGTCGTTTCATCGCGTATCGACGCGCGTTTCGTGCGATCGATCGATCGATCGATGCGCCGCGTGCGCCCCCTCTGTCCCTGCGCGCGTCTCTCTAAACCCTAAAGGTCGACGAGCGAGACGGGGGTGGCGGTCGACCGCGCGGGTGCGCGACGCGAGAGACGCGAACCCGTCGGTGTTCGTCTCGCGTCGTCCGTCGTCGGTGCGAGGAGGACGCGCGCGCGAGGGTGGGGGGCGAGACGGCGGACCGTCGGGGCGTCGCGTCGCGTCGCGTCGAGAGGGTCGAGGGCGTCGTCGAGAGGGTCGAGGGTGCTTTATATCGACCGACCGATCGATCGATCGAGGCGCGCGATTCGGTGGCGGTGTCGATGGCGATGGCGATGGGCGCGGGTGACGATGGATTGGTGTCGTTCGATGAACTCGATCGCGTCGCGACGGCGAGACGGGGGGACGACGACGCGACGACGACGACGGCGGCGGCGGCGGCGGCGGGCGAGAACGAGGAGGGGAGTTTCGGGAGTTTGGTGTCGCGCGGGAGCGAGAGCGACGGCGTGGACACGCCGACGAGCGAGCGTGAGGAGGAAGGACTCGTATCGACGCTCAGGAGCGTGTTGACGCGGAGACCGTCGGTGGCGGCGCTCAAGGCGTTGGGAACGCTCGACGAGGAGACGACGCGCGAGGGAGAGGAGGAGGAGGAGGACGAGGACGGCGTGTGTTCTCTGAGCGAATTCGCCATGGTGCTCAACGCGGCGGGATGGGTGCGTTACGACCCGAGCGAGCGAATGATTCGAGCGCGCCGCGCGAGATCGTATCTATCGGTGGTCTCGCGAACCGAGGACTGACCCCAAGACTTTTTTCACGCGCGCGCAGGACACGGACGCGGCGGGACAGATGAGCGTGGACGTGATTGTGAAACAGCTCGAACTTTTGCGAGGTAAAGTCTCGTCGAAAGGAGACTTGAGTGATATGCTTGGATTTGATGTTAAGGAAGTTCTCGCCGGACGCGCCGACAGTGCGGGTCTCGTGAGCGTGGGCGCCATCGGGAACGTGTTGTATCGAGGTTTGTCAAAGTCGAGGAGCGCGGGGACGCTTTCGAGCGACAGGGATAAGTTTGAAGATGTTTTAGAACGACGAGCGGTGAAGAACATCACACAGGTATTAGGTCACGGAGATGCCGACGCGATCATCACCACGAAAGATCTCAAGGCGAAAATGAGGTATTACGGGGTGCACTCGAGTGTGACGGATATCATCTCGATGATGACGCAAGCCGACATCGACGGCACCGGTATCGTCAGGGTGGGTGATCTCAGTCGTTTGTTGGCGCAGGAGCTCGCACAATTGCGAGGACTACTGACCGAGAAGACAGAAACGGCCGTGAACGATCGGTTCAGGGTCTCGTTAGACATGAACCGCGACGACGGCGGGGCGAGCAACTGTCTGTTGCGGGGCGAAGCCGAGTTTGGCGTGCTTCAAAAGTATCCCACGGCGCGCGCTGATAGGAAAAAACCGAATCGTCTCGTGTGGGCGAAAGATGATCACATGTGCTCCATCTGTCTGTTCGACAAGTCCGGTACGATGATGATCGAAGAGCAAGGGCAACTCGTGTCGCTACCGGCGAAACTCGACTACTTTACCGACGTCGACCGAGGCGTAGAGACGCGAACCTTCGTCGAAGTTCCCGCGCCTCCGACGCCGGTCAAAGCGCAACAGAAGAAGGGGTTATTCAGTTGTTGCTTTTCGTCGTGAGCCCGCGCCGCGACGTCTACACGGATTAGATGCGTCAGGTTAATTGATTAATATTGTTTGTAATTAGTCACGAAAACTCTCCAGTGGTCAGTCACACTCCGCGACGCTCGGTCTGCGTGGATGACGTCGAGCGCGCGCGCCGACTCGTCCGATGACGTGCCGCGACGATTGCAATGCGATTCGGCGACGTCCTTGGTCGCCTCAGCGGCGTCCACGGCGGCGTCGGTGACGACGAGACCGTTCGAGATGGCGGACTTTGTCACCGTCGATGGCATCGGTCAGGGCTCGTATTCGAGCGTTCGTGAAGTCTTCTTGGCCGATAAACCGTCAGAGAGATACGCGCTCAAGGTGATGGATAAAGCGCACATCGTGCGCGAAGAGAAAGCGCGGTACGTGGCGACGGAACGGACGCTGTTGGCCACTCGACTCGCGGATTGCGACGGGGTGGTGGCGTTGCGTTTTACTTTTCAAGATTACTACTCGCTGTACATGGGGATGGAGCTGTGCCCGGGCGGAGATTTGTATTGGCAATTGAAACGTTCAAAGGATGAGGTGATGCCGGAGGATAAAGTCGTGTTCTACGTCTCAGAGGTGATTCGCGCGGTGCAACAGTGTCATGAACGCGGCGTGGTGCACAGAGATATCAAGCCCGAAAACGTCTTGATAGATTCGAGCGGTCACGTGAAATTGTGTGATTTTGGAAGTGCGCTTGATTTACATCCCACGCCAAACAGCGCGTTGACCGCGATCGCGGAGCAAATGAAGAAGAAGAAGGAGTCCCAGTCGAAGAAGCAGAATCGCAGCGCGTCCTTCGTCGGGACGGCGGAGTATGTGGCGCCAGAAATTCTAGAGGGATGCGAAGAGACGACAACATCGGTAGATTTATGGTCTATAGGCGTCATGACGTTTCAACTTTTAACTGGTCGAGTGCCTTTCAAGGGAAAGACCGAGTACTTGACCATGCAAGAAGTCTTGAAAGGAAAGTACGCGTACCCGACCTCGACGAGCATCTCTCAGAACGCAAAGGATTTCATCGATAAACTCCTCGTCAAAAATCCAGAGGAACGACTCGGGTACAACGACGTCCGCGCGATCCGGACTCACCCTTTCTTTGCCTCTGTTGGAGATTGGTCTACGCTCAGGGCAAGAGAAGCTCCGAGCGTTCTCTACGCCACGGGTGTCGGTTCAGACGTGACCGTGTCGGAAAGCGAGACCGACGGTGATAGCGACACGGATGAAGACTGGAAGTCTCGCGTCGCCGCCGCCGAAGCGGCCTTAGCAGCGCTTTAGTGTACACGCATTGTTACAAAACACAAGTTGGTAGCTTCGCGCAGCGCCGCGCCTCGGCGTCTGCGTTCTCGCGCGTCAAGATGGAAAGCGCACGCGTCAGTCGGTGCGATCGGCGCACGAGCTCGCGCGCGCGGACCGCGAAATCGATCGCCACGGAGCCTCATCATCTACGAACGAATTGGAATCCTACACGACGCTTTCGCGAGGTGTCATGTCTAGTAGCTGTATGTGCAATCATCGGCTCGGGCGTTCGAACGCGCGTCTCGTCTCCCCATCGCTCGCACGCGCGCACGTACCCTTCACTGTCGTCCCACGCCACCGCGTCCTCTCGTCGCGTCGCGCCTCGCCGCGTCGCCGGCGCGCGGCGTTCAGTGTTGCGTCGCACGTTCCGAGTCCGGCGGCGGCGCGTCCGGCATTGAACGCCGCGCGAGACACCGCGAGTGGGCGGTAACACCCGTGCGCCGACGCGACACGCGCGCGAGTACGGTCAATCTCGCTCCTTCCCACCGGCGCGCGCGCGTCTCGGCCGAACGCGGGCGATGGACGACGGCGGCGCGTGCGCGAGCGCTGAATGCGCCGAGCAACCCTTCGACGTGGCGTTCGCGCCGACGACGCACGTCTTCTCGGTCGGTCTGATCAACGGGGACATCGAGCAATGGTCTCACACCGACTCCTCGTGCGCGAAGATCGAGACGCTGAAGAGAGTTCACGGGAAGGAGACGTGCAGAACGCTCGCCTACGTCGACGGCGGCGGCTTGTTGCTCAGCGGCGGGGCCGACGCGTGCATAGTGGCGACGGACGTGGCGACGGGGAGCACCGTGGCGAGATTAGAGAACGCACATACGACGTCCATCAATCGTATCATCACGTTGAGTGGAAACATGATCGCGAGCGGTGACGACGACGGTTGCGTAAAGATTTGGGATACTCGCGCGCGAACCGCGTGCGGAGAACACAAACCTTTCGTGGATTTCGTGAGTGACATGAAGTACGCGGGAGAAGACCGAAACGAGATTGTCATTTCTAGTGGAGATGGTACGCTGGGATGCCTGAATCTCAACTCGAACAAAATGGTTGGACAGTGCGACAACTTGGAGGATGAGTTATTGAGCTGCGAGATTATGAAGAATGGTAGAAAAGTTGTCGCCGGGTCACAGGATGGCATCTTGGACATTTTTTCGTACGGTAAATGGGAAGATATTTCCGATAGATACCCGGGTCATCCACAAAGCGTCGACGCGATGGCAAAAGTAACGGAGGATATGCTCGTCACCGGCTCGAGCGACGGGTTGATTCGCGTCATCTCCATCTTTCCGAACAAGATCCTCGGCCTCGTGGGTGAACACAGCGACATGCCCATCGAACGTTTGACGATGAGCTTTGACAAAAATATGCTCGCGTCATCGTCTCACGATAAAACCGTGAAGTTGTGGAAAGTGGATTGGTTGACGGAGGAAGGTGCTTGGGACGAGGACGACATGGAAGTCGAGGGCGGCGAAGGAGATGAAGAAGAAGAAGATAGTGACAACGACGGAAAGACGAAGAAACGAAAGGCTAAGAGTAAACCAAATAAAAATCAGGCTGCTCAGCAGAAAGAAGAAGCCAAGAAAAAAACATTGACCAAATTTTTTGACGATTTGTAGTGTAACGCAAGCTATGAGCCGTTGTTAACTTGCAAAAAAGTGCGTTTTCTGGAGCAGAAAAACGCCTTTGCCTCGATACAAGTAGCCGTGCGCGGTAAGATGGACGCGCACGCTCTTGGAAACGCGTTTGATGCCGTTTGGCCCGATGAAGACATCGATACGTTCGGGCTACCCGCTCTCGGCTTGAGCCCTCTCACCGACGACAAATTCTCACTCGACTCGTTCGACCGGGATAACCATGAAATGTCGAAAATGGCCATGGAAATCTTCGATTTCGAGTGTGAGTGGGAGATTGCGTGCGACGAGCAAGCCAAAGCTAAACCCAAGGATCTAGCGCGACATCGTCTCAAGAAGGATCGTGCGGTGGCGCTCACGTCAAAGGCGCGGTCTGCGCGGTTGGCGTCTCCGCCAAAGCCTCCTAAGAGCCCAAACCGAACGAGTAAGTGGAGAGGTGTGACGAAGCATAAGATTACGTCACGCTGGGAAGCACACTTATGGGACTCAAACTACGAGCGCAAGCCTTCCGTTGATTCTTCTCTTGCTCGCGTCCAAGGACACCGCGGGCGCGCGTCAACCTCGACACGGCGTCGGGGCCGCCAGGTGTATTTGGGGGGCTGGATCAACGAAATAGATGCCGCGAGAGCGTACGACCTCTGCGTTTTAAGGTTCTTCGGCACAGAATCGCCCGCGCTAAATTTCCCGCGAGAGGATTATTCAGAGGAAATAAAAAGGATGCAAGAATATAGCTGCACAGATTGGGTGTCAGAGATTCGGCGACGGTCGTCGGGATTTTCTCGAGGAGTATCCGCCTTCAGAGGCGTGACGAGTCACAAGGGCAAAAATTCCAAAGGAAAGTGGGAATCACGCATCGGTCGCGTCTTGAATGACCGCTATTTGTACCTCGGAACGTTCGACTCGGAAAAAGATGCCGCGATGGCGTACGACTGTGCGTCGATTTATTTCCGCGGATCAAAGGCGGTGACGAATTTCCCTGCCTCAAATTATACGGAAGAGGAAATCACTCGCGCTGGACTCGACGCGAAGATGTTGTAACACTACTTGTACTGAAGAATCAACTTGAATTTTTTTCATTGCATTTCATCATATAGATGCCTCATGATTGTACACATATCGAATTAGCGCGAACGTCTTCTGCGAGAGCTGGATCTCGATTTTCTGTTGTTTTGAGGAGTCTTCGAAGGGGGAGCGTCGGGAACGTCGACGATTTCAGGAGTCACGACTTCGACGACGTTCGCAGGGCCATCATCAAAGTCCGCAAACTCGGCGGCGACGGCATCGCTCACCTCTTCAACCTTGGGCGGCGGCCTCTTCGGCGGCATTTGAGCGCCGCTTCTTCTCTGCGACTTCGGCACGTATTCAACACGAACCGGCTCAGCGCCGTTGGAACCACCGCGACCAGCAGCGGCAGCAGCGGGAGCTTCCGGCAACGTCGTCGTCTTGCGAAGAATCAACGTCTGCGCGGTCGTGATGATGTTGTTCGCGAACCAGTACAGGGTGAGACCAGCCGGAACGTTGAGAGAGAAGAAACCAATCATGAGCGGAAGAAACTTCAAAATGGCTTGGCTTTGTTGCTGCGCAGGATCGTCCGTCTTCGGTTGGGGGCTGATGATTTGCTGGGACACGTACTGCGACGCGACGAGCAAAACCGGAAGCACGAGGTAGCACGCGGTGTCGTGCCATCCGAGAGGGGGATGGCCGTCGACGAATGGCCAGAGCCAGGCGAAACCGCTTCCCGCGTTACGAGAAGCGATAGAGGTCGGGCCACCCAAAGACGGGATCCAATAGAAACCATCGGTGAGCAAACCCTCGGACGCAGCGTTGCTCAAAGCGCGGTACAAACCGATAAACACGGGAAGCGTGGCGAAGACGGGCAAGCAACCCGCCAAAGGGTTGAAACCCGCCTCCTTGTACAATCGCGCTTGCTCCATCTGCAAGCGCTCCGGATCGTTCGCGTACATCGCTTGAAGTTCCTTGATGCGCGGTTGCATCTGTTGCATCTGCATCGAGCTCTCCACCTGCTTCTTGGAGAGCGGAAACGTCGCCAGCTTGACAAGCACCGTCAACGCGATGATGGAAAAACCGTAAGAGTACGGCACTCTCCCGTCCAAAACGCTATCGATGCCCTCAAGCGCAGCCTCCAAACCATCCGTAATCGGACCTAACCATCCTCCCTTCTGTATACCGGCCGCCTTTAACGCTTCCGCGTCGTTCACGTCTATCCCCGCCGTCGCCGCCGCGGCGTCCGCGACTTCAAACACCTTCGACGTCACGAACGCCGCGTGCGCGTTCGCCGTCACCGCCTGCGCGCGATCCGCAAACTCACCGATCGCATCGATCGCGCCCGCGCGCGCGACCGCGCGCCGTCCTCGCGCCTCCGCGCGTCGCATCGTGTCCCGCACCACGGCGCCGCCGCGCGGGGCCACGACTCGCGCGTGCACGCGTCCCGTCGCGCTCGCTCCGTGCGCCACGCGCGTCGTGCGCGCCGCGGCCGTCATCACCGTCATCGTCGACGTCGTGCGAACGCGCGAGTGTCGACCGCGCGCGCGCGTGTGACGCCACAACGACTTCCCTCGCGAGGATTTCCCCCTGACCTCTCTTCGGATGACGTCGGCACATCGACGATTTGTGACTCAAGGATCAGTGGGTCACATCATTGAAAGGGAAAGTTGGACGAATTCGACCCAGAGGGGTCGACGTCGCGTCGCGTTTCGCGTGTATAATAGATTTACATGTGTGACCTCGTGTCGTGTGTGACGTTTAAGTGCGAGCGTGCGTTCGTGTTTAGTTGATGGCGTCGTTGACGAGCGCCGCTTGCTCTTGGGCGTGGACGGCGGCGTACCCGGTGGCGGGCGACGCGGCGGGACGACGACCGGCGTATCGCGTCTCGCCGGAACGCGAGAGGTGCTTGAAGAGGGTGCGCATTCTCGGTTCGATGTGGCCCCAGGCGCCCATGTTCATGGGTTCTTCTTGGCACCAGACGACTTCGGCGTTCGGATAGCGCTTGAGCTCGCGTTGGACGAGATCCCAAGGGAAGGGGGCGAGCTGCTCGACGCGACAGATTTTCACCGTGTCGAGTTTCGACGCCTCCTCTCGACTTTCGTCGAGATCGTAATACACCTTGCCGGAGCAGAAGATGACGCGTTCGACCTTTTCTTCGACCGGAGGGTCCATGCTTCGAGAAGTGCACGTTTTATCCATGATCATGCGCTTGAAACGAATGCCTTGCAGCGAATCGTTGTCGTCGCTGTTATCAAACTCCGCGAGCTTTGATACCGCCTTTGGATGACGCAAAAGATTCTTCGGACTCATGACGACGAGAGGTTTGCGGAACTCGCGGTGAACCTGACGTCGCAACATGTGGAAATAGTTGGCCGGCGTCGTGACGTTGCAAATCTGCCAGTTGCACTCTTGAAGTTGCAATCGACGATCCATAGCCATGTCGGGAATTTGCGTCGCATCTTCATCCGTCATCTGTAAGAAACGTTCCAAACGCGCGCTGCTGTGTTCCGGCCCTTGACCATCGTAACCGTGCGGCAACAACAGCGTCAGACCGCTTTGTCGAAGCCACTTTGCCTCGCCGCTGCTGATGAATTGATCGATGATCACTTGCGCGGTGTTTGCGAAATCGCCAAATTGAGCCTCCCAGAGAATCAAAGAGTTCGGATGCTCGAGGGAATACCCGAGCTCGAAACCCAACACGCCGTACTCGGAAAGGGAGGAGTTGCTCACGGTGAAAAAGTTTTGACCTCGGCCGAGATTGCCGCTGTAGACGTTCCGCAAAGGAACGAGACGTTCACCAGAGATTTGATCGTGAATAAGCGCGTGGCGATGGGAGAAAGTCCCGCGCTCGACGTCTTGCCCAGACAATCGAACGTGGTTACCTTCATCGAGTAGAGACGCAAAAGCCAACGCTTCTCCCATGGCCCAGTCTATCCCTTCACCTTTGTCGATCATGGCGCGACGATTCTCGTACACGCGCTTCACGACGCGATGCGGCGTGAAGCCAGCCGGTATCGCGGTGATGAGATGGCCGAGGTTTTTCAAATGTTCTAACGGAAGGCCAGTGTCTGCGATGCGCGACAACTGGTCTGGACTTTTGAATCCTTGCCAATGCGACGCGAGCCAGTCCCGTTGTTTCGGCACGTAATCCTTGGACGCTTCAAACTCTCTTTCCATGATGGAGGTGATTTTTTCCTTCATGTTGATGAAATCATCCGGCGTGATGATGCCTTCGTTGACGAGCTTGGCGCTGTACTGAGTCAACACGCTTGGATGCTGCTGAATAACCTTATACATGAGCGGCTGCGTAAACATGGGTTCGTCGATCTCATTATGTCCGTACTTGCGGTAGCAGACGATGTCGACGACGGCGTCGGTTTTCCACTTCATTCTCCACTCGGTGGCGAGTTCCATGACCCAAGCGACAGCCTCGACGTCGTCGCCGTTTACGTGGAATACAGGCACTTCCATACCCTTCGCGACATCCGTGCAGTACGGACTCGAGCGCGAATACTTGGGATCAGTCGTAAAGGCGACTTGGTTATTGACGACAATGTGCAACGTCCCTCCGACGCTATACTCCGGAAGTTTGCTCATGTCGAGCGTTTCGTACACAATACCTTGGCCACTGAAGGCACCGTCACCGTGAAGTAAAATCGGCATGGATCGGTCACCGTTGGGATCTTTCGTATAAAACTGCTTCGCGCGCGTTTTACCCGTAACCACGGTGTTCACCGCTTCCAAGTGCGACGGGTTCGCCACGACGGAGAGGTGAATTTGTCCGCCGCGCAACGTTGGACGATCGAATGAAGTTCCGAGATGATACTTGACGTCACCGGATCCAGTGTACGTAGAATCTGCGTTCGGTAACTCATCGACGAGTTTTGGTCCACCTTTGAACTCGTTGAAAATCGTTTGCAGCGGTTTGCGCACCACGTTGGCGAGCACGTTTAAGCGACCGCGATGCGGCATGCCGATGGTAATCGCCTCAACACCCATCTCTGCCGCCTTATCTATCGCTTCTTTGAAGCCCGGCACGAGACTTTCACATCCCTCCAAGCCAAATCTCTTCGCCGCGCTATATTTGTTTGATAAAAAGTTTTCGAAAAGTTCGCCCCATGCCAACCGGTCCAAAATAATTTGTTTACGCTCGGGGGAATACTGCTTCTTCCTCTCGGTCTCAATCTTTGATCGAAGCCAGTTACACTGCTCGCGGTCCTGTATGTGCATGTATTCATACCCAACCGTGCCGCAATACGTTTCCTTGAGCCTCGTGAGGATTTGTCGCAACGTTTGCACCGGTCGTTCCTCGCTGAGAAACCCCTTCATCTTCCACGTCCCGATGAAAAAGTCGCGGTCCATGTCGTCCTCGGAGAACCCGTACAGACTGGGATCGAGAGAGATCGGCATGTCTCGCTCTTCGAGCGCCAATGGATCGAGATTCGCGATGCTGTGGCCACTAATCTGATACGCCCGAATCAACATGATGAGCCGCATAGACTCTTGAATCGTCTGCATATCCAACGGCCGCCCCACCGCGACGGGCGCCGTGCCCGACGCCATCGCGTCGTGCATCTCCGACACCTGCGCCCCGGTGAGACCCGAATCCAACTGTCTCAACAACGCCGCCCACGACTCGTGCACGCTCGTCGGATCCTTCCTGTACTCATCCTCCATCGCCTCCAGGTACTGCGCGCTCGCCGCGTTTAAAAAGTCGTCTCGCATCTCTCGATTGGGCGTCGGTTTCGGCGGCACCGTGCTCGCACTCGCCGCGCCTCTCGCTCCGATGCCGCGAAGAACATCACCGCGATGATCGTACCTCGCGCTCGTCGTCGCGCGCGCGAGCGCGTTCGCGCGCGACGTGCCGATGCGCCCGATAGGTGCGATCGTCGCCACCGTCGTCGTCGCCGCGCGCGCGCCGCGCGCGACGTCGAACGCCCGCGCGAACGCGCGAGACGACGACATCATTCCGAGCGCGCGCCGACGCGCGTGTGCGGAGGACATGGTGGGACCTCGCGCGCGCGGTGGAGTGTCGATCGTCTCGGGCGCAACGGCCACCGGTTTTTTCTTTTCTGGGGAATTTTTAACTGTACGTCGCGAAATGAATGAATGAATGAATAAAAAAAATGCGCGCGGCGTGGACGAGGCGTGAGGGAACGCGTGGACGCTCCCTCACCTAATTTGTTTTTACTTTTTCGCGGCGATACCCTGGTAGAGGTAGACGGCGAGAATGGACGCGCTCACGGCTAACGCGCCGACGTAATTGTAGACGCCGCCGCTCGCGGTGGCCATGTCCGCCGCGGTCGGTGAGAGATCCGCGGCGGCTTGGAAGGTGTAGATGGTCATCCAGTCGATCAAGCCGATGGATGCGGCGATGGAGAGGTTGAGTTTTTTAAAGGTACCGCCGCCGAGTCGACCTCGGCGAGAGGCGTCGACGAGGACGTATTGGCTCGGCGCCAAGAGGAACACGGTGGCCAAGCCGAAAGCGCGCTGAATCAATTGCGATGACGGTTCCATTTCGTTGACGATGGCGAGTGGAGAGAGAGGGCTGAACGCGAACGAGCCGCCGACGACGAGACTCGTCCAAAACGAAACCTTGTAAAATAATTCCAGGTAGCCGCCTTTTTCGGTTCTGTCGCTGAAATTTTTCGCCTCTTGGAAATCCTTCGCCACGCGCGCCCACGTCTCGTCGTGTCCAGGTCCGTGCTCTCGAATCGCTTTGAATGAAGTCACGAACGCCGGCGCGAACGATGCTCCCAGCGCGGCGCACGTCGCGGCGTTCGGTCCGACGGCGCCGCTCGCCTCTGCGCTCGCCGCCGCGCCGCCGAACGCGACGACGAAACTTCCCGTAAATAACACCATCGACAGCGCCAAGCGCTGATACGTCTCAGAGTTTAACCGATTATTTTTCGCCGCGTCTGAAAGCGTGTACAGCGCCGTGAGCGCGATCAAAGAGAAGGCATCCGTGCCGAAGGCGTTACTAAAGTGTTGCACCGCGCTCACCGAATCAAACGTCTCTCCGAACAGCGGCGTCGCGCACTCGAGACCGAGTCCGTCGCGCACCAAGAACGTTGGATACGCCAAGGTCACGAGCGTCGGGACGCCCATGGCGGCGCCGGCGGCGAGAAACGCGCCCTCATCCGATGAAGACGATGACGTTTCCTGTTCAGACTTCGCGCGCACTCGCATCGCCGCGCGGGTCGAGCTCGAGGCGCGCCGCGCGCGCGCGACGTCGACATCGCGCGTCCCATCGCTTCGAGTGCGCGCGACGACGGTGGCGCGCGAGATGGCGCGCATCGTCGACTGGCGCTCGCGAGTGGTTCGTCTCATCGAAGAGATGAGGCGTCCCGCACACGTCGACGACGGACGACCGACATGTCGAATTATCCCACGTCGACGCAGAAAAACTTTTGGTTGTACGAATCGCGCGACGCCGTGCGCGATGCGCGCGCGCAGGCGCGCGAGGCGACGCTGAAAACAGCCGTTGGTGCGAACGCGGAATCCACATCTTCGGTGGAGACGGACGGGCTGACGCTGGAGGAGGAGACGCAGATATTGCGCTATCACGAACACAAGATTCAGTCCATATGCGTGGCGTTCTCGCTGCCGCGAAAGGTGAAGAACACAGCCGTCATGCTCTTCAAAAGGTTTGCGTTGGTGCACGGCGTCGCGGCGCACAGTTTAAAGATTATCATGTTGACGAGCATTTACGTGGCGTGCAAGGTGGAGGAGAGCTACATCAGCGCGGATGAGTTCTGCAAGGGCGTTCGAGAGGATCCGGCGCGCGTGTTAGCCGCGGAGGTGACGTTTTTATCGGGTTTGAAATTTCAGTTGGTGTGTTACGGCGCGACTCGACCGCTCGAGGGGTTTCTTCGAGACGTGGAGGACGGCGCGTGTAAAGTGACGGCGAAACAACTCGTCGAGTGTCGTAAAATAGCTTTAGAATTGATCGATTCGTTGATGCTCACGGATGTGCCGCTGGTGAGACCTCCGGGGCAAATCGCGCTGTGCGCGCTCAGGAGAGCCGCGCGAGGGGCGAACGCCGCTGACCTCGTCAACTATTGCGAATCTGTCGGCTCTCGCGGCACGACGCCCGCGCCGAAGGGGCCTGCGCTCAAAGAAATCTTAGATGAAATCGAATCCCACATCGAAGAGGGCGTCGAACCGGACGAAGCTGTCGTGAAGGAGATTGACAAAAAGCTCAAGCTCTTTCGCTCCAAATACAAGGCGCCCGCCGCCGCCGCGGACGACGCGGGCGACGCAAAGAAGAGCGGGCGCGAGTCCAAGCGACGCAAGAGCGAGCAGTCTCACGAAAACATGATCGCGGCGGAAGAGGACGCCCTCGGGTAGTGTATCGTTTGTAACAACCGCGTTCGCGCGCTCGCGCGTCGCACCGTACCTTTTCCTCCCAGGTTTTCCCCGCACGAGCTCATCCCGGCACACTCCCGCGCGCGAGGTGAGCGCCGAGCGCGCGGGAGCGTCATCATCGAACGCGACGACCGTCCGAGAGGTATAATCCTCGCGACGGCTCGCATCGCGAGGTGCGTGGCCACACGCATCGTTCGCGCCGCCACTGCGAGTTTACCCCCGCTCCCACGCTCCCGTCGCGGAGAGCGGTTTTTCAACCTCGCTACACTAAAGATGGATATTTTTAGGACACCTCCGAGAAACACGTCGGAGCCTTTCCTCGTCAAACATCGTGTCGACGACGAATCGACTCGGTCGGTCGCGATGTGCCTCGAGGCTACATTTCTTTTATTTTTCGCGCACGCGTGCACTTTTTGGTGTCACTTCGGGACGCGCGCTCGCGTCGTCTCGACGATTCGAACAGTGCGAGAGACACCGAGACTGACGCGTTTCGTGATTTCTTTCCTTCGTTTTCCGCGCAGACGCGAGTCTCGCGACGAGTCTCGCGCGTTCGCGTTCGCGCGTCGTACGTCGCCGAATGTCTGTTGTACAATACATTGATTGATTACGCTATTCCTGTGCTATTCCTGTGCTATGCCCTACGTATCACGCATCATCATCATCATCACCCCTCTCCTCGTGACCGGCCGGCAACAACGCCGCCGCGACGCATCGTCCCTCCTCGACGAGGACGTTGAACGTGCTCATCGCGTTTACGGTGTCGCACGCGTCCACCGCCACGCCAATTTCCTTCAAATACGTCAACGTGTCCTCGCGCAGAGGCGCCATCGCGCGACCGGTACCGACGATGAGTAAGTCTGGCGTCGGTTCCACGATCTCGAGCGCCGCCAAGGTGTCCGGGGTGATGTCCCGCGCGCGCGTCGGCGACCACGCCGCGTGTAGCGCGTCGTACGCGAAGACGCTCCCGACGCAATACGCCCCCTTTATCGCGAATCCACGCGCGTCGTAACTGCGAGCGGTGAGACGCGGAACGTTGAGTCAGAAAGCGAAGGCGCGGACGACGCCGCGCGCGCGGTGACGGAGGCGAACACGCACTTGTCGATGATGACGCGTCCCTCGGGACCTTGTAACAGTTCGAACGTGTTCGGATCGGATAATTGCCCGTACGCGCGCGCGGTGGCGCGCGCGCGCGCGTCGGGATGAGCCGTCGTCGTCGTCGTCGCGCGTGACGCGAGCGCGCGCGCGAGACGACGACCGACGGAGGCGCGCATGAGAGGCGGCGAGTGCGGCTAGTGTTACACGCGAGCGGCGAATGTGTTCTATCGCTCCATCAACTCGATCTCAATCTCTTCCAGCGTCTTCCCTCGCGTCTCAATGACGGTGAAGTAAATGGAGGCCAGGGCCAAGACGCCGACGGAGGCGAATCCGAGGTAGGTGCCGCGCAAGCCGACGGTTTCTTGCACCGTCGGGAGGAAGAGCGACACCAAAAAGTTGCTTCCAAAGTTACTCAGCGTGGCCAAACCGACGGCGGTGGATCTGACTTTGGATGGGAACACTTCCCCAACGAGTAACCACGCGATCGGTCCGAAGCTCAATTGGTACGCGCCGACGTACAGAAAGATGGCGGCCACGGACGCTTGCGCTTGAAGCACCGTTTGTGTTTCTCCGGGAGTGTTCAGCGCGGCTAAAGCGAACAGACAGGCGGTGATAATACTCACGCCACCCAACAACAGAGGCCGTCGACCTAAGCTGTCCACTTTGAAGACGGCGATCCCAGTCATGAAAAGTTTCCATACGCCGAGAATGACGGAAACGTTGGCCGCGTCTTCGACGCTCCAGCCGGCGGCTTCGAAAGTTTGTGTCGCGTAGTAAAGAACGCTCGGTTGACCGGTAAACTGCTGAAATAACACAACAGAAAGTCCAATGTACAGCGGACGAAGATACTTGACGTCAAACAACTTCATCACTCCTCCAGCGTTCTTCGCGTCCGAGGTTGTCGCCGCCGCGAAAATGTCTCCCAACTCATCGTCTACCTTCACCAAATCGGTCTCCGTCTTCGCTTCTCTAATTCGAACTAGCGCATCACGCGCATCTTCTCTCGTTTTCTCGTTGTCTCCTCCCCTCGAAGCTATCCATCTCGGCGAATCCGGTAACCACAGCGACCCGGCCAAAAGGATGCCAATCAGAGGCGTCGCCTCGAGAGATAGCTGTCTCCACGCCCCGTCCGACGTGATGAGACCTTCGCTCGCCAAATACCCGAGAAGAATTCCACCCACGATGAATCCCTCCTTCAACGAAATGAGGCTTCCACGCAATGAACTGGGCGCCGTCTCCGCGATGTACACCGGCGCGCTATGCATCGCGAAACCGATGCCTAAACCGTAAATCAATTTCGCCAAAACTAAGAGTTCAAAGCCAGGAGCGACGCTCGCGGCGACACTTCCGGTCATGTACAAGGTGGCCGCGAGAGCGAGCTCCTTTCTCGAGCCGAGTCGATCTCCGAGACCCGCGCCCGCCGCCGCGCTCGCCGTCAGCGCGCCGAACAGCGAAGCGCTCACGAATTGTCCAGACTGTATGCTCGACAACGCGAAACCGTCGCCTCCGTTCGCCGCGCTCGTCGTAATATTTTCCAACGCCCCTGACGAGATCCCGATGTCCCAACCGAAGAGCGCACCTGCGAGCGCCGGAAACAAAAAGTTTCTGAGCACCGCGCCGTCAAGGTCCCCGCCTCCCTCGCGCTCGCCCGCGTCCGCGTCCGACGCCGCGCGCGGCGCTCGACGACGCCTCGCGCGCGAACATTCCTCCTCCACGCGCGTCGGAGCCGCCCGTCGCGCGCGCGCACGACGTGTCGCCACCGACGCGCACTCCACGCGTCGACGATACGTCGTCCCCGAGCGCGCGTTCGACGACTCGCGCGACGCCCGCGCGGGCGTCTTGACCGCGCGGAAAGACGCGGCGTACATTCGCACGCGATTCGATACGCTCGTAACGCGCGCGAAGACGCGTGGGCGCGTGTGAGGCACGCGGCACGGGCGACGTCAGCATCAGAAAACTCTTTCGCTCGAGCTCGAGACGCCGACGCGACGAATGATGTCGATGCGAACGCGTCGTCGTCAGGGAAAAACGAGCACGAAGATAAACGGACGCGATGTGCACGAGACTTTGCGTGTGCGTGTGTAGTGTATCGTTGCGTTACAAAAGTAGTGTCATATGTTCGTATGTTCGCGCGCGTCACGCCGCGCGTTTCGCGCTCGTGAGCCGCGTCATCGCTCGGCGACGTCCTCAACCTTGCCGTCGTAATCGATCGCCTCGAGCGCTTCGGTCGTCGGTAATTCGCCGGATGGTGCGTCATGTTCGACCGGAACGGCGTCGATGAACGAGGCGGGTCGTTCGCCCGAGACTTCGATGTCCACCGTGTGAGCGCCGGCGGCCGATGCGTCGCGCTCGCACGTGACGGTGAGGATACCGTCGACGCATCTCGCCTCGAGGGTAGAAAAATCCAAGTTTTTCGGCACGTTGATGGAAACTGACGCGCGACTGTGATCGGTTCTGACGTCCACGCGCAGCGTTCGATCCGCCTTGAGCGCGCACGTCACCTTGTCGGCGGACACGCCCGGGACGGAGCGTCTCAGTAACGTGACGAGTTTCTCATTCGAGGCGACGTCCTCGTCGCGCGGCGCCACGTTCGACACGATGATATCCATGGGTTCGATCGCGGTCGGATCTTCCATCTTGATGCTCAGCAGACCGTGAGCGACGGTGGCGGTGATGTGTTTGAGTTGAAGCTCCGGCGGAAGGTTTCTGAACGTCTTCTTGAAGTTTCCAAACGTCTTGGACGCGCCCTCGACGACGAGACAATCGTCGGGCTTGTGCAAAGCCACCGAGATATCGCGAGCGCTGAAACCCGGAACGCTCAGAGTGATCGAACTCTCGTCCTCGTCCGTCTCCATGCGCTCGTCTCCCTCCTCGCGCGGCGTCTCGTCCGCCGCCGAGCGAATGGGCACCCGAAGAATCTCCGGCGATTTCTTCAAGACGGCGATTCGAAGCACACCATCGATGCACGACGCCCTCGGCGTCACGCTCATATCGATGTACTTGGTCGGTAATCCGAGTTCAGTCACCGCGCGACCGCCGGCTTCGATGCGAAGCGTCGCCCGTCCGCGCGCGTCCGTCGTCGCTCGCACCGCGACGTCCGCGGCGCCGACGCCCGGCGCCTTCGCCGTGATCAAAAACCCGCGCGTCGTCTCCTCCACTCGCGGTCGCTCCATCCTCCACTCGACATCGTTCGCTCTCTTCGTCCCTCTCCCTCCTCCGACGAACGCGTCGACGTCGTCGAACATCGCATCCATCATCGCCGCCGCCGCGTCCAGCGCGCGCGCGCCTCCGATTCGTCGTCCAGTCATCACGCGCAGCATCGTCTCCGTCGCCGCGTCCGTACGTGTAAAGTGTGTGAGTCTCTTCGAGTGACTCGTAAAGTGTGGTGAACCTGTTGTATCGGTTCGATTCCTCGCGCGTGTCGTGTACGCGCTCGTGTGTGTGCGTCTGATTGTGACGATCGTTTCGTCCGTTCGTCGTCTTTTCGCGCGTTTTCGGAGAATTCGAAACGTCGAGAAGGGATCACTCGGCACCGGGACTCATCGACGGTGTATGACTCGCCAATGGGCCACACTATGGAACATTCTCGAACATTCTCGAACACGCGCGAACGCGCCGTCGATCGTCCACCGGGGACGTCGAAGGACGACGCGCGTCGAGACGGTGCGTCGAGACGCGCGCGCGGAGAGATTTGTCGAAGGAGACGTGATTTGTCGGTGGAGATGTTAGCGTCGTCGGTGCGACGTCGCGCGGTGGCGGCGCTCGCGCGCGCGGGCGCGGTGAGCGCGAGCGGGGTGGGACGAGGGGCGTCCCTCGTCGGGGACGCGTGGACGACGACGCGCGCGAGAGGGACGGCGAGCGTCGCCGCGAGCGCGAGAGGTGGTGGTGGTGGTGTCGTCGACCCGGAGTTTGAGATGAAAGGGGTGACGCTGCGAGGACGGCCGCTGTATCTGGACATGCAGGCGACGACGCCGTTGGATCCGAGGGTGCTCGACGCCATGCTCCCTTTTTTCGCCGAGCAGTACGGGAATCCGCACTCGAGAACGCACATGTACGGATGGGAGACGGAGGATGCGATCGAACGGGCGCGGGCGCAGTTGGCGGCGCTCATCGGGGCGAATCCGAAGGAGATTGTGTTCACGAGCGGGGCGACGGAGTCGAATAACATGGCGCTCAAGGGGGTGGCGCGCTTTTACAGGGATAAAAAGAAGCACATCATCACGACGACCACGGAGCACAAATGCGTGTTGGATTCGTGCAGACAACTCGAACGCGAGGGGTTCGAGGTGACGTATCTTCCGGTGCGAGAGAATGGGTTGGTGGATTTGAAGGAGCTCGAGGCGGCGATGCGCGAGGACACCGCCATCGTCTCCGTCATGGCGGTGAACAACGAAATCGGTGTCATTCAGCCTTTGAAGGAAATCGGAGAGCTGTGCCGATCGAGAAAGATTTTCTTTCACACCGACGGCGCGCAAGCGTTAGGCAAGGTGCCCGTCGATGTCAACGAGATGAACGTCGATTTGATGTCCATCAGCGGCCACAAGTTTTACGGCCCCAAGGGCATCGGCGCCCTGTACGTTCGTCGACGTCCGCGAGTTCGAATGGAACCCATCATCAATGGTGGTGGACAAGAAAGAGGTTTGCGTTCGGGAACCCTCCCGACGCCTCTCATCGTGGGCATAGGTGAAGCCGCTCGAGTGGCGCAGGAAGAGCTGGAACACGACGAAGCGCACGTCAGGCGCTTGGCGAAGCGATTGATCGAAGGGATCGAATCTCGCGTCGAACACACGCAGTTGAACGGCGATCGTGACGCTCGGTATCAGGGTAACGTGAACATGTCGTTCGCGTACGTCGAAGGCGAGTCCATGTTGATGGGACTCAAGGAGATTGCGGTGAGCAGCGGGAGCGCGTGCACGAGCGCCAGTCTGGAACCGTCGTACGTCCTCCGTGCCCTCGGCGTGAACGAAGAAATGGCGCACACGTCCGTCAGATACGGGTTGGGTCGCTTCACCACCGAAGAAGAGGTTGACAGAGCCATCGAGGCGACGGTGCGACAAGTGGAAAAGCTTCGCGAAATGTCGCCTCTCTGGGAGATGGTCCAGGAAGGTATCGATCTGAAAACGATCGAGTGGACTCAGCACTAACTCCGTCAGCAAGACACCGCTCATCTCGTTGATATGCACGCTAGAATTTGTTAGTTTTACCTACGTATTTTTGTTTTGGCCAATCTTCGTTTTGACTTGCTCTGCTTTTTTGTATTACATGTTAGCCCGGCTGGGTTTCTATTAAAAGTACGTGTCGGGTAAAGCGCCGCTCTCTTCGAAAAAAGACGCGAACGCCCTGAAGAAAAGACCACCACGCGCGTCCATCATATTACGCTGATGGGACCGCATTTTTCGTTCTCTCTTGTCGCCGACTCGCCTCGTTGAAGGCGTGCGCGACTTTCTTCTTCATCGGCAACGTCGCCTGCGCGTCGCTCTTCGTAGCCTTTCGCTTCCTAGGCGACGGTGTTTTAGATTCTGGCGACTGATATCCGGGCGCTTTGACGTCCAAAACCGCGCTCTCCATCGCCAAATCGATGCGGATCTGCGTCGCTTTCGTGTTCTTCGTCTGCACCGGCGCGTACGTCGTGCACTGATGCACTCCCGCAATCTTCTTCTTCACGAGTTCCACGGCGGCGACGGCTTTGTTCACCTGTAAACCAACGCCTACGAGCGTCACTTTATCCACCTGTCCCTCTTGCAGCATTTTGAGCGCCTTATCCGCGCACGCGCGGACGGTGCCTTCGCCGCTGACATCCAACTCCGTCGACTTGATCGCCGTTTTCGCGCCGCCCTTCGCTTTCACCATCGCGCGCGCTCTTCGATCGCGTGATTTCAGTGACGATTTCTTCGCTCACCGCCCGATCCTCGCCCGAGCTTCGGAGAACGCGTCGTCGGTCGTCGAACGGTCGAAAGAATTCGAACGACCGTTTTGATTCCTCCGCGTCCGATTTCCGTCGAGACGCGCGGTCGTGCGTGGACCCTTCCCCCGACGCGCGATCGCACGCTTCAAGACGCGGTGCGTCTCTCGAGCGGCCTACCTGGCGAGCGCTCGCGCTCGTCCCGCGCGCGGCGGTGTCGCGGGAACGCGTCGCGGACGCGTCGAGTGATATCGTTTTCTAGCCTTGGTCGATGGTTCAGTATGACGTCGGTCTATCTACGACAAAGCTATGGCTAATCGACGCGCTCGACGACGAACGCGGTGAGTGTGAGAGAACGAATGAGGACGTCGATGCGTCCGGGGAGATCGTCGGCAGCCTTGATGCCGTCGATGGCGTCGTCGAGGTGATCGAGAGAGAGGTGCGGGAAACGCTCGAAACGCTCGGTGAGCGTCAACGCGTCGGATACGTCGCGGCGAAATCGCTCCACCGCGAGTGGAGGAGCGACGAGGATCACGGTGGACTGGTCGCCGACTCGACAGGATGCGTCGTCAACGGCACACACGCGAGGAAGGGTGGATTCTAAGAGGATTTCGCGGACGGCGACGGCGCTCGCTCCCGATAAATCCGTAATCAAAACTCGACTCTGTGAATCGCGCGATTGCGCCAACACCGACCTCGGGGGCATGTACGTCTTCCAAAACATCGCGTGCACGGCCCGTGGGCTGTGATCGGTCGCGTCGATCTGTTCCGACACCGCTCTGATTGAAGGCACCACCCCGCCTTGGTGTAACACGCCGAAAAGACACGCGAGAATCGCGTTGACCGCGATCCACAGCGAGAACAATCGTCGTCGACGAGACGGAGACGCGTGTTTACAGTGAAGCGCTCCGAGCGCACACAACGGCACAATCAACGGCGTCAAAAATCTGGGTTCTTGATGAGGCGCGAGAGACAGTACGACCAGCGGTAACGCGACGCTCGCCCAGAGCGTGCGAACGACGAACGCCGTTCGGTGCGTAGACTTCTCCACAACCGATTTCCCTCGCAAACCTCGCCAAAGACAGATGATCCACAAGTGCACGAACATGATTGGACCGTTGACGAGCGCGTGTAAATATCTCGGATGTAAGCCGTGCTGCGACAGGTTATCCGTGTCGATGTTATATCTAAACCAATTCAGAGGGGTTATCACCCAACGCATCGGTAAAGTCACGTTCACATCCCCAACTCGAGTTCTATTGAAATATATCGTATCCACGGCGACGCAAGCGCACGCGGTGAGAGCAGCGGCTGCTATCCCGCTCGTCGCGCCCGTCGCCGCGCGAGCGAGCGACGCTCGTCCCGCTCGCACAACCACAAACCACGCCCAGGGCGCGATGAACGCCGCACTCGTCACTCTAATAAACACAGCAATCATTCCAACGAGACCGACTAAGAGGCATCTCGTGACATCGTGCAGACCTTCGTTTCTCAACGCGACGAGCACGCACGCCGCCACCGCGAATGTCTCCACCGTATTACTAAACGGTCGCACGAGCAGCACGAGCGTCACCCAAGACGACGCAAACAAAACGTTCGCCTCGTCCACGTTCGCGTTCACGGCTCGCGCGCACTCGATCACCGCGAGATCGACCACAAACGAACACGCACAGAGTACTAACCGAGGCGCGAACACCACCACCCACCCGTTCACACCCGTTCCCATCATCCGCGCGACGAGATACGCCGCGCCGCTGCTCGCGTACGCGCCGATGATCGATCGCGCGGGCGCCTCGCTCGAGAATTCCCACGGTATCACGGTGTCAACGCCGAAGACATCTCTGGCCGTGACTTCGTTCGACTGAAACCACTCGTCTGGATGCACGTATCCCGACGTGAACGCGAACACGACGCGCGCCAGGATGAGCAATTTCACGAACGCATGATTCTGCGCGCCCATCGACGGCGCGAGGCGAGCGTCGCGCGCGCGACTGAGGACGTGGAACTAACTACTCCGTACTAAAACAACAACCGACTAACGCGTCGTCACGACGCGGTGTGATCAAACCCGTAATCCAAGCCCCGTCGCTCGTCTACGATCATCGAGTTTCCAGAAATGATTTTCCCGTGGCGCATCTTCACTCTCTCGACGTACGTGTCGTAGCCATCGGTGTATTCGACGTTTCTCACGGAGGTTCCGTACGCGGTGAGCTTTGTGAGCGCCTCGCACGACTTGAACACATCGCTCGGGATCGTGTGCACGCCGACGTTGTTCTCTATGTTTAACTTTTTGAGTCGTTTCAACCTTCCAACGGAGGCCGGCACGACGGTCAAGGCGCACGAGCTCAGGTCGATTTCTTCCAGTCGCTCGCAATCGGCGAGCGCGTCGAGCGCGCTCGAGTCGAGCGATGTATTCTTCGAGAATTTCACCGTGGTGAGCGACGGGCAGGTGGAGAGGGTGGTGGGTAACGTCGTCAGCTCACACTCGCACGCGCTCAGCGTCATCAAAGCCTTGAGAGATCCGATGGAATCTGGAAGAGAGCTGATTCTGTTGTTGTCCAGCACGAGCGTCTTGAGCTTTGTCAGCGTTCCCATCTCCTCCGGGAGCGATTCTATGAGGTTCGACGCGAGCACGAGACGCGCGATGTTCACGCAGTTTCCAATCTCTCTGGGAATGTGCTTGATTTTATTGTTCGTCGCGTCCACGTTGCGCAGTTTCAGCGCGAATTCACCGTCACCATCGAACAACTTGTCGGGCAACTCGCGCAAATTGGAGTCTCGCAGAGCCACGATTCCCGTCGCCTTCCACGCGTTCTCCCGAGATTCCGTCTTTGTTTTCGCCGGGGTGCGTCGCGGTTGCGGTGTGGACGGCGCGCACCCCATCGTCGGTCGCCTCGGAGTGAGGCCAGCGGCGCGCCGGGGAGCGGCTCGGCTTTGAAGCGATTAGTGAAGCGAGTCGCGTGGTGAGTAGATAGTGAGTAAAGAAACTACTAATGTTGTCGACAACAAGACGCATCACTATCAAATTACTTGTTGCTCGACTTTTTCTTTCCTTTCCACTTCTTCGGAAGTGGCGGCATCGCCTCTGCGTCGTCCTTCTTCGGCGCGCGCTTGATTTTACGCTTCTTTTTATCGGGCTTGTACACCTTCGGATCCGCCCCCATCGGCAAGTCAAGTGGCGCACGTCTCGGATTATCCTCCTTACCATCTTTGCGTTTGCGACGCTTCATGCCCTTCTCTCCGGTATGATTTAACATCCATTCCGGGACTTCGCAGCCGCTATTTTTCATCACGTTTGCAATCGGTCTCAGATCACCTCTTTGAGCGTCTTCCTCCGTGAAAAACGTGATCGCAGAGCCCGGTCGACCCGCACGACCGCTTCGTCCGATGCGATGAATGTAGCTCGTGGGTGATCCAGGAAAATCAAAGTTGATGACGGTTGAAACGCCGACAAAGTCCATGCCTCTCGCCATCAAGTCGGTCGCGATGAGCACCCACGTCTCTCCCATGCGGAACCGATCGACTTGCTCCTCCCGCTTGGAGTCGGACATTTCGGCGTGAATCAAACCGATGTGTAAACCATCTCCAGCGAGCTCTTTCGCGAGCTGCTTGGCGCGATCCTTGGACTGCGTGAATATGATGACGGGCGGTTTGATGCCTTCACGAATAATTTGACGCAGCGCGAGGAGCTTACCAGCCTCGTGTCCACAAAACAACATTCGCTGCGCTATTGTACTCGAAGCGCTGTTGCGCTCGCCGACGGTGAGTCGCATCGGGCGCGCCATGACGCTACGCGCCAGTTCTTCCACCTTCTCCGGAAGCGTCGCGCTGAATAAAGCTCGAGTCACTTCTTGATGATTGCACGCTGCCACGACGGCATCGATTTGTTCAACGAATCCCATCTCGAACAACTTGTCGGCTTCGTCCAACACGAGATACAGCACCTTGGACAAATCAATCTTTTCGTGTTGAAGTAAAATTTTGAGACGCATCGGCGTCGCGACGAGAACGTCAACCTTGCTAAAATCGTTCCCAGCCGTGGCTTTCGTGAGTAAACACGACTTTAATCCGCTCACACCTCGAGATAAAATGCGCAAAATACGCGCGGATTGTCCCGCGAGCTCCTTCGTGGGTGCCAACAGGAGCGCGCGCGGACCACCCTCTTCGTGTTTCTTCAACTTCATGATGATCGGAAGCAGAAATGCGAGCGTTTTACCACTACCGGTCGGCGCGATGGCGAGCAGTTCGTTCCCACCACACAAAATCGGCACCGCTTGGCGCTGAATCGGGGTGGGAACCTTGAAATTCGCCTCAAGCAACCGCTCGACGAGTCGACCGCCGCACTTGTACCTCTCGTGAAGCTCTTCGAACCCCTGTAACGGCGCCGGACACGCCCCATCCGCCCCTTGCACGCGCACGCGCAACTGTTTACGCATCACATTCGCCTCTTCATCCGTCAGAGGCGACCACGACGTCACCGCATCACCCCCAGACGCGCGCGCGTCGTCGTCGCTCTCGTCGTCGCTCTCGTCGTCGCTCTCGTCGCTCTCCTCCTCGTCGCCACCACCACCACCTCCCCGCCCTCGCCCTCTCCCCGCGCGCGCGTCACCCCCACCACCACCGCGCGCGTCCACCCCACGCCTCCCGATCTGCGCGCCCACCGCCCCGCGCGCGGCGTCTCGACGCGAAAAGGATGCGCCGCCGCACAGTTCCGCGAACGCCTCCGCCTGTCTCGCCGCGCTCGACGTCACCGCGCGCGCCCCCGCACCGATCCGAGACGACATGTCGACGCACGAGACGCGGTCGGTTCGCGCCGCGCCGGTCCCCGTCGGTCCGGTCCCGTCGCCGTCTCGCGCGTCGGCCCGGGACGTCGTCGGTCGGCGCCGGGCATCATCATCAATCCGAGGTGAGGCTGGACACTTTTCGAGGACTCGAGCGTTCACGACTCGAACGTCACAAACCTGTGTTTTTGTTGTGTTTTTGTGCGAAATCCCCCCCAGTGAGGCTGGACACTTTTCGAGGACTCGAGCGTTCACGACTCGAACGCCTTAATTGTCGAAACCCACTACTTTAGGGAACCGACTAAACCGTCACAAACCATGTTTTTGTGCGAAATCCCCCCCAGTGAGGCTGGACACTTTTCGAGGACTCGAGCGTTCACGACTCGAACGCCTTATTGTCGAAACCGACTACTTTAGGGATTAGGGAATAGGGAACCGACTAAACCTGTGTTTTTGTGCGACTGTCCCCCAGTGAGGCTGGACACTTTTCGAGGACTCGAGCGTTCACGACTCACAAACTATGTGTGTTTTGTGTGCCACTCTCGGTCGCGCCGACGCCGACGCCGCGAGACGGGCGCGCCCGACACACGACGACGGACGGACGGACGCGCGAACGCTCGCGAGGATCGATCGACCGCATCGACGGACGATGTCTCGCGCGGTGTGCGCCCGCGTCCCCGTCGTCCCCTCGCGCGTCTCGCGCGTGCGACGCCGCGGGGACGACGACGCGACGTCGTTCGTCCCGCGCGCGTCGGTGCGCCGCCGCGCGGGGCGACCCGTGGATGGGAAGGCGCGCACGTCGGCGTGCGCGACGAACTCGACGACGGCGGATGCGGTCGAGCGCGCGAGCGCGGTGAAACGACGGGCGGATGCGGCGCGACGGATGCGTCGACGGGCGGCGAGCGTCGACGCGGGGGGGCGCGGGGGGGCGGGGGGGCGAGACGCGCGCGCGCGGGCGACGGGACGGGACGTCGACGACGAGGAGGACGACGCGAGAGATGGGTGGGAAGACGTGAGCGTCGGGAGTGGGATGATGATGTCGTCCGCGTCTGTGTCGTCGTCGTCGCCGATGGAGACGTTGGATGCGTATTTGAGAGATGATTTCGTCGACGGACGCGGCGGCGCGCGAGGGCGCGGCGAGGGCGGCGGAGGCGTCGGAGGCGTCGGGACGCAGTCGCCGGATGATATCATCACGGATGCCGGACAGTGGCCGTTCGAAGATGAGGGTGATTGGTTGGAACCGCAGTATAAGGAGGTGAACGCGGCGCCGGGGACGATGTTGGAAAAGGTGCAACGCATGCACCTCAACGAACCCTCGGATTTTAGTTTTCGAGACGGCGAGTACTTTGACTTGATGGGGTACGTCAAGCATAAGACGGATAATGAGTTTTGTTTGGTGCTCGAGGTGGCTGAACGCGCGCGCGAGCGTAAGATGGAGCGATGTGAGAGCGCGCAGACGCACGGACAGAGACTTCCTGCGATTCAACAGGTGCGACGCGACGACGCGAGCGAGCGAGCGAGCGAGCGAGCGAGCGACGCCTCTTCGTGGCGATGACGAGAAACGCATTGTGGAACACCGAGTCGCAAAACATGCGGACAAAACTGCGCCATCCATTTCCGTAGCCACACGAGAAGAAGAGCGATCGAGACACACGGAAGGACGGATGCTCGTTCGACGCGCGCGCGAACGCGACACTGACGATTGTTTTTTCCCCCTCGACAGGCTATCGCCGACTTGGCGCTCGAAATTGAGTTGAGCGGCGGCAAGACGTCGGCGTACTTGGCGATGCGCGAGGCTGCCGATCGCGCGCGTTTGCGCTACGAACTCCAATTGGCGTCGTGGTGTTGGGACAAGTACAGCGAAGATTCCATGCGTTCGCTCGGCGTGAGCGAAAAGGCGGAGGCCATGTTGCACCAAGGCGAACGCATCGACGAGGCGATGGATTTCGAGCGCGAACTGATGTACGAGGACATGAACGACGCCGAAACGCGGCGGTACTAAAATTTACATATTCAATCATTCAAGGCTAGGCGAAAAACATTCTTTGTAAACGAAACTTTTCAAAATGAACGCGTTCCAGACTCGTCGCGCGCGCGGAGCTCATAAGGCTTTATACATGTCGACGAGATGTTCTCTGGCGAGAATGACTTCGTCGTTGAACACGTTCCACTCAGCGACGCCCTTGCTCGCGGCGTGTTGGTTGATGGACGACACCACTCGTAAGGCGCTTCGAAGCATGTCGTTGTTACGATCAATCTCTTGTTGGACGGCGTCGCGTTTCATTCGCGCGGTGAGCGTCTTCTCTAACGGCTCGCAGATGAAGACCAGGTTGGTGAGGACGGCGTCGACCGAGTTTGGGGCGACACCGTCGCTCAGTTTGCGCAACGCGGCGTGTGCGAGCATTTTGACGTCGTAATGATCTCTCAAACCGCCGATGAGCGCCGTCACGACGTCATTGGCGCGTACCAGAGCGCCGCACGAATCGAGCACGGTGTTCACGCACTCAAATGCAGACTTTCGACACTCCAAACCGTCGTCGACAGTGTGCTTGAACGCGCCGAGATCGATGACTCGAACGAGTTCGGCGACGATGGCCGTCTGACCGAGAAGCGTCGGAAGCATGTTGGCTAAAACTGGCTTGATGAGGGTGTTTTCGCGATGCACTATCTCGTTCAATGTTTTGATGACAGCCGTTCGCACGTTCACGTCTTCGTCCGACATGGCGCTCAGACACTCGTGAAGGCGCAGCTCGCCTCGAATCTTCGTGAGGGCTCCCCTCTCGCTCGCGATGACCATGAACTTGATGGCTGACACGAGCGTCGCCTTCTCGAGCGGTGATGCGCTCTGCGAAAGCTTTTCATGAATGTCTTGAACGAACTTGCTCGGATCCGACGCCGCGAGTCTGCCGAGACATTCGGCGACGACGTTTCTGACGCCCTCTTCGCGCGAGCTCGCGGTGCCGTACAGAATCGCCAACACTCTCTTCGTTTCCTCGTCGCTCAAGTTGCCCACCACGATTATTTCTCTGAGCGCCTGAAGGAGAGAGTATTGATGTTCGACCGCATCGCTGTCGAGGGCCGAAATGATGAGGGGCAGATACTTGTCGCGATTACCCACGGCGACTCGGCCGAGCGCCAACGCAGCGGCGCCCTTTACGTCTTCGAGCTCGCTGTCAAACGTAGAGAGAAGTATCTTCTCCAGTTCCGTGTTCGCGGACAAGTTTGTCAATCGCCCAATCTCACCGATGCAGAGAAGCGTGTACACGGCTTCGATGCCCGTGACTCGCGCGAGCTTGGTCAACAAGGCTCGCGTCGTCTCCTCGGCGGTGTCCTCTCCGGCGGCCAAGCACGCCGCGGCGACGCACTTGGCCAAGCTGTGCGCCACGAATTGACTATCGACGGATTGAATGTCTTTGGTGTCCGATAACGCGTCAAAGAGCGCCTTGAACGAGACGACGTTCGAGAGGACGAAGTTTTTGTACAAATCTTGAAGCGACTTCAACGTCTGTCTTTGCACCAACGGCGACCGCGCGAGCTTGAGTGCAAGCGGAACCGTCGTCGTCGCGGACTCTTCCGCGGCGTTTGGGAAATCCTTCGCCGCCTCGATGATGGTCGACAGCAAACGAATAGAAAGCGTGGCTAAGTGCAAGTCCTCCTCGTTCAATAATGCGGACGCTTCCGTGACCACTGGTACGACGTCGGGATCTTGCAACGCGGAGCGGTGCAACGAAACGAGCGCGCTGAGACACGCGAGGGAGCTCTCGCGCAGAGATTTGTTCGACTTGCGCAGAAACGTCGTTAACTCGTGCGTCACGGACGTGACGACTGCGGATAAATCCATGGGGTTCGACGATGAAGCGATCATCAAGTACGCGCGCACCGCCGAGAGACGGTTCGTCTCGTTGCGTGAGCGCTCGAGCAATAAACCGAGCGCTCGAGATTGATCCTGGTTGTTCACGTGTTGATTCAAATGCGCCAAAATGACCGCACACGCATGAATGGCGGCCTCTTTTACGTCCTGATCTTCGTCCACGGCGGCGAGCTTGGTGAGGACTGCGTCAAGCAACGGCTTGATCAAGCTCGCGTGTTCGGCGCTCGCCGATGCGTCTCTCTTCAACAGCGCCACCGCGGAAGCGCAAGAATACAACGCAGCCGTGACAAGTTTGTAATACTTGTCAGCACACGCAGTAAAAATCACTGGTAGAAGGTTCGGCACGAACGGGTCCATCACGGCCAAATCCTTCGACTTGCAAACGCTCGAGACAAACGTGAGCGCCTCGATGCGAGCCGCGCTTCCGCACGCCTTGTCGCCGATGCAGCGCTCGACGGCGGTCATGAGCTCGCTCAGGCTTTGTTCATCGGTAATATCAGACACAATTTCCGGAAACACCGCGGCGAGCGAGCTGAGAAGCGTGAACGCCGCGACCTGCGTCTTGGCCGATTTCGACGTCGATTCTCGAGCGATGACTGGTACGATTTCCGCCGTGGACGCGCGCATCTTTGCACCCATGCTCGAATCGGGGTCGTTCTCGAGAAATCTACCGCTCACTCGCACGATGTCACCCAGGACCGCAAAAATGTCGAGCTGAACGCTCGCTTCGCGATCTTTTGTGCGCAACAAGAGCTTTGACGTGACGGCGTCGTAATGTTCGGTCAACGTCGCTTCAGACGCGGTGCTCACGATGGAGCTCAAAACTTTCGCAGCGGCGCGCCTGACCTTCCAACTCTCGTCATCATCATCGTCGTAATCTTCATCATCACTGTATTCATCCTCCTCGTCGTCGTCACCATCGCACGTTTCCATCTCTTCCGGTTCGTCGTCGTCGTCGAAATTCGGGTCGTACGACAAGAATTTGAGCGCCAAATCGACACGCGACGCCGTCTTCTGCGCATCCTGGACGCTTGAATGACACGACGTGATGATGCCTTCCATCGCCTGCAGTGCGCTTTCGATGTTGTCGATGGTATCTTCGTCGTATTCTTCCGACGAAGATTCGCACACTTTGAGCAAGAGAGCCAACGAATCCTCGGCGCAGTCTCGAAACCGATATCCACACGCGCGCGCGGTGGCTCCAAGGATGAACGAATACAACGCACTCTTCCCTCCGCTCGAAATATTCTCCTCCAACAACCCCATCACCGCCTTCATCGTTCGACTCAACGCGTCGCCATCCGTTCGCGCCGCCAAGAGCGCCGCGCACTGCGCCGCCCGCTTCCGCGTGCCAGACTTGCCGTGTTCGAGATGTCTCAACAGCGTCCCCAGAAGCAACTCACGATGTTCCTCGCTCAAACTGATGTGCGCCGCATGCATCGCCGTCGCCATCGAGTGAAGCACATCCACCGCCTCCGCCGCCGTGTTCGTCTCGTCCGCGCTCGCCCCCTCCCTCGCCGCCGTCTCCACGCGGGCCGCCAACGCCGGCGCGCACGTCTCCACCATCCCACGCATCGCCTCCTCTCCGAACGTTCCAATATCCACCATCATCGTCTTCAGACACACGCACGCCGCATCTCGCGTCTCCGCGTCTCTCCCACCCGCCCGCGCGCACAGCGTCTCCGCCGCCTCGCGCGCCGCCTCTCCCGTCCCTCTCCCCGCGATGACCGTCGCGCACTTCATCGCCAATCCCGCCACGTCCGCCGACGCGTCGAACACGCACCGCATCACCCCTTCCATCGTCTCCGCCTCGATCGATCGCGACGGGAACCCATCGAACCCATCGCGCGTCACGTCCACCAACAGGTCCGCGCACGCCATGTACCTGTAATCTACATCATCATGCGTTCGTCAGTCGCCTCATTCGCGCGGTTCTCTCGCGTTTTTTCGCGCGTACCTTTATCCGGTGATTGCATCTTACTCACCGCCGCCGCGAGCGTCCGTCGAGACGCGTCGCGCGACGACGACATGACGTCCGCGCGTCGCACAATGTCGTTCGGATCGGTCACCCCCAGCCCACGACTGGAATCGTCTCGCGCGCGCGCATCGAAATACATCCTCGCGCCCATCGACCTCGCGTCTCGCGTCTTTCGTCCGAGTCGCGAAAAAGTGACGATACATAATACGTTTCGTCGATCGACGCGCGCGTTACCCGTCGACGAGACGCGAGAGGCGTCGTCGCGCGTCGATGCGTGCGTGGGCAACGTGGGCGCGACTGGGCAGGGTTGAGCGGCGCGCGGGCGGCATCGGTTTAGTGCGCGCCTCGTCGGCATGCGCGCGACGTGCGACG
>Ga0181576_10000058_pt1 | contig 66453 bp, 56 predicted proteins | sample 101ome_22_FD_132464 | JGI IMG/M metagenome (GOLD analysis project Ga0181576, IMG submission 132464) | Coastal salt marsh microbial communities from the Groves Creek Marsh, Skidaway Island, Georgia - 101412BT metaG (megahit assembly) | ecosystem: Environmental > Aquatic > Marine > Intertidal... | reverse complement strand
AGGCTTCCATAAAACGGCATTGCCCTAATTGGTGAAGTTGTTCTCTTAAAGACAATTGGTTGAAGTAATTTGACATAATTTCTTTTAGTTGTTGTTTTTAAATGTATTTAAAATTTCTGAGATCCCCATTTTGGCTTTAGTCACAGAGATTCTTCCCGATCGAACAAACTGAAGCAATCCATAGGGTGCCAGGTCCTTTCTCAATTGCTCTGTTTCTTCTCTAAAACCCGTTTTTTCAATGACAAAAAACTCAGGAGAAACAGTAACAATCGTAGCGTGACTTGATTTAATGATGTTTTGGATATGACGTTCTTCAAAAAGGGAACTGGACTTTACTTTATACAAAGCGTTTTCTTGAAAGATGGTTTCCTCATCGGTATGATAAAAAGCCTTGATTACATCCACTTGCTTTTCTATCTGCTGGACAATCTTACGTACACGATCTGCATCGGTTTTAACCACTATTACAAAACGAAATACATTGGGAATTTCTGATTCCGAAGTTGAAAAACTCTCAAGATTGATATGACGTTTTAAAAAAATTGCTGAAATCCTGTTGAGCAATCCAACATTGTTTTCAGTATATACTGAAATGGTATAGGTAGTATTGTCCATCTTATTCTAGTCTAATATCTGAAACACTTGCTCCTGTGGGGATCATAGGAAAAACATTGTCTTCTTTTTCAACACATACCTCTAAAAAGTAGGGCTCTTTAGAGGCCATCATTTCTGCTACAGCTCCGTCCAATTCTGTTCTTTTCGTTACTCTGTTTGCCTTAATATGATAGCCCTCTGCCAACATAACAAAATCAGGATTAACCATTTCTGTAGAGGCATAACGCTTGTCAAAAAAGAGCTGTTGCCATTGGCGTACCATTCCTAAAAAATCATTATTTAAAACCACGATTTTTACTGCAATTTGTTGCTGGAATATCGTTCCCAATTCTTGGATGGTCATTTGATAGCCTCCATCGCCGATTACAGCAACTACTTCTCGATGAGGTGCTCCCATTTTTGCTCCTATGGCAGCAGGCAGCGCAAATCCCATAGTCCCTAATCCACCAGAAGTCACATTACTTTTCGACTGACTGAATTTAGCATAGCGACAGGCTACCATTTGGTGTTGACCTACATCGGTAACAATAACGGCATCATCGTTGGAATATTTATTAATCATTGCTATGCTCTCTCCCATAGTTAGCCCCTCTTTGGTAGGAAACAAATCAGACTGAATGACTTTTTCGTGTTCAATCTTATCCAATGCATCAAAGCGCGCAATCCAATTTGGATAAGATTTCTTTTTAATGCGCTTGTTCAATTCCTGCAAGCTTGCTTTACAATCTGCGAGCAGTGCTACATCTACCTGAACATTTTTATTGATCTCCGCAGGATCCAATTCTAAATGAATGATTTTTGCCTGTTTGGCATAGGTTTTTAAATCGCCCGTAACGCGGTCGTCAAAACGCATTCCAATTGCAATGAGAAGGTCGCATTCATTTGTTAACAAGTTGGGTGCATAGTTTCCATGCATTCCAACCATTCCTCTGTTAGAAGGATGGGCTGTAGGAAGTGCTGATAGTCCCAAAATAGTCCAGGCTGCAGGAATTCCAGAGCATTCTAAAAAGGTCTTAAATTCTTCTTCTGCCTCACCTAATATAACGCCCTGACCCCAAACAACCAATGGCTTTTCTGCCTGTTCTATGAGGGAAACGGCTTGGTCTAATGCTTCCATGGAAAGTTCAGGATAGGGAGCATAACTGCGAATCCCTTTGCATTTTTCGTAACTAAAATCAAAGGTTTCAAACTGAGCGTCTTTTGTGATGTCGATCAAAACAGGGCCTGGTCTCCCCGAGCGAGCTATGTAAAAAGCTTTTGCAATAATTTCTGGAATCTCACTGGCTTTGGTTATTTGATAATTCCATTTGGTAACCGGAGTAGAAATACCAATGATGTCTGTTTCTTGAAAAGCATCCGAGCCCAAAAGATGAGAAGCAACTTGTCCAGTGATACACACCATAGGTGTGGAATCGATTTGTGCATCTGCGATACCTGTTACCAAATTGGTCGCTCCAGGACCCGAAGTAGCCATGGCAACCCCAACTTTTCCTGAGGTTCTGGCATACCCCTGTGCGGCATGAGTAGCCCCTTGCTCGTGACGGGTAAGTACATGGTGTAATTGATCTTGAAATTTGTACAATTCGTCATAAATCGGCATAATCGCACCACCCGGATATCCGTAAACCAAGTCAGCGCCTTCTTCTAGGAGACAGCGAACAACCGCTTCAGCACCAGAAATTTGGAGTGCTGTTTTCTTGGCTTGTTTAGATTTTGATTTTGTTTCCATATTAGTCAGAATCCGTAACACAGCCTTCAGAGGCTGTAGCTACACTTTTAATGTATTTGTATAAAACCCCCTGCTTAAATTTGTAAGGAGGCTGAACCCAAGCTTCTTTTCTAGCACTGAGATCATCCTCACTCAGAGCGACACTAATGGTATTTTTTTCTGCATCAATTGTAATTTCGTCACCGTCTTCTACTAAGGCTATAACACCGCCTTCCTGTGCCTCTGGAACGATGTGTCCTACGACAAAACCGTGTGTACCCCCAGAGAAACGTCCATCAGTAATTAAAGCAACACTTTTACCTAAACCAGCGCCCATTATGGCTGCTGTAGGCTTTAACATTTCAGGCATTCCCGGTCCACCTTTGGGCCCTTCGTAACGAATGACCACAACTTCACCCGGTTTTACTACTCCGTTTTTTATCCCTTCATTTGCCTCGTACTCTCCATTAAAAACACGGGCAGGACCTTTGAACAACAAGCCTTCTTTTCCTGTGATTTTAGCAACAGAACCCTCTTGAGCCAAGTTTCCTTTTAAAATGCGAATATGACCCGTTGCTTTAATCGGTTGATCTATGGGTCGGATGACATCTTGTCCTTCTTTCAAGCTAGGGACATCAGCTAGGTTTTCTGCTAGAGTTTTGCCTGTAACTGTGATACAATCACCATGCAGCATTCCGAGTTCCAACATGTATTTCAATACCGCAGGAACGCCCCCTACCGCATGAAGGTCTTTCATAAGGTATTTGCCACTGGGTTTTAAATCAGCAAGGAAAGGAGTAGTATCACTAATTTTCTGAAAATCATCTATGGTTAAATCAATCTCAGCGGCCTTAGCAATGGCTAAAAAGTGAAGTACCGCATTTGTAGAACCTCCAAGTACTGCAATCAATCTAAGTGCGTTTTCTAGTGACTTTCGAGTCACTATATCTCTGGGTTTTAAGTCTTTTTCTAAAAGATTTTTCAAGTGTGCTCCTAGGGCTCCACATTCGTCTTTTTTATCCTTACTCACAGCTGGATTAGAAGCGTTGAATGGCAAGGCCATACCGCAGGCTTCTATAGCAGAGGCCATGGTGTTTGCAGTATACATTCCTCCACACGCTCCAGCACCTGGGCAGGCTTTTTGAATGACACTTTTGTATTCTTTTTCGTCTAGGGTTCCAGCTACTTTCTCACCCCATGCTTCAAAAGCAGATACCACATCCAACTCTTTGTTGTTGTGACATCCAGCAGCTATTGTTCCTCCATAGACTAAAATAGAGGGTCTGTTTAATCGCAATATAGCCATAAGGGCACCCGGCATATTTTTATCACATCCCACAACGGTAACTACTCCATCATAAGACATTGCCTGAACAACAGTTTCTACAGAATCAGCAATAATATCACGAGAGGGCAATGAAAACCGCATCCCTGGTGTTCCCATTGAAATCCCATCGCTTACACCAATAGTATTGAACACTAGCCCCACTAATGACTGATTGTTTACACCCTCTTTTATATCTTGTGCCAAAGCATTGAGATGCATATTACAAGGATTGCCTTCGTAGCCTGTAGAAGCAATTCCAATTAATGGCTTTTGAAAGTCCTCATCGGTTAGGCCAATTGCGTGAAGCATGGCTTGAGCGGCAGGCTGTGTTGGATCTTGAGTAACGGCTTGACTGTACTTGTTGAGCTTCATGTAATCGTTTTGTTTAACAAATATACTTTTTGTTCAAGTGTATGATTAAATAGTATGAAAAACAGTCTTATATTCAAACAAGAAAAATATTTCATAAAACATTGATTATCAATGTTTTTTATAAACTATTTTAATACATTCAACCCCCGTTAATAACCTCCCAATTATTTCTTTTATCTTTGATCTCGAAAAAGAAATTTACACAATGAACCCCATAATAATAGCTGACCTCAAACAACGTCAACACCGTTTTTTCAAAGCTCATAAAAACCAATCTGTCAAGGTTCGTATTCAGTACCTGAAAAAGCTAAAAACAGTACTTAAAGAAAAAGAGCAGGCAATTTTTGATGCACTATACAAAGACTTACACAAGCCTGTTTTTGAATCCTACACCAGTGAAGTTCTTATGGTCCAAAAAGAACTAGATGCCTTCATCAAAAACCTTAAAGGATGGTCGGTACCAAAACGAGTATCGGGAAGTACAATCAATTTTCCATCTCAAGATTTTCTCTTGTCAGAACCCTATGGTACTGTGCTGATGATTTCCCCTTGGAACTATCCTTTTCAACTGGCTATGATCCCTTTGATAGGAGCAGTAGGCGCTGGAAATACAGTCGTACTCAAACCCTCAGAGGCAGCTCCCTTTACTTCAAAACTTTTGTCTGATTTAATTGCAGAAGTATTTCCGGAGGAGTGGGTAACAGTTGTAGAAGGAGATGTAGTCGTGGCACAAACCTTACTCAAAGAACAATGGGACTATATCTTTTTTACAGGCAGCACTCATGTAGGAAAAATCATAGCCAAAGCAGCAGCAGAACATTTAACCCCAACAACTCTAGAATTGGGAGGAAAAAGTCCCTGCATCGTCGATGGAACTGCGCCACTAAAGAAAACTGCAAAACGTATCGTTTGGGGTAAGTTCTTAAATTGTGGTCAAACCTGTATTGCTCCAGACTATATTCTAGTCCAGTCTGAATTTAAATCGAAATTAATTCAGGCGTTAGTTACAGAAATCGAAAATGCCTTTGGAACTGATGCTCAAAAGTCAGCCGATTACGGAAGGATTATCAATGAAAAACACTTCAATAAACTTGAAGCTGATCTGAAAGACCAAAAGGTCATTTACGGGGGAGAAAAAAATGTCAAAGAGCGCTATTTTGGGCCTACCCTTGTGGACCAACCTGCAATGGATAGCAGTTTAATACAAGATGAAATCTTTGGTCCCATACTTCCTATATTGGAATACAACTCTTTAGAAGATATCGATAAGGTCTTATTGCGATTAAAAAATCCTTTGGCTTTTTATGTCTTTAGTACAAATAAAAAATTCATCAATACTTTAGTGAAAAACTATCCCTTTGGCGGTGGAGTAATCAATGATGCTCTGATTCATTTCACCAATCCCAACCTCCCCTTTGGAGGTATAGGAAACAGTGGTATGGGAGCCTATCACGGAAAACATAGTTTTGACCTGTTAAGCCACAAAAAACCTGTGGTCAAAAGAGCCTTTTGGTTTGATCTCCCTCAAAGATATGCTCCTTACCCAAAAACACTGACAATCCTTAAAAACATTTTAAAACGCCTGTAAGCGGTATGAAAGAAAAAACAGTAAGTGAAGCGATCCACTACAGAAGATCCGTTCGAGTTTATGATTCAAAAAAGAAGATAGACAGCAAACAGGTCAAAAAGTGCATAGAGCAAGCCACTTTAGCCCCTACAAGCAGTAATCTTCAACTGTGGGAGTTTTATCATATCACAAGTGAAAAACTACGAAAACAAGTGGCCGAAAACTGTTACAACCAGCCAGCAGCAAAAACCGCCCAAGAACTTGTGATACCCATAGTCCGCCTTGATCTTTGGCCCAAACGTGTCCAAGCTAATATTGATTTTATCAATGCTTCGAACCAAGGAAAAGACAAAACAACAATCAAAGGAGCGTTACACTATTATCATAAAATCATCCCCACTTTGTATCGAGGGGTTCAGCCCTTAGTAGGTTTTATCCACAGCTTAAAAAGCAATTGGGATGGAAGGAAAAAAGTAACCTACCGAGAGGTACAAGCTAATGACCTGAGAGTGGTAGCCCATAAAAGTACAGCACTTGCAGCTCAAAATTTTATGGTAAGTATGGCTGCATTGGGTTATGACACCTGTCCGATGGAAGGTTTTGATTCTGTCCGACTAAAAAAATTACTCCAGCTTCCCGAAAAAGCGGAAATCAGTATGGTGATAGGTTGTGGGATACGAAAAGAGGAAGGAGTTTATGGAGAACGGTTTCGAATTCCTTTTGAGGAGGTGTATTTTAATAAGTAATCTGTCCAGAAGAAACCAAGATGCCCAACGCTATGGGAACATCATAGGCTGATCCTTCTTTTCGCAAGTCAGCAGGAGCCATGTTGATCGTAATTTTTTTTCCCGGAAGTTTGTAACCTATGTTGGTAAGTGCGGCTGCGATTCTGAAGTTACTTTCTTTGATAGCATTATCTGGAAGACCCACTAGGTGATAGCCGATACCCCCACCGATATTTACTTCGATTGTGATATTACAAGCTTCTACGCCAAAAACAGAGGATCCATAAACAGCTGTAAGCATTGGGTAAAACTTGGCTCTTAAAAATACAGTTTTAATTTTAAAAAGGAAACCTAATGTTGTAATGAAAACCCAAAAAAACGAACGATACTGCCCAATTAAAAACTAAAATAGTTGGCCTTGGCTGAACCGAAATAATTCTTTAATCCTGTTTCAAGCCATTGGAGGAAACTATCTGTATCTGTATATTGAATAGAAGAGTTTAATAGTTTGCCCTGCGGGGTCATCTGAATATAAAAAGGTTGGGATGCGGTTTTGAAATTTAAGGTTTGAAACGTACCCCATTTTTTTCCAACTGTATTTATTCTTTTTATACGACCGTCGGGATATTGAAAATCAAATTGATCCTCAGTAGCAAGGGGTTCTCGATCATCTACATAAAGTGAAATAATAATAAATTCTTCTTTTAAAAGAGCGTAAACTTCTGGAGTAGCCCAAACGTTTTCTTCCATTTTTCTACAATTGACACAGGCCCAACCCGTAAAATCAAGCAATATGGGTTTCCCTTTAGACAGAGCTACTTCCTTTCCAATCTCAAAGTCTTTATAACATTCTAATCCTAAGGGACAATCTGACTCTTTAGCAAACAAACTGTAAAACTCAGGTGGAGGAAAACCGCTGAGAGCCTTCAGGGTGTTTTTATTAGAAAATAAGCCCACAATAAGAAATACTGAAAATGAAAGGGCCAGGACACCCAAAATACTGCGTAAGGGACTTTTAAGGACTTTGGCCTCTTGCTTAAATGGATAAACTCCAAACAAATAAAGTGTCAGGGCCAAAGAGATGAGTGTCCATATCGCTATAAAGGTCTCTCTTTTTAGGATGCCCCAATGAGCAACCAAATCTGCATTTGATAAAAACTTAAGGGCCAAAGCCAACTCCAAAAAACCGAGTGTCACCTTAACTGTAGTCATCCAACTACCAGATTTGGGAAGTGTATTTAAGCTGTTAGGAAATAAGGCAAATAATCCAAAGGGCAAACCTAAAGCCATACCAAAACCGAGCATGCCCATGGAAAGTTGCATCGCACCGCCCTCAGAAGTAAACGATCCCGCAAGCAATGATCCTAATATAGGCCCAGTACAAGAAAAAGAGACTATAGCCAGGGTTAGTGCCATAAAAAAGATTCCCAAACTCCCTTTTAAAGCTGAGGCTTGGTCTGTCGTATTTCCCCATTTTGAAGGCAAAGTCAATTCATAAAAGCCAAAAAAGGAAAAAGCAAAAAAGACAAAAACGCCGAAAAACAAAAGGTTTAGGTAGATATTCGTTGCAAGGGTATTTAAAATTTCTGGATTTAACGAATCAATAAAATGAAAAGGCAAACTCAATAACCCATAGATCAAAAGAATAAAAAACGCATACAGAAAAGCGTTGATTACACCTCGTCTAGCTGTAGTAGCTTGTTTTAAGAAAAAAGAAACCGTCAAAGGGATCATTGGAAATACGCAAGGGGTCAGCAATGCCAATAATCCGCCTACAAAACCAAGTAAAAAAATTTTTAAAAAAGAAGTTGTTCCTTCCTCAATTTCATTACTCTGTAAAAATGCTGTGCCGGACAAATTCAATCGTAAGGCTTCAGAGCGAAGCTTGCTTGCTTCATCTATCTCCTCTAGAGTTTCAACACTTGAACCGTCTAGTGAAATCTTGAAATTTTCTGTCCTAAAAATACACAACTTATCATCACAAGCCTGATAGTTTACCTCTACTTCAATAAACTTTAAATCTGCATCAAGCTGTTGGATATGCTGTGTAAATACGGCTCTATTATTAAAATAGGTCAGATCCATTTCGAAAACCTTATCAAAAGCGACAATAGAGGCACTTTCTTCCACAACACCAATTCTTGAATAGTGAGGTGTTTCCTCAAAACTAAATTTTGTAGGAATAGCACCCTCAGGATCTGAAAATTGGGAATAGAGATGCCACCCCTCTGCTATAGTTGCTTCCAAAATAAGTGCATACCTATTTTCTCCTTTGTTTTCTATTTGAGACTGCCACACTACAGGCTCTTCAATTTGAGCATTGAGTAGAGTACTAAATAAAATTATTCCGAGCCATTTTTTCATTTACCTATCCACATTAACAATCTATTCTTTGAATTTGAATGTACGATAAATCGTCGATCGCAACGCTTTCCCACAACCCAAACAATCTTATCAGCAGAGGTGAGTAACCACTGTTGTTCCTTTTCCAACAAAGAATATTTCTCATCCTTAAAAAATTTACTGAGTAGTTTTTTTCCTTTCATTCCTGTGGGATAAAAGTAATCTCCTTTTCTGTACTTCCGCAAGTAGAGTGGATATTTTAATAAATCTTTATCCAAATACGCCTGATTTGACTGGAAGGAGTGTCCCTCTTCTGAAGAAACAGTTTTCCAATGTATTCCTAAAGGAAGTGGCGAATCTCCCTTTTCAAGGTCAATAGGAATTTCTTCCTCATCCATTGGCAAAAGAGTTGATAGAAGTAGTTTCTCCCGGTCTCGAACCAAACGATGAGATGAAGTAGCTAAAAATTTTCCACTCTGTGCATCAATTAGTTTTTCTACTTCTTTTGCATCAAAGCCCAAAGGTGCTAACCAGCGGTGTAAACAAAAATGAAGCGGTTGTAATTTTTTTAACGCTGCTATCTTTAAGACTGTTACTCCTCCTTCAATTTTAAATATCTTTTTCCTTAATGATTCTAGTTGCCCAACAACGAATTTTTCGGTCTCAGTAAGCTGTGACAAGGTGGTTTTAAAATTATTGAGCATATTGTCTCTCGCATTTTCTAATGGAGGAATGACTTCTTTTCTTAATTGATTCCTCAAATAGTCAGTTTCAAAATTACTTCGATCTTCACGCCACTGAATTTTATTTGCTAAAGCAAAGTCAAGGATTTCCTTTTTACTGAACTGCAGCAAGGGTCGGCATAAAGTTTTTGAAGATGGAATCCCCAATAGACCTGTCAATCCAGTTCCTCGAATGGTATTGATTAAAAAAGTTTCTAACTGATCATTGAGGTGATGCGCGGTCAACAATACATCAAATGATTCATTCTCCATCAAAGAAAAGAACCAGTTGTATCTCAACTCCCTTGCAGCCTCTTGTGTGCTTATTTTTTTTTTCTTTTTGAAATCCTCCGTATCAAAGGTCTTTGATAAGAAAGGTATTTTGTTGTCTAAACACCATTTTCTTACAAACTGAAGATCCAAATCACTAGCAGTACCTCTGAGCTGAAAATTGCAATGTGCTACAGAAAAATTAATCTTCTCTCGAAGCAGTAGATAGGCCAAAACACTACTATCTACACCCCCACTATGGGCCAAAAGTATTTTTTGATTTAATAACTTGTCGAAATGTAAAGCATGCTTTTCCATGATCGTTCCAAGAAGAAAACAAAGTTAAACAATCACCTGCTTCTCAAGACAATTTTGATAAAAGAGTTCTTTTTTCTTTGACATCTAAAAATTTTATTTGAATTTTGTATCATCATGTTTGAGAAGACACCTTATTATTCTGTTGCTACTTCAGCAACCGTTTCTTCGCGTCACTTCACGCGTCGCCCCATGGGGGTGTAGTATTTTTATGGAGCGTGGTATGTCCTGCTCCCCTTTCAAACCAAATATTTTTTCTCTTATATCTATTTAATTATGAAAATTTTACGCGCAAAAGCGAAACATATTGGTTTTGCCAAGCAAATAAGCTTGTGCATCGACGAATCTGCGAAGGTACGAGGAACGGGTATAGCCAGAAGAACACCAGAATATATAGCCACTAAAATGGAAAATGGCAATGCCGTTATTGCTGTTGAAAATGGACAGTTTGCTGGTTTTTGTTACATTGAAGTATGGGGACATGGCAAGTATGTGGCTCACTCAGGCTTAATTGTATCGCCTGAGTTTCGCGGAAAGGGTTTGGCTCGAAAAATTAAAAAAGAAGTCTTTGAACTTTCATTGGAAAAATATCCAGAAGCAAAAGTTTTTGGCATTACTACTGGGATGCCTGTGATGAAAATCAACTACGACCTGGGCTACAAACCCGTTCATTTTTCCGAACTTACCGACGATCCCCTTTTTTGGAAAGGGTGTGAAACATGTAAAAATTATGATGTGTTAACTAGAACGGGTCGTCAAATGTGTTTGTGTACTGGGATGCTATACGACCCAAAACAAAAAAAACAATCCAATAAAAAAACATTGAACACAAAAGTATTTGAGCGTCTGAAAAGAATCAAATTAAATCTGTTATCTAAAAAAAAAATAAAATGAGTCAAGAAAAATTGGTTTTGGCCTACAGTGGTGGATTAGACACCTCGTATTCCTTAAAAAAACTGTCGCAAGAAAATTATGAAGTGCATGCAGTAAGTGTCAATACTGGTGGGTTTTCAGAAGAGGAAAAAAAGGCTATTGAAACAAAGGCTTATGAAATGGGGGCTTTTACTTATAAAAACATCAATGCCCTTCAATCTTTTTACGATCAAATTGTTCGGTATTTGATTTTTGGAAATGTGCTCAAAAACAATACCTACCCCCTTTCGGTAAGTGCTGAGCGCATCATTCAAGCGATTGAAATAGTGAACTATGCCAAAGCTATTAAGGCCAAATATATTGCACATGGAAGCACGGGAGCGGGAAATGATCAAGTGCGTTTTGATATGATCTTTCAAATTTTAGCTCCAGAAATTCAAATCATAACTTTGATTAGAGACCAACAACTCTCACGAGAAGAAGAAATCGACTATTTGAAGTCTCAAGGGATTGATGTTCCCTGGGAAAAAGCGAAATACTCCATCAATCAAGGCCTGTGGGGAACCAGTGTAGGCGGTGCAGAAACCTTAACTTCAAAACAGCCCCTACCAGATACTGCTTATCCCAGTCCACTCACTAAATCAGAAGCTGAAGATCTAGAACTTACCTTTGACAGCGGTGAACTTATTGCAGTAAACGGCACAGAAGGAAGTCCTGTAGGCTTAATTCAAAAAATACAAGACCTAGCAAAAGGATTTGCAATAGGTCGTGACATCCACGTAGGAGATACAATTATTGGAATTAAGGGAAGAGTAGGTTTTGAAGCAGCTGCTCCGCTTATTATCATAAAAGCACATCACCTATTAGAAAAACACACATTGAGTAAATGGCAACAACATCAAAAAGAGCAACTGGCAAATTTCTACGGAATGCAATTGCACGAAGGACACTATCTAGACCCTGTGATGAGAGATTTAGAAGCTTTTATGGAAAGTAGTCAGAAAAAAGTGAGTGGAACGGTCTATCTCAAATTACACCCCTATCGATTTGAGCTTCTCGGAATTGATTCTCCTTTTGATTTGATGCAAGCTGAATTTGGAAGCTACGGAGAAATGAACAAAGGATGGACTGCAGAAGAAGCGAAAGGCTTCATTAAACTCACTGCCAATGCATCAAAAATCTACCAACATCTAAATAAAATCAATTAATTACTAAAATTTAAACGTGTGAAAAAAGTAGGTATTATTGGGGGCTCTGGATACACAGGAGGAGAGTTAATTCGCTTAGTTCTTCTTCATCCTGCATTAGAATTGGATTTTGTTTACAGTACCACAAGAGCTGGGAAACCATTAACCTCTGCCCACCCAGACCTTCTGGGCAGTACAGATTTACTCTTTACTGATCTGGTAAATCCTGAGGTAGATGTCGTTTATTTGTGTTTAGGACACGGAAACTCTATGGCATTTCTTGAAAAATACTCTTTTTCTGAAAAAACGTTGATTGTTGATTTAGGAAATGACTTTCGCTTGATAAAAGAGGCCCAATTTGGTGACAGAAAATTTGTTTATGGTCTTCCGGAGCTTCAAAGAGAAACTATTGAAAAAGCAAAAGCGATAGCAAATCCTGGATGTTTTGCAACTGCCATTCAATTGGCATTACTTCCCATAGCCAAAACAAATTCGATTCACTCCTCTATTCACGTTCATGCCACTACGGGAAGTACGGGAGCAGGAATGGGACTCAGCCAAACCAGTCACTTTAGTTGGAGAAACAATAATTTTTCTTGGTACAAACCCTTCACGCATCAACATTTAGAAGAAATAAATCAAACATTAGAACAGTTTGATAGCCCTTCAAAAATTCACTTTTTACCACATAGAGGCGATTTTACAAGAGGTATTTTTGCAACAGCCTACACCTCCTTTGAGGGTAGTCTAGAAGATGCAACGGCGCTCTATGAGGATTTCTATAAGGACCACCCCTTTACTTTCCTATCGAAAGAGGAACTCAGTCTAAAAACAGTCATCAACAGCAACCATTGTTTTTTACACTTGCATCTTCACGAAAAAACACTGTTGGTAACCAGTATCATCGACAATCTAATTAAGGGAGCATCAGGCCAAGCAATTCAAAACACCAATCTGGTGATGGGATGGGAGGAAACATTAGGACTTCAATTAAAGTCATCCGTCTTTTAATAAACAATGAAATACCTCAAAAATAAAACTTATGAATTTGTTTGACGTTTATCCTTTATACAACATTACTCCCGTCCGAGCTGAAGACGTATTTGTTTACGATCAAAAAGGAGAACAATATTTAGATCTTTACGGTGGGCATGCGGTTATTTCTATTGGTCATAGTCATCCGCACTATGTAGCTTCTTTGAAAGCTCAATTAGAACAAATTGGCTTTTATTCCAATGCAGTTCAAAATCCCTTACAACAGGAATTAGCAGATGCTATAGGCGAGCAATCGTGCTTACAAAATTATAAATTATTTATGTGCAATAGTGGTGCAGAGGCAATAGAAAACGCTTTGAAATTAGCTTCTTTTCACACCCAAAAAAAACGAGTTCTAGCATTTAACAATTCCTTTCATGGGAGAACGTCTGCAGCGGTTGCCGTAACAGACAATTCCTCCATCAACGCCCCCCTAAATCAACAACACCAAGTTACTTTTATTCCTTTTAATGATTTTGAAACTCTTGAAAAAGAACTAAAAAAAGGTGATGTATGTGCCCTAATTTTTGAAGCGATACAAGGAGTGGGTGGTTTAGATGAACCTTCCGAAGATTTTGTCTATCAAATGGAAAAACTGTGCAAGCAATACAAAGTCTGTCTTATTGCAGATGAAGTCCAGGCTGGTTTTGGAAGAACGGGTAGTTTTTTTGCTTTTCAAAAATACAAAATCAACCCCCACATCATAACAATGGCAAAAGGTATGGGAAATGGATTTCCCATAGGGGGGATACTTATTCATCCTGAAATAAAGGAAAAATACGGAATGTTGGGAACTACTTTCGGAGGAAATCATTTGGCTTGTCAAGCCGCACTGGCTGTATTAGAAATACTTAAAAAAGAAAAGCTTCAAGAAAAAACAAAATTCTTGGAAGAGTATTTTAGAAGTAAAGCAGCGGCGTTTCCGCAAATAAAGAAAATCAAAGGAAGAGGACTCATGCTTGGAATAGAATTTGATTTTGAGGTTGCAGAACTGCGGAAAAAATTGATCTATGAACATCATATTTTTACTGGTGGAAGCAGCAACAAAAACCTGATCAGAATATTACCTCCGCTCACAGTAAAAGAAACCCATTTAGAACATTTTTTCAATGCTTTAGAAAAAGCAACAGAAAGCATAAAATAGAAACATGAAACAATTTTTAACACTAAACGATCTTCCGAATTTAGACCAAGCGGTTAATGAGGCGATCGCATTAAAAAAAGACCCCTTCCAATGGAAGTCGATAGGAAAAAATAAAACTTTGGGTATGTTGTTTTTCAATCCCAGCCTACGTACCCGCCTCAGCACTCAAAAGGCTGCACAAAACTTAGGTATTAAAACAATGATCATGAATTTCACCAACGAAGCTTGGGCTATAGAATTTGAAGATGGTGCGCAAATGAATGGGCTAAAGTCTGAACATATACGTGAGGCTGCAGCAGTGATTTCTCAATATTGTGATGTGCTTGCTCTCCGTGCATTTGCAAGTTTGACTGATCAAAAAAAGGATGAAGAAGAGCATATTCTAAATAGTTTTGTAAAACATGCTTCCATTCCTGTAATCAATATGGAAAGTGCTACCGCCCACCCTTTACAAGCCCTAGCTGATGCCATTACAATTCAAGAACACTCCCTAAAAAAACGTCCTAAAATTGTTTTGACTTGGGCACCACATCCCAAAGCATTGCCTCATGCTGTAGCCAATTCGTTTATACGAATGACACAGCGGTTGGATGCTGAGTTTGTAATAACACACCCAAAGGGTTATGAACTCCATCCAGATATTTGCAAAGACACCACTATAGAATACCAACAGGAAAAAGCCCTTGAGAATGCAGATTTTGTTTATGCTAAAAACTGGTGTTCCTATACCGATTATGGTAAAATACTCAGAACCGATAACGAATGGATGCTAACTCCTGAAAAAATGAGGTTCACAGCACAGGCCAAATTCATGCATTGTTTGCCTATTCGAAGAAATGTAGTAGCCTCAGACAAAATCTTGGATTCTCCTGATTCTTTAGTGATTGAACAAGCAAACAACAGAACCTTTTCTGCTCAACTCGTACTCAAAAAAATCTTGGAGAATGGATAAGCTTCATCTGGTAAAAATTGGAGGAAACATCATCGAACAACCTGTTGTTCTCTCATCTTTTTTAAAAGATTTCGCTGATCTTAAAGGACCGAAAATCTTAGTTCATGGAGGAGGAAAAGAAGCAACAGAATTTGCAAAAAAATTGAATATTCCTGTAGAGATGATAGACGGTAGACGAATCACAGATCAAACAAATCTAGAATTGATCACAATGGTTTATGCTGGAAAGTTAAATAAGTCTATCGTTGCACAACTGCAAGCCTTTTCTTGTAATGCTCTTGGTCTTTCAGGAACAGACGCCAATGCCTATCAATCAAAAAAAAGAGCCATTGGTGAAATCGATTACGGATTTGTAGGCGATCTTCAATTGGTAAATACAGCTTTCTTTATGGAATTATTAAGTCAAAATATAATCCCAATCTGTTGTGCGGTCTCACACGACGGACAAGGGCAACTACTCAATATCAATGCAGATTCCGTTGCTTCTGGAATCGCACAAGCATTGGCTTCGAGATATGATGTAACCTTAAGTTACTGCTTTGAAAAAAAAGGTGTTTTAGAAAATATAGAAGATGAACTTTCTGTAATTCCTCAAATAAATTATGAAAAATACCAAGAACTCAAGGCAAAAGGAATCATTGCACAGGGCATGCTTCCTAAGCTTCAAAATTGTTTTGAAGCTCTTGACCAAGGAGTAAAGGAAATCCGAATAGGTGGACCAGAGCTCTTGTCCAAAAGGAGTTTCTACACTAAAATTCACAAATGATGTTGACCCAAAAAGCAATTGCCCTTTTACAAGATCTGATCCGAATTGAATCTTTCTCTGGAAAAGAATCGGGGACAGCAAAAAGACTGGAACAGTGGTTTGAAGAGTTCGAGATGCCATATCAAAGAAAAGAACATAACGTCTGGGCAACAAACAAAACTTTTGATCCCTCCAAGCCCACCTTACTGCTCAACTCACACCACGATACCGTAAAACCGAATCAAGCCTACACGCGAAACCCCTTCTCTCCTGATATTGAAAATGGCAAGCTCTACGGACTAGGAAGTAATGATGCTGGTGGTGCTTTGGTTTCCCTTTTGGCATTATTTACCCATTACTACGACCATCCCAATCCAAATTACAACCTTCTTTTTGTAGCCTCTACAGAGGAAGAGATTGCAGGAGAGAATAGTTTACGGGGAATGCTACCTCATTTACCTAAGATCGATTTGGCAATTGTAGGAGAACCTACCTTAATGGATTTGGCCATTGCAGAAAAGGGTCTTGTTGTTTTTGATCTGACAGTTAAAGGAACACCGAGTCACGCTGCTCATGGCAATGAGGATAACCCCTTACTCAAGATCCCCAAAATTATTAAACAAATCGAAGAAATCAATTTTGAAAAAGTTTCGCCTCTATTGGGGCCAGTAAAAGTTACTTTAACCCAAATAAACGGTGGAAATCAACACAATGTAGTACCGTCTGAAGTAAAGCTTGTCTTGGATGTTAGGGTAAACGAATGTTACACCAATGAAGCGATAGAAAAAGTACTTACAAAACAACTTTCTTGCGATGTAAAAGCCCGTTCCATACGTTTAAAAAGTTCTTCCATAGCAGAAACACACCCGCTTGTAGAGGCAGGAAAAAAACTGGGTAAAAAAACCTATGGATCGCCTACACTATCTGATCAAGCCGCTTTAGATTGTCCTTCCCTAAAAATGGGTCCAGGAGATTCTACCCGATCTCATTCAGCGGATGAGTATATTTACATTCGTGAAATTGAAGAAGGCATTGCCTTCTATATTGACTTATTAAAGCAAATTCTATAAAATGAAACTCTGGAAAAAAGAAACTCCAACAAACAAAAAAATAGACCACTTCACTGTAGGCAAAGACCGTGAATACGATCTGGTTTTGGCACCCTATGATTGTATTGCCTCAAAAGCTCATGCAAGAATGCTCGGAACGATTGGTCTGTTGACTGCAACAGAAACAGAACAGCTTGTCAATGCCCTTGATGCTATTCAAAAAACCACTGAAACAGCTTCTTTTACTATAGAAGAAGAGTTTGAAGATATGCATTCCAAAATTGAGTTTTTACTTACAGAAAAGCTAGGTGATGCAGGGAAAAAAATTCATACCGCTCGTTCGCGAAATGATCAAGTGTTGGTGGCGCTACAGCTTTACCTAAAAGAAGCATTTTCTGAAATTAAAACACAAACTCAGGAGCTCTTCGAACTACTCCTTCAATTAGCAGAAAAGCATCAAAATAAACTGATGCCCGGATACACCCACATGCAGGTCGCCATGCCTTCCTCCTTTGGGCTATGGTTTTCCGCCTATGCAGAAAGTTTAGTTGATGATGTCTCTTTTCTGAATACCGCAAAAGACCTAGCCGATCAAAACCCCTTGGGTAGTGCGGCAGGATTTGGAAGTTCATTTCCAATAGATCGTGAGCAGACCACTAAAGAATTGGGCTTTAATACCCTAAAATACAATGCTGTAGCCGCTCAAATGGGGAGAGGTAAAATTGAAAAAACAACCGCTACGGCATTAGGAATGCTCGCTTCTACAATTTCAAAATTGGCGATGGATCTCTGTTTGTATATGGGTCAAGATTATAATTTCATCCGTTTTCCTGAAGCACTAACAACTGGTTCTAGCATTATGCCCCATAAAAAGAATCCCGATGTATTTGAGCTCATTAGAGGAAAATGTAATCTCATCCAAGGCTTACCCCATCAACTTGCGCTGCTCACCTCAAATTTACCGAGTGGCTACCACCGTGAAATGCAATTGGCCAAAGGCCCTATTATAGAGGCCATTCAAGAAATGAAATCCTGTTTAGAAATGATGTGCTTCAGCTTAAAATCAATTGAAGTTATAGATCAAAGTCAAAATGAGAAATATCAATACATGTATAGTGTAGATACTTTAAATGAATGGGTCAAAGAAGGGATGCCGTTTAGAGAAGCCTATCAAAAAATGGGAAAATTAATAGCTGAAGATGGTTTTACACCCAACAAAACACTCAACCACACACATATCGGAAGTATTGGAAGCCTTCAGTTGGCTGCAATCAGAGCTAAGATGAAAAAAATTATGGATCAGAAATCCCTGTAATTCCAGGGTGCTCTATAGGCCCGGTCTAACATCAAATTTGCTCCTGGATCATCTACAAACTGTTCACGAACAGGATTCCACTCCAATGGGCGTTGTAGTGCATAGGCAATGTTTGCTACATTGCATACACTGGCGGTACGGTGTCCTATCTCTACGTCACAAATAGGTCTTGTTCGGTTTTTGATTGCTTTTAACCAATCTTCGTGATGGTTTTCGCTGTGATATACTCTTACAGGATTGCTTTTCTCAATAGGTTTTTCAGCTAAACTTTCATCGGGAAAAGTCTTGAGATAACCTCTACTTACTTCTAAACGTCCTTCAGTTCCTATAAATTGTATCTCATTGTTTCCCTCACCCCATTTTGTATGTGTTACGGTAATTCCGTTTTCATAAGTATACACGAGACCTTTCTCAGCAGGTTTACTTGGCGGTTTAAAATGAACCGGTCCGCTATGGTCTAAGTCTAAAGCCCATTGAACAATATCAAACATGTGTGCCCCCCAGTCTGTTACCATTCCTCCGCCGAAAGGGAAATAATCCCGCCATACACCCCATCTTTTATCCCCTATAGGACAGGCTAGATCCCTGTGATATCCACGATAAGGTGCCGGTCCAATCCATGCATCCCAATCAATATTTGAAGGGGCCTGTTCTGTAGGTAAATCACATGATTTATAAGGAGCGCCAATTGCTACTTTAATTTCTTTAATTTCTCCGATATAACCGTTTCGTATCAACTCAACAGCGTGTCGAAATCGATCCCATGAACGTTGCATACTTCCTGTTTGAAACACACGTTGGTATTTTCTGGCAGCATCTACCATGGCGCGCCCTTCTGCTACGGAAGAAGAAAGGGGTTTTTCACAGTAGATGTCTTTTCCAGCTTTTGCAGCATCAACTGCCATCTGAGCATGCCAGTGGTCGGGCGAAGCGATAACAACTGCATCGATGTCTTTTCTTTCCAGTAACGCTCTGTAAGAAGTAATTTCATTTAATTTTTGTAGAGCTTTATTTTTTTTTGCTAGAGCCTTGTTAAACGTTTCCGTGAATAAACTCATTTTGTCTCTATCTACATCACTTACTGCAACAATAGCTGATGCATCGTAATTGACAAAATTGGTCATCAAACCCCTACCTTGTTTACCGACACCAATAAATCCTAGTTGTATCTTGTTGTTTGGTGAAGTTGTATTAAAGCCCATCACATGGCTGGGGACAATAGAAAATACAGAAGCCGTAGCAGCTGATTTTTGGATAAAGACTCTTCGTTTCATTTTTTTATTTTAAGTGGAAATATAAATTTAGTAAAATTTTGTTTGAGAGAATTGCTTTTATGAGAGTCTGTTTTCTCTTTGATTTTTTTCTTAGTATTTACATTGGTATTGTTTTTGTTTGAAAACAATTAAAAAACCTCAAAATGAAGTTTACTAATTTCTTGGTAGTGCTACTTTTTTTATTCTTTTGTTGTACCCCAATGAATTTAAAAGAAGATTATATACCTGAAGGCACTTTAATGAGGATCAATAGTTATACTGTTCGCTGTCAGGGAATAATTGAAATGAACTGCCTTTTGGTTCAAAAAGGCGATCAAATAGGAACCGATCAATGGTATTATTTTTATGATACTATCGAGGGTTTTGAATACGAAGAAGGATTTCAATTCGACTTAGATGTAAAAATCACAGAAGTTGCAAATCCAGCAGAAGACGCTTCCTCTAAAAAATATAATTTGATTCGTTTACTTCGCAAATTTTGATTCTCTACAGATGCAAAGGGCGGTTTTCTGTAGCCGCAAGTGCAGCTTCTTTTATAGCTTCTGCATAAGTAGGGTGAGAATGACTCATACGGGCTATATCCTCTGCTGAAGCCCGAAACTCCATAGCAGTTACCGCTTCAGCAATTAAATCTGCTGCCCGAGCACCAATCATGTGTACTCCCAAAACCTCGTCTGTTGAAGTATCTGCCAATATCTTTACAAATCCATCGGTATGCATACTGGCACGAGCACGGCCAAGAGCTCGCATTGGAAATTGCCCTGTTTTGTAAGTAACACCTTCTTGTTTCAACTCTTCCTCTGTTTTTCCTACAGCCGCTACCTCTGGCCAGGTATAAATGACGTTTGGGATTAAATTGTAGTCAATGTGGGGTTTTTGTCCTGCAATAATCTCTGCAACCACAACTCCTTCTTCTTCTGCTTTGTGAGCTAACATTGCCCCGCGAATGACATCGCCTATGGCGTAAATATTCGCTGCTGAGGTTTGAAAAGCCTCGTTAACCTCTATCTGTCCTCTTTCGTTGATTTGAACTCCAGCAGCTTGAGCATTCAGACCTTCTGTATTGGGCTTTCTACCAACAGAAACCAGACAATAGTCTCCTTTAAATTGAACCTCAGCTCCTTTTTTGTCTGCTGCGGTTACTTGAACTTCATCCTCCTTGCGTTCTACTTTATTAACTCCATGAGAAAGGAAAAATTTTACCCCCTGCTTTTTAAGTACTTTCATTAGTTCTCGAGACAGACTTGCATCCATCATGGGAGTGATACGATCTGCATATTCGATTACAGATACTTCAGCTCCCAAACGACGATAGACCTGACCCAACTCTAGCCCTATAACTCCACCCCCAATTACGATGAGGTGCTTGGGAATTTCTTTCAGTTTTAAAGCTTCAGTAGAGGTAATTACACGCTCTTTATCCAACGAGATAAAGGGCAAAGAACCTGGCTTAGAACCGGTAGCAATAATGGTGTATTTTGCTTCAAGTATTTGCTTATTCTTTCCTAGAACCTGAATATGAGTATCATCGATAAAACTTCCTACACCATGAAAAACTTCAATTTTATTTTTTTTCATCAAAAAGTCAATACCTTTTGTTGTTTGATCTACTACAGCAGCTTTTCGATCAATCATTTGTTTCAAATTGACTTTGATCTCACCCTCAATCTCGATACCGTGTTCGGAAAAATGCTTGATTGCATCTTCATAATGATGAGAAGAATCTAATAAAGATTTAGACGGAATGCAACCCACATTGAGGCAGGTTCCTCCTAAGGTATTGTATTTTTCTACCAAAGCAGTTTTAAAACCTAATTGAGAACAACGGATAGCAGCTACATATCCGCCGGGTCCGGAACCAATTACGACAACATCAAAAGCATTCATAATGTCAATTTTATAAAGGGGTAAAAATACAAATGTTTCTCTGCTAGTTCAATCCTTTCTCCTTTTTTTAATGAAATTTTTATTCTTTATCCCTTGATGAAGGAAGTGGATTTATGGTCTTGTACAGAAGGCAATAATTCTCCGTTTTCAATTAAATTGTTTAAACTTGTATTCTAAGAAATCAATAAAATTGAAAAATAAACAACTCCCACTGTCTGTCGCATTTTTACCAATCATCATTTTAGTAGGTCTTCTTTCCTACAATGTATTAATCTATGGTGATGACGCATTAAGTGGGTCCAACCAGTTCATATTACTTCTTGGTGGAGCTGTTGCTGCAGTTGTAGGTTTTATGAATAACATCTCATATGAAACGATGATCAAAAAGGTAGCAGAAAACATACAATCTGTAACAGGAGCATTACTTATCTTATTATTTGTAGGAGCACTGGCGGGAACTTGGTTGATAAGCGGCATTATTCCAGCAATGATCTATTATGGACTTCAAATATTACATCCTTCTATTTTTTTACCTGCCAGTATTATAATTTGTGCAATTATATCTTTAGCTACGGGAAGCAGTTGGACTACTTCAGCAACGGTGGGTATTGCTTTAATAGGTATCGGTACCGTATTAAAAATTCCAGTGGGTATGGTTGCTGGGGCTGTCATTTCAGGTGCTTATTTTGGCGACAAACTCTCCCCTCTATCTGACACAACCAATCTTGCTCCAGCTATGGCTGGCGGTGAACTTTTCACTCATATACGCTACATGACTTATACTACCGTACCCAGTGTAGTTGTAACGCTAATCGTTTTTTTGATATTGGGTTTTACTCAGTCTACATCTGGAACAGCAGATACGGCTAGTCTGATTCAAGCGATAAATGAAAAATTCAAAATTAATCTCTGGCTCTTTTTAGTTCCAATTAGCGTCATTTTATTGATCATTAGAAAAACACCCCCTCTAGTTGCCTTACTTGTAGGCACTTTGCTGGGCGGGTTATTTGCCTTGCTTTTTCAGCCACAAATTCTTCTAGAAATTACTGGTTCTGAAAAGCTTACTTCATCTGTAGCCTATAAAGGAGTAATGAATGCCATCTCTGTCTCCACAGAAATAACTACTTCAAATGTATTACTCAACGATTTGTTTACCTCTGGTGGTATGGAAGGGATGTTAGGAACAATTTGGCTAATCATTTGTGCTATGGTATTTGGAGGTATAATGGACGCCATTGGTGCTTTAGCTAGAATAAGTAATGCCCTTTTACAGTGGGCTAAAAATACTTTTCAATTATTTGCAAGTACAGTTGCTTCTTGTTTGGCCATCAACCTTACAGCATCAGACCAATATCTATCAATTGTTATCCCTGGTAAAATGTTTTCTAAAGCCTATAAGGATCGTGGTCTCGCACCTGAAAATTTAAGTCGAACACTTGAGGATTCAGGCACTGTAACCTCTGTACTGATCCCCTGGAATACATGTGGCGCCTACCAATCTGGTGTTCTGGGAGTGGGTGTAGGAGAATACTTTATTTATGCCGTTTTTAATTGGCTAAGCCCTCTAATGACATTACTCTACGCAGCACTTCTTATTAAAATTGCGAAAGTAAAAGAATAAGAAAAATCTATAAAATCATAAATAAAACCGAAACCCAAATTTAATATACTTCACATGGGTTTCTTATTTTAGAAAAAAATTTAATTATGAGCGAAAGTAAATGCCCTTTTCACGGATCAACAACCACCCCCAATTTAGGGACACAAAACAAAGATTGGTGGCCCAATCAACTCAACTTGGACATCCTTCGACAACACAGTGAGCGAAGCAACCCTCTTTCTGAGTTGAATTACAAAGAAGAAGTAAAAAAATTAGATCTAGAAGCGGTCAAAAAAGACATCAAAGTGATGTTAAAAGACTCCAAAGACTGGTGGCCAGCAGATTATGGGCACTACGGTCCATTTTTCATTCGTATGACTTGGCACGCTGCCGGAACCTACCGAACTGGAGACGGACGTGGAGGAGCTGCAACGGGTGCACAGCGATTTGCTCCGCTAAACTCATGGCCAGACAACGGGAATTTAGATAAAGCACGTCGTTTACTTTGGCCAATCAAAGAAAAGTACGGTAATAAACTTTCCTGGGCAGATCTTCTTGTTCTTGTTGGAAATGTTGCTATTGAAGACATGGGTGGTCCCAACCATGGAACTGTATTAGGTAGAGAAGACATCTGGCAATCTGAAAAAGATATTTACTGGGGTGCAGAGGACGAATGGCTGGGAGATAACCGCTATGGTGACACAAGACAATCCCTAGAAAATCCTCTGGCAGCAGTACAAATGGGCCTTATTTATGTCAATCCTGAAGGACCGAACGGAAATCCTGATCCCGCTTTATCAGCTCAGGATGTGAGAGAAACATTCAAGCGTATGGCGATGAATGATGAAGAAACAGTAGCCTTAACTGCAGGGGGGCATACTTTCGGTAAAGCGCACGGTGCTGGTGATGCCGCACTAGTAGAGGCAGAACCTGAAGGAGCTCCTATGGAACAAATGGGACTGGGATGGAAAAATAAACATGCTTCTGGACTAGGTGTACACACTATCACAAGTGGTATAGAAGGTCCCTGGACTACCCACCCTACGCAATGGGATATGGGTTATTTAGAACTCCTTTTCAAATACGAATGGGAATGCAAAAAGAGTCCTGCTGGAGCTTGGCAATGGCATCCCATAAACTGTGCAGAAGAAGACCTCGTTCCTCAAGTTGATGGTAGTGATGAAAAAGTACTCCCCATGATGACAACTGCAGACATGTCCTTAAAAACGGACCCTAAGTACAAAGCCATCTGTGAACGGTTTTTAGCCAACCCTGATGAATTTGGTGAAGCTTTTGCCCGTGCCTGGTTTAAGCTCTTGCACCGAGATATGGGACCCAAAACCAATTATGTTACCGGAGATTTTAAAGATGTGGAATACCTCTGGCAAGACCCCACTCCTACAGGAAAGATACTCACTTCTGGCGAAGAAAAAACGTTACGTGATTCCTTGGCAAACTGTGGTTTAAGCAATCAAGAAATGATCTACACTGCTTGGTCGAGTGCAAGTACTTTTAGAGCATCTGATAATCGGGGAGGTGCCAATGGAGCTCGTATCCGTTTGGAACCACAAAAAAACTGGGAAGTAAATAAACCTGAACAATTGGCTAGGGTACTTGCTGTATACGAGACACTAGCTGAAAAACACAATACAAGTGTGGCAGACGTTATCGTTCTTGGAGGTGCCGTGGCAATTGAAAAAGCAAGTGGAACTAAAGTAGAAACAACTACAGGTCGGGGAGATGCGACTCAAGAAAATACGGATATTGATTCGTTTGAATTACTAAAACCCAAAGCTTGTGGCTTTAGAAACTATTCTGAGAAAGAATTTGCTGTAAGTCCCGAGGAGATTTTACTGGACAAAGCACAATTGCTAGGTCTAACGCCTGCGGAAATGACTGTTCTCATCGGTGGGCTTCGTGCCTTAGGCATCTCCTACACGGGAGAGGGGGTATGGTCAGAAGGAAAACTAGACAATTCTTGGTTCAAGACCTTACTTTCTATGGATGTATCATGGAGTAGCACTGACTACAATAGTTATCTAGCCAAAGACCGCAAAACTGGAGAAGAAGTACGAACAGCCTCAAGAACCGATCTTGTTTTTGGTTCCAATTCCGAGCTTCGAGCTCTGGCAGAAGTTTATGCACAGGATGACAACAATGAAAAGTTTGTTTTAGACTTCATCACAGCTTGGAATAAAATCATGAACGCAGATCGTTTCGATTTAAAATAAATTTCATCTAAAATTAAGTGTTCAAAACCCGATTTTCAATCGGGTTTTTTTATGAATACACTCGTTGATGAAGTCAAACAAATAGAGAGTACGAACTTCCTGGAGCAATCTCATTTTAATGCTTTTCTTTGGGATTGAATTCGTATTTTTGTCTAACAAAAGAAACGAATGCCCAAAAAAAAGAAACGAATTCCAAAGGATCCCAGAATCATTCGCCAACGTCAAGTATTGTTTGGAGGAGGTTTGTTTTTAGTAGCCTTTCTTTTAGTTCTATCTTTTGTATCTTATTTACTTCATTGGAAAACAGATTACAGTACTCTTGACGCTTTTTTTGACAAAACTGTAGCAGCTAAGAACATTCTCAATAAAATTGGGGCTGTGGTGAGTCACTTTTTTATCTATGAAGGTGTAGGTTTAGCATCCTTTTTAATACCCTACCTCATCGGTTTAACAGGCATTAAACTTTTTTTTGATCTAAATAAGAGAACCTTAGTCTCCAATTGGGCTTGGGGTATAGCTCACGTACTTTGGCTTTCGTTAACATTTAGTTATGTCGTGCCAAGTGAACCTCTTTATTCTGGTATTGTAGGTTACGAAATCACCCAGTTTCTCAGTGCTTACATTGGTAACTTTGGAATATTAGCTGCATTACTCTTTTTCTTTTTGTGTTTTATTGTAATTGAACTGGGATGGACTCCAGAAAAAATGAATCTGTGGGTAAAAGTTCTGTTTACAAAAAAAGAGGAATACCATATGGGCGATGAAGAAACGAATGAAAATTCATTCGCTATGGATTTTAAAAATACTCCAAATGATCTAGAAACTAAAAGTAGCCTCCATAGCAATTTTAAAGAAATTTCAAAAGAGGAGATTACCGATGACCATTCAAACAGTGATCCTAAAGAAGAGCTTGTCATGGAAGTAGAGACCTCTGAAGAGGAAACTTTAGAAGATCAATTGGCTCAAGGCTTGGTTGAAAAACAAGGTTTTTTTGATCCTACCCTAGAGTTAAGCACTTATAAAGCTCCCAACATAGAGCTTTTAAAAAACTATGGAGAGGGAAGTATTACAATAAATCAAGAAGAATTAGAAGCAAATAAAGACAAAATTGTTGAAACACTTAACAATTACAAAATTGGCATATCAAATATTAAAGCCACAATTGGACCAACAGTAACCCTTTATGAAATTGTCCCCGATGCAGGTATTCGAATATCGAAAATCAAAAACCTAGAAGATGATATCGCCCTTTCTTTAGCCGCATTAGGAATTCGTATCATTGCTCCAATCCCAGGTAAAGGAACCATTGGAATAGAAGTACCCAATCAGAAGCCAAGTATTGTTTCCATGCGTTCTGTTATCTCTTCAGCTAAATTTCAAAATGCTGAAATGGAACTCCCCATAGCATTAGGAAAAACTATCAGCAATGAAACTTTTGTTGTGGATTTGGCAAAAATGCCGCATCTTTTAATGGCAGGAGCAACCGGACAAGGAAAATCTGTAGGTCTCAATGCCGTATTGACCTCGTTACTCTACAAAAAACATCCGGCAGAAGTCAAATTTGTTTTGGTTGATCCTAAAAAAGTAGAGTTGAATATTTACAGTAAGATTGAACGCCACTATCTCGCAAAATTACCGGATACAGAGGAAGCAATCATTACAGACAACACAAAAGTAATTAACACTTTAAATTCGCTTTGTATCGAGATGGACAACCGCTATGAGTTGTTAAAAAACGCCATGTGTCGTAACTTAAAAGAATACAATAAAAAATTTAAAGAAAGAAAGCTCAACCCAAAAGAAGGGCACAGCTATCTTCCCTATATCGTCCTTGTTGTAGATGAGTTTGCAGATCTTATTATGACTGCTGGAAAAGAGGTGGAAACTCCTATAGCTCGTTTAGCTCAGCTCGCTAGAGCAATCGGAATACATTTAATTATTGCCACACAGCGACCCTCTGTAAATGTAATTACAGGTATTATCAAAGCAAATTTTCCAGCACGTATTGCATTTAGAGTCACTTCTAAAATTGACTCTAGGACCATACTCGATAGTGGTGGTGCCGATCAATTGATCGGTAGAGGTGACATGCTGTATACCCAAGGAAATGAACTAACCCGAATTCAATGTGCCTTTGTAGATACTCCAGATGTAGAACGCATTGCGTCATATATAGGCGGGCAAAGGGGGTTTGCCAGTGCACACAACCTACCTGAATACGTCGGAGAGGAATCTAATTCAAATTTAGAATGGGATGCAGGGGATCGCGATGAACTTTTTCGTGAAGCAGCTGAGGTCATCGTTACTGCTCAACAAGGTTCGGCATCTTTATTGCAAAGAAAATTAAAGCTAGGGTACAACAGAGCAGGAAGAATTATTGATCAGATGGAAGCCGCTGGAGTGGTAGGTCCCTTCGAGGGAAGTAAAGCGAGGCAAGTATTAATCTCTGACCTAACTAGCTTAGACCGCCTGCTTAACGAAGACACTCTATAATCAATGTAAATTTCTAATGTAATTTTTAAAACAAAATCCAATTAATTTGGGAAACAAAAAAACAATTGTCTTATGATTAAAATACTACTGCCTAGTTTGCTTGTTTTGAACAGTCTTTTACTGAATGCACAAGGTCCTGAGGAGGCAGAAAAACTATTGAATGAAGTTTCAACTACTATTGCCTCTTTTGAAAATATGAGTTTTGATTTTACCTATATCCTTGAAAATAGAACTGAAAATATACGGCAAGAAACCAACGGTAGTGCGGTTCTAAGTGACGACCGTTATAAAATCAATTTTTTGGGAAACGAGCAAATATTCGATGGTAATACAACCTACACGATTGTCCCAGAAAACGAGGAAGTAACAATCAGTAATTCAGAAGAAGACGCTGATTTTGGCATCAATCCGAAAGAACTCCTCGTTTTTTACAAAAGTGGTTACGCCTACCAATGGGATATTAGACAGAATATTAAAGGGAGACGTATTCAGTTCGTCAAACTCATTCCAAGCAAAGAAAATAAAGATTTAAAGTACTTGTTACTTGGAATAGATATGCGAACAAAAATTATCTATCGTTTAATTGAAGTTGGTAAAGGAGACACAAGAACCACACTAACTCTTAAAAATATTAAAACCAATATCCAACTAGCAGCGGATCTTTTTACTTTTAATGCAAGCAAATATCCCGATTATTACATAAACAATTGAATATTTTGAAAATAATAGATCGTTATATTTTAAAAAGCTATTTGACCCGCCTGATCAGTGTCTTTGCAATTTGTATGTTTATTTTCATAATACAAACCTTTTGGCTTTTCATTGACGAATTAGCAGGAAAAGGTCTTGATATTATAATTATTGGAAAGTTCTTGATTTATTACTCCCCAAAATTAATACCCTTAGTACTTCCCCTTTCTGTTCTATTGGCCTCATTAATGACTTTTGGAAATTTATCAGAAAACTATGAGTTTGCAGCAATGAAATCTACCGGTATTTCATTACAAAGGGCTCTTTTGAGCCTAGTTGTTTTTCATGTTTTACTAGGAATTGGCACCTTTTATTTTTCTAATCACGCAATCCCTTATGGGGAACTAAAATCATATAATCTAAGAAGAAATTTAGCCAAATTAGAACCTACCCTTGCTATTCGAGAAGGTATTTTTAATGAAATTGGTGCTTATAATATTAAAGTGAAAAGAAAATATGGTGATAACGACCGCTTTTTAGAAGATGTTATTATTCATGAATACACTGCAGATAAAAAAAACAATATCGTGATCAAGGCAGAGCGTGGTGAAATGAAAAATGAACCTACAGATCCAAATCTGAAACTCGTCTTGTATAATGGTAACCGCTATGAAGAAGTCATTCCAAAAAAAGTAATGGATCGAGAAAGAATCCCTCACGCTAAGGTAGCTTTTGAAGAATATGAAATGAATATTGATTTATCCCAATTCAACAATGTAGATTTAGAAGAAGAAAATATCACTACTTCTTTTCGGATGCAAAAAATTGATCAGTTAAAAATCAGTATTGATACTCTTCAATCCTCATATTCGGAAGAACAAGATGTTTTTAATTCTAATTTTTCTAAAAAAAGTGCTGTTTCAAATTGGATTAAAAAAGAAACCATTAACCTAGAAAATGATTCTTTACCCTCAACACTTTTTGATTTCATTATAACAAATGAACAATGGAAAGAAAGCAGATTGTATGATGAAGCAATGGCAAGTTTACGAAATTCCATTCGGGATTTGAATGTTAAGAAAGGTCAATTTTTTGCTTATCAAAAACTAATCAATCTTCATAAAATAACCTTACAAGAAAAATACACACTTCTTTTTGTTTCCCTATTGCTATTTTTGATTGGAGCATCCTTAGGGGCAATTATTCGCAAAGGAGGATTGGGGCTTCCTCTCGTGCTGTCAGTAATTATATTTTTAACCTATCACTACATTGGCCTATTCAGTAAAAATGCTGCAGAAGACAACAGCATTACTCCAATGATCGCAACTTGGTTATCTACTCTAATACTAGCTCCTTTTTCCTATATTTTAACTAAAAGAGCTTCTGCAGACAAGGGTTTTGTAAGTTTATATGGCTTCTATGCCCCTTTTCTGAAATTGCTTGAAAAATTACCTTCCCGTAAAAAAACATGAAAAACGATTCTTTTGAACTCGATAGTATAGAAGAGGCTATTGAAGCGATAAAAAAAGGAGAAGTCATTATCGTTGTCGATGACGCACAGAGAGAAAATGAAGGAGATTTTGTTTGTGCTGCGGAAAAAATCACTCCACAGCTGATAAACTTTATGGCCACCCACGGCCGTGGTCTCATATGTACTCCACTCACAGAAGAACGCTGTGAGGTACTTCAATTGAGAAAAATGGTTTACAACAATACAGACCCTATGGAAACCGCTTTTACTGTTTCTGTAGATTTAAAAGGAAGAGGTGTCACGACGGGTATTTCAGCATCTGATCGTGCGCTTACGGTACAAGCACTTGTAGAGGACCAAACTGCTGCTCACGAGCTTTCTAGACCCGGGCACATCTTTCCTCTGATTGCAAAATCAGGAGGTGTTCTTCGAAGAACGGGACATACGGAAGCGGCTATAGATTTTGCACGTTTAGCCGGTTTTAAACCTGCGGGAGTAATTGTTGAAATCATGAATGAAGATGGGACTATGGCGCGGCTTCCTGATCTTATTGAGGTGGCTAAAAAATTCAATCTTAAAATAGTCTCTATAGAAGATTTAGTCTCCTACAGAATGCAACACGACAGCTTAATTATTAAAAAAGCTGATCATCAAATTCAAACCCGTTATGGATCCTTCAGAATGCGAGCTTATGAGCAAACAACGAACGGTAAAATCCATCTTTCTTTAAGCAAAGGACAATGGCAATCCGATGAAGTAGTCTTAACTCGGATTCAATCTTCAAGAGTTACCCATGATATTTTAGGGACATTAACCGGATCAATACACCAACGTTTAGATGAAATTTTTGGTTTGATCAATAAAGAAGAAAAGGGAGCCCTTTTGTTTATCAATCAAGAACAAAACCCTGAAAACCTTCTTGCACGCATAGAAACACTTTTTGACATGCAAAAAAAGGGCAAGTTAGATCAAACTCCCCCAATGGTTATGGACAATAAAGATTTTGGAATTGGAGCTCAAATCCTTCATGACATGGGGATTCAAAAACTAAAAGTTATAAGCAATTCAAAACAACAACCTCGAATTGGGATTACGGGTTACGGTATGACTATAGAAGGTTACCAAACCTATTGAATTGTTCAAAAAAACCACAGTTTAATCGCCATAAATATTACAACAACAAGCATCGAAACGCGTATTACTCGATCACCCTTCTTGACAGACCAACGACTCGCAAACCAAGCTCCAAAACTGGTCCCAAAAGCCATTGCTCCCCCCATTTTCCAATCCACTACATCATTGTAGGCAAAAATAAATAAGGCCACCATGGAATAGAGACAAACTACAGCTACCTTGATTGCATTAGATTTTATCATAGTAAGGCGATTAAATCGATTTAAAAATAACATGATTACTATACCAATACCTGCATTAATAAATCCGCCATATATTCCAATTAGAAAGAAACCAACAAGACTCCAAATCAAATACTTTCCAGAAAGTCGCTCTGATAAACCTTCCTCCAATTTCTTTTGTTTGAAAAGGATTAGAAATCCAACAACAATCATGATTATTGCCAATGTTTTATTGAAAAGAGATCCATTTAAATCGATTGCAATCTGAGCACCCAATAAAGCTCCTAAAGAAGCACTGATCCCCAAATAGAGTGTAAAGGGAAATGTACTAACGCCTTTACTTTGATAGCCTAAAGCACCGCTGAAGGACTGAATAAGTATTGCAACTCTGTTGGTTCCATTTGCAAGTTGTGGTGGAAGGCCCAGAAAAATCAATACGGGTAAAGTAAAAAGTGAACCCCCTCCTGCTAGCGTATTAATTACCCCTGCAAAAAAACCAATAAGCACTAAAAAAAGTAACGTTAAAAATTCTTCCATTCTTGTGAATAAAGGTACAAAACTCCATTTCAATGGGTTTAAAAAGTGAAGAATTAAATATTTTCTAATCTAAAAAAGAATGTATATTTGCAACCGCAAAGGAGAAATGGCAGAGTGGTCGAATGCGGCAGTCTTGAAAACTGTTGAGGGTCATACCTCCGGGGGTTCGAATCCCTCTTTCTCCGCTCTACAGGTCCGTAAACTATAAGTTTACGGACTTTTTTATTTTTATTTTAACCTATATGCAAAGCTACCCCTTTCTAAAAGCTAAAAGTTTCTATACAGCATTCATCCAAATACAGGGGCATGGGTTTTAGAAAACAGTTTTTCTATTAGAACATGGGGTTGAGATTTGACATGTAACCCATTCTCTATATATTGTTGACTTAAAATAATTAATTCATCTCTTAGTATTTGTTTTAAAAACTAAAAAATAAAACAGAATGACTCAATTATATTTTATGGGAGCTCTTTATTCAATTCTAGGGATCATCCATTTTACCAATACAGACTTTTACAGACCCTTTATGCCTAAGTTCTTGCCAGCACACGATTTGCTCATTTACCTCAGCGGTGTTGCTGAAATTATTTTAGGCGTTGGAGTTCTATTTCCTCAAACCAGAAGTCTTGCCCTATGGGGAATTATAGCCATGCTTTTGGTGTTTTTATTAGTCCATGTAAATATGCTTTTCCCTGTTAACAGTCTTGGAATATCTGCTTGGTTTCTTTGGTTAAGAATACCACTTCAATTTTTACTCATTTATTGGGCTTACACTAATTTAGGGTAACCCTCAAAGGGTAGGCTTTACTTTTACACCAATGGATACAATCCAAATCCCATCTAATTTATTGATATCATTGTCTTAAGATAAGATTTCTGTGTAGTGGCTTTAAGGGGGGGGGTTGTTTGAGGAAAGTGTGTAGTGTGATGGGATAAAAATTAGTTACATCGTTATTCAACTATTTTTTTTTAGTTCTAATAAATGTAAATTAGGGATATGAAAAAACTATTCTACCCCTTAGTATTCGCTTTATCAGCATTCTTGTTTATCTATAGTTGCTCTACAGAGGAAGATGCAACGCCTCCTCCAACGTTGCAACAACCAACTCCAGAGCCCCCAGCTCCTAAACAATACAACTTAACAGTAACGGCTGGAGAAGGAGGAACAGTCTCTACAGCGGGAGGAACATATGATGAAGGAACTAAAGTGACCATTACAGCAACCCCAGCAGAAGGATATGAGTTTGTGAGGTGGAGTGATGGACAGACAGATCGATCAATTAATTACACCTTAAACAGCAACACTTCACTTACAGCTGTTTTTGAAATTGCTGACATAGCAGTATTTAGCAATGAAACTATGGTTGTTGCTGAAAATGTTTCAGATATTAGATTCCTTGACCCTACCTTAGCAGATGTAACCGGCTATACACATTATTCATCACCCTCTGAGGATAATTTTTTATTGTTTTTTGGAAATATTTATGGTGAGTTTAATTATGAAAGCATAAATGATGTTGACCCTGCACCTAGTGTAGTACTAAAAAAAACAAACAATAAATGGGGTTTTCACAAAGTTTATTATGAGTCTGAATCATGGGTTGCGAGAAATTTTAAAGTTTTGGATAATTATATAACATTTGGTGATGGCAGTGAATTGGGTAGTGATCATAGAAATTGGGGTGCTGATTTATGGGTAGCTGAAATACTAGAAAATGGAGACTTAAATTGGAAAAGAGTTAATAATGACGAAACCAGAGGGTTTTTTCATGGCACAACTGCTGGAGATTTAAATGGAGATGGATTACAGGACGTGGGCGGTACACCAGGTATTGATCATGAAGGAATAAATATTTTTATAAAGAACTCAAGTGGATCATACGAAAGAAAGGATTCCTTATTAAACTTTTCAGGAGCAGTCCCTTTTGCTCTAGATTTTCATGATTTTGATGATGACGGAATAGCTGAAATAATAACAGCTGATTATGGCGGTGGAAGTACTCCTGATGCTGATGATCATGAAATTAGAGTTTATAAATATGATAACTCTACACAAAAATTTGAATTGAGTTTCAAAGATAATTATCCCGATTTTTATTCCTGGGGAAAAGGTGCAACCTCGATAATATGCGCTGATTTAAATAATGACAATCACGATGAAATAATAGTAGCAAGAGAGGACGGTCGTAGAGGGTTTGAGGTTTGGCTGAATAATGGGAATGAAACATTCTCTCCTCATTTTTCTCATGAATTTGAAAATTTAGATTTTCAAGAGTTTAAAGTTTTTGATGCTAATAATGATGGATATAAAGATATTTTGTTAAACGGATATGGTTATAAAACTGATTTTAGAATATATGCTGAACAATGGAATATAGAAGGATCTAAGGGGGTGAAGATTAACAAATTAATTTGGCTAAATAATGGAGATGGAACTTTTCGTTATTACGATGATAAAGATTTAATTTTTGAGGGACCTACACCGTATTTTCTTCATCCATATTTAGATGATGGTATTTTACATTTTTTTGGTGTTTATCATAAACAGGAATACAATCAAGATAATACTGGGCTAAAAGCCTATACTTGGGATTTTAAAATAAACATTACTAAATAAAATTTGTTAGACATTCTTTACTAGTCTGTTAATTCTTGAAATTTTGAAATGTAGGGATCATCTTTTTTGACCCTAAACAAACCAAATGAGTCAAAATAGATCAAAAATGGTATAACATAGTAATGAATCTTTCCTATTTCATTCCTTTCAATCACTTTTTATTGTAATTGTTATAAACTATTAGCAAATAAATACAGGACAGTGGTGCACAAATCTTAGGGAGTCTAACTTTTCTCTTATTAAAACTCTATACAAAATCGATCGTATTTAAGGTTTTTTTAATTTACCATTGAATGTTATTCCAAGGGCATACGATTTAATCCTAATATTATTATAATCCAATTCCAAACAAAAAAGTCATGAAATTTAGAAAATGGTTTTTCTATTGATGCAGCAAAATAGGATTTGTTATGTTATTCATTCTCTTTATCTTGGAACTTCAATTTAGAAAAAATCAATTCATCAAAAATGACAACATTGCTAGAAGGTTTAGATTGGGTAGTTTTGGGATTATATCTTATTGCACTTGTTGGAGTTGCGATATGGGTAGTTTTGAAAAAAAACAAGAATACGGAAGATTATTTTTTGGCGGGACGCAACGTGGGCTGGTTTGTAATTGGAGCATCCATTTTTGCCTCAAATATTGGATCCGAACACGTGGTGGGTTTGGCTGGGACAGGATACGAATCTGGCACACCCATGGCACATTATGAACTTCATGCTTGGATTGTTTTACTGCTGGGTTGGTTTTTCTTACCCTTTTACATTCGAAGTGGGGCTTTTACGATGCCTGAATTTTTGGAAAAACGTTTTGATAGTCGCTCCCGATGGTTTTTGTCCGTTTTTTCTCTAATTGCTTATGTTTTAACCAAAGTATCCGTAACTATCTATGCTGGGGGAATCGTAGTTTCAGAATTGCTCGGATTGCCTTTTTGGTACGGTGCAATCGGAATCGTACTATTTACAGGAGCCTATACTATCATAGGTGGGATGAAAGCTGTAATTTACACCGAAACCCTTCAAACAATCGTTTTAATTTTAGGCTCTGTAATCATCACCTATCTCGGCTTAAAAGAAGTGGGAGGTTGGTCTGAATTACAAAATACAGTTAGAGCGGTAAGTCCAGATCATTTCAATATGTGGCGCCCCATGACCGATCCAGATTTTCCATGGACAGGTTTATTATTCGGAGGAACAATTGTTGGAATTTGGTATTGGTGTACAGATCAATATATAGTTCAACGCACTTTGGCAGCCAATAATATCAAAATAGGAAGAAGAGGAGCTATTTTTGGTGCATATCTCAAACTCTTACCTATTCTAATTTTTCTTATTCCAGGAATTATTGCTTTTGCTTTAAGTATTCAACAACCAGAATTATACAAAGTTGTCAAAGCAGATAGAGCATTCCCAATGCTTGTAAAAACACTATTACCCACAGGACTGAAAGGCTTGGTGGCTGGCGGGCTTATGGCAGCCTTGATGAGTTCATTGTCATCTGTTTTCAATTCTTGTTCTACCATCTTTACAATTGATATTTACAAAAAATTAAAACCTCACAAATCCGAAACTGAGCTTTTGACCATTGGTAAAATTGCTACAGCTTTTATTGTTGTTTTGGGAATCATCTGGATTCCAATTATGGATCGTATAGGTGGAGGAGTGATGTATCAATATCTTCAAAATGTACAATCTTACATCGCACCACCGGTAACTGCAGTTTTTGTTTTAGGAATTCTTTGGAAGCGTGTTAATGCACAGGCTGCAATAGTTACTTTGGTTACTGGTTTGGTCATGCTGTTGGTACGTTTGGGATCAGAAATATATTATCAACCTCAGCTTACCAATGGATTATCGGGCAATGGGATTTTATTTCAAATTGCATCCATAAATTTTGCTCATATGGCAATTTTTATGTTTTTAATTTCTGTTTTGTTATGTATCACAACTACTCTAACTACCAATCCACCTGACTATAAAAAAATTAAAAACCTTTCTTTGGGTACGCTTAGCATTAAAGAGAAAGAAGAAAGTATGAACTCATATAGCAAAATAGACATACTATTTTCAATTATTCTTGTCTTCATCGTAGTGGGAATCCTTGGCTATTTTACCCAATAGATCACAATGTAAAAACAAAAGCCTCCTTTTTTAAAGATTTATTTTTTTTGGATATTCCCTTGTACGGGTCTAAACTCCGTCAATCCTTTTTCTTTTATCAATGCTTCTATCTCATTGACAGATGAAGGTACAAATGCGCTAAGATTTCTAGCTCCTTTTTCAGTGATTACAACAATATCTTCGATTCTTATGTACAAGCTCTCTTCGGGAATCCAGATCATTGGATCTATTGTAAAAACCATGCCTTCTTGCAATGGAATATCTCGTAATTGACCAACATCATGTACAGCCATACCCACTGGATGCTGAAAATGGCCCCTAAAACCTAACCCTTTCTTAACTGCTTCTAAATGGTAGGGCTTTTCAAAGGTTTTCCCTTGGAGATACTGTTCCATTTCTTCAGCAGCTCTATCTAGCACTTCAGTTGAAGTGATGCCAGGTTTGAGTTGTCTAAACAACGCATTTCTATACTCTTCAATGAAGTTGTACAAAGCCTTTTGACCTTTGCTAAACACTCCGTTTACGGGCCAGATTCTAGTCACATCACTGGTGTAATATTTATAATCCGGTGCATAATCCATAAGGACTAGATCACCCTCTTTTAAAAGGTCGGTTTTTCTAAAATAATGTCCAAAAAAAGTATTTTTACCACCCCCTATTATAGAGGGATATCCATCCCCTTGAGCACCGTGCTGATAAAAAATAAATTTCGCAGCAGCGTCGAGCTGGTATTCGTAAATCCCGGGCTTAGTAGATCGCATGGCCTCTATTATTCCTAAACCTGCTATTTCAGTAGCCTTTGCTATAACTTCAATTTCTTTAGGACTTTTGATTAAACGCATTGAGTCAAGTAAGGGGGAGATGTCTTTGACTTTAAATTCCGGGAAACGCTCATTTAAAAGTCTTTTAAATTTTGCTTCTCTTGTCACAAAAGAATCCCAAGGATCTGCAACTGCTCGAGCATGACCACTGAGAATCTCATCTCTACTGTCGTTACCCATTTCAGCTGGACTTAAAGGAGTGTATAAAACAGGAGTCTGGCCCTTTATTAAACCAGATCGAATAAGGTCATTTGCAAGAAATTCAACTGGGCGAACATCTGTAACACCAGTTAATTCTTTAATCAAACTCGCATCTTCTGCAGAAAAGATTTTTCCTTGACTTTTTTCTCTTTGCACATCTCTGTGGGGAAGGTATAAAACAGAGGATCTGTTTTTTCCATTAAGGACCAAGTAGGAATGTCCTTCTTCTAAACCGCAGAGATAATAAAATGTATTTGTCTGACGAAAGACTTTAAATCCAGCAACCGTTGGTGCGCTTTGAATTATCGCTATTCCGTTTGAACCGATTGCATCAAAAATTACTGATCTTCTTTTATTAAATTCATCTACACTAAAATCGGCCTGATAATAGTGTTTTTCTTGTCCTAATGCACTAAGTATACAATTTAAACTAAGAAAAATAAATAATAGTATTTGTTTCATATATGATATTTCTGATTCGTTCTTAAAGTTGACAATACCTGATAAAGGATTAGAAAACGCATTTTGAATATTGTTTTGCAAGATAAAAACAATCAATCTAAAATGGGAAAATTAAAAATAAATGATCGGGCAATAAGGGATGATTCAAGAAAAGGTAAAATTATTTCTAGATCAATAGGGATCGCGCATTGTTCAATTACCAAATGTTAATTAGTAAAAAGTTGAATAAAACGTAATTTATAGTTGATTTTATATTTGGTTAGGATAAATTACAATTATAGTTGATAAATGTTAAAATTTTATTAATTTTGGAACTTCAACTATATAAATTTTAATTATGAAAAATTTTAAATATTCATTTTTCCTATGGATATTACTTACTACTCTTGGGTTTGCACAACAAACCATTTCAGGAGTCATTACAGACGACCAAGGTCTTCCTCTACCAGGAGCTACAATTGTCGAAGTAGGTACTTCAAATGGAACAACAACTGACTTTGACGGTAATTTTACCATTCAAGTTGGCGATGACGCATTTGTATCAATTAGTTTTGTAGGGTATCAAACGCTTACACTATCTGCAAATGCCGACTTTTCAAAAATCTCTCTTTCAGCATCAAATGCCTTAGACGAGGTAGTTGTAACATCATTCGGTGTGACTAGAGAAAAGAAATCTCTAGGTTATTCTCAACAGTCTGTTGGAGGTGATCAACTAGTGAAAGCGAGAGAAACTGATATTGCAAATGCCTTAGCAGGTAAAATTGCAGGTGTACAAATTGTAGGAAATAACAGTTCTACTTTTGGTTCAAGTCAGATTAGACTTAGAGGTAGTGATGATGTGCTTTATGTGGTTGATGGTGTTAGAGTTTACGCTACTAGTGATATCAACACAGATAACGTTGCAGACATTTCAGTTCTTAAAGGAGCATCTGCAACTGCACTGTACGGTCCAGAAGGACGAAATGGAGTTATAATTATTACCTCCAAAAAAGCAGAAAAAGGAAAAGCTGTTATAGAACTTGATCAATCTGTCTCTTTAAATCAATTAGCTCAACTACCCACTTTTCAAAACGAATACGGTGGTGGATACAGTCAGAGTTTTAATGTATTTAAATACGATCCTGCTATTGACCCTGCTAGCTGGGCCTCTTTTGACGGCGATTACTATCCTGATTTTTATGCTGACGAAAGTTGGGGACCAAGATTGGACGGTACTCTTGTACGTCACTGGGACAGCTGGATTCCTGATACTCCTGAGTTTGGTGAAAAAAGAGCATGGACACAGACTCCAAACGATGTACATGATTTCTATGAAGATGCTTTGACTTCAAACACAACGCTTTCTTTTTCAAAAGCAGAAGAAGATTATAACATACGTTCAGCAATTTCTTATATAGATCAAAACGGTATCATTCCTAATTCAAAGAATAATGTGATCCGTTTTAACCTGAATCTATCTTACAACATAACAGAAAAATTCACTTTTGTTACCAGTTTAAATATTGAAGATCGAGAAATGTTAAACAACCCGGACCAAGGATACGCTAACTTAGGTTCTAACTTCAACCAATGGTGGCAAAGACAATTGGATTTTGACCGACTTAAAAATTACGTAAGAAACGGAAATGTAGTGTCTTGGAACATCAGAGGGCCTAGAGACTTAAGACCATTGTATTGGGATATGCCTTATTTCCATTCCTATGAAAACTTTAAGAACTACAACAAGAACAGTAGTTTTGGAAAAGCAGAAGCAAACTATGCTTTTAATGATAAATTCAGTGCTAAAGTTCAAGTTCGAAAAACGTTCCACTCTTATGTACAAGACGATCGGTCTACAACAATAAGTTTACTAGATCCCGCATTTTACAGTGAATATCACTCTAGAAATGAGCGTACGGACTTTTACGGAATGTTGAGTTATAAAGATAGTTTTATGAATGATGACTTAACATTAAATGCAAGTCTAGGGGCTGAAAAAATAGAAGAATCTAATCGTTCTCTTTCATCTAGCACTGTTGGAAACCTAACGATTCCAGATTTTTACAATCTTTCGGGATCTAAAGATCCTGTTTCGTCAACTAATAATGTGACGACTCAAAAAAGAGATGGTGTATTTGTTACAGCATCTGCAGGGTATAAAGGACTTCTTTACCTAGATGGATCTTATCGTTTTGACTGGAGTTCGACAGCGAATCCAGACGCTAATAGAATTGGAACTTTAGGAAGTTCATTGAGTTTCTTAGCACACGAGCTTTTGCCAGTCAATCAAACCATTAGCTTTTTAAAGTTAAGAGCAGGATATGCGGAAGCTCCCTTATTTCCAGACCCTTATAAAATTAATGCGGTTTATGGTGTAGGTACGCTGTATCAAGGAAACGGAAGACTTTCCGTAAGTTCTCAGCAAGAAAACCCAAACTTAACAGGAGGTGTTCGTGCAGAGTTTGAAGTCGGTGCTGAACTACAACTCTTTGATAGTAAGATCGGTTTAGATCTTTCTTATTTTGATCGAAACGATACCGATATTCCAATTCTAGTCCCTCTAGACGGATCTACAGGATATTCTTCTATCATCATTAACAGTGGTAAACAAACCTCTAATGGTTTTGAAGTTGGATTGTTTGGAGATGTAATCTCTGGTGAAGACTTTACTTGGGAATTGGGTATTAACTATGCTACATATTACAAGTTTGTTGACGCTCTCTACGAAGGAATTGATTCTAGAGACTTAAGTAGTTACACTTCAAACATGCTGCTACAAGAACGTGTGGGTGAAGAATGGGGAGCTCTTTATGGAAGAGGTTTTACATATGATGCCAACGGCAATATGTTGTTCAGAAAATCTGGAAATAACTATTACTACTCCAGAACTCCAAATAAATATTTAGGTAATGTTCTCCCTGATTTCACGGGTGGTGTTACTTCAAATATGTCATATAAGAACTTTGATCTTTCGTTAGGATTTGATTTCCAAAAAGGTGGAAAATATTACTCTAGAACGGAACGCTATTTAGATCACTCGGGACTTCCTGATTATACAGCCGGTTTAAATGACAAAGGAAACCCATTAAGAGATCCAGTTTCTGCTGGTGGAGGGGTTCACATTCAAGGGGTTCTTGAAACAGGTTCAGACGCAAATGGAAATCCAACTTCTGACGGTACTGTTGTAGACGCCTATGTTGATCCACAAAACCTATTCAACCTTGGAAACTTAGGGAACATCTATGAAAACAACCTTCACGATGCTTCTTACATTAAATTAAGAACTGTTCGTTTGAGCTACAGATTTGACAATGAACTTGTAAATTCTCTAAACATCGACGGTGCCTCAATTAGTTTCTTCGCAAATAACTTGTGGCTTATTGATGCAGACCTAAAATGGATTGACCCTTCAGAATTAGAAAAAAGAAGTGGAATCAACTGGGCTGAGGCTGGAACATTACCCAGAACCAGGTCCATGGGTATTAACTTAAAACTTACATTCTAAATTTTAAAAGATGAAAAAAATAATTAATAAACTTTCACTATTGATTTGCGCTATAACAATCCTTAGCGCTTGTGAAACAATCGATTATGGAGACACAAATGTCAATCCTGGGGGTCCTACTGCAGCAGTTACCTCTCAACTATTGACTTATGCTCAAGCTTTCATGCCTAATATTTTGGTAAATGAAACCTCCATTCTATACATGCAGCACATTACTCAGGGTCAATATCCTGGTGCTTCTAGATATGAAACACTTACTGAATCGTACAACGGATGGTATACAGGACCTTTACAGAATTTAAATCGTATTATCGAAATTAATTCAGATCCTGATACTGCAGCTGAAGCCTTGGCCTATGGAGCAACAAACAACCAGCTTGCTGTTGCTAGATTGCTTAGAGCGTATTACCTGCATTGGATGACTGATAAATGGGGTGCATTACCTTGGTCAGAAGCATTCCAAGGAATAGACAATCCGCAACCTAGTTTTGACTCACAGCAAAGTATCTACAGTTATTTATTTAACGAGGTAGATGAATCTTTAGCATTAGTTAATTTAAATAGTGCTGGACCTGTAGGAGATGTTATCTTCAAGGGAAGCATGAGCAAATGGGCTTCTTTTGGGAATTCCTTAAAGTTAACTATGGCAATTAGAGTATCACATATTGACCCCTCTACAGCTAAGTCAAAATTAGAGCAAGCTTATGCTTCCGGTACTTTGCCTACCACGAATGCAAAAAACTTGCTATTTAACTATGCTGCAGACGAAACAAGTGATAGTCCTTGGGAAGACAACTTTCAAACTCGTGAAGACTACATCATGTCTGAAACAATGATTGAATCTTTACGTGATAATTTAGATCCTAGACTATTTGAATTCGCTGAAGATGCTCGTGATAGTGTTTATCCTTCACCTAAGTTTCCCGGTGGAATCGACGCTGGATTTGTGGGGGCTCCAAATGGAAAAGTAAATGGTAATGTTCCAGACTACTCTTTCATTGACTTTGATATTATTTACGATCAGGTACACCCATCACCTATTTACACTGCCGCTCAAGTTTGGTTTACCTTAGCTGAAGCTGCACACAACGGATGGAATGTTGGTGGAGTATCGGCCAAAGATTATTATGAAGGTGGGATAAAAGCCTCTATGGAATATTGGGGGGTAAGTGCTCAAGATGCTCAAAGTTATGTTGATGCGCATCCTTATTCAGGAATTGAAGACATCGCATATGAAAAATGGGTGGCTTTATTTTTAAATGGTCCAGAAGCTTGGGCAGAATGGAGAAGATTGGATGCACCAGAATTAACTCCATCTATCTATGCTAGTGATCAAAGAATACCCGTAAGAGCAGGATACGATCCTTCTATTGCAAATAACAATGCTGATAACTATGCTAAAGTTTTATCTTCGCAAGGACCCGATAACTTGCACACAAGACTTTGGTGGGATGTAAAATAATTACACTTTATCAACTAAAAAAAAATCGTTTGGTGTATATCAAACGATTTTTTTTTGCTTTGTAACTTTATAACCGTTTAAAACTTTAAAAATGAAAAAAACAGGGATTATTATTCTTTTTGCAATCTGCACCTTTAGTTGTAAAAATAAGGAGAATGAGTTACATAAAAATCACAACACGAGGGAAGCAACTAGAAATACCGTCTTAAGTCCAAAGAAATTTGCCATGACTTTGATTGATGATGCTCATATTCATATGGACTATTCTGCACCAAGTGTTAGAGGAAGGATCATTTTTGGGGGGCTATTGGCTTATGGTGAATTGTGGCAGGCAGGTGCTCACAATGTCACTACGTTTGAGACAAATAAAGATCTTGCCATAGAGGGTAAAACTTTAAAAGCAGGTAAATACGGTTTTTTTGCCCTACCAAATAAAACAAAATGGACTCTTATTTTTAACTCAAATTGGGATCAACACGGTAAGGATGAATACGACTCCAACAAGGACGTACTGAGAATTGATGTTGTTCCTGAAAGAACTGAAAAACTAACAGAACAACTCAACTACAAAGTAATTCAAATAAATGAAGCAAAGGGTAAAGTGATTCTAAGCTGGGAAAAGACTTCGGTTAGCTTTTCATTTTCTATTGTGAAGTAGTTCGTTATATATCCCTGGAAGGCTTGCCAAAAATCTACTTGAAATTTTATTGTAAATTGAAACAGGATAGCTTACAAATAAGCATCCTTGCAACTCAAAACAAGAACTTAATTATGAAATTGATACCCTTTTATTTTGTTTTACTTTTCTTATTTTCTTGCCAACAGCCTACTCCAAAAGAACCTTTATATCAGCTTATTTGGAGTGACGAATTTGATCAAGAGGATAAGAGAGTGGATACCGATAAATGGTTTTTTGAGACTACGGCTCCGAACAATGGTAGCTGGTATAACAATGAGTTACAGCATTATACCGACAGATTAGACAACTCCATAGTAAGTAATGGTACTTTAAAAATAATTGCAAAAAGAGAGGACTACACACATTCTGGCACTACACAAAGTTACACTTCTGCAAGACTTAATTCTAAGATTTCTTTCACCTATGGAAAAGTAGAGGTTAGAGCAAAACTTCCTCGAGCTCAAGGCACCTGGCCAGCTATTTGGACACTTGGAAGTAATCTAGAAACGGTGGGATGGCCTGCATGTGGTGAAATTGATATCATGGAACAACTTTTTGAAGATTTTGAAATGATACAATGTGCAGTCCACACACCAGATACTCATGGAGACAATACGATCGTTAAACAAGTTAGAGTAAGTGATGTAACAGAGAACTTTCACGTGTATGGAATGGAATGGACACCGGAAAATTTGACCTTTTCAGTTGATGATACACCCTATTTCACCTACCAGCCAAAAAATAAAACGCTAGAAAACTGGCCCTACTTTAACGATCAATATATTCTTCTAAATATTGCAATGGGAGGGAATCTTGGTGGCCCTATAGACCCCAATTTTTCAGAAGATCAAATGGAAGTTGACTATGTTCGTGTTTACCAAAAAAAGTAAGTTACTTTTAGGGAATAGAAAATGAAGAGGCAGGCAATCCGTCACTATTAAATAAACGTGCGTCGAAATAATTTTTCCATCCATAGCGTGCTTTTTGAGGATTTTTGACTTTAGAAGAAGAAACTCGAACCTTACTTCCCTGTATTTCCGCATGTGCAGGATAAAAAACACCGTCGCTACCAGCTATTTCAAAACCTTCTAGTCTTCCCTTTGAAATAAGTTCCGTTCCAGCAAATTCGAAACTAAGATCAATATGTTTAGGAAATAGACTAAAACTTGATAAAAGTGGTCCTGTTGCAATAATAGTATCGACTTCATACTCATTAACCAATGCCAAACGAGCCAAACGTTTTCCAACATCTTGCTTATTTGCAGGATGGATGTCATTTTCCTCACCAATATCTAAAGTAATTGCCATTCCAGTTTTATTTAGTGCTAAAGTTTTACGCTGTGCATCTCGCAATGCCTGAGATTGTACCTGGTCTGTATATTTAAAAGGAGCAATTTGGACAAAATAAAAAGGTAAATCCTCTCCCCATTTTTGGCGCCAATCCTCAATCATCCCAGAAAATAAAGCTTGATAATCTTGTGGATTTGGAACATTTCGCTCTCCCTGGTACCACAAAAATCCTTTTACTTTATACGGATGTATAGGTTGAATCATCTTTGTGTATAAAATGCTATAATCGTTTGGATTTTGAACGGCTTCTCCCTTTACAACATTTGTTTTTATCTCATCTGCTTTGGTTTGTAACTCTTTTAAAGAATACGGGTGTTTTTGAATGGATGTATTGAGATAAAATGCGAGGTGCTTTTGTTTCCAAAATTCTTTGATAAGAGAATGATTCTGCTCAGCTCCCTTTAGAAATACGTCTCCTCTAAAACCCCAATGGCCTGCCACATCTATTACACGCATTGCCAAAACATTTCCCTCTTTTTTTAAAAGTCCTTCAGGAATTTCATAAGAACGGTCTGTGCAACAATAAAGTCCTATACCTATTTGCTTTCCATTGAGATACGTATAATCATAATCATCGATTCCGCCTTCTGCAACAAAATGAGAAAATGCAGAGGGATCCTCAAGATCAAAAGTAGACCGAAGCCAAACAACCCCATTTTCAGCGAGATTACCCTGGTTGAACTCATTTTCAAAGAAAAAATGTTCGTTCTGAGTTGATTCCAGTCTAAGCTCTGTCCAATTTGTATCATCAAATGATGGGGAAGTAAACTCTAAATCATCTAAATCTAGAGTTTCCCAAGCCTCCTTATCACTTGGGATTGCGTAACTTTTTGAACGCAGATAATTTGAATTGGATTGTTGAATTTCTTTATTTTTTTGGATTGTATTTTGTTGTAATCCCTCAAGGCCTCCTTGAGACAAAATATATTCAGCCTCTTCCCTACTCGCATCAAGTGCAGCTAGTTTTTCGATACTCGTCCATGCCTCAACACGGGTGCCACCCCAAGAAGAATTTAGAATTCCAACAGGGACCCCTAACTTTTTATGAATTTCACGAGCAAAAAAATATCCTACAGCACTAAAATTCACTGCGTTTTCTGGTGAAGCAACTTTCCAGGATGCTGCATTAATATTTGTACCATTCAAATCACGAGGAACAGTAAACATTCTAATTTCAGGGAAATCTGCGCTTTTGATTTCCTCTTCCCTATTAAGTATTCTGGATTTCATGGGCCATTCCATATTAGATTGTCCTGATGTCAACCAAACTTCTCCTACAAAAACATCCTTAAATGTAACTAGATCCGTTTCAGATGAAAGAGATAGTGTATAGGGGCCTCCATATTCCGGAGTTTCTAATTCCGCTCTCCAGCTTCCATCTGGTTCAACTTGAATCTCAAATCTGCTTCCCCATGAGCTTTCACAAACAAGTGTCGTTCCTGGGATACCCTTACCCCAAACAGGAACTAAACTCTGTTGTTGTAAGACCATATGATCAGAAAATACCGGGGCTACAGTGAAAGGTACCTTTACTTGGGTACAAGACAAAGAAAAAACAACAATGCAAAAAACAAATGAAATTTTAAATAATAAACGCATAGAATGGATTCAATTTAAACTTTATTGAATTGTTTAAGTTAACAAAAACAGAATAGAAACCGATAAATTATTAAGGCTTAAAAAACTCCTCTTCACTTATTTTAAAATAATTGCCTTCCAAAGTGGGATCAAAGAAAAAATTAAAAGTATGCTTGTCGGCATAGTTAACGGGAGTCCTTTCCAAATCTTCAAAATAGAACTCTTTAGACTTGAACTGTACATACATTCGTGTGATGGGCAATTCTTCAAAGGTGAATTGCTCCATATTTCTTATATAAACATGACGAATGTATTTTTTTTCTTGATCGCGTATCACTACAATAATATCATGATCCACTTCATTTATAAGTGTCAATGAAGCATTGGAAACTCTGTTAAATTTATCTTCAGGAAATCGATGTGCAAAGGTTTTATCTCCTGTTTTACCTCGCTGTGAAAAGACCATTGTAGCACTCAAAAGCAGTATGCAAAAGAAATATTTTTTCATGACTAAGGGGTTTTAAATAAATTTACTAACAATAAATATACCATACATTTTTCAACCTATTATTTCGTCTGAAAATCAAAAAAAAATCTGTTGTGTTTTTTTTAGTTTTAGATACAAAATATAAAAATCATTGAGAATAATTACTTAACGCTCTGATTCAAAAGCACGTTTTGAAAAATAAATCAAAAATAAAGACGCTACTATAAAACAAATAAACGCATTGTTTAAAGAAAACAAATGTGCAAGATAACCTATGAATGGAGGGGCGAGTAAAACCCCTACAGTGGAGTATGTTCCTACGATGGAAATCGCCATACCTGTTGCGTACTTTTTAGATTGTCCTGCTAAAAGAAAAGACATTGGAAAAACTGCTGCTACACCAAAACCTGTAATAAAGAAACCTAGCAACGCTGGATAGAAATAAGGAAATAAAACCAAAATACTCACTCCGATGATTGTGATGCTTGCACTAAGCACAAAGAGCTTCTTCATGCCTATTGCTACAATTAAACGGTCTGTAAAAAAACGAGAGAAGGTCATAGAACACATAAAAACTAAATAACTGAGAGTGAACAAATCTGCCTGAACCACTTCACGAAAATAAACACTACTCCAGTCGTAAATCCCTCCTTCACAGACTGCGGCACAGAAGACAACCAGACCCGTATAAAATATAAACTTATCTGGCTTTCCCAATTGAAGTTTATTACCACTGGTTTCTCTATCGTTTGCCAATACAAAAAAATGAGCGATTAATACAACCACTAGACCTACTAACCCTACTGAGGTTAGATGTCTGCTGATGCCCCACTGATGATGTATTGTTAGTGTAGCAAATAAAATCCCTAAAAGACCTCCTAAACTCCACAGACCATGAAAAGAACCGTTTATTTGTTTGGGATATCTCTTTTGAAGCTGAATGGCTTGTGTATTTATAGAAATATTGATCATCCGTAATCCGAAGGCAAAGATTGCAATAAGAGCCGCCAAAAATTCAATTCTATTAGCCCAACCTATCGCTGCAAGAGAACAAACATACATAAGATAGCCTGCTATCATTGGATAGCGGCTGTCAAATTTACTCACCAACCATCCTGAAATGGGTAAACCTATTAAGGAGGTGATGGGTAATATAAATAAAAAGCTACCCAACTGAGCTTCGTTCATTTGAAAAGCAGCCTTTATGGTTGGAATTCTAGAAGCCCATGAAGAAAAGCAAAAACCCGATAAAAAAAAGAGTACACTGAGTGCAATTCGGTTTTGTCTGTACACCTTTGGTTATTTTCTGCAAAGATGATTTCATTCTGGGAATAAAAAAAACGGAAAGCAACTTTAATCAAAAAAAACTATCTTTAAATTCTAACTGGTTAACAACGAAAAATGAAACACAAAAAAAAGCAATCAAGACGTACTTTTATCAAAACAGGTATAGCAGCATCCTCCATAATGATCGTACCAAGAAACGTACTGGGTGGACCGGGGTATATAGCTCCTAGTGATCAACTCAATATAGCTGCAATAGGCTCTGGTGGTAAAGGAGCCAGTGATATCAGCAACGCCTCTGTACAAGGAAGAGAACGTGTAGTAGCATTGTGTGATGTTGACTTTTCTGGGAGTGCCTCCAGAACCGTGAAAAAATTTCCAACGGCAAAGCGTTATTCGGATTACAGGATAATGCTCGATCAAGAAAAAGACATTGACGCTGTGACCATTTCTACACCTGACCACGTTCACGGTCCTGCAGCTTCCTTTGCAATGCAAAGAGGAAAACATGTCTATGTACAAAAGCCGATGACGCATAACATACGTGAAGCACGTATGCTAACCGAAATGGCTAGAGAACAAAAAGTAGTTACCCAAATGGGAAATCAAGGGGGGTCCAACCCACTTCTTAATATGGTTCAAGACTGGATTGACAGTGGTAAAGTAGGGGCTATTTCAGAAGTTAAAATTTGGACCAATCGCCCTGTTTGGCCACAAGGTGTAATGATGCCAAAACCAGACCCCAGCCTAAAGCCCGATGCACTGAATTGGGATCTTTGGCTCGGCCCAGCACAAGAAAAACCCTATACTCCAAATATGCACCCTTTTAGTTGGAGAGGATGGTGGGACTACGGCACTGGTGCACTTGGTGATGTAGGTTGCCATTTGATTGATATTCCTTTCCGTACTTTGGGACTCAAATATCCCACAGCAGCAGAATGTAGCGTGGGTAGTGTCTTTTCAAAAATGTGGAGCCCAGATTATATTCCAGAAGGCTGTCCCCCCTCTTCATTAATCACAATTAACTTTGATGCCACGGAAAAAAGTCAATCTCCAATTCAAATGACATGGAGTGATGGAGGAATAAGACCCCCTCACCCAGAAATCATTCCAGCAAATGCTGATATTGGAGGAACCGATAGTGCTAACGGTGTGTTGATGATTGGAGAAAAAGGAATCATCTCAACAAACATTAACGACAGTTCCCCACTAATGCCAAAACTCTACCTCTACGATGGTACTACTGAATTTGGACCAGAAGTGGAAGAAATGATTGAACCCGAATACGGCCACCAACGCAAATGGGTCGACGCCTGTAAAGCTGGATTCAATAGTAAAGAGCATCGGGCACTGACCTCTTCGTTTGATTATGCAGGTCCGATGACAGAAACTGTACTCATGGGGAATTTAGCCATTAGAAGCTTTATGCTGCGTGAAGAAAAAGGCAACGGAAGAATGGATTACTATGCACGAAAGAAACTTTTATGGGATGGAGAAAACATGAAAATCACCAATCTCGAAGCTGCCAATCAGTTCGTTACACGTGAATACAGATCCGGTTTCGAAATTTAAGTCTTTAGCATGCTTTCAATTTAAAAATCCTGTTCTTCTGAACAGGATTTTTTTCTTTTTTATAACAGTTTAAAAAGAAAAAATAGAAACAAGACCCTCGACGGATAGAATTAAACTACTTTTGCCAGCAGAAAATACTATATGGCAACTTTTAAGTCCCTTGGACTCAATGCACAATTACTCAAAGCCGTTGAAAAATTAGGTTTTGAAATCCCAACAGAAATTCAAGCCAAAGTCATTCCTCTTCTTTTAGAGCAGAGCAAAGACCTTGTTGCTCTAGCCCAGACTGGGACAGGAAAAACAGCTGCTTTTGGATTTCCTATGTTACAGAAAATCAATCCAGAGCAATACAACACTCAAGGATTAATCATTGCACCCACGCGTGAATTGTGTTTGCAAATTACATCCGAAATGAACAGTTACTCCAGTGAGCTAAAAAAAATCAATATTGTTGCAGTGTACGGAGGAGCTAACATCAGTGAACAAGCTAAGAAACTAAAACGGGGTGCACAAATTGTAGTAGCTACACCCGGGCGTCTCAAAGACATGATCAAACGAAAAATGGTCAACATCAGTGCCATTCAATATTGCGTTTTAGACGAAGCAGACGAAATGCTCAATATGGGGTTTTATGAAGACATCAAAGATATCTTAACACATACTCCACATGATAAAGATTCCTGGCTCTTCTCGGCTACTATGCCACATGAAGTGAGTGTCATTGCCAAGAAGTTTATGCACCAACCTCACGAAGTTACTGTAGGAACTAAAAACTCGGGTGCAAAAAACATCGATCACCACTACTATACCGTAGCTGCAAGGGAGCGGTACCAAACATTAAAAGCCCTGCTGAGCCTTCATTCTGACCTTTTTGGATGTGTGTTTTGTAGAACAAAAATTGAAACACAGAAAGTTGCCGATCGCCTTACGGATGAGGGGTATAAAGCAGCTGCATTGCATGGAGATTTAAGTCAAAATCAACGAGACGCAGTTATGCAATCTTTTCGAAAGAAAAAAATTCAGATGCTTATCGCTACAGATGTTGCCGCTAGAGGTATTGACGTTGATGATTTAACCCATGTTATTCATTACAATATTCCAGACGAAGTAGAAACGTACACCCACAGAAGTGGTAGAACGGGTAGAGCGGGAAAAACAGGTGTCTCCATTTTGTTTGCTACCAAATCTGACCTGAGAAAAATTCGTTTGATTGAAAATAAAATTCAAACAAAAATAATAGAGCAGCATCTCCCCGAACCAGAAGAAATTTTAAAACATAAAGTTGCTCATTGGGTAAGTCAAATCAAAAATACCCCTTCAAGAAGTGAATTGTTACCCTTTGTCCCTGATGCTGTAAAAGCACTTGAAGAGCTGGATAAAACTACGCTAGTAGAACTCTTACTTTCTAGAGATTTTAAAGAAGCGGACTTTAGGGAAAATTACAATTCTACTGAGGGACGAAAAGGAAAAAGTCGTGAACGCGAAGAACGAATGATCAATGCTCCAGAAGACAAGGATCGATTTTTTATAAATATTGGAGCTAGAGATCAATACGAGTGGAAAACTTTGAAGGATTTTGTTCTTTCCCTTTTAAATCTAGAACGAGATGATGTTTTTCAAGTTGAAGTAATGAAAAACTTTTCTTTTTTCTCAACTCATAAAAAACACAGAAATCAAGTTTTAAATTCTTTTGAAGATTTGGTTCTGGACGACAGAAAAGTCATAGTAGAAGTGACTAAAAAAGGAAAGACCTACAGTCCCAAATACTTTTCAAAAAAGAATAAAAAAAAACAGCGATAGGCTTATAATTTTCTCATCCATATATTCCGAAAACTAACTAGGTCTCCATGATCTTGAAGCACCAGAGTATTTCGACTGGACACTATAGAGCTATTAGTCTTGGACAAAATCTCTCTTCCTTTTTTTGGAGGACCAATATACTCTGTGGTTCCTAATAACTCAACATTGTTCTGAACCAATACACCATTGTGAAAAACAGTAATCGTTCCTGCTTTGATTTCAAAGCCCTTGGTATCGTATTTGGGTTCATTAAAAATGATGTCATATACTTGCCATTCGCCAGGAGGAAGAGTCGCATTGACCAAAGGGATGTGTTGTTTGTAAATAGAGGAGGCTTGTCCGTTTGAATAGGTTCTATTGTTATAACTATCCAAAATCTGAACCTCATAGCGTCCCTGAAAAAAAACACCACTATTGCCTCTTCCCTGCCCCTTTCCTTTTATTTCTGTTGGGGATTTCCATTCAATATGTAACTGTATAGAGCCGTGTTCTTCAATGGTTTCTATATTGCCCGTTTTTGGAACTATTGTCATAGATCCATCGTCATTTAAAGTCCATTCAACAGGTTTTTTAGATTGTTTTTGTCGCCATTTTGAAAAATCGGTTCCATCAAACAGCAGCACAGCATCGCTAGGTGGAGCAAATAAAATCCCTGGTGCAACAACTACAGGTTCCGGTTCCCATACTTCAGTATCCTCAGGTTTTGGTTGTTGTGCGATAAGAAACTGAACAAATAATAAAAGAAGAATGGTGTATTTCATACATTTAAAATTTTGGCAAGCTGTACCCGTTTTGATAAATACTTGTAAAAAAGGCCTTATTAATTTGCTTGTCTGTAAATTGATTTTGTGTAGCATCCCAAACGAGTTTTTGACCTGAACGATACGAAATATTACCCATTTGAGCTACAGTAGCAACATGAGCACCTTGTTGAGCTGAACAATGAACTGCTGCAGGATTATTTGCTCTAATTGCTTCTATAAAGTTACCAGTGTGTTTTTCTACCCCATTGTCTGTAGGTTTTACTAATGGTTTGGCGACTTTGTTTTTGCTTTGTCGTTCCTCTACTACTTCCCACCCTCCACGGTTTAATATAAGGGTAGCATTGTTCCCAATAAATGCAATTCCATGATCCCTGTTGTAAGAGCCATTATCAATGCCCATTGCAGAATCCCAAACAAGATTGAATCGGTCAAATTCATAGAGGGTTGTTAGGGTGTCAGGTGTTTCTTCTGCCAGTTCTGGATAGGCAAATTTTCCTCCCAAGCCCACTATTGTTTTTGGTAAAGAAGCCTGCATCCCCAATAAAGCGTAATCCAATAAATGCACCCCCCAATCCGTCATAAGTCCACCTGCATAGTCCCAAAACCAGCGAAAATGAAAATGGAAACGACTGGAATTAAAGGGCTTTATTGGTGCCGGTCCCAACCAACTTTGATAATCTACTCCTATCGGTGGAGTACTGTCAGGGACCTTAGCCGCTGGACGCATCCATCCTTGATAACACCACACTTTTACTGTGCGTATGTTCCCTAAAACCCCTGTTTCAATATATTTTAGAGCATCTTGAAAATGCTGTTGACTTCGCTGCCATTGCCCTACTTGAACCACTGTATTATAGCGCTCTTGTGCGGCAACCATGGCATTGCATTCTCCTATAGAATTTCCAATAGGTTTTTCACAATACACGTGTTTTCCCGCTTCGCAAGCATGAATCATCATGAGTGCATGCCAATGATCTGGAGTACCTATAATAACAGCATCGATATTTTTTTGATCTAAAAGTTTACGATAATCGGTATAAACAGCAGCCTTTAAACCTCTTTTTTCGAGTTCTTGTTGTCTTTTTTGAACCACATTTTGATCCACATCACAAATGGCTGCAAGCTCCACTCCTGGAGTTTTTAAAATGGCCATAGTATTGGACCAACCCATTCCATTTAAGCCAATTGTACCCACACGAATACGATCGTTTGACCCGATTATATTTTTTCCAGTTGAAAACAGAGAATAAGGTGAAATAAAAAAACTCCCAGCGGCTAAAGAAGAGGAACTTTTTATAAAGGCTTTGCGGTTCATTCGAATAGTTTTTATTAAAATACATCAGTAAAGTAGTAAAATTGGACGAGTTATTAATCAATAAAAAGAGAAGTAATTTTTAAAGAGCTTCTTATTTTTTATTTTTTTGTAATTTTCATCCTCAAACAAGGATCAATGGAGACGATTATTGCATATTTTGAGACGATCCCTTCCCTGCATCGCAGCATACTACTTGTCGGTGGGTTGAGTTTTTTTTGGATACTAGAAGGAACCTTTTTCTTATTCCCCTTTCGGTACAAAAAGTGGAAACACGCACTATCCAATTTATTTTTTACGCTGACCACAGTGTTAATTAATTTTATCTTAGCCTTTCTGTTACTAAATACCTCCGATTGGGTTCAGGAAAATCAATTTGGAGTACTGCATTGGATACCAACCATTCCCCTTTGGGCTGAAGTACTCCTCGGTGTGTTATTGTTGGATCTCATAGGGGCCTATGCACCGCATTGGGTTGAACATAAAATCAAACCGCTATGGATGATTCATCTGGTCCATCACAGCGACCATCATGTGGACACTACCACTGCGAATAGGCATCATCCTCTGGAAAGTATTATTCGATTTGTTTTTACACTCTTTGGCGTTCTGCTTGTAGGAGCACCGATAGGTATTGTCATGTTGTACCAATCCATTTCTTTAGTTGCTACCCAATTTACGCACGCAAATATTAAATTACCCAAAAAAGTTGATCGCTTGATAAGCTATGTTTTGGTCTCTCCGGACATGCACAAAACCCATCATCACTATCGGTTACCCTATACAGATGCTAATTACGGAAACATTTTCTCCTTGTGGGATCATCTTTTTGGTACCTACCTCCCCTTTGATCGAGAAAAATTAGTTTATGGTGTAGATGTCTTTTTCGATGAAGAAGCAAACAGTAAAATTGGTACACTCTTAAAACAGCCTCTACAACCCTACTCTAAACCAACCCTAACCCCAAAAGAGGAATCCTAGGCTAGTCGTTCAACAAGCTCCTTTACAGGATAGGTTTCTTGCGTACCTTTGCTCATGTCTTTCAAGACAAAACAGTTTTGTTTCAATTCTTCTGAACCTATTAAAACAACCCTATTGATGTTTTTAGCATTAGCGTAGGCCAATTGTTTTTTCAATTTTGCCTCCGTCGGATACAACTCACATGAAACGCCTTGTTTTCTGAGTAGAGAAAGAAAACGATAGGCTTGTTCTGCTGCTGCAGCTCCAAAATTGGTAAAGAGTACTTTTGTTTGGGGTTGTAGTGCTTCAGGAAATAGTCCCAATGCATCCATCACCAGGTAAATTCGCTCAAAACCAAAAGAAACTCCTATACCACTCATGTTTTTTAATCCAAAAGTTCCTGTGAGATCATCATAGCGACCACCTCCGCCTATGGAACCCATTTTTACCTGTTCAGGAGCAGCAACTTCCACAATCATTCCTGTGTAATAATGAAGTCCCCTTGCTAGAGTTAAATCAAACTTTAAAGCAACCGTTTTAAGGCTATTTGCTTTTAGCTGTGAAAATATAAATTTCAATTCTGAAAGTCCTTCTAAGCCTTTGGATTGATCTGAAAAAAGTCTTTTTAAGGCTTCAAATTGTTCTTCAGTACTCCCTTTTAAAGACACTAATTGCTCCAATATTTGAAGTGATTCATCAGAAAATCCTTTGCTTTTAAGTTCTTCAAAAACACCTGAAGCCCCTATTTTATCGATTTTGTCCAAAGCAATTGTAAAATCGACTAAGTGCTCTTCGGCTCCTAACAAACCGGCTATTCCAGCTAGTATTTTTCTGTGATTCACTTTGAGAACGACTCCCTCCATTGCAAGATCTGAGAAAGCAGCATCGTAGAGCGCTAAGACCTCAACCTCTTGCCATAAAGATCGATCCCCCACGATGTCAGCATCGCATTGATAAAATTCTTGAAATCGTCCATGTTGGGGCCTATCGGCTCTCCATACAGGTTGTATTTGATACCTTCGAAAGGGAAAGCTGAGTTCATTCTGGTGTTGAGCAACATAACGTGCAAATGGTACCGTAAGATCGTAACGAAGTGCCTTTTCAGAAACGGAGTGGATAAATTTACTGTATGCACCTGCGGCTAGAGCTTCGGTATCCGCTTTTTTTATCTTTTCACCTGAATTTAAAATTTTAAAAACCAACCGATCTCCCTCCTCACCATAGACCCCTGTTAAGGTTTCTAAGCGCTCGAATGTTGGGGTCTCAATAGGACCAAATCCAAATCGCTCAAAAACTTTTTGAAGGGTACTTTTTAGGTAGTTTCGCTTTACGATTTCTTCCGATGAAAAATCACGTGTCCCTTTTGATGTTGCTGGTTTTATTGCCATAGTGTGTTTTGTCCTACAAATATCTTTTATTTTAACGAATTGGAAAAATAACTTTGCAAACGGATATAGCGTCCTCCCTTAGAAAGGGTAGCTCCTTTTTTTAAGTAACTGTATATAAATTCGTTTCTACTGGGGGTGTAGGGTTTTGACGCGCTGTAGAGTGTTACCTTATCAGAGTGAAGCTGTTTTAGGAGCGTCTCAAAACCTTTTTCTGTTGTTAAGTCTGTAAATTGAGGATTTATTTTAACAACCAGCACTGTTGCACTCATTTCTTGAGTATGAAAAAGATAAAGCTGATCTGGAGTTGAGAATTCTAGATAGGCGCAAGCACCTATAATCTTATCCCAAACCATATCACTGAATGTGTTTAAGAGATGATCAACCTGGTCGTCAGATTCCTCTTTTATAGCATCCCATTCTTTTTTGCTAATCCCTTGAGCGGCTAAAAACAAAGAAAATTCTTTGTGCATCTCACGAAACTGTTCGTCTGATAGTTTGTGGTATCGCATAGGAAAGGACTATAAAAAAACCCACTTGCAAGTGGGTTTTAAAGGTTTTAGGCTGTGGTGTCTGCCACTATTTCAAAAGGTAGCTCAAAACTTACCTCCCTGTGTAACCTCACTTGGGCAACGTATTTGCCAAGGCGCTTAATGGATTTACCAGGAAGAGAAATAAATTTTTTGTCGAGTTCACTCGTTTTTGCGCTGATCGCTTGAGCTAAATCAGCATTGGTGATTGAACCAAATAATTTATCTCCTGATCCTACTTTAGAAGCCAATTTAATTTCGAGAGCTTTGATCTCATCAGCTTTTTTATTGGCTTCATCTATAATGGACTGTTCTTTAAATGCACGTTGCTTTAAATTTTCAGCCAATACCTTGCGAGCAGTGGTTGTTGCGATAACTGCTTTTCCTTGAGGGATTAAAAAATTTCGGCCGTAACCATTTTTAACACTCACGATGTCGTCTTTAAATCCAAGATTTTGTACGTCTTCTTTTAATATTAATTCCATGATGCGTGCTTTATTATTTTAACATATCAGCCACATATGGCATCAAAGCCAGATGACGTGCTCTTTTAACAGCTACAGAAACTTTACGTTGGTATTTTAAAGAAGTACCGGTAAGTCTTCTGGGTAAAATTTTACCTTGCTCATTCACAAATTTCAATAAGAAGTCGGGATCTTTATAATCCACATACTTGATACCTGAACGCTTGAAACGACAGTATTTTTTATGCGAGGAAGTATCGATATTCAAGGGAGTTAAATACCGTATTTCCCCTTCTTTTTTTCCAGTGTTTTGTTCTTCTATCTTAGACATTGCTTATGCTTTTGCTTTGTTTCTTTTTTTTCTTTTTTCCGCCCATGCTTGTGCGTGTTTGTCCAATTTTACAGTCAGATAGCGCATGACGCGTTCGTCTCTGCGAAATTCAAGCTCTAAAGCAGATACAGTTTCGTTAGGAGCAGTAAATTCAAGAAGATGATAGAAGCCGCTTTTCTTATTCTCAATCGGATAAGCAAGCTTTTTAAGACCCCAATTTTCTTGGTGGGTCAATGACCCCTCTTGGGCTTTAATAAAACTAACATACTTTTGAACTGCTTCCTCTATCTGAGTCTCAGATAGAACGGGATTTAAAATGAAAACAGATTCGTATTGATTCATATATTATATTTTTGGAATGCAAAAGTACAGTTCTCTTCTGATAAAGCAAAATAAAATAAAAAGATTATTTATTTGAATAAAGGAGAAAAGCCGTTGATCAATTAAAGAAAAATAAGACTGAAATTTTTAAAAAAAATTATTTAATATATTTTGTTGCTTTTAAAAAATATTGTTTTACATTTACATCACCTGAACATAAGTAGGTTAAGTTCATGGTAAGATTTGGGGCAAAAAGGAGGAATTTATTCCTCCTTTTTATTTTAGTAGGGATCTACATCAAAATTTACCCGAACCGAACGAAAAGCCGCTATCGCTTGAAAGCTTTTGAACGTCCTATTTACTATTTGCTTGACTGTTGAAGAATTTAGCTGGTGATCTACCTTAACAATCAAATGCTTGATGTATTGATTTCGCACACGAGCCACTGGTGGTAAAACAGGACCAAGTACGGAACCTTTATAGGACTGTTTGATGACACTTGAAAACCAATCTGAAGCTAAGGTGACTGTTTCTAATTGACGGCTTTTGAAAGTGATTCGTATCATTCTAAAATAAGGAGGATAACGAAATTGCATTCGTTCATTCTTTTGCACCTCAAACAAGGCATCAAAATCGTGGTTAATTACCTGTTGTAATATCGGATGACCTGGCTGAAATGTTTGTATTAAAACGTGTCCCTTTTGATCTGATCTACCGGATCGACCTGCAACTTGACTGAGCATTTGATAACTTCTTTCATGCGCTCTAAAGTCAGGTAAATTCAAAACATGGTCTGCATTGATCACTCCAACCAACAGTACATTTTTGAAATCCAACCCTTTGACCACCATCTGGGTACCTACCAGTATTTGTATGCGTTCTTTATCAAAATCATCAATAATTTGATCAAAACTCCATTTTCCACGAGTGCTATCCCAATCCATTCTTCTGACGGAGGCTTGAGGAAAATACTTTTGAATTTGTTCTTCAATTTGCTGAGTTCCTACACCTTTAGTTGACAGTGTTGGCATTCCACAAGCATGACATTGTGAAGGCATTGGAATATGATATCCACAATAATGACACCTCAATTGATTTTGGGTTTGATGATAAGTCATGGAAACGTCGCATTGGGTACATTGGGGTGCATGACCACAACTCTCACATTCTAATATGGGTGCATACCCTCTTCGATTTTGAAATAAAATAACCTGCTTACCATTTTCTAATGTATTGTGTATGGCATCAATCAATTGAACTGAAAACATCCCTTTCATTGTCTTTTTACGATGGGCTTCTTTAAGATCGATTAACTGAATATTGGGTAAGGCTACTCCACCATATCGTGCGGTTAATTTAACCCAGCCGTATTTTCCATTTCGGGCGTTTTCTGCGGTTTCCATAGAAGGAGTAGCAGATCCTAAAACTACTGAAGTATTCATAACACTAGCGAGATAGATAGCACTGTCTCTTGCTTGATATCTCGGAGCAGGATCAAACTGTTTGTAGGAGTTTTCATGTTCTTCATCTACAATCACTAACCCCATGTCCTTAAAAGGCAACAACACTGCAGAACGAGCTCCAACCACAACCTGCCCTTTTGGATCTCCTTCTAAAACACGATTCCACACTTCTGTTCTTTCATGAATGGAAAAACGTGAATGATAAACTAAAACTTGACTTCCAAAACATGCAGATAAGCGTAAAACAATTTGTGAGGTGAGTGAAATTTCGGGTAAAAGGTAGAGGACTTGCTTGCCTTTTTTTAGCTCCTTTTCGATTAAACGAATGTAAACCTCTGTTTTTCCAGAAGCAGTAACCCCTTCAAACAATACGACCTTGTTCTTTTTTAATTTCTCATTTAATTCAATAAAGGCGCTATTTTGATCGGGCGAAAGGGTTTTAGCCTTATACTCATCAGGAGTTGATTGGATTAATACTCGATTTTTTTCTTGAAACTCTTCCTTAAGTACACCTCGATCAATTAGCGACTTAAATGGTGCACTTCCAACAGTGGCCTGTTTTTTTAAACCGTCTACTTCTTGCCAAGCCTCCTTAGAATTTCCACTACTCAAAAGCGCCATTAATACTGCTTTTTGTTTTGGTGCACGCTCCAACCTAGTGATCAGATTTTTTAATTCATTTTCATTGTTGTAGGATTCATTTAACTGAACCATACGGACTTTTCTCGGTTTGAATTTTTCTTCCAAACGCTGATGAATCAGCGCTACCTTTTTATCGACCATATCAACAATAAGCGGCATGACCTTTTTTAAATCAGTTATCTGACTGATCTCTTCAATTGTCAAATTTTGTTTTTGCAAGGCTTCATATACTATGAATTGAGCATCGGAAAGTGCATTCAGCTGATCCTCTGTTGCCTCTCTTTTGACTACAATACTTTCACTTTCAATAAGTAAAGCACCAGGAATACAGGCCCGAAGCACTTCTCCAAGAGTACACATATAATAACTGGAAAGCCAATTCCAAAAGTCCAATTGAGTTTGAGTCACTACTGGAGATGAATCCAAAAGCATTACGATTGGTTTGGGCTCGTAAACCTGAGGGAGAACTGAGTGAATTCGAACGATGATTCCCGTGTAGATCTTTTGTTTACCAAAAGGAACAGCAACTCTACATCCTATTTTTGACCTCTTTAATTGTTCTTCAGAAATAAGGTAGGTGTAGGCTTTTGGCAGTGCTAAAGGAAGAAGAACATCAATGAAGTGATATGAACTTTTAGCCGTCATCATTCGTCTGCTTTGGTTCTCTTTTAAAGCGAGTTAATGTTGCATTTAATTCAAAACCCAAAAGAAGAATGTTGGAATTAATCCAGATGTACAAAAGAAAAATCAACAAGGCCCCAATAGAACCGTAGAGCTGATTGTAATTTGAAAAATTCTCAATGTAAATCCCAAAACCATAAGTTGTCAAAAAGAACAATAACGTGGTCATCAACCCACCCGGTGTGAAAAATTGGTTTTTTCTCCCTTCTACAGTTCCAAAGTAATAAAGAATATTTACAGTCAAATACACAAAAAGTCCAAAAAAGACCAATTGACCAATACGGGTCCAACGGATTTCGGAAGCAATAAGTGAATCCAAATTATTGAGAATGTAAAACTCAAAATAAAAAAAGATAATGACCGCTAGAAGTGATAAAAATGCAAGTAATACACTTACCCCAACAGAAAGTAAATATTGTTTGAAAAAATTCCTTGAAAAAGCCACGTGATACGAAACTTCAAAACTTCCAAAAATCGAGGAAATACCATTGGCCGAAAGAAAAACTGAAAGTAAGAAAACAGAGGAAAGCAGTCCACCTCGCGGCTTATTTCTTATGTCTTCAAAAATACCAGCAAAAAAAGTTTGGGTGTCTGGTGGTAAAAAGAACTCGATATAATTCAAAAAAGTTTGATCGAAATTTTCAATTTGAATGAAGGGAATTAAATCGACAAAAGGAATGAGGTTGAGAATGAATAGGAGAAAAGGAAACAGTGCCATAAAAAAACTAAATGAAATACTTCCCGCTCTAGAAGTTAGTGCTCCTTTAACGATTCCAATGGCATACATCTCTAATAAATCATACAGTGAGAATCCGTGAAAGCCAGGTGGTTTTAGGGCTTTTAGGAAAAACACAACTGACTTAATAACAGGAAGTTGTAAAAATCTGGACATGAAAAAAAAAGCGTTTGCCTTACAAATATAAAAGGCTAAGTCAAAAGAAATGAGAAATACTGCTAAAATCGAAAGCCTTTGTACCTTTACAAGGTGGAAATCCAATTGCTTTGTATAGGAAAAACAGATCAGTCCTTTTGGTCTGATGCTCTCGAAGAGTATCATAAAAGACTTCAGCACTATGTTAAGTTTTCTATTGTAGTTCTTCCGGACATAAAATCTGCTAAGAAAACAAATCCAAAAAAAATTAAAGAGGAAGAATCCAAACTGCTCTTTCAAAAAATTAAACCCACAGATGCAGTTGTCCTTCTTGATGAAAAAGGAAAATCGTATTCTTCTGTTTCCTTTTCTAAAGAACTTGAAAAGAAAATGAATACGGGTAAAAAAAGACTACTCTTTGTGGTGGGAGGAGCCTTTGGATTTTCTGAAAAGGTATACCAACAGTTTCCCAATCGGCTGTCGCTCTCTCAAATGACTTTTTCACACCAGATGATCCGCTTGTTTTTTTGTGAGCAGCTTTACCGTGCCTTTACAATACTGAATAATCACCCATATCACAACAATTAAATGAAACTTATTTTTGCGACTCACAACCAAAACAAGGTCAATGAACTCAACTTATTACTTCCAGAATCCATTACTTTATTGAGTTTAAACGATATCAACTGCACACAAGAAATCGAAGAGGTCGGGAGTACTTTGGAAGAGAACGCTCAAATAAAAGCAGATTTTGTGCGAAAAAAATACGGTATGGATTGTTTTTCTGATGATTCGGGCCTCGAGGTAGAGGCTTTGAATGGTGCTCCGGGTGTTTATTCTGCACGTTATGCAGGAAGCCCACCAAATAATGAAGCTAATATTAAAAAAGTCTGGGACGAACTCAAGGGGATTTCTTCTCCAAAAGCACGCTTTCGCACCGTCTTTTTTCTTCATCTGGCTGGCATGACCTATACCCTAAAAGGGACAGCAGAAGGAACCCTCATTTTTGAAAAACGAGGGGCTGGTGGCTTTGGATATGATCCCATTTTCATTCCAAAAGGATACACACAAACTTTTGCCGAAATGGGAAATAAACTAAAAAATTCTATCAGTCACAGAGCAAAAGCAACAGTAGAACTTTTAAAAGTCTTGCAAAGCACTTAAAATAAACATTAAAGTCCTGCTGATAACATAGGTTTTACTGATTTTTACATAAATTTAGACCATGAGGAAATTTTGGCTCCTAATAATCGTTTTTTTTGGTTTTAAAGGCCTTTCACAACAGGAATTTAGTGCCGTTGTAGAAAACGAAACCACAGGTTTACCAATGTCTAGTGTTCATGTACTCAACCTAACTCAAGTCATTGGAGCTATTACAAACCAAAATGGAATATTTGAAATTCCTGCTCAGGTAAACGATACCTTATATTTTTCTTATTTAGGATTTAAGCCCCTAAAGATTGCTGTTACCAACGACATGTTGAAGTTTGGTGATTTCAAATTTGTAATGACGGAATTGGCGTTTGCTTTAGAAGAAATTGAAGTACGCCCCTATCAACTTACTGGTTATTTGGACATAGATGTAAAAAATGCTCCCATAAATAATGCAAGAAGGTATAGTATTTCTGGTTTACCCAACCTGGGTTACGAATCTGGAAACAGAGGTTTTGGTAATTTTTCTAAAGCCATAGAGAGTCTGTTTAACCCTGTAGACTTACTAAGCTCTGTTTTTGGTAAAAATGCTAAACAAATGCGGAAATTAAAACTCATGCGGGAAGACGATAAAATTAAAAATCTTTTAGTTTCCAAGTTTGATCGGCAAGTTCTGATTCAGCTTTTAGGAATCAAAAGAGTGGACATTGATGAGATTTTGAGAAATTGTAATTATTCCGAAGCCTTTATGAATGAGGCTAATGATTTACAAATCTTAGAAGCAATTTCTAAATGCTACGAAGAGTACAGAGTATTACAACTCTAAATGACACCCTTGACTGATTATTTTAAATCCCTAACAGCTTCCAAAAAAGACAGGATTAAAGCATTGGATTTTGTAAAAAAACAACCTGAATTACTTCCTGATTTATTCCATTTGACTTTCAGTTCAAATGTACTGAGAGAAAACCGCTATGCTGCTTGGACTGTAGAACTATTCGTGTTGGAAGACCTGAACCGTTTTACTCCCTATCTGGACTTGTGTATAGATAAAATGGTGTCCATATCCGACTCTAGTGTAAGAAGATCAATAAGTAAATGTCTGTGGTATTATTTAAAAGAAAAAGATCGTAAAAATGGTCTGAACATAAATCAAAAAAAGAAACTTGTTAATTCCGCACTGGATTGGGTTATCACAGAACAAAAAACAGCTCCTTTGAGTTTCACTATCAAAACACTAGTATTGTTTAAAGAAGACTTTCCAGAACTAAAAAATCAGCTAAAAGGCCTCTTATTAGAATCCAAAAGAGTTTTTCCCAAGGGTCTTTATCCTACTTTTAAAATAGTTTTTAAGAACTGAATTCTTTTAAGCTGTTAGAACTCGTATCTTTGTACAATAAATTTTGATAATCATGCTGCTTACCGCACTGAATGCCATTTCACCAATAGATGGACGTTATCGGTCAAAAACCAGATCTCTGGCTCCTTATTTTTCTGAAGAAGCATTGATAAAATATCGCATTCTAGTAGAAATCGAGTACTTTATTGCTCTCTGTGAACTTCCGCTACCACAACTTTCCAGTTTTAACCCCTCTCTTTTCGAAGAGCTACGGAGCATCTATGAACATTTTTCTATAGAAGATGCAAAAGAAATTAAAGAAATTGAACAGACTACCAATCACGATGTTAAGGCTGTAGAATATTATATAAAAAAGGAGTTTGACAAACTTGAACTTCAAAACTTTAAAGAATTCATCCATTTTGGATTAACCTCTCAGGACATCAACAACACAGCTATTCCTCTTTCTGTTAAAAATGCTGTACATCAAATTTATCTCCCTGCTTTAGATGAAGTAATCGAGCAACTCAATTCAAAAGCAAAGGAATACAAAGAAATTACTTTATTGGCGCGTACTCATGGGCAACCTGCATCACCTACTCGTTTGGGAAAAGAAATTGAAGTTTTTGTTCAACGCATTTCCATTCAGAAAGCCCAGTTACTCCAAAATCCTTTTGGGGCGAAGTTTTCCGGTGCTACCGGAAATTTCAATGCACATCATGTGGCTTATCCAGAGATTGATTGGAAAGCTTTCGGAAAAGATTTTGTGGAAAACCGATTAGGGCTGTCCTATTCCTTTCCAACTACCCAGATTGAACATTATGATTCTTTTGCGGCTCTTTGTGATTCCATGAAGAGAATAAACACCATACTGATTGACCTAAATAGAGATCTTTGGCAGTATATTTCTATGGATTATTTCAAACAAAAAATAAATGAAAATGAAGTGGGCTCTTCTGCCATGCCTCATAAGGTCAATCCAATAGATTTTGAAAATTCTGAAGGAAATTTAGGTTTAGCTAATGCAATATTTGAATTTCTAGCTTCCAAGCTACCCATCTCTAGACTGCAAAGAGACCTTACAGATAGTACTGTTTTGAGAAATGTAGGAGTCCCTTTTGGTCATACATTAATCGGGCTACAATCTACCCTTAAAGGACTGGGAAAATTAGTGGTTAACACAACTAAAATTGAGGATGACCTCAATGCTAACTGGGCGGTGATTGCCGAAGCTATTCAAACCGTTTTGAGGAAAGAGGGCTATCCCAACCCCTATGAAGCATTAAAAGAACTCACAAGAACCAATGCAGTAATTAATAGAGAGACCATTCAAAATTTTATTGAGCAACTTGATGTCAATCAGCAAGTCAAGAATAAACTCAAAACAATAACCCCATTTAACTACACTGGGATTTAACCTTAAAAAAGATTCTTCAGTCCAGAACTTGAAGAGGATATTTCTTTTTTCAGAAGACTTGGGCTAACTTTTTTAATCAATTTACTCAAGGCCACTGGGTTGATTTCAGAACCTAAAATGCGTAATACGCCAAACCCGTTGTCTTGAATAGAAACAATTACAATCCCCTCTTCAACCTGATCTGTTTCTCCTTCAAACATAAAACTTCCTAGACCCTTATCAAATGTCTTAAAATCCATCAAGTGTTGGTAACGATTGTTGTCCAATATGTTTTGAATCGTCTGAAGCTCATTGTCCAGCAACTCTTGTTCTCCATCTTTGGGTCGATACACCAATAAATTTAATTTTCCGACACTGGCTATGGTCTTCATATCTTCCTCCGTGAGAGTTTTATCAAAAATATTTTCCAGTTGAAATGGTAGATTTACAATTAAAAAAGAAGGGTCTTCCATTTTCTCTACAAAATAGGTTTGTAAAGATGGCTGATTCTCACAATTTATAAATAGAAACAAAAAAAGTGATAAGGAAACAAACAATAACTTCTTTCTCATGATTAGAGTGATTTTTTCTTTTGTGCTTTTTTTAACTGATTTCCACCGGGAAGATCCATTTGGTCTGTTAGTTTGGATATTTTATTCAAATCAATATCTCCTTCTAGTAAAAGTAAAACAGCCTCTATAGTCCTTCCGTTGAATTGCAAGTTTTTATTTGAGTTTTTCAAATTTTCAGTAACATACATCAATAATTGCTCGACGTGATTTTCACGTTTTCCATCCTTGACGTAAAAAATAACATTTGCCTCTGCATCTTTGACGCTCATCAATTGTTCTAAAGCGCTTTTAGAAACCTCTTGATTGACCCATTTGAGCATTTCGCTAGTAATGTCTTGATTTGAAGAAATCAATACTTTGAAATTATTAATACTGGTGACCATATCCAAATAGTCCTGAGCCTCTGGATCATCTAGGCTAATGCTCATTTGCCCTAGCATTTTGAACATTTTAGGACTTATTGAAACTAGGGTTACATCATCGTTGTTTGCATAGCGTTCAAATATGGTTTGGCTTTGCGTCGTGTAAGCCAATAATAGTGTAGCGAGT
>Ga0181576_10000054_pt1 | contig 67409 bp, 107 predicted proteins | sample 101ome_22_FD_132464 | JGI IMG/M metagenome (GOLD analysis project Ga0181576, IMG submission 132464) | Coastal salt marsh microbial communities from the Groves Creek Marsh, Skidaway Island, Georgia - 101412BT metaG (megahit assembly) | ecosystem: Environmental > Aquatic > Marine > Intertidal... | reverse complement strand
CATCCGCTAAGACGATCCGCTAAGATCCTTCGGTATTGCCTTATCCCCATTTGCAAGGGATTATTCAGCCACCACGATCCCACTCCGTCGAGTGAAAACCTTAAAAACTGGAGCGGACGGTGAGTCTCGAACTCACGACATTCAGATTGGAAATCTGACGCTCTACCAACTGAGCTACATCCGCTTAAAGACTATTTACTGAATGCGCCCAGTTAGTATCTCCAACTTCTCCGCAAAGGCCTTATTGACGTTGCCTTGTCTAGGGTAGGTTGAAACTAACATCTCATAAGAGATAGTGCTTATAGGTGGCCTGCCCTCTACACAGACACATCCAGAAAATAGTCTTTTAATCTTTGCCCGACCTTATTTTCTAACGTGGCGCAGGCTACCACAGACAACAGATCTCTTAAAGTCGTTTTCCATACTTCAGCATGGGGGAGTCGACAACCACTCACTGCGTCTTACTCTATTAATATAGTACATCTAAAGTGATTCGTCAAGCGTTTTTTTCAACTTTTTTCACTTTTTTTAATTTTTTTTATTCCCAACGATAATAGATGTGCGATCCTAAACGACCAACTTGTTGAAGTGTACGTGCCCATGATGGGTTCACGTATGTCGCATGGTAGTGTGTTGCGCCTTCAGAGATCCCACGAAATTTTCCGTACTCCAACATCTGGTAAGCGATCAATTGCGCTTCGTTCCAAAGATCTTCGTCTTGTGGATCATCTGCTTTACCATCACAATACCAAGAGAACTGACAACGGTTACGAACCATGACCATTTTGGTCTCGTCTTTCCAAGAAGGTTTTTGTTCTCCTTGATGAACAACTTCACAGATAGTATTTGGATATCGTGTATCGTTCATACGGTTCAGAACGACATCTGCAACACCTGCTTTATCTGCAAGGTTGCTACCACGGGCTTCATAATAAATATTCATCGCAAGACATTGGTGTTCCTGTGCATTGAATGCGTTTTCTTGCGAACTTGCATATATAGGCGCAGTAACGCCACCTAGTATCAGTGCACCAGTAAGTACACCACTTAAGATATGTTTCAACATTTCAACCTGCTCATTTTTTATCTTATGACTAACAATATCACAACTAACATATCTTGTCAACCCCTTTTTTCATAAATATGCTAAGAAATTTAATTTTTTTGAGGAACTACAAATGGTAGACAAAACAGAACTACTCACGGCAATACAGAATACTTATCCTTGTCAGAGAAACTGGGATCACACCCAAACAATTCCGCAAGAAGACATCGATTTGATTTTGAATGCTGCGAGATTGGCCCCAACGAAACAAGGTGAAACACACTATAAAGTATACTGGACAACTGATCGTGCGAAGATTCAAGCAATCTACGAGAGAACTCCTTACTTTGCAGTATACGATCCTGCGAAAGACTATACTGGTATAGAAAACGAAGCAGGGGATTTTCCTGCAGAGTACAATGTTACAAACCCACAAGTAAACGCTAACATGATTATTGCGTTGTGTGATGACTGGAACCCTGAGACAGCACGTGCAAGAACTCATATGGTTATCGATAACGAAACCATGACAGAAGACGTGTATACTCATATTGTTAAACACAGACAACTGGATCTTGGCGCAGGCATTGCAATGGGTAATGTTCTTCTAACTGCAAACCTACTTGGTTACAGAACAGGTTTGTGTTCTGCATTCAACGAAGATGAAGTTTTGGGCGTAGCGAATACGTTTTGTAAATGTATTGTAGGTATTGGGTTCCCAGATCCAAATCTTGATAGAAGAGTACACCCAGATGTTTTGAATAGTGAAATTTTTGAAGAAAATATGAGAACTGGAGCAAATACCGAAAACTACATTTTCCCATCATTTGCGAAGGAAGATCCTGTTAACGAGATACCATAAATGAATTTTTATATTACTGGTACACGCAGGGGTTTAGGAAAAGCCCTTGCGTGGAAACATGGCAATGTCGGTTCACTTGAACACTGTGATGTTTTTATAAACTGCAAACACGATGGTTTTGATCAAGTTAAACTTCTCTATGAAGCTGCAGAACTTGGCAAACGCATAATCAATATTGGTTCGAACTCACCAGACGAAACCAAAAGAGTTCCTCACCTTTATCAAATAGAAAAGTTTGCTTTAGACAAAGCAAACGACCAACTATTTTATCAAGGTGTTAACACAACAATAGTAAGATTTGGTTGGTTTGATAGTGAAAGAGTTGCACACGTCGAAGCAGAAAAGATGAGTATAGAATACTGTTGTGATGTCATCGATTTTGTTTTAGAACAACCATATAGAGTGAAGGAAATTACAGTATGCGTATAGATGTTCCAAGAATTATTGAAGAGATTGCACCACTCATGCATAAGATGGATGAGGATGGAACAAACCAACTCATGCTTCAAGGCGTGAAAGGAATCGATGATCCTTATTATGGGTGTCATCACTTTAAAGATTTAAAACACATCGAATTTGAATTCAATGTGCCTTTGCATGATAATATAGAATATACTAATAGTATAATTAAAGATCTAAAAATTCATCGTACACGTCTAATGAGACTAAGACCTCATACGTGTTATTCTTACCACAAAGACGCTTCTCGAAGAATTCACATCCCTCTCGTAACTAGTGTAAACTGTTTCATAATTGTAGATGATATCCTAAACAGGTATCCTGCAGATGGTAGTTCATACCTTATAAATACTACTAAGATGCACACAGCAGTGAACGCATCTAATAATGATAGGTGGCATATAGTAGGTTGTGTGAGTAAACGATGAATGAACAAATTGTGAAGAAATATTTTGGTAATAGTTGGAAACCTGATTATGATAAGTTCAAATACAGCGGTTGGGAACTACTAAATCAAATTGATGAGAATGAAACTGTCCTCGACATTGGTTGCGGATATAACCTTTTCAAACCCCATTTCCCCTTTTTATATGGAATAGATCCTGCAATTGCAGACGCAGATGAAGTCGTGAGTATCGAAGACTTCAACTGCACTGGAAATCAATGGGACGTGGTTTTGTGTCTAGGAAGTTTAAACTTTGGTCCAAGAGAGACGGTTGAGCCACAAGTTGAGAAGGCAGCAAGTCTTACTAAAAAAGGTGGACGGATTTATTGGAGACAAAATCCAGGCGTAGGTGATCATCCTTGGAAGGGTGTTGATGAAGTTCAATTCTTTCCGTGGACGTTTGAAGACAACTACGAATGGGCGGAAAAGTTTGGATGTAAAGTCCATGATATCAAATGGGACACAGGTAATAGAATATACGCTGAATGGCATAAATTATGACAACATTGATTGTGGGTGGGTGTAGTTATACAGATCCAAACTATGTAATGTACAAAAAACAAAACATAGAAACTTGGCCTTCCCTTCTTGCAAAACACTACGGATATAATTTGGTAAACACTGCAACGAGTGGTTACGGTAATAGACATATCGTCAATAGTGTCATAGATGCAATTTTAGATTATGAAATGAAAGATGATATTATCGTATGCGTTGCATGGACAGAACCGTATAGACTTTCTTTCATCGACGACACTGATTTAGATCATCCGATTTTTCTATTCAGTGACGAAGAATATGAACGCAGAAAAACTTTCTCTGACGGACTGTCTGGATACTTTGATTTTGTCGAAGAGGGTAGACAACAACTTATCAAGTACATCAAGAAAAGACAGAAAAAAGTTGGTTCTAAAGACGACATCAAAAAAATTATTTCTTTGAATAGCAAGATAGTATCTCAATCTTTCAGAAACATTTGGTATCTACAAGACTTTTGTCGTAATAGAAATATTGAAATGTTTCATATGCATACATTTGACCCATATCATTTCGATAAAAAGTTAGGTGTTGAAATGTATATTGGTGAAGATAGCGTTGCAGAAAAAATAACTTCTGAATATGCAACGAGAGAAATAGAACAGTCAGTTTACTTCCGAAAAGTTAAAGATGACGTTGGGTACATGGGGCCTAAATATAATTTATACAATGATATATCGGAACAAAATCTTTTTATTGATGATAATGGTAAACCAAACTACCATCCAAATCAAAAAGGACATGAATGGATCTCTGATACATTTAGAGAGTTTATAGACCTTGGTGATCGTCTAGAAAATCACACGGAAAACTCTTACAGAGACATTTTATATTTATGGGAGTGACATATGAATCCTTTTTATACACTAATACCAGACAATAAAATCGCACTTAGCGATATTAATGGTTCAATCACCTACAGAGACTTAATCGACCAAGCCATTCATAAGCGTGACTGGATGATGAGTTTGGGATATAAACGTGGTCACCGTATTGGCATCTCAGGAAAAAATGATATTAGAACATACATTTATTTTCTGGCAGGTCAGATGTTGAGTAGTGTTGTTGGACTTAGACCCAGAGATCAAAAAGAAAATGACTGGTCATATAAAATCCCTGCAGCCAACCTTAACGTAACTATTGACTTGGGTAACTCCGAAGATGAGGTTGTTGTAGAACACAGACACTTTGACAAAGTCACAGAGTGCGAAAAAGAGTATGCAGTATATTTTAGTAGTGGAACCACAAGTAACACTTGGGGCGTACCACAGTCAACTCCAATGGTTTGGGATGTAGACGATAATAACTGGGGTATGGGTATTGATATTGTAAATTACAACCGTATGGTCATCAATCCATATTATCGTGAAAACAACACTATTAGACGTACAGATGATAACATCCAAATTCAACCTATGTGGTCATGGATTGGATGGGGACAAGAGTGTACCACTCTAAATTTAATCAAACATGGTCATACAGTTCTTGTCGGCGACATTTCCGAATGGGACGAACTTGTCGAAAAGTTCCAGCCAACATGGACTGTTATGTTCCCAATGATTGCGTTTAAGTTGATGGATCACAACAAGGGTGGCGGAAATCCAATCAAATGTGTTGAAATGTCTGGTTCACGAGTCACTGACAAACAAGTTCAACAGTTGAAACAGTTTTTTAATTGCGATTACTTTGTCAGTCATTATGGCACAAGTCAGAGCGGAAACTTTATGCACAATGCGGGAGATGGTAGTAACCTCCAAAACATTGGTAAACCATGTGAAGGATTCACACACGCATATGGTAAAGACTTTGTTCGTATTGGTAAAAAAGGAACGTTGGAAGTTAAATGGCACGGCAGCCCTCCGCATTATTGTAACGACGATGGTTACTATGATACAAACGATGTTGTAGAGATGGGTTCTGATGGTAACTACATTTTCAAAGGACGGGCGAATGAAATGTTGATGATCCGTGGTGGTAGTAAACTACTCTCTCCAACAATCGAAGACAGGATGTTAGAAAACTTAAACATAAAAGAAGCGTATGTTTTCCCTGTTCCAGAAAGTGAGACTAAAAATCCAACAGTTGAAATGTCTAGGGAAGAAATCGATGATGGGATTCTTTATCAAATCCCTGGCTTGTTGTATTATGGTGATGTCAATATTGAAGATATTAAAAAACACATCGACGAAACCTTACCTGATTACCACAAACCTATCATAATTTACAGATTAAAAGATACTCTCTCATCATTCACTGACACAGGCCACTGGAAGGTGAGAAGATTAAGTATGCACGATACTTTGAAAGAAAACTACAAAGAATGGTGCGAAGAATATTTTATTGATAATATGAAGGATTAAAAAATGAGTGAACTATTTCCACTATTTGAACCATCGACAGGGTTCATTATTCTTTTGGTGTATGGGGCCTTCGCACTGTATATGACACATCGTTATGCCAGGGGTTATAATGATTCAAAAACAAGTTTTCTTGTTGCACGTCGAGAACTGAATACTTTTCAAGGAAGTCTGAGTGTTGCAGCTGCATGGTTGTGGGCGCCAGGATTGTTTATTAGTACACAACAGGCGTATGTGAATGGTCTAGTCGGATTGTTCTGGTTCTGTTTAGGGAACTTCCTAACACTTATGGCGTTTGCATATTTTGCAAAACTAATTCGTAATAGAGAACCAAGCGGATTTACATTCAGTGGTTATTTGCGTGATAGACTAAGTCCAAGGGTTCAATGGTTGTTCGTTACTGAGATGATCATCCTTGCCACTTGTGCATTTGCAATCAACCTTATTGCAGGATCCAGTACAGTAGCAACGTTGACAGGTATTAACTATACTCTTGCAACAGTACTGATGGCATTGATTGCTATTGCATATAGTTTCCGTAGTGGTCTAAAAGCAACAGTCGTAACAGAGATCATCAAGATCATTGTTGTATGGGCAGGCGTTCTTATTCTCGTGCCATGGGCGATCAGTTCAGCAGGTGGTTGGGATACCGTTGTCGCAGGACTAGGCGGCCGCACAGGCGAAGGTGCAGCGATCTGGGGTACACCATTTGCATGGGGGATCTTTACAGGGTTCGGTGCAGCTGCATTCCTTGGACACTTAGGTGGACCGTGGGGAGACAACAGTTTCTATCAACGTGCATTTAGTATCAAAGAGGGTTCGATCATTCCTAGTTACGTCATTGCAAGTTTTGTGTTCATTGTCGTACCAATTATGATGGGACTTCTTGGTTTCGTCGCTGCAGGCACAGGAATGGAGATCGACAACGTTGGTGTAACTAACGCAATCGTCATTGGTACATATCTGCCAGGCTTTGCGGCAATTATGTTTGCATTTATGATCTTTGCGGGACTTGTCGCAATTTTGGATAGTCAGTTTGCATCTATTGCAAATATGACTGGACACGACATCTTTAATCAGTTTAAAGGTGGTTCAGAAATCACATACGCACGTGTAGGTATGATTCTCCTTGCAGTCGCAGGACTTATCGTAGCGAACTTGCCTGGGATGCAGATGTTGTATCTGTTCTTGTTCTTTGCAATCCTACGTGCAGCGGTTTGGTTACCAAGTATGATTGCACTACTACGTCCTAACTGGATTACAGAAGCAGGGATGTTCTGGGGTATTCTTTGTGCTGCGTTGCCTGGCGAAGCGTTGTACATCTACGGTAGAATGTTCGATGGTGGAAGTACGGTGACATTCGTAGGTACACTTGTTGCGATCTTTGGTGCACCTGTACTGACACTATTGTTTAGTAGTATGGGGAAAAAAGAAGTTGCAGAAGCCTAAACTTCTCATAATTACTGGACCACAAGGATCTGGTAATCATCTTTTCAGTAAGGTTTTTTCTAAACATCCAAGAGTATATGGGTGGGAGATGAAATCTTACTGGGAAGGACATCATGAAGAACCTTTTAATGAGTATTGGAGAGATCCATCAAAGTTAAAAGATTTTCCGTGGGAAGAACACGATTTCATGTTCACGAGTGTGAGTTGTCCTTATATAAAAGAAAAGGTTCCCCACATTCCCAAGTATAGATCTTTCATAGAAACGGCAATGAATTTTGCAGATGTGAAGATTGGTATTATAGGTAGAGACTCCAATATATTAAAACTTCAACAAGAGCGTGTAAGAGGAAAAAGTACATTAAAGTTTTTCCAACAAAGCTTAGACTATCTGATACAGTTTAATCCTACATTTATAAGTCAAGAGTTGTATCAATTATATGGTAACTATTACTTACACAGTTTAAGTATAGAGTTGGGGTTTCCTATTTTACCACAGGACATCTCTGAAGATGCGAACGCAAAATATATAACATCAGTTGATGAACAGCCTCTGGACTTAGAAGTAAAAAGGGTATCAAATGAATCATGATCACGTATTTGAGTCTTCATCTCAAAATCAATATGATATATACAAGAACTTAGATTTCACGAGAGATGTGGTCTTATCCCAAAAATGGGATGGATATGCAAAGACTGCAGGATATATTATATACAATTTTGAAAGCAATACTGAAGTTGCAGATCTAGGATGTGGAACTGGTTTCTCAGGGGCAATTTTCAAACTTGCGGGTTTTACCAATGTGGACGGATACGATATAGTAGAAAATTATATAGAAACATCTTATCAATATTATAGAGAAGTTTCTTTTTGCGACATCAACGCATCTCCATTACCAAAAAAATATTCTGTTATTATTGCAAGTGGAATTTTTGACTTTAGCGGATTAACTTCAGAATGCAAAGAAAACATCTACAATAGTTTAGATGAAGGTGGTGAAATAGTTATGACAATACCTGCAGGCAAAACAGAATATAAAGATATAGAGAATTGGATGTCTCATTTTGAAGTATGGAATAAAGGTAAAGCGTGGGTAGGTAGAAAAGCAAATTTGACATCAACTAAAAAAGATGGAACCCAAGAAACTACAGAATTTCAATATCAAGTATGGGTATTGAAAAAAAGAGATAGAATAGACGAGTTCCCACCTCTATATGAACCACTCACAATTGAACAATTGGATGTAGATTACACAGGTAAAAAGATATAGTTATGAATAGTAACTGGGAAGCAGGACAAAAACAAAGTGATTATCACTTCGACTGGCAGAGACATGAAGCTGCGGGTTATGACTACAGGTGGATTGCACGTTTTGACTGTAACTGGGAAAAAGATTTAGAACTCATAAAAGAACAAGCACAACCAAAGACTTGGGGTACTAGGGGAAAGAAGTACCATCCAGACCATCCACAGTTAGAGGCAGAAGAGAATGATTTGCGCAACGCAGGGATGTCTACTGACACTGTGATCTTTCGCAAACACTTTGAGTTCGAAGGAATTTGGTCAGACGTAATAAATAGTTTCGGATTAATAAACACGAAGCAAGCGTTCCATATTCAATATCCAGGCGAGATGTTGAACTTGCATGTCGATAAGCAACATGAGATGAATGATGATTCTACACAAGTTGCACGTTTCTTTATATTCTTAGAAGACTGGAAACCTGGCCATTTCTTACAAATGGGCACAAGTTTTATTCAGTGGCGTAAAGGAGATGTAATACACTTCGATTGGAAAGATACACCACACGCAAGTGCAAACGCAGGGTGGGAACCAAGATGTCTTATTCAATTAACAGGAACTATGACAGACGTTACTCGTGATTTAATTGTAGGAAAAAACAGAAAGATCAAGTTATGAACCTATCAATAACAGACAGAGCAAAAGATTATTTAATGAATATGGCTATTGCAAAGGGATCACTTTACATATCTCTTCAAGTAAAAGGTGGTGGGTGTTCAGGGTTTCAATATGATTGGGGGTACACAAATGAAACCACAGGCGGAAATCTAATTGGAGATATTCTAGTAGTAGATATAATGTCAGAAATGTTTTTATTTGGATGTACGGTAGACTATGTACAAGAATTGGGTGGTAGTTATTTAAAGGTGATAAATCCTAACGCAACTGCATCCTGTGGATGTGGAGAAAGTTTTGCAGTATAGACAAAGACAAGAATACGAGGAAAACCAAAAAGACCGTGAAGTTCTGATGTTTATGCACTATTTCACAAGCAGAGGAATAAAAATTCCTAACCCTCATAACTATCCAAAATCATTTGAATGGTATATTAAGATGTATAAATACTATCAAACGCAAAAAGTTAAGTAACCCCAACCCTATGGAGACGAAATATGAGTTTTAAAGATATCCTTGCATGGAATTCACAACATCTTGCAGAAGCAGAGGTAGTCAAATCTCGTGCATTGAAAAATGAAAAAGGTGGATATTGGTGGCACGCTAAACTTGCATTCAAAGAAGCTGGGTTCTCTCTACTAATGGCAATCGGTTGGTTCCTACATGGACTACTGCCTTGGTTGTTTGACTTCAAACTACTGGAAGCGCAAGTCAATAGACTTCACATGATTTCTAGAATTCTACCAGACCTTCCACTGTTCAAAAGAGTAAAGTTCACTAAAGCAAAAAAGTAAAAAATGAATAAAGTTGATGATGGGCGGATAACGTATTCGAGTGGTACAACTGGTAAACCAAAAAGAATATGGCACTCTGCAGAAAAATTGAATTTGGTATCTGAGGTTTATAGAAGAACTCACGACCTCACTAAAAATTCTAGTATACTGAACTTCCTTTCACTCGACCACATCGGAGGTCTTGCATTGACCTTGGCTGGAGAATATGTCGGGTGTAAGGTTACTCAGACAAAATTCAATCCCTACACATACCTAGACGAACTTCGTCCTTATAGTCATACTATGTTGACGGATACTGCAATTACTGGTATCAGAAAAGTAAAACAGTTTAACAACTATGACTTTTCTGGTACTTTTATACATGTTGGAACTGAACCACACACAGTAGATAACATTATCGCACTTGTGGAGAGAGGTGCAACAGTATTCTGTAATTGGGGTATGACTGAGTGTGGACCATTATGTGTCAACACAACATTCCAACCATATGACACCGAACACGTAAAACGTATGTTTGAACCTGGCGCACTACTGGGTGACAACATAGAAATAGAGTGGAAAATCGATGACGGAGAACTTGTTGTTAGATCCGAAATGTCAATCTACAGAGACTGGTACTATACTGGCGACAACGTCAAGTATGAAAACAATGCCCTCTACTATATCTCACGACGATAGAATATTAGTTATATCTGCCAACTTTGGAGGGCGGGGTTGGAGAATGGCACGTCTATCTACTTGTTATAGTGGAGTGTATTGGTACAAGTCAGAAAAGAACGGTGAGTTTCCTTGGTCATTCCCAAAAGATTTTTCCTGTACAGAAAGACTACTTGCACCAAACCACTTTGATAGAGATTTGCCAGATGGAAATGTTACACCGCTTTTTGGAGAACGTGTATCTAGATTTTGGAATGATGATGAGTGGAAAGATAGATGGATAGAAATTTGGAATAAATTAGATCTACCAAAAGAGAAGTTGGTATATGTAGTTCACGACGAACCGAAACAAATTAGAGAGTGGTTTCCTAATAGCACGATCATAAACCTATACGATTATGACTCCAAGGTTTCTGCGAACTGGCACTTACAGACTTCTGCAAACTATAGGATCAGTCATCACTTCAGTGATATGAAACCAGACTATAGAAATCAGCTTCAAAGAACAATGGACTGGATTATAGACATCAAAGGATCTGAAGCCACATTCAAAGACATTTGGTTGTGTGAAACGCATGGTGTATTAGAATGGACTGACGATCTATACGAAGAATATAAACAACATGAATATCAATTTGTTGATGAAGAAAACTGGATGAGATATGAACAAAGAGACTGGGCAGACTTTACGACGACTTGGGATGAGTTCCATCCTAATCAACTGAAACCTTTTCTTGGTGAATTAGATGACAACCACACATCAGTACTTGGTAACGCAAGATTTTGATAGGTATGACCTAGACGGATTTATGCACAAATGTGCAGAGTTGGGTTACAAGAATAACTCTTCGAAGAAAGAGATGAGATGGGACTGGGTCACAGAAAACATGGGTGCGTTCTGGGCATTCGTAAGAGATGACGAAATCATATCTCTATCTGGTTGTCATCCATTTCCAGATATCGAAGACGCTTACCGTATAGGTTACAGATCTGTTGTCCTGCCTGGCACAGATCCTTTCAAGGGGATATCAAGGTATGGATACAATGCAATCCCAAACAGAATTTTGTTTCAATATCAAATTAGATTCTGTCAAAAGATAGGCGTTAATAGATTCATTTTGACAACAAATTCTGATAGAGATGGTCATATGGATATGTCCCATAGAATGGAAATACAAATCAATAAGTACACAAATCTGTGTAATTATTTGGGAGATCGAAAAATATTTAATTCAGTACAGTCTCTTTGGGAGTATGATGTTAACGTATACATCGATACAATATCAAAGCTTCAACCAGAACCTTACTACATTATAGATGAGTTAAAAAAATGTTAGACGTAGACTTTAAACATTTAAGAAAGATTAAGAGTAACTACTTCAAACACTTGTATGTTGCGATGAAGTTTAATCTGATTGCATTGCTCGTGTTTGTAACTGGAACAATACACGCATTTGTTCCCTTTCTCTTTGCATTCACACCATACAAACTAGCAAAGATGATTACAGACGGAACGGAAAAAACTTTTAAAAAGGAAGAGGATGATCTTTGAATACAGACTGAATCTGTCTGATCACATCATCTTCTAATTCTGGTATCCAGTCTAAGTTTAATTTTAATTGGTGACTGTCAGTTACTCCCAATATCATGGCTTCTAATAGAGGTTGTCGTAACACCCACGACATAGACATTTGTGTCAAAGACATTCCTGCATTTTCTGCAATCTTCTGATACTTATCAATAGGTTCCCAAACATTTTTGTTATCTCGTGGTCCTAATCCACCATAGGTTCTTCGACTACCTACAGGCGATCCTTCTAGAAATCTATTATACTTACCAGTCAACAGTCCACCCGCAAGTGGTGTCCACGCAAGAAGTTTTACACCGTTGTGATAACATGCTTCTGCAACATCCAATTCAAATATTCTGTGTAGAAGACTATATTCGTTTTGAATACATTTTAATGGTAGACGTTGCGCCCACTGAGTAACACCCCATGCGGTTTCATTACTCATACAGATATGTTTAATTTTACCTTGTTGTTGTAAGTCTTTTAGTTTCTCACTACACATATCAAAGTAATCTAAAATCTCTTCAGTATTTCCTTCTGGGGAATAATCCCAGACATTTCTAAAGTGATAATGATTTCTTTTTGGCCAGTGGAAGTGACAATAATCAATACATTCTACTCCAAGTCTTTTGAGACTTGCATCTACTTGTTCATCAATCTCTTCGGGTTCAATTGGACTTTTTAATTTTGTACTGATACGAAGTTTCTTTTTGTTTGACCACATCCAATCTCCCAATATACTTTCACTGACACCGTGCGTCCATTCGTTATAAGGAAATGTTGGATATATCTGTGCAGTATCGAAAAAATCTACACCGTAATCTAAAGCGGCATTGATAATCTTATGTGCTTCTTGTGCAGTGGTTCTGGATCCCCACAACATTGTTCCAATACAAATATTATTTTGCATTCTGAATAACCCTATCTAATATGATTGCAAGCCCTACGATTGCAGTTCCACTAATGATGCCACTACCAATATATTGATTTTGTACTGCCTGTAAAACAGGCACACCCAAACCTTGAACACCAATCATACTTGCGATCACAACCATTGAAATCGCCATCATAGTTGTCTGGTTTGCACCTGCAAGGATTGACTTCTTTGCGAGAGGTAGTTCAATTGTCCAAAGAATTTGACGTGGTCTCATCCCCATACTCAGGGCAGCTTCAATCATACCAATACCAACTTGACGAAGTCCTAAGTTTGTTAAACGAATAATAGGTGGCACTGCATAGATTGTCATTGCAATCACGCCTGGGATCTTACCTAGACCAAACAACATAACAACAGGGATTAAGTAGACAAAGATAGGGATTGTCTGCATTACATCTAACACAGGGTTGGTAAACCTTTGTACACGATCACTTCGTGACATCCAAATACCAAATGGGATACCGATCATCACACTCAGAAGTCCAGAAGTTAACACAAGACTTAAAGTGTACATCGTATCTTCCCACAGACCAAATACTCCAATAAAAATCATGTACAGGATAGAACCTGCACAGAGTATTTTGTCTTTAGTAAGATAAAAAATGGCCCCGACAAGAAGAATCATTGTCAAGGGCCATGGTGCGTTTACTAATGTAAACTCTACCCAATTCATGAAAGTTTTGAGTGGGTAGAATATGACCTCTATTGAGTCCCCATAACTACGAGAAAATTCTCTGAAGGAGTTGTCAATGGACTTTTTAATAGTCCGTATCGTGCTCCGATGTAGTTCTGGGAACTCAAAGAGATCGATCATGGGTTTATTGTAGTTTCGCTGCTACGTCTTCTGAAACCCAATCTTTCCACATGTCGTAGTTTTCTACAAAGTATTCTGCTACTTCATCTGGTGCTGCTTGGTTGTCATCCATGTAACCCAATAGTGAGTTCATCACTGGGCCAGGGATCACACGTGCGGCAAGATAGTCTTGCACTTCTGCACTACCTGAGGCAGCAAATTCATCTGTTACGACTGTACGCACAAATGAAGATGTCCAAGAGGATGGTTGTGGATTTGGACAATCTGGTTTTGTAATACAATTCCAGTTTTCTTGTCCTGCGAAATCTACACCCCAATCAAGCACACGTAGGTCATACTTACCTACAAATGCGGTTGGTGCAGAGTAGTATCCGAACCACGGTTCACCACGGTCATGGGCACGACTGATAGTTGCATCTTCTGCAGCATATGAGCCAGGTTCGATCATTTTCCAACCTTTTGCTTCCATGTCAAATGCGTTGAACAAATTCGCATTTGAAATCTGACAACCAGAGCCTGGCGGGCAGGTTACAAAACCACCCTTGCTCGCATCATCAGGATGTGGGAAAAGATCTGGACGTGCCAAAACTGCTTCTAGTGTAGTCAGTTCTGGGTTCGTTTCCAGAATGTTTGGATGGATATACCATCCTTCTGCAACACCACCAATTGGTGATTGTGCTGCGGATTCAGTCATACGACCATCTGCCAGTGCGGCATTATATAGATCGATGCCTGCAGCGTTTGGCCACAATTCACCCATAATATCTGGTTGAGACTGTTCAACCATAGAAGTGAACGAAGGAACTGTCCCGCCTGGGATCATGGTGACTTTGCAATCAAATCCTTCTTCAAGGACTAGTTTATCAATTTCACCCAAGATGGATGCAGAGCCCCATCCTAGTCCTGCCATTGTGACATCACCACAATCGCTTGCGCTAGCGGTTGTGACGAAACCAAAGGTTGCTGCCGCTGCAGCGAGAGTAACCAAAGTTTTTTTCATGTATGTTCATCCTTTCATAATTATGACATAACTTAAATAGTATAACATTTTAACAATGCATTGTCAACCTCTTTTTTAGAGATTGTTGGTTTCCACGGGTCATTAGTATCCCATCTTTCAGAATAGTTTATTTCTAAACGTATTCCAAATTCTTTTGCAAGATGACAAGCTTCTTCTACTTGGTGTTGGTTGTGTTTCAAAACTGGAAAACTCCATCTAATAGATTTTCCCATTGATGCACCAACACACATAGCAGTAAAGGATTGGTCAAAGGACAATCCCTTTCTGTATGTTCCTGCAGTGTCTTGAAGTCCATCTACATCGAAAACAAATCTATTATCTTCGTTTGTAGATACGGTATATATGTTTCGCCACCATTCTTCATTATATCCAGATCCAACCGTATAGATTGAAAATGGTATTGAACTCCTATTAATCATTTCTACAATTTCTGGAAACTGCGAATGATAGATAGGATCTCCTAAATTTCCCATCAATACTATTCTATCTGGTTTGTTATTTATAATGGTTCGGATATGTTTTATTGGCAAATCCAACACGTCATATTGACCCATCAACAAAGTTCTAGGACATTTAAAACATCCTTGAAAACACTTTGATGTGAGTTCAATCTTTATATTTTTCCGTGCATTCATAAAAACAAACCTTCAGACCATTGAAAGGGTTTAACTTAATATCATCTACAAATTTTTTAAGATGCACGTTTACAATTTCATCCATTGAAGTCTTATCTAAGTTCCAATTATCACTATCATCAAAAATCTTTTTTTCTTCACTGGCTTCACTAATCCAAAAGCAAGGACGGACAGTCCCTCTTGAAGTTACAAAGAGTTCGCATCCGCCCTCGCATTTTGGTTTAATATCCATTCGCCATTGTTTCATCATAACAAAAAAGTTCTTTTTTAGTGGAACATCTTTTCGAATGTCGCAGGTCCTGCAATACCATCTGCAACGAGATCATTTTCTTTTTGCCATTTTTTTAGCGCTGCTTCTGTACCTCTTCCAAAGATACCGTCTGCAGGAGTGATACCCAATGCAGTTTGCATTGCTTCTACGCCTTGACCACGTGAACCTTTGCGCAATACACCGATATCATCTAGGATATCGTCATCATCATCTTCTTCGTCTACTTGATGGATGTCAGCATCTTGACCCAATACTTTCATTGCATGAGCATAACGGTATTGACGATCTTCTAGACCAATCGTACCACCGTTGATTTTCTTTGTCATCTTCTTAACATCATCACCATCTGCAATGTCGTTTAGATTATTTGCATCCCAGAACCAACATGCAGATTCAATTGCGCCTGCAGGTGTTGCAACATATTCTGCTGCTTCTTCTGCTGTCATGTCTACACTTTCACCAAAGCGTGTGTAGTTTTCACGTCCTGTAAGTTGTTTTAGGCCTCTGCCACGGAACAACCAACCGTCACCTTCATTTACGTTCCCCATTTTGTACTTACGAAATTCATCCATATAGACATAGTTCGCAATCATCTCTGGTTGACGATGATATTCATCTGCATCACGTTTTGGTGGTTCACCAAAGTAACGACCAAACACTGCACGAAGTGCTTTTGCAGAATAATTAAGGTTTTCTTCTAGTTTTCTAAAACCACCAGATTCATGTGCACATTGTGATAAGAAGTGCGCAACTCTACGTTCTGTTGTAATACCATATTTCGGTAGCATCTCACATAGTGCATCGTACCAATCATCTGGATTAGCATCAATGATCTCTGCAAGATGATCTTTCGTAAATTCAAAATCAAATGACATGGATTTTTTTCCTCTTATTTGGCCTCCCCTGTAGGACTCGAACCTACGACCCACAGCTTAGAAGGCTGTTGCTCTAATCCAACTGAGCTAAGGAGAGAATTAAAACTGTTAAAATTATTAGTATCAGGAATGAGTTTCGCCATGACCATGACAAAAAACCGATTGCAAATCGCAACAGGGAAAAACAGATTATCATTACCACAAAGATAATGAAAAAAGCGATAACCCATTCCATGATATTTAGTCGAAGTCTAGACCACCTGTTGAAAAGGCGTGACTATCTAACCCATAGTCTTCAAGACTAGGTTTGCTCCAACCTTGTGCTTCACTACCAAGGTCATAGTAGAGAGTGAAATCGTCGTCTTCAGTTAACCGATCAACACCTGCAGCGTCATCCATTGCGTCAAGTGTTTCATCGTCAAACATGTCTTCGATATTCATTTGTTTTGACTTAGGCATTTGCATTCTCCATTTCAAAGTTCAAAAGTGCATCTTTCTTTTCTAGTAGAAGTTTTTCTACTGACCAAAGCGCCATGCGTTTTTCATCAGTTGCGCCTTCATTCATTGCAATCACAAGGTTTTCTAAAACCTCAATATCGTGTGCGATGTCATTCATAACTAATCTCCCAAATCATGTAGTAAATATACTACAAACAGATTTAAATGTCAACCCTTTTTTTGATTATTTTCAAAAAAAATTTCATTATTTTCGATTATGTATCTCACGATATTTTGAGGTAACATGCATATCATGATCCATACAGGCCAGAACACAAGGTTCATAATAATTATATCCATCATACTACAACCGCCTCTTGAATAGTTCGTAACACAGTATCAGGACGAATGTGGTTCTGATAGTGATAACAATCTTGTTTGTTCCAGTGACGGAAGACTTCGTTGCCTTCCGCATCTAGTAATACGTGATATATTCGTGTCATAGGCCACATCCTTATTTGGTTTCCAATACATAATCACGATCCCAACGACCAACATTGATATCAGTGTAGTACGCAATATCAAAGTAATCAGTCATGATGTCAGAGTTGTTGTACCAACCACCAGACTTCATCGCATCAATCAGTTCTGAGTAGAAGTTTGCGATCTTGGTTTCTCCAATACGGTTCATCCACTCTTCAACCCAAGAAGTGTTAACCTGCATGTTACCACCAACATTGCGTTTTTGTTCCCCACGAAATTCTGCACAGTAATCATTGTATTTCTGTGCAGCACCCATCAGATCAAGTTCACCAGACTTCAAGTTCACAACCAAAGAACTGTGATGATCGATTGCGATAGTACCTTTCATACCATACTTTTTAAGTACAGATTTGATTGCAGGTGCGATTTGTTTTTTCTTGTCTTGTGAAATATAAGCCATTATACAGTCTCCTTAGGCGCAAACAATTTAGACATTCCTTCGAACACAATGTTGTATGCGTTCGCTTCATAGATCCAGTTTTCAAACCAATCACTGTCACCATCGTAACAGTCGTCTTGATCACCTCGGGCATACGCATCCCATTCGTCGGCGAGAAACTCCATACCAGCAAGAGCATCACCCTTACCAATACCTTGGATTGTTTTCCACGCATCTTCTAGGGTCATATCCATTTTGAAGTACTCAGGAATTCGAAACATGTGTTAACCTCTCTTTGTTACATTATTAATATAGTGATTCTTGCAACAAATGTCAAGCCTTTTTTTGAAATAATTTTGGATTTTTTTCAAAAAGTTCTAGACCACTGAGAAGTTTAAAATCACCATCACCAGTGTCGACAGTGATTTCAATATCGATGCCCGCCATTGCACGGACGTTAGTGATAACACCCTCGCCTGGGATCTCTGTACCGATTTCGGTCCAGAGAGTGTTCATAAAGTTTTTGAGTTCGGGAGTGATAATCATTTTACACCTCACGGATTAGTTGGATTTCTTTTAAGGCTTCTTGGAAGTCACGGATCATACCTTCAGCAGCTTTGACCGCTTTATCATCACCCATTGCTTTGTAACGGACAATGTTTTCTTCACACGCTTTGATATAATCTTTGATACCTTGTTCCATAGTGATTCTCTCTTTTTTTCTCTATACTATAAATATAGTGCTTCTAACAAAGAAAGTCAAGTGTTTTTATGAAATTATTTCAAATTTTTTTAATTTTATTTTTTGTGTCTGCTTGTGGTACTACAGACTTTTCGTCTACGTATCAAAGAGGATACAACCACCCACAATATCAGTTTGCAAAAACTGCGCATCAATATGTTGGTTGGTCAGAAAAAGAAAACAGAAAAGAAATAAAACAACTGACTGGTGTTGATCCTGTCCGTACCGAATGGTGTGCCGCATTTGTTAACGCAGTACTAAAAGAGAATAATACACTTGGATCTGACTCAGTAAATGACTATCCACTTATGGCTCGCAGTTTTATGTTTTGGGGTGAAAGAGTTGATGAACCCAAGATTGGTGATGTAATTGTGTTCCCAAGAGGAACCAGAGGTTGGCAAGGTCACGTTGGGTTCTATATCGAAACTCGTATAATAGAAGATATCGATTATTATGTGATCCTTGGAGGCAATCAAGATAACGCAGTTACCTACGATATCTTTCCTGCATATAAAGCGTTGGCGATTAGACGAGGATTCCCTGTTCCTTCGCAGCAGCAAGGACAATCGGAGTGAACGCTTCTTCCACTACCTCTTCGATCTGATCCCAGTTCGCTTCACGGATCAGACGACCATTGTAACTACTCCACTCTTCAAGAGCGAGATCATACTTCCGTAATCCCAAGATACGAAGCTCACGTCCACGGTTCATAAGACCGTTATTGAAGATGTCCCAAACGACATTCTGCGCTTTACGGAACTTCTCCAATGCACGATTACCCTTCAGAGGTTTGACAGGTCCTTCGGATGGGAAGACATCCAACATACTTAGTTGATCCACAAGAGGACGAGTTTCACAAGTACATCCCCAGTTTGCATTTTTAGGATTAAACATAATTACGCCTCCACACGATCATGAATAGGAAGAATACGGTGTTCAAAACGACTGTCTGATGTACCACCGTAGTTACCACCAAACATAAACCAACCCTTTGCACGTTCCCAAGTCTCAGTGACTTCGTTGAACACTGCAGGAACCAACTTAGGGTAAGGTTTACCACAAGGACGATCATCGACAATCATCACTGCAGGACGATCATCCTGCGGATCAAAGGGGCCGTCACAGTTGACGACATTCAAAGAGTTGTTCGCAGAACTGATACCACCATTGGTACAGTCATAGTTTCCAAATTCTGAGTTACGGTAAACACTAACATTAAGTCCCATAATTAAGCTCCAATCGTATTGTAATAACCTTCGGCTGCAACTTCCATAGTTGCGTCACCATTGTCGTAGAGTTGCCACAGTTCAGATCCTGTGAAGTAAACACATGCGTCCTGCATGATAGGCCACTCACTCGTATGAATGATTGTCCGAATAGGCATCTTCCAGTTTTCCATACCTTCTGTCAGTTTGTTGAACGCCTCAGACAACTGACCTTGTGTCCATTTTTTAAAAACGATTTGATTTTCCATTACCAAATTACCTCTTCAGTTACGATCATACGTGGGTTATCAATTAGTACGTTTTCGACGTAGGTTTTTACTGCACCGTCATCGTACATAACAGTCACAAGAGTTTCACCGTCTGCATCTTCATGGATACTGGTGATCTCGCCTAGTATTGCAACATCTGTGCGATACTTCCGAATAATTCCCATACCAACTTCAAACATCATTTCGTCCTTTCGATCAACTTACTCTTATAATATAGTGGCTAGACAAGGAAAAGTCAAGAGTTTTTTGAAATTATTTTGAATTTTCTTTTCCTTTTAAATCAACGACTTATATTTTTTTGTCAAAAAAGTTTCAAGTTCCCTTGCTTCTTTTTCGTACCAAAGGTCCAAATACTCATCAAATGATTCGTATGTTGTTTTGTTATCAACATGCAACTCTTTACGTGCATACTGTTTCACGTGCACCATCTCATGACAGATGGTGGTGATTAGATCATCAGTAGACAACTTCGCATTCACTTCAATCTCAAACTCACGAGTATCGATTGCGCAACAGAAACCATACTGGTGAGTTTTCAAGTCGTTGGACAACTGAACACCCACTTCTAAGGTTTTCATACGAGGCATCAATTCACCTATGCAGAAGTTCACTACGTCTTCTGCAAGTTGACGTTTGGTTTTTGTCGAACCTTCTGCATAAACATAATTCATTACATTGCACTCCGCATTTTCGCCATACGTTCTTTTGTTGACAACCACTGTTCAAACTCCATTGGTTTACGTGGTTCTCCACAAGCAAGTTTCTTTTCTTTGAACTTTGCTTTTAGGATAGTCGCCGCATCACGACCCATGAACCGTGAAACCAGTTTCAACAGATCTCGACGAAACGAACGACCATGGTGCCAGTGTCCAAGGCAGTGAGTCATCTCATGGATCAATGTGTATTCATCAAGACCCACGATCAGATCCAGAGTGATTGTGTTTCCACACGCCCAACCTGCAGTCTTACGACCAGTGTTACGGGCTTTAGATTTGACATGGATTTCAGAACCACCTCTGTTTCGTTCTGCACGTAACTTTTTCCAAGTGTCAGACTGTGTGATCTGGTCACAACGTTTCTGCGCTTGACGGATTGTATCGAAATCTTTGATCTTACCGTATTCACGTTGAAACGCCCACTCTGCTTTGTAGGTTTTCATCTTCTCAGAATCTTTGGTTCCGTAACCTTTGTTCTGTTTCTGTTGATGTTTACGAAGATAATCGATGTAACTTTGAATTGTACCAGTTGAGTAACCCTCATTGCGCCACTCATTAACTTGGTCAGACATTGATGTTGGATAACAAAGCATATATCTTCCTCTCTCGTTGTTACATTATTAATATAATACTTCCAGTTAGAAATTGCAAGCTTTTGGACGAAAAAAGTTTGTTTTAAAAACAACCACTTATAATTTTTTTTCGAAAAAGATATTAATGTTGCATAAAAGACACACACCAAAAAATGTTTTTCTGCAGTGCAGAGAGTTGGATATTACTTGCCTAAACATTAGGTGCACTTTCAAAAAGTGTGAAGAATTTAATAGAAGGAACACAATTATGCGTTTTATTACAGCAGCGATTTTCGCAACTACTTTCGCAACATCCGCAGCGGCATTGGATCTGCCAGTGCCAGGTCTTGCGTTGAACACAGATGCAAAAGTAGAATATAAAATGGATGCAGAGACAACTGCAGCTACACTTGCACCAGAACTAGCTTATACTCCATCTTTTATTGATGGTGTTGAGTTCACAACTGGTACAACTCTAAATGTGTGGGATAACGATGGTGGTTTCACATTGGGTGACGAATTCGACACTCTACCAACATTGTCAATTGGTGCAACATATGTACCAGCAATGATCGACAATGTAGAACTAGAACTAGGTACATCGTATGACCTAGAAGCAAAAGAACGTGGGGAAGTAACAGTCTCTGCAACTTTCTCGTTCTAATCGCCTAAATATAGGTGATCGAAGAGGGACCTTCGGGTCCCTTTTTTGTTATGGAGAGTAAGAAGTGAAAGACAAGTATCTAAATTACAATTTGCGAACAGATGGTCTAAACATTTTAGATGTAAACACCATGTTCCACGAATTATTCCAAAGAAAAGATTACGACTGGTGGTATGAGGTTCAAGAAGGCGACATCGTCGTTGACCTTGGCGCATGTGTTGGTTTCTTCACATGTCACGCTTTGGATCGTGGGGCAAAGAAAGTTTATGCAGTCGAAGCTAATAGAGAACATCTTAAAACTTTATGTTACAATGTTTCTGAACATTGGATCGACAATTCAAAGTCGTGTGTTGTACCTATCCATGCTGCAATAGGTAAAGCAGATAGATATGCGTTGAATTACTATGGTGAAAATGTAGATGCACCACGTAAAGAATTTATGGAACTGATGCACGAACACCAGATCCACAATATTGATTTTTTAAAAATTGATATTGAGGGAGCAGAATTTGATATCTTCAAGAAAGAAAATATTCTATTCTTAAAACATCACGTTAAACACATCGCAGTTGAGTTTCATTTGGATGCGTTTAGAGAAGCACCATACGAATGGATACACTTTAGAGATCATGTTGTTAACCACTTTAACTTAGACCAAGTGAGATTTTTAACACACAAAGATAGAGTGTTATCGCACGACGACGAAAAGATGCGTGGAGATTGGCCAATCGGATGGGGATCTTCTTTTATGTTGTACATCACCAATTCGTGATATAGATCATGAACTCTGGTGGAACTTTTGTCCAGTCTCTTTGCATCATTGCCCAATCTTCATTTATCGCATTACGGACATAATTGTTCTGAACACGAACTTTATTTTTATCCATAAAGTGTCGAAGAAAAGTATCTCGAAATCTTATAAACTGTCTTGGTGAATCATCCGCTGCACGTAAGTGACATTCAATTGCCATGTGTCGAACATTATTTTCAAACCAATCTATCATTTCTGGTTGTAGGATATTATATTCTGCACCTTCACAATCGATTTTCAAAAAGTCGATCTGAGCAATGTTATAATCATTTAAAAATTGAGTGAAGGTAAATGTAGGATAATCTACATCACCTTCACCAAATACATGTAATGTATCATACGGACTGTATGAAATTGCACCATGAATTGGAACAACACGAGTGTTATCATCAATGATGTAATCGGAAACATTCCGTATTGCAGTTTTCAATAGATCACGATTGGGTTCGATCATGTATACACGATCCGCACCTTTGTCTAATGCATTTGCAGAAAAGAAACCGACACAGGCACCAATGTCCACGACAATATCATCTGGTAGTACTTCATACCACCAGTTATATTCACAAGTTTTGAAAAACTCAGAATAAAGATGTGCTGCCTGTGAAAGATCAATACCCTCAGTACTAAGTTTGTGAGGATCTAAAGCTTTGTGGTTCATTTGTTAAAATACTTTTCCAACATTTCTAGGACATCATCATATTTTGCAATTTCCATGATTTCCATTTCCATTGCTTCAATAATGTCTGGGTGTTCCCCAATACCAGTTGTTGAATTTAAGTATACTTCGACATTTGCTTTGTGTTTGTCGACATGACCCTGTGCATGACTTCTCAGGGCTTCTAAAAGAATTTCTCTCATAATGTACTCCATATAAATAGTAATAACAAGTTTCGAAAGGTAATCAAGTAAATGATCACTAACTATTTATCTCCACAGTCATTCATCGTTTCCATCGATAGACTACCTAACGTGGAGTTTTTTACACAAAAAGTGATGATTCCAGATGTATCTGGTAGTCCACAACAAACGAATACACCGCTTGGTTTGATATATGATTCACCAAGTCAATTACAGTATTCTGATTTGGACATCACATTCATCATTGACGAGGATATGAAAAACTACTTAGAGATCTTGAACTGGTTGGAAGGTATGGGTTCCCCCAACACCCAAGATCAATATGCGAAACTTGAAGCTTCTGACGAGGGTATCCAATCAGATATTACTATCGTTGTTAACAACAACCACAAGAACCCAAATATACATTTTGTCTTTAAAGATTGTTTTCCTGTTAGTATTTCATCGATAAGTTTAGACGTGACCGCTGCAGACACAATATATGCAGAAGCGACTGCAACCTTCAGATACACAAACTTTACTGTTGCATCTCACTCATAAGTGTGATATAATATGATATAGTGAAATTTAGGATTATGAAAAATGAGTGTAAAACAATTGAATCCTTTTCTGTTGACATTTTACCAAGTGTCGATAACCAATTGGAATGAAAAGAAAAAACAGTTACTAAGTCTTATCGATTGGAATGATAAAGAGTGTTTTATGGTAGAACACTTTACAGACTATTACAAGAACGTCAATAGAGAAGATCATCGTGCACCTTACACAGATCAGTTTGTAAACATCCTAAAATATGATCTGAATGCGTTTGTTCATCAAGTGCAAAACTCCCCACTAAACAGATTTAACGTAGATTTGAGTATGAGAGTAGAAAACCTTTGGGCACAAAGGTATACTTCCCAAAATTTTATGCCACCTCATACACACGAACCTTCTGGTTTTTCTGCAGTTCTTTATGCAGAGTTCGATGAACACGAACATGAAGCAACAAAATTTTGGGCTCCATTTAAAAATACTATCGACGCTATGGATTACAGATATGACCCCCAAGTAAAAGAGGGTGACATATTGTTCTTCCCTAGTTATTTGATGCACTATGCAGAACCAAACGCATCATCTAAACAAAGAACAATTTTTTCTTTTAACAGTCGTGTGAAACCTACAGGATTTTTTGATAAATGAACGACGATATTAATGAGATGTGGGCTAAAGATGCGCCCATAGATGAGACCAATCTGATTGGTGAAAGTAAACGGATCCCAACACTCCACAGTAAGTACTATTCTATGTACTACGAAGAAGCGTTGCGTGTCAAGAAACTGAAAGCAGATCTCGCAGAATTGAAACGAGATAAGATGGAATACTACGGTGGTTCCATGGCGGAAGAAGATCTGCGAGAACGTGGTTGGAAACCATTCCAGTTAAAAGTTCTTCGAAACGATTTAGATAAATATATTGTAAGCGATAAAGATATTATCAAACTTAGTCTTAAGATAGATTACCACACAGAACGTGCAAACTATTTGGAAGACATCATCAAAACAATCCATTCTCGTAACTTCGTCATCAAGTCAATGATTGATGTAATGAAGTTCCAGTCAGGTGACTATTAATTATGACCGACACAGTTACTGTTGAATTTCTTGATCATGTGCATATGCGGGTGACCGCAGACCCATCAGTGCGCCAAGAGATCAGTGACTTCTTCTCATTCCGTCCAGAAGGTTGGCAGTATCACCCAAAAGTCAAGACAAAGATGTGGGACGGTATTATTCGTATCTATTCGCCTATGCGTCCCAAACTATATGTTGGTCTTCTCGAAAAACTAAAAGAGTTTTGTGATGTACGTGAGTACGAACTGGAAATTGAAACAGATGCGTATGACATAGATATATGTGATGAGAACTATCCAGTAGAACTTGCACAAGAGATTGGATGTAAGTTCGAACCACGTGATTATCAGTGTGAATATATTATTAATGCGATTGCGAATAATAGAACACTTAGTGTATCACCAACATCGTCTGGTAAGTCTCTTATCATATATCTACTTCAACAACACTATTGGAGAACATATGGACATCGTACACTTATCATTGTTCCAACAATCGGCTTGGTTCACCAGATGGCTGGAGACTTTGTCGACTACGGATGCAAGGATCCAATATATAAGATTCAGGGGGGTGTAGATAAACACTCAGACGATCCTATCGTCATCTCGACATGGCAGTCTCTCACAAAGATGCCAAAAGAATGGTTTGATCAATTCAATGTTGTACTTGGAGATGAAGCACATCTATTCCAAGCAAAGTCGCTTACCACAATTATGGAAAAATTAATAGACTGTAAATTTAGACATGGATTTACTGGAACACTAAAATCATCTGAATCAAAAACACATCGTATGGTACTGGAAGGTTGTTTTGGGCCTGTCAAACGTGCAGTCACCACAAAAAATCTTATCGACTCTGGTACAGTTGCAGATTTTAATGTAAAAGCAATTGTACTTACATATGGAGATCAAGTTAAAAAGGACTTTAAAAGTGCGATTAAAAAATTGGATTCTACAAAAAAGTATCCTGCTGAACGAGAGTTTCTTATTAATTCACAAAGACGGAACATGTTTATCCGCAATCTACTCTGGTCGTTAGAAGGACAGAACAATCTTGTTTTGTTTGATCTGGTTGAGAAACATGGTAAGATCCTAGAGCCTTTGCTTCGCAAAGAAGACAGAGTCTTGCATTTCATTTATGGTGCGACAAAAGGAGATGAACGTGAACGCATTCGTCATTTGATTGAGAATGATCCAGAAAAGAAACACGACATCCTCGCATCATATGGTGTTTTTTCTACTGGGGTGAACTTACGGAAACTGGACAATGTGATTTTTGCGTCTGGTTCAAAGTCTGAGATCAAAGTTCTACAGTCGATTGGTCGTTCCCTCAGAAAAGGAAACGATGCAGACAAAGCTACCCTATATGATATTGCAGATGATTTGTCATCTGGTTCGTTTACGAACTACACGATGAACCACTTCAGAAAACGCATAGAGATCTACTCAGATCAAGAATTTCCATTCAAGATTTACACAGTTGAAATTTAAGGCCTTAAAGTGTTTCTAAAAGCGATGGCTCGATTATAACGGTTGTCAACACAAAAGTCAAGCACTTTTTTCAAAAATTTTTTACTTGACAATGTTTACATGATGTAGTATACTGTCAAGGATTTCAACACAACAGAAGGAGGACTCGTTTGTCTAAGAAGAGAAATTACGTCAACAACAAAGACCTTCTGGAATCACTTATTCAATATAAAGAGGCGTGTAAAGAGGCAGAAGATTCGGGGGAAGAGATCCCCAGAGTCCCAGACTATATCGGTGAGTGTATCTTTATGATCGCTAACCGTCTTGCAACAAAACCAAACTTTTCTGGTTACTCCTATAAAGAAGATATGATTTCAGATGGTATTGAAAACTGTCTACAATATATTCACAATTTTGATCCAGAAAAATCTAAGAATCCATTTGCTTACTTTACACAGATCATTTGGTATGCATTTCTAAGACGGATCCAAAAAGAAAAGAAACAACTTTACATTCGATTTAAATCATCACAGAAAATGATGTCGGATATGCAAGTCGTGGATGGTAGTGAAGGACTTATTACAATGTCAGAACCACCAGATTATATAAACGACTTTATCGATGAGTTTGAAGGTAAACTCGCTAAAAAGAAATGAGGAACTAAAATGAAATATTATCGTATCGAACCCACTTATAAAAAATCTGTAGTAGAATTTGATATTTTTAAACGTCACGATGAAGATGGAAATCTAGTCTTTTTGCGTAAAGAACTAGGATGGCGTTGGGGATCTTTTTTGGTATCTGTTCCAGAGACTGATGAAGAAGCCTTGGAATATCTCAAAGGAGAGGGGTATGAAGGTGAAGATGCAATTCTGAACTGGGCGATGGATTATGGACACACCATTATCGAAAACGATGAAGAAGTCTTAGATCCTGACACAACTCTACTTGAAATGATTATGTCTCAGGTGTTGCCGAACGAATCGGATGATTTTGTTGATATCACTGAAGATTATAATATGGAAATGTTATATTGTGATGATGGTTGTTGGGAAGACTGGTCAGTTACATCATACCAGACAGATATTGATGATGAACAACAGGAAATCTGGATCGCAGAAGCAGAAGAAGCATGGGAAGAAGACTACCAAGAAGGTGTTGAAGAACTTGGTTGGGAGTTTGTCGATAACATGTTTGAAATGCAGTGTAGTCCACAAATTATCCCTTGTGATGAACATGGACACGACTTGAAAGGCGAAGAGGAAACCGCAGCGTGAAGATCTTAATCTTTGGTCTGCCAGGTGCAGGCAAATCTACTCTTGCAGAACCGCTGGCGAAACTCGTCGGCGGTGTCCATTTAAATGCGGATCGTGTTCGTGAAGAATACAACGACTGGGACTTTTCACCAGAGGGACGTATGCGTCAAGCAGCACGTATGAGATATCTTGCAGACGGTGTTGTCAAGGCAGGTAAAGTTGCAGTTGCGGATTTCATTTGTCCGACATATGAAGCGAGACAAAACTTCCGTGCTGACTTCGCAGTCTGGATGGACACAATTCAAGAGGGTCGTTTTGAGGACACAAATAAAATGTTTGAGGAACCATCTATAGATGAATATGATTATCATGTCTCTAAATGGTTCAACGATACTCATCAACAACTAGCAAAGGTATTAGAGAAATATCTGGATTTGGATTACACAAGGTAAAGATATGTTTGATTGGAAGAAACCAACGACTCAGATGTTGGGTCGTTGGCAACCTTGGCACGATGGTCACACAGAACTATTCAAACGTGCACTCGCAGAGACTGGTCAAGTTGTGATCATGTGTCGTGATGTCTTCAATTTTGATGGGGACGCAGGTGCAGGACGAACTGTAGAACAGAACGACAACCCTTTTACTTGGAACACTGTAGAAAGTAACATCAAAGGCGCTCTTGAAAAAGAGGGCTTTACATATGAAGAAGAGTATGTTATAATGCGTGTACCAAATATCGTAGACATCAGTTATGGTCGTGGAGTAGGTTATACTTTTACTGAACACGATCTAGGCAAAGATATCCATGATATTTCAGCGACGAAGATTAGAGCGCAAATGAGAGAAGAGGGTAAACTTTGAAGATTGCGATTATAACAGATATGCACATCGGTGTTCGTGGAGATAGTCAGGTATTCCTAGACAATCAAGAACGATTTTTTGCCAATGTGTTCTTTCCATATTTGGATGAGAATAAAATTGATACCGTGTTTGACTTGGGTGATACTTTTGATCGTCGAAAGTTCATCAACTACAACACACTGAAACGTGGTAAAGAGTTCTTCTTTGACGAACTCGCTAAACGTAATATCGAATACCATGCACTGGTGGGTAACCACTCAGTATATTATACAAACACAAATGACATCAACAGTATGGATCTGTTGTTGCGTGAATACGACAACTTCACCCTATATGAAAACGAAGCGGTTGAACTGCAGAAAGGTTCAACAAAGTTTTTGATGACGCCTTGGATCACAAAAAATAATCGTGATGCAATTCTAACAAAAGTTGAGAATACAGATGCAGATGTTCTATTAGGACATCTTGAAGTAAAGGGTTTCGAGATGATGCGAGGTACTGTATGTACACATGGTCTCGACATGGATGTATTTAAATCTTTTGAAAACGTTTTTTCTGGACACTTCCATCACCCATCAAAGTACTCAAACATTGAATACCTTGGTGCGCCATATGAGATGACTTGGTCAGACTATGGTGGTAAACGTGGGTTCCATACTTTTGATACCGAAACAAAAGACTTGACATTTGTAGAAAATCCGTATAGAATATTCCACAAGATTGATTACGACGATGAAGACATGACTGTCGATGACATTAACGGTCTCGACGTGTCTATGTTGGAAGATGCGTATATCAAGGTGATTGTCAAGAACCGTACCAATGCATATCTCTATGACTTGTTCATGAACAAACTTGGAGAGAGTGGTGCAGTGGATATCAAATCTATTGACGATTCCTTGAACCTCGAAAACGTAGGTGCGGAAGAAATCTTAGATGAGACAAAGGATACAAAAGAGATTTTGCATCAATACATCGATGGTTTGGATACAAACATCGATAAGCAAAAGATCAAATCTTTGGTAAATGAATTATATTTTGAGGCTTTGAATCTTGGATGAGAATACACTTTAGACAAGTTCGATATAAGAACATACTTTCGACTGGTAACGTATTCACAAAAATTGATCTAGATAGGAAACCAACAACACTCATAAGCGGTACTAATGGTGCAGGGAAATCTACACTATTGGACGCAATTACTTTTGGGTTGTATGGTAAACCTTTCCGCAAGATCAATAAGGGTCAGTTGATGAACTCCATCAACAAGAAAGACCTTATGGTTGAGATCGACTTTAGTGTTGGTGGAAACGAATACACAGTCAGACGTGGAATGAAACCAAATCTCTTTGAGATCATCAAAGACGGTAAAATGGTTGATCAAGATGCTGCAGTCAAAGACTATCAAGCGTATCTTGAATCATCTATTCTTGGTATCAATTACAAATCTTTCAATCAGATCGTTGTGCTTGGTAGTGCAACGTATGTTCCGTTTATGGAACTTCCTGCGTCCACTCGTCGTGAAATCATTGAAGATCTTCTTGATATCCAAGTGTTCAGTACTATGAACCTTCTTGCGAAGGATCGTATTGCAGAGAACCGTGCAAACTTGACAGATAATGACTACAAGAGCGATTTGGTCAATCAACGAATTGAAAGCGCACAGGAACACAATGAGTCTATTCGTAAGATCCGTGAAACTGAAGTAGAAAAGATTCGTGAGAAGATGCAGGTTCACTTGGATAAGATTGACTCATGTAAAAATTTTATTGAAGGAATCGAAACAGAGATTGCATCTCTGTATGAAACAATATCTGACAAAGAAGGTATTGAAAACAAGTTTGCGCAAGCTACAGACATTCGTAGGGATTTGAGTAACAATCTGCGCAATTTCGTAAAAGACTTGAACTTCTACCATGATAATGATAGTTGTCCTGTCTGCAAACAGGGGATCGAACATGACTTTAAAGAAACAGTTATCCAAGAAAAAGAAGACAAGAAAGTCCAAATTGAGAGCGGTATGGTTGAAATCGATAAACGAATCGAAGGATACCAATCTCGTATTGCAGAAATCTCAGAGATAGAAAAAGAGATTCAAAACAAAAATTTAGAAATCAAAGAGAACCGTGGTGAGATCAAGATTGCGAAGAATGCACTTGTGTCTTACAAAAATGATCTAGACAATGCAGAAGCATTGGTCGAAGAAGTTGATACATCAAAATTAAAATCTTTTGAAAAAGAATTAAAGGTTTTACAAAAGGATCGTGCAGAACTACTAGACAATCAAAGTGTCTTGGGTGTCCTTTCGACTATATTGAAGGACGGTGGTATCAAAGCAAGAATTATTGCACAGTACATTCCAGTAATGAACAAACTCATTAATAAATATTTGGGTGCGTTCGATCTGTTCGTCGACTTCCAACTAGATGAAAATTTTAACGAGGTTATCAAGTCTCGTTTTCGTGACACCTTCTCATATGCTTCATTCTCTGAGGGAGAGAAACTTCGTATTACACTATCTATTATGCTTGCGTGGCGTTCAGTCGCAAAGTTGCGGAATAGTGTCAGTACAAACTTACTCTTACTGGATGAAACACTTGACGGTGCACTTGATGGCGTTGGTATTGACAGTCTGATCGAAACACTCCACAATCTAAACACGGACGATAACATCTTTGTTATTTCTCACCGTGGGGACCAGTTCGCTGAGAAGTTTACGTCACATATCAAATTTATGAAAAACAAAAACTTTAGTGAGATTAGTCCTTGACAAACAGGTGATATTATGATAAATTGGGTGTTGATATTGGTCGTGTACTGGAACGGTAACGTCATGACAACAGGTGACGGTGTATTCAACACCATGACAGAATGTTTCATGGCAAGAGAACGACTGGTAAATCAAATTGGTGGACGAGATGGAATACCACCAAATAATATGCAAGCTATATGTATTGCAAACGACACCACAGCGGGGATACCGACATTCCCCATGTAAAGGAGAAATGTCATGAGATTTTCAGATCTAGTTTTCAGACAAACAAACTTCCCTAAAGGTATACAGTCGATTGTCGACTTCGGTGAATACTCTCTGAGTGTCATCAAGAACGAGATGTCTTATGGAAACAAGACTGGTCTCTACGAGATCGCTGCGTTCAAAGGTAAGGAACAAGTTGTTCTGCCTGGCATCACAGAAGACCACGACACAGTAAAAGGGTTCTTGACAGAGGACGCTGTTTCTGGTATACTACTAAAGATGCAGTCAATTACAGCAACACAAGGTAAACAATGAGTTCTTTCTACACATCAGTAGAGAGGTTTGGTAACAATATACTTTGGAGAGGGTACGAGAACGGTAAACGTTTTTCCCGCAAAGTAAAGTTCAAACCATCTTTCTATCTACAATCTAAGTCAGGTGGCGACTTCCGTTCTTTGATTGGAAACAAACCACTTGCAAAGAAAACCTTCGACTCTATGTCGGAGGCGAAACAGTTTATAGAAGACTACAAAGATGTTTCTAACTTTAGTATCAATGGTACACAGAGTTATGTGGCCCAGTTCATTCAAGAGAAATACCCATCAAAAGTTTCTTTTGATATGCAACTGATCAACATCGCCTCATTCGATATTGAGGTTGATATTGGTGATGGTTACGCAAACATTGAAACTGCAGATAAAGAGATCACTTCGATTGCGTACAAGTCTTCGAAGTCTGACACGTACCATCTTCTGGGACGTAAGGACTATGACAAGTACGCAACAATCACTGACATCGATCCAGAAGACATTCAGTTCATGAAGTTCGACACTGAGAAGGCACTTCTTCTTCGGTTCATTCAGATCTGGAAAAATGATTACCCAGACATTGTTACTGGATGGAACGTCGAGTTCTTTGATATCCAGTATCTAGTGACTCGTATCATGCGTATATGTGGTGAGAACACTGCGAAGGAACTATCGCCTTGGAAAGGTCTACGTAAAGATACAAAAGAGATGTTCGGTAAGACTCAACACACGTGGACCATTTCTGGTCTTCACGTTGTGGATTACTTGGATACTTTCAAGAAGTTTGCGTACAAATATGGTACGCAGGAGACCTACAAGTTAGATCACATCGCACACGTTGTGTTGGGCGAGAAGAAGTTGGATTACTCTGAGTATGGTAACCTTACTGCACTGTACGAACAGAACCCTCAACTCTACTTGGACTATAACCTCAAAGATACTTGGTTGATCCAACGACTAGAAGATGAGGTTGCATTGATGTCGTTGGTGATGACTCTTGCGTATGACGGTGGTGTGAACTGTCGTGATGCGTTCGGTACGGTGGGTTATTGGGAGACCACTATCTATCGTCGTCTACTGAAAGAGGGTATGGTTCCGCCACTTAAACACGGGCCAGGCCAACGTGGTGATGAACTTGTTGGTGGTTATGTGAAAGATCCCAAAGTGGGGATGCATCCTTGGGTGGTGTCTTTTGATTTGAACTCACTGTATCCGCACTTGATGCTGCAGTATAATATGTCACCAGAAACACTGGTTCCCCAACGTTTGGAATCTGTTTCACAAGAAATGGTATTAGAAGGGAATTATCAAAATGACGATCCTAATGTTAGTGTCGCTGCAAACGGTGTTTGCTTCTCCAACGACAAAATCGGAATCATCCCAGAAATCATTGACGAGTACTACGGACGACGAAAGCAAATCAAAAAAGAAATGCTTGCAGTCGAACAACAAATGGAAGTGGAAAAAGATCCTGCAACGAAGTCTAAACTTAAAAGGGAAATGACCCAACTTCACAACTCGCAGATGTCTATTAAGATTTCTATGAACTCTTTGTATGGTGCGACTGCGAACATTTACTTCCTGTATTATATTATGGAATTCGCAGAGGCGATTACTACTTCTGGTCAGTTGTCTATTCGTTACGCACAGAAGTCTGTGAATGAATATCTGAACAAGATCCTAAAGACAGAAGATGTCGACTACATTGTATACATCGATACCGACTCCATCTATGTAAACTTTGGTCCACTGATTGAAGAGGTTTTTGGTACTGTCGATATCACTCGTGATCAAGGTGAGAAGTTTCTTGATCAGATCTGTGGTACAAAGATTGAAGGTGTCCTTGAAAAAGGATATGAAGAACTTGCAAAGAGAATGGGTGCATTCCGTCAAGCAATGTTCATGAAACGTGAGAAGATCACTGACAAGTCTGTGTTCATTGCAAAGAAACGTTACATCATGAACGCACTGAACTCTGAGGGTGTCCACTATGAGGAACCTAAGATCTCTGTGACTGGTTTGGAGTCTGTTCGTTCGTCTACCCCCCAGATCTGTCGTGACAAACTGAAGGATGCATTCAAGGTGATCATGGAAGGTACTGAAGAAGATACGCAAGAATTTATTGCCAACTTCAAGAAAGAGTTCTATAATCTACCCCCAGAAGATATCGCAAAGAACTCAGGAACTGACAACATCGAAAAGTATATGGATCGTGGTGGTTACAAGAAGGGTTGTCCTATGCACGTGCGTGGGTGCATCCTGTTCAATCAGTTCCTGAAGTCAAAGGACTTGGACAAAAGATATGAGTCTATCCAGTCTGGTGATAAGATCAAGTTTGTATACCTTAAACAACCAAACCCTGTGAAGGAGAACATGATATCCTTCCCAGGCGTACTACCAAAAGAGTTCGAACTGCAACAGTACATCGATTACGAGAAGCAGTTTGAGAAAGTTTTCCTTGGACCTATCGAACCAATCCTTGAAGCTATTGGGTGGGTTCCTGAGAAAGTAAACACATTGGAGGATTTCTTTGTATGAACAGTAAGACAGAACAAAAGATACTGTGGTTAATACAGAAACACAACCATCAACATGCAATGGTTGAAGCGTTAGAAGCTGAGAAAGCACCAGAAGAATCTATCAAACGTGCGAAGATAGAAAAGTTGAAATTAAAAGATGAAATCGAAAATTTGAAAAGGATGGTATCATGAACAAACAAGAACTAAAAGAACGTTTGGGTGTGGGAGTAGTTAAGATCTCTTTTGAGAAAGCAGACGGTACAATTCGTGAAATGAATGCAACACTAGATCCGCAGGTTTTGCCAGAACCAGTTGCGAGTGATGATGAAATCAATCGAAATCGTAAACCAAATGAAGAAATACAGGTTGTTTGGGATGTGGATGCAAATGGTTGGCGTTCCTTTCGATGGGATCGTTTGAAGGGAGTTGTATAATGAATAACTTAGGAGATTATATTGCAGTGCGCATTGCACAAGTGTTTATTATATCAATGTTTGCTATGGGTATGATCAGTTTAGGTATTGATCTTTATACAGGAAGGTTACCATTATGAATCCATTTAAAGACATTGACACATTTGGAACAGCGTGTGATCAATCACCATCACCTGAAAACTACGAAATGTACTTGGGATTGATTTCTGAAGAGTATCAAGAACTTCAAGAAGCAGTATCAAATCAAGATAAGGTCGAACAACTAGATGCACTGGTTGATATTCTTGTTGTTACTATGGGCGCAATTCGTGCCGCAGGATGGGACGGAGAAGGTGCGTGGGAAGAAGTAATGAAAACTAATTTTGCGAAGATCGATCCAGACACTGGAAAGGTTCGCAAACGTGAGGACGGAAAAGTCCTAAAACCTGAAGGTTGGGTTGCGCCAGACCTTGCCAAGTTTGTATAAGGGTAGTATAATGTATAGACTGTTGGATGTGCCCAGAGTTCCAGATAACTTAATCTTGCCTATCGGTAAAATTTTGGAGATTGAAAACTTTTTTGGTGGGTATACTGATAGGTATACAATACACGATTGTCAACCTGACTTACAACAATTCTTGAAGAAACTATTTCCAGAATACAAAAAGTTCTGTTACCAAACTTTACAAGACAATGTGCCTATCCATATAGACACAGGAAGAACTACGGCAATTAATTATATTGTGAAGTCTGGTGGTGATCGTGTTTCCACTGCGTGGTACACAGATGAGTTTGGTGATAAGATAAAAGAAGTTGTTATCAAACCGAAAAAATGGCATGAACTAGAAGTTGATAAATGGCATGGAGTTCATGGTATAACAGATAGGCGTGTTGCAATAACAGTCTATTGACAAACACATAGGAGTATGGTATAATGAATACTAAATTAGACGAACGAGACGAACTGATGGTCATTCTTATGGAAGAGTGCAATGAACTTGCAATTGAAGTTTCGAAGATGATCCGATTTGGTTATGATAACAATTCAAAATTGGAATCTGAAGTCGGAGATGTTATGTGTATGCTTAATCTGTTACATGAGTGGGATCTTATCAGTTGGAATAATGTAGAAGCGTGTGCAGACGCAAAACGTGAAAAATTGAAAACATGGAGCAACTTATCTCTTGGTGATGCAGCTTAATACTGAACAAGCACTACACTGCGCAAACATCTTTAACAATTACTTTGGTCAGTTCGAAAGGATTGACCAATATATGCGTGACCAAAAGATGGCGCAGATTGCTGAACTTCCGCAAACCTTGCCAGGGTTTGGATTTGATACAGATATGTTCGACGACTTCTCTATGTCCCCAGAAGACATGGATTTAGAAGTCGTCGAACTTGATAATATGACTTGGGACACGTGTCTAAATATGATCAGTAGTCATAGTAACATGGTCTCCATCCCTGGCAAGGCCCTGAAACTTGCAGTCAAAGAAAAGAAGACTGGACAGTTTGTAGGGTTCATGCGTTTCGGTAGTCCTGTGATCAATTGTGCACCACGCAATCAACTCTTGGGTGGTGTACCAGATCTTACTAACTTCAATAAGACTGCAATGATGGGGTTCGTTATCGTTCCCTGTCAACCGTTTGGTTACAATTATCTTGGTGGTAAACTTCTCGCTGCACTGTGTTGTACGCACGAAGTCAGAGAAAAACTCAACAAGAAATATGGAATGAATCTCGTAATGTTCGAGACTACATCCTTGTATGGAAATACAAAGGGTGCATCGATGTATGACGGTATGAAACCGTTGTTGCGTTACAAAGGTAACACTATGTCCGACTTCATTCCTATGTTGCATGGTAAACCTTACCTTGACTTAGTAGCGTATGTCGAGGACATTGTTGGTCGTGGTGAGTTAGTCAAAGAAGGCGCATCTAGTCGTAAACTTAAGATGACTAATGCCATCATTGGTTTGATTAAGAAGTCTCTCAAAGGTGGGGAACTTGATAAGTTCAAAAAGACAATCGAAGATGCAAAGTCGTTGACAGAACAGAAACGTTACTATGTGTCTAACTATGGTATCGAAAACTATATTGATATTGTCAATGGTAAGACAGACGAAATCGTTAAAGCGCAGAACTATGATAAGTTCTATCAAAAGAATGTCATTGAATGGTGGCGTAAACTTGCAACTAAACGGTACAACAAACTAAAAGAAGAAGATAGATTGCGCAATGATTTAGAGATATGGACTGCAGACAGTGATATCGACATCATTCGATAATTGGAGATAAAATGACAAATACGGTATGTGTTCTTACAAACTTCCGTTCAGGAAGTACATCATTCACCCTTTTAAAATCGAGAGAATTTGATCTTCCGTATAAGGGAGAACTATTCAGTCACGAACGTCCTTGGGACTATGCTGGTCACAGGGGACATTGGGAAGAACTGGATATTGCTCGAAAACAACCAGACAACCCATTGGTTAAAACCTTTACACGAGATCGTGACTTTTTTGGTGACTATCTAAAGGGTATCCAATCTGGTGAACCAATTTGTTTTAAGTTGATGCCCGATCATATTGTTAAAACTTGGGAACTAAACGAGGATCCGACTTTGGACGAAAGAGATGTCGAAGTTGTGGCATCTTGTGATAAAGTGTACCTCTTATATCGTCGTGATTGGGAAGCACAAGTCCTTAGTTGGGTTGGGATGAGAAGTGATGGCCGGTTTGGTCAAAATGGATTCAAGAACCATAGACATGGATTGGTACATGGAGTGGATTACCATTTTGATATGCACGTAGGGACGGAATATCGTGAAGATGTTGTCAAACGCAAAGTTAAAGGTGACATGCATGGAATTTTTGTTCAACAAACTATTCATCAGTTAATCAACAATTATAAAAGAATGGCATACATTCAACAACAAGTACCCAATATAGAAGTAGTTTGCATGGAAGACTACTTCGCAACACAACCTTACAAGAAATATAATCATGAATATGTTTGGGTAGATGGAAAACCAGACATTCCAGATTTTGACGTAGAAGGATTATTCGTATGACACCGACAATCATAGTTGACATGGAATCTATTTGCATTGCGGGGAAGGTAGGATCACCAGAAGACAAGTATGGTATCTACAATGCACAGCCTGCAGTTTTGATGATTGATAAAATGATCCAATGGTATAAATCAGGATACAAAGTCATTATTGAATGTAGACGTGATGTAGACACAGATTACGAAGTCACTCATCAGTGGTTAGATCACTATGAAGTTCCATACTCAGAAACCGTGGTCTGGCGAGTGTAAAAAGTTTTTTGAAAAAAATTTGATTTTTTTTCAAATAAACGCTTGACATTTGGTTGCAGATGTATTATATTATATCTGTAACCAATGAGAGAGATATAAATTATGATTATCACAGACATCGAACGTCAAACCAAACAATTCCGTGTTGGAACATTCGTAAACACTATTTGTGAACAAATGACAGCTGACATGGATATCCAATCACCTAACCGATGGACACCAAAAGATCAGTCTTCGTTTGTTGAGTCTGTGTTGACAAATAAAGCGCCATCGCTTTTCGTCGTTGCAAAGATTGATAGTTGTCTTGCAAATTCATTTGATAAACTGGATCAAGAATACTATACACGTTGGCAAGACAAGGGTTATACTTATCTTAACCTAGATTCTTGGAACCGTACAAATACATTGATTCTTTTCTACAAAGACAAAGTTACCATTCCAAATGGAGAATATTCCCTTGGTGGTGTTCGTTATGTTATTGACAAAACAAACAACACATACTCAACAATGGATGCTGATTTGCGTATCATCTTTGAGAGCCGTACAATCACTGTAGAAGTACTTACAAGTGCAACTCGTCGAGATCTTTCAACTATCTTTGATGTTGTAAACCGTGGCGTTGCATTGAATGCGGCGGAACGTCGAAATCCAATTTTGACTGCCGTTGCAGGTGTTTGTCGTGACTTTGGTAAAAAGTATGCGACAAAATTCCCAAACATTAATGGATTGACTCACAACAATCGCCGAGACGTTGATGACTTCTTTGCAGGATTGTTTGCTATTTTTGTTCTTGATGATTTCAAGAACGGTAAAACTACTGCAAATATTACGACTGGTGTTCTTCGTAATATTTACGAAGATGAAGACTATGGTTCTTTTGTCTCGCCGTTTTCCACTTTCACTAAGAAGTTCATGAAAGAGTTGTTATCGTTTTCTGAGTTTCCCACCATACTTCACAAGAACTTTATCCTAGATCTGTTCACTATTTGGCGTTCTGTAGATCGTCAGAAGACATTGAAGATTACAGAACCACAAAAGTTTATTACTGATGCATACAAAGCATATGTAAAACTTCTTGACGATAAGAAAACTACTCACGAGTATTCAAATGGTCGTAGTGCAATTTACTCTGAACTTTTGCGTTCACGTCAGACGAAGATGAATCAGATTCGTCAACGTTTGATTTTAGAAAACATCCAATCTTTAGATGTATACACTGTCGAGATGAAAGAACAACGTCTTGCAACAAAAGAGACGAAGCTTATTGTTTACAATCGTGACGGTGGCAAGACACCAGAAGGTGTTGAAATCAAACCAGAAGAATTATATGATCCCACTGTTGTTCAAGGTGGACACGTCAAGATGGCGAAAAATGGTGGTTCTGCAGAACCTAATAATATCGTAATGCAAACACGCAAAGATAATCTTAAATTGAAAACTGACTTGCCTGCAGAACTTATTCCTGAGTCCCTTCGAGATAACGCATAAATAAGGAAGAACCTTTTAATTATTGTTTTAATATGGAGATCTGAATGGACATCAAAATTACCACAGAACAACTACGTGGTTACAAACTATTCGTAGGAACACCGATGTACGGTGGCAATTGTTCTGGACTATTCACCAAATCATGTAACGATCTTGCAATGCTTTGTACCAAAGCAGGTATTGATGTTCGTTTTTATTATCTGTTCAACGAAAGTCTCGTGCAACGTGCAAGAAACTATGTTGTGGATGAGTTTCTAAGATCAGATTGTACACACATGATCTTTATCGATTCTGATATCCATTTTAATGCAAAGGATGTACTTGCACTTCTTGGTCTTGCGGTTCATGATCCTGAGAACTATCAAATCATGACTGGTCCGTATCCCAAGAAGACTATCGCTTGGGAGAAAGTGCAAGTCGCTTCGCAAAAAGGTCGTGCAGACGAAAATCCGTTCCACTTAGAAAACTACACTTCAGACTTCGTGTTCAATCCTGTAAAGGGCATGAAAGGTGAATTCAGATTGAACGAACCTATTGAAGTAAGTGAAGCGGGTACAGGATTTATGTTGATTGGTCGTGACGTGTTGGATAAGTATCGTGATGCATATCCTGAACTGCGTTATAAACCTGATCATGTGCGCACTGAGAACTTTGATGGTTCACGTGAAATTACCGCATACTTCGACTGTATCATTGATCCAGAATCAAAACGATATCTGTCTGAAGATTACTTCTTCTGTCGTAAAGCAAGAGAAGCGGGTATTAAAGTGTGGATGTGTCCTTGGATGAACTTGAACCATGTAGGAACATATATCTTTAAAGGTAATATGGCTGCAATCGGATCTCTTGGGGTATCTGCAACTGCAGACGCAAAGTCTAGAAAGAAAAACTACAAGAAAAAATAAAAAAACTAGTTGACAATGAGTGAAGAACAACGTATAATTCTGATAACAGATTTCATCGAACAGAAACTCCGCAAAGAAAAGGAGTTAGAATTCTATCTCGCAGAACTATCTAAACTCGAAAAGAAAATAGGTTATCTAAGGCGTGAGGTAGATTTGACCAACACCATAATCGGAATGATAAAAGGTGAGATGGTCTATGATATCAAAGAAGGGTTGATGTCTAAAAACGATAACCTATTAACCTCAGATAAGGATGAAGAAAAATGAAAAATATTTTTCTAACGACACTACTGGCTTCTGTGATTGCAATGCCTGCATTTGCAAACGACGATTCTATTTACTCTCGTAAAGTGAACAAGGCATCTGTGGTAGATCACTACAGAACTGTCACACGAAGTGTTCCAACAACCACAAAGGTATGTTGGGATGTTGAAGTTCCCATTTACGGAAACACTGGTAGCGGTGCCAGTGCGGGTGATGTTCTTGGTGGTATGATTATCGGTGGATTGCTTGGCAAAGGTGCTACTGGTAAGGATGATGGTGCTGCAGCGGGTGCTGTGATTGGTGGTATGATTGCCGCCGACAAGAAAAGGGGTAACAAACAGATCGTTGGTTACAAACAAGAAACTCGTTGTAGAGACGAAACTACTTACACTAATACTTCAGAAGAAGTGTACTCACACAGTGTAATTACTTTCTACGACAATGGCAAAAAATACAAGGTGAAGTTTGTCAAATAAACCTAATAAAAAGTTCAACCTAACAGTTCGAGATATTGAAATCATTGAACAGGCTCTTCGGGCAAAGGCGGGTCGTAGAGGACTTGCAATTGCACAAGGAGAGACGAGTGAAAAACTACATGAAGAAATGATAGAGATACAAGAACTGTTAGGTCGTATTCACGAACAAAAAGTTTGGTACAGACCAAAGGATAAAACTTACGTAGGTGGATAATGAAGATCGACATACCCTCATATGAAGAACGAGATAGTGCAGGAATGCAGATCACTATTCACAAGTGGGATACTTGGAATATGGATCATACTCTTGCGTTAATCGTTTTACCTATGCTTAAGCAACTTAAAGAAGAGAAACATGGCGCACCAAACGTAGACGCTAGTGATGTACCAGATAGTTTAAGACCAAGTGAAGAGTGGGTTAAACGATATAATCGTGACGGTGAGATTGATCCATACTTTTTTAAACGATGGGACTACGTTATGAACGAGATGATATTCGCTTTCCAAAACAAAGTTGATGATTCTTGGGAAGATCACTACTTCATTGAAGACGAAGAACTAAAAGAAAAATCAGAGATAACAGTAGGGTCAACGCTTGAATACAAAGGGGTTGGTGATTGTCAACTTCGCCTGTTCCCAGATGAAGACGGTTCGATGGAAGATTATGAACTCTACGAGTGGGTATGTGGTAAGTCGCCACGTAAGTTTGATAAAGAAGGATATGATGAATATCAAAAACGAATTTCAAACGGATTCCGACTGTTTGGAAAATATTATGAAAGTTTGTGGGATTAGAAGATGAAAGTAACAATGTGTGATCCGCCCAGTGGTTGGAAGTATGGATTTCCTAAACCTTTACCTGCAGACTTAGGCGAAGATGAAAGTATCCTTCCTTGGCTGTTGAGCGAAGGTTATCCGCAGCACGAGATTGACCTATACGGCAAACACTTTTATTGTAGATATTGGGAACAGGAAGAAGAATGAAAGTAGGGATTACATGCAGTGCGTTTGATTTACTTCATGCAGGACATATTCAGATGTTGCGTGAAGCGAAAGAACAATGTGATTATTTGATCTGTGGATTGCAGATGGATCCCTCTTATGATCGTAAAGAAAAGAATTCTCCAATACAAACAGTTGTAGAAAGATACACTCAGTTAAAGGCTGTTTCTTATGTAGACGAAATCATTCCATACTTGACAGAGTCTGATTTAGATGATATACTATCCATGTATCAAATCGATGTTAGGATCCTTGGTGAAGAGTACCGTGAAAAGGATTTTACGGGCAAGGATATTTGTAAGAAGCGAGGTATCCAGCTTTATTTCAACAAACGTGATCATCGCTTCTCTTCCTCTGATCTGAGGAATAGAGTATTGGAGAAAATGAAATGACGTGGAATATAATTGTGTTTAATATACTACTCTTTGCAATAGTTGGATTATTATGTTATGGATCATATTATGCAGGATACCATACGCATCCATACTCTAGGTGTTCTAAAATCTATGAGTCTCCAGAAGATATCAGTGAATGTGTTTGGTTGTTGGAGAATAACTGATGGAGAAAAAAGATCCCACTATAGACGAACTAAGAAAAATATTCATTAAAAATGGATTAGAATTCTTTATAAAAAAAGAAAAACAGGGGATCGTAAAGGTACACTTTATAGTTAGAAAGGAAGAAGATGCCACTACCTGAAGGACGTAAACCACTAACAGATGGCGATATGGTTATACTATTACACAATATTGCACGAAGTGTAGAATCATATGGTGCATCTAATATTGACGCAACTGAGATTCGACAAACTGCAGATCGTTTCAGTGAACTTGCAAAGGCAGCAGGTGTTGCACAGCATAAGGCACAACAAGGATGAAAATTACAGTAGCTGGTTATGGTTTTGTTGGTAAAGCTGTTGTTGGCGCACTTAACAAAACGGTTGACTATGAGATCGTAGATCCTCAGTATCGGGAATGGAACTACCCAATTAGTCAAGATACAGATGGTGTGATTGTTTGTGTTTCAACCCCCCAACACAAGACAGGTGCGTGTGATATAAACAACGTGCACGAGGTAATTGATAGTGCACCAGATGTTCCTATCCTTATAAAGTCTACGATTAGTTTAGAGGGGTGGGAACATTTACAAACCGCTTTCCCAGATAAACACATTTCTTTCAGTCCTGAGTTCCTTCGTGCAGACACGGCAACTGAAGATTTTCTGAAACAAAAATATATGATTATTGGTAACGATACACCAGATAGTTTTTGGTCTAATTTGTTTACAAAACGTTTCAAAAGAATTCGTATTCATCACTGTACGAATGAAGAAGCAATTGCAGTCAAGTATGCAGAGAATGCCTTCCTTGCATTGAAGGTAAGTTTCTTCAATCAACTTTATGATTTCTGTGAAGCTACAGATATTGACTTTGGAGAAGTTAGATATCATCTTTGTCTTGATGAAAGAATTGGAGATGATCATAGTTATGTTACTAATGAACGTGGTTGGGGTGGTCACTGCTTCCCCAAAGACACACAAGCACTATTGCATACCGCAAAACAATACGAGACAAGTTTTTCTTTGATTGAAGAGTCTATAAAATATAATCAACGGATTAGAAGAAAAGACTTGACAAAAGATGAGTTTTGGGGTATAGTATAGTTCAGATTGACTCATAAGGAGATATGTATATAATGAAATTCAGTGAACGCACTCTTACAATTCTTAAGAGTTTTGCTACCATCAACAAATCTATTCAGATGAAAGAGGGTAATGTTCTTAAGACAATAACACCAGAACGCACTCTAATTGCGTCTGCTACTATACCAGATCAGATCCCATCGGAAGCATGTATTTACGATATGTCACGTTTTTTGTCGATTTTATCGCTTTATACAGATCCCGATGTGGAATTCCATGATAAATACTTCATCATCTCAGAAGGGAAACGTAGGACTAAATACTTGTTCGCAGACGTTTCAATGATTCATGCAGCGCCTGAGAAGGATGTCAAAATTCCTTCGCAAGACGTTGTTGTTGATGTCTCTTGGGACGATATGCAATCTGTACTGAAAGCCGCAGGCGTTCTACAGTTTAGCGAGGTCGCATTTGTCGGAGAAAACGGCACGTGTTATCTCAAAGCAATCGACAGTACTAATGAAGGAACCGACGACTACGGTGTCGAAATTGGTGAAACTGACGATGAGTTTAAGATCATTATCAAAACTGATAACCTTAAACTTCTACCACAGGATTATAGAGTTACGCTTTGTTCGAAAGGTATCTCTGAATTCAAAGGTGAAGATGTCACGTATTTCGTGGCAATTGATTCTAAGTCGACTTACAAAAAGGGGTAATTCCAAATGAATGATCAAATGCAAGGACAGCAACAAGTCCAACTTACACTGGCAGATATTTCTACTGTCGTAAACGTTATCGATGCGGTATCACGCCGTGGCGGTTTCGAGGGTCAAGAACTCGCAGGAGTAGGGACCCTACGCAACAAACTGGTTGCATACGTTAACCAACGTGCACCTCAACCACCTGAAGGTGCAATGGCTGCAGAAGCAGACATCGAAGCACCTGCAGAACCACTTACAGGTGAACTAGCAGACAAAGTACAGTAAATACTGTGCTAGAGGGGCGGGGAAACTCGCCCCTTTGATCTTTTCTTTTATATTATGATTGTGGTGAACTATGACTATTGATGCAAAATCAAACGAAGTACTTTGGGTTGAGAAGTACCGTCCAAACAAAATCTCTGACACGATCCTACCAGAAGACACTCGCAAGATGTTTGCGAAGTTTGTCTCTGATGAAAACATTCCCAACTTACTTCTATCAGGTGGACCAGGCGTAGGTAAGACTACGATTGCGAAAGCTATGTTAGAAGAACTAGGTTGTGACTACATCGTTAAGAACGGATCTCTTAACGTAAACATTGACTCTATCCGTTACGACATCTCTACATTCGCATCTGCAGTATCACTGACAGGTGGTCGCAAGTATGTTATCTTTGATGAAGCAGACTATTTGAATGCAGCGAATGTTCAACCTGCATTGCGTAACTTCATCGAAGAATACTCTTCTAACTGTGGTTTCATCTTTACGTGTAACTTCAAGAACCGTATTATCTCACCTCTGCGTTCACGTCTATCTGAGATTGACTTCTCTATTGACAATGAAGAGAAACCTGCACTTGCGGGTGCGTTCTACAAACGTGTACTTGCAATTCTTGACAACGAAGGTGTTACATATGACAAAGGTGTTATCGCTAAAGTCGTACAGAAATACTTCCCAGACTTCCGTCGAGTATTAACAGAACTGCAGTCCTATGCAGCGTCTGGTTCTATTGATGAGGGAATCTTCATTAATCTGAAACAAGAGTCTATTGACGAAGTGTTTCATATGTTGAAGACAAAGAACTTTACTGAAATGCGCAAGTGGGTGGCAAAGAACTCTGATCAAGATATGAACGAAATGTTCCGTCGAATTTACGACTCTGCAGATAAATATGTTGAGTTCCGTAGTCTGCCTGGATTCTGTGTGACGACTGCAGACTACATGTACAAGTCTGCGTTCGTTGCAGATCAGGAGATTAACCTTGTTGCATTCTTAACTGAAGTGATGATCGAATCGGAGTATAAATGAGATGTGGGAGTCTAAACCCAATGTTGCACCAAATAATTGGGTTGGTAATAACATAAAAACCAAACCTATTACCGTAACTTACAATAATAACTTTAGTTCATCTGCAAGATCGGGTGGATTTATTATTACAACTAGTGATGTCCTACCCGCAACTGAAGACTATAAAAAAGTAAAAGAAATCGTTGAAAGACTTATTGAGTCTGGGATTGGTAAAATGGGAGAGGGTTACTGCATTAGTGTAAGTGACATTCTTTTCAATATACTTAATCAAAACGGTATCAAGTCTCACTTGATGGAAGTTCAACTTAGTGCTGTAGATCATATAAATGATAGACATTACATGGTTGGGTTCAACACAACCTTTCAACAAAATAGCCACACTCAGGTTTCTACTCATGTAGTTGTTGTGACAGATACTGAAATTCCTATGATAGTTGATTTATCAATTGCTCATAGGTTGCCTGGCGATTTCCAATGTATAATTGATAAAGCTGTAAACGAAGGTGATAAAGTTCTGTCTAAAATTGACTTTCAAGGATGGGGTTACATTTATCAAGAAAAGAAAGATGGAGTAGGGATCCCACAACTCCATCAAATTAGTATACTTGAAAGAATCTCTACTGATAAGAAAATCTTTGAAGAAATGAAGTCTCTAAAGGCATTGAATATTATTGGTATTGGGTTAAGTATGTTTGCTTTGGTTAACGTTGTTGCCAAGGTCTGGTTAGATTGGTATAATTAGAATGCAGGGGAAGTACAAAACTTTTGATCCAAGTTTACACAATAAAACTGATAAACCAGGCAAGGATGCGGCACTTGAATTTATAAACCGACATCTTCGATCTCATAATTCAAACCTTCGAACAATAGAAAACCCTAATCGATATGGGATAGATCTACTGACTTTGAATGAAAAAGACGAAGTAACTATATGTTGGGAAATTGAAGTTAGGTTAGCATGGAAGGGTGATAGATCATTTTATTTTGACACAGTACACTGTCCAGAAAGAAAAGATCGTCTATGGAAACAAGGCGAAGAATTTACAAACAGTATTCCCTTCCCATTATCAAGTAATTGTAAACTCTTCTATGTTCAATTGAACGACTTGTGCAACAGAGTTTTGTTGGTTGATAGTAAAAACATTCTAAGGTGCAAACTCAAACATAGTCCCAATAAAGAAATTTCGGAAGGTGAGATGTTCAGAAACATCCCACTTAAAGCAGTGAAAGAATTGAGGATCTAATGAGTGAATGGATGAAACGACTGATCAAGAAACACACATGTTTCTATTGTGGTGAGAAAGTCGATAAAGCAAACCTCTTCAAAGTAAAGTTACAAACTGCAGATGGTCCACATGAAGTTACTGCATGTAAACAATGCGGTAAAGATTTAAATGAAGTATTAATAGAGATAGAGAAGGTAAAGAATGATGAAATTTATTGAAACCCATAATAATCTCTTTGGTGAAGAGGGTGCTACGATTGAATACACAGTGCCTGATGATGCCAATCTTGATGAAGTACTAGAATCTTTTGTTGACTTTTTGCGTGGATGCGGTTATACTATTCCATATGAAAGTTATCTGAGTGTTGTTTCAGATTACGACGAAGAAAAACCCGAACAACGTGAATCATATCACGACTACATGGGTCGTAGAATGAGAGAAGAAGATGACCGCATGGAACATTGGGGACAAGATGTGGATTTTGATTAATGGCTAAGGAACACACACCTTTTGATTTCATGAATGCAGTATCTGAGTTTAAGAAAGATATCATTCGTGGGAACGACAATCCAGAAATGGCAGAGAAAGAATACGGTGAGTACATGTACATTATCAACCGTGGTTTCTCTTACTTTGAAGATACTATTCTTCATGCAAACGAAATGAACCAGAGACCAGACATGTTTCCTATAGGTTCCTTTGACTACTATAATGGTATGTTGAGGAAACGTAAACGGTTTTCTAAATGGCACAAGGCAGAACAGAATGATGACCTTGATGCAATTCAAGAAGTCTACCAATGCAATCGTACCGTTGCAAAACAATACTTGAAAGTTCTTAGTAAAGATCAACTAGAAGATGTTCACCAGAAGTTATTTGTAGGGGGTTAAGTTATTTAAAATAATAAATAACTTTTGTTGATAATGATCAACACCACCCATAACAAATAAATTATAAAAAAGGTGAACATGTATTATGAACGAAGATATTTTTAAGGGCGTTGGTGTAGAGATTGAACTACCTTCCGATGACAGTTTTTTAAAAGTAAAAGAGACACTAACTCGTATCGGTATTTCATCACGCAAGGAAAAAAGGCTGTACCAATCTTGTCATATTTTGCACAAGAAGGGTAGGTATTCCATTTTACACTTCAAAGAATTATTCATCCTCGACGGTAAGACAAACACATTCACAGACGAAGACTTGTCGAGAAGAAACACAATTGTCAATCTATTAGAGGAATGGGATCTTATTAGGATCATCGACAAGGAAAAAACCAAAGACCCTGTCGCTCCTCTAAATCACATTAAAATCATTTCGTATAAAGAAAAAGGTGATTGGGACTTGACCGTAAAATATAATATCGGTAGAAAATAAAAAATTATTGACATTTGGCAGAAAATGTGTTATAAATAGATGCGAACGCCGAAAGGGTTCGCATTTACTTTAATCTTGCTTTAAAAGGAGATAACGCTATGAATAGAGCACATTTTAATACACTATCACCATATGCTGTTGGCTTTGATCGTATGATCGACAGAATTTTTGACCATCAAGATCAAGCAACAGGTTTCCCACCATTTAATATTGTAAAGAGAACGGATACTGACTTCCGAATTGAACTTGCGCTTGCAGGTTACAAGGAAGAAGACTTGGATATTCAATATCAAGAAAGTGTCTTGACTATTACTGGTGATAAGGACAAGTCAACTGATGATGAAGGATATATCCATCGTGGTATTTCTGGTCGTAAGTTCACTCGCAAATTTACGCTTGCGGATGACATTATTGTTCAAGATGCGGTTTTGGAAGATGGTATGTTGACAATTCGTCTGGAAAGAATTATTCCAGAAGAGAAACGTCCACGTACTATTGGTATTAACACCAACATTCAAAAGTCTTTCCTTACAGAAGACTAATACTCAGAGGGTTCTTCGGAACCCTCTTTTTTTGTTACATGGGCACGAGGTAAAGTCGTGTCTTTTTTTTGTATGTAAGCAACGATGTAAAGTCGTTAAACATAAGGAGAAGTAGATGGAACTACTAACTTTATGGAGCCTTGTTGGGTTCCTACTGGCTGCGTATGCGGTCATTGCCAATGATTCAGTACAAACTCTCGGTACTTGGATGGCATCAAATAATGAGAGATTTAACTATAAAACACTTTGGATTGCCGCCTCGGCAGTTCTACTTGCGACACTCTGGTATGGTTGGAGTGTCAACGGAGGCGACATCTCATATGGTCGTCTAAACAAGATACCATGGCAAGAAGTTCAGTGGTATCACGCTGCAGCACCTGCAATTCTAGTTGCACTTACTCGTATCGGTGTCCCAGTATCAACATCCTTCCTAGTATTATCTGTATTCGCTTCGACATTTGTGTTGGAGAAAATGTTGATGAAATCAATTATGGGATATGGTGTTGCCGCCGCCTTTGCTTATGCGGTGTGGTTTGCAATCAATAAGTTTGCACACAAATGGTTCGACGAAACCCAACCAGTTAGTGAGGGCAATAAAAAGTTCTGGCTAATTGCTCAGTGGGTTGCAACAGGTGGATTGTGGTGGACTTGGTTGTCACATGACATGGCAAACATCGCAGTGTTCTTACCACGTCAAGTCCCAGTAGATCTGATGATACTCATTTCATTTGTATTTGTTGCAGGACTGTTCTTCATGTTCAGAGAACGTGGGGGTAAGATTCAACAAATTGTTTTAGAGAAACACAACACACGATATGTTCGTTCAGCGACATTGATTGACTTGTTCTATTGGTTGTGTTTGTACTTCTTCAAGGAACTGAATGATATTCCCATGTCGACAACATGGGTCTTCGTTGGTCTACTTGCAGGACGTGAACTTGCAATGGCAACATACTTCGGTAAAAAGAAAACCAAATCTGTATTCCCATTGGTTGCAAAGGATTTTGGTAAAATGATGGTAGGACTTGGAGCATCAGTCGCATTGGTTTTATTTGTTCATTATATTATTAATCCTTGACTTCTAACTGAAGATATGATATAAATATACTCTGTAGCGCATAAAACAAAAATATGCGCTGCATCGTATAAACACACACAAACACAGGAGAAGATTATGTTTTCAACAGACTATTTGTCGAACGTATGGATCGACGCAGTACAAAACGCAAAAACAACTTGGGTAAACACTTGGGTTAAAGATGAAGCAATGAGTGCGCCTCTGCACGAGTTCATCAAATTGCAAACAGAATTCACAAAAGAAGCAATGAAACATACCACTGCATTTTCTAATGCAGCAGGTTCAGCTATGGCGAAGATGGTAAAATGATGGCGAATAAAAACCCTTTTGAAATTAGATCTGAAATGTTACAACTTGCAAAAGACTATATGGATCAACAGTATCACATGAACCGTGAGTTTACGGAAAAAATGTTTGAAGCGGGTAAAGTTGCAATGGAAGAATATAAAGAAGCAACTAAAATGTATTCCATGGAAGAACTAATGGAAAAAGCAAAGGAAATGTATAGTTTCGTTTCTAAAAAAGAATAAATCAAAGGGGATCTTCGGATCCCCTTTTTTCTTGCGTTATGTTGTCACTATTGCGTTTTTCGCATAACAGGTTTCTCAAATTGGTCACCCTTACTGACCAATTTCTGTACTAAATAAATGTGTATAAGGAGTAAAATGCAGACGGTGTTCTGCGCTCGGATCACATCATACATTTATCACATTTAGGAGAAAACAGATGACACACGTTGTACTGTCAGTAACAAGCATGTTTAACGCATGGCAAGAAGGTGTTTATTCCTTCATCAAAGAAGTCGCAGTCAAATATAAGGCTCGTAGACTTGCAAAAGAAACAATCAATCAACTACAAGGTCTAAATGATCGTGAACTCGCAGACATGGGTTTGCATCGTGGAATGATTCGTCAACTTGCAGAAGAACATTATCAAGCAGAAGTAAACAAAAACCTGAACGGATGGGTATAACAATGGACGCAGTAATGAAATACACATTCGCACCACTATCAGGATTTTGGTCAGGGTTCAGCAATTTTTGTGAAGTCGCTGGATACGCACGTGCAGCTTCGCACTTGTCGTCACTAGGATATTACGAAGAAGCAAAACATTGCATGATGCAAGTAAATAAATTGAGATCTCGCAAATAATCCTCATAAATATTTGTGAGGATATCACAAATTAGTAGGAGAAAAACGTGTCCGATGTTCTGGTACTTAATGCAGACGGTCAACCTATAAACTTTTTACCTCTAAGTACTATCAAATGGAAAGACGCAATCACCTACATGTGGATGGATAAGGTGCATGTCTTAGACTGGTACGACGACTGGATGGTTCGAAGTCCCAGTTGGGAAACCAAGGTCCCCGCCGTAATCATGATGAAAGAAATGATGCGGAAAAAGGGTAGACCTCGGTTTTCCAAGACGAACCTTTATATTCGAGACATGTACACTTGTCAATATTGTTTCGAACGGTTTCCACGGAGTTACCTTACTTTAGATCATGTACTCCCCATATCCAAAGGTGGGAAAACACATTGGGAAAACATCGTCGCCGCATGTGGACCCTGTAATACCAAAAAAGGCGACAAACTTATCTCCCCCAAAATTAAACCACACGAACCAGGCTACTACGAACTGGTACGCAAAAAGAAACAGATCGACAATGTCGAACTGAAACATCCTAGTTGGGAAATGTATTTGGGTTAGTTTGGTAGTGCGAGAGGATTGGTGTCTCCACCACCTCCCCCGATGTACTTAACATCTGCGATATTCTGGTCACCCATTCTGGTTGTCTGGTTAGTGACATAGTTATCGCCACCCATCTTACCAATAACAACAGACATTCCACTACCGTTCATACCAGACTGTTCTACTGCATTTACTATTTCTGAACTGAGTGTAGACAATCTTCTTGGGGTGTAATCTTCATTAAAGAAGTTCTTTACAAACTGTCCTGCAGCGGTGTCTTCAGGGATAACTGCTTCTCTACCATGTAGAATTGCAAGTTGACCACTACCGAAATTTCTGAAACCTCTTGTACCATATCTAAATCCATAATCCTCTTGTAGACTTTGCATAAAGTCTACAATATTGTCATTAAAGAATAGTCTTGCTTCATTAGCGCCAAATCCTGTCATAGATTCTAATTGTGTTCTGATTTCAGGAAATGCTGAATTTAGTGCTTGTAGATTTGCTAACGCTTGTTCTCGTTGTTCTTGGGTTGATTCTTCATTGTCAATAATATCAGCCATGTTTTCCATGAATGCCATCATCGATTCCTGAACCATTGCATTGTCTGGGTTATCTTTATAACCCTGTACAATTCTTGCAAGGTCGCCACTTGCAGCAATTCTTTCACCTAGTGATACGGCTACTTCTGCGCCGTCTAATGCACCAACACCACCAACTGCACCCAGATCCAGTCCACCAGTCGCACCACCTGTTGCGACTTCTGTTGCTTCAAAAGGATCAAGAGCAGCGATTTCCGCACGTGCTTGTGCTTGTGCTGCAGCTTTTGAGTCTTGGAACCAATTATAAAGAGATTTACCTATTACATACGCAACACCAACGGCTGCACCCACAAGCGCACCAGTTGGACCAAACATTGCACCTAGTGTTGCAAATTGACCAATCGTTATTGTGCTATCTACCGCAACGCCTGCCCAATCTTCTGGAACGCCTTGTTCCGTTAACCAGTTTTTAACATCTTCACCGTAGTAAGCAAGTGCGCCTGTTAGGATACCCAATGCGCCCGCACGTGCAACGTTACGTAGTTTGAAAAGTCCACGGCCGCCACCCCTTTGGTTTGGACCTCTTGGATCTCCGCCTGTACCTAATACACCAGAGATAATACCTTGGGTCACGCCACGTGCAAGTGCGCCTCCACCAAACCCACTCATAATACCTGCTGCAGTTAGTCCTGCACCTGCGAGAATGACAGTAAGAGGGTCTGACAAAAATTCGACAATTGAAGTAACTGCTTCTGGTACTTTTGATGCAAATTCTTTAAAAGATGTTCCTAACGCAGACCAGTCTACCTCTCGGAAGGTTGTGATCATACTATCTTCGAATCTACTAAAACCACCACCAGTCGCTTCGTCGATTGCACCTTTTGCAAAGTTATATGCAACAAATAGTCCTGCGCCACCAAGTGCAAGTTTTGTTCCTATTCCAAGTAACGTTGATGCAAACCCACCCATCATCTCAAAAAGACCTTTACTTTCTTTAGTAGGTTTTTCTGGTGTTGTTGTTTCTGGTTCTGGTGTGGGTGTTGGTTCGGGTGGTTGTTGAAGTTCTGCGAGATCGTTTGCACGTTTTTGTGCCTCAATCGCCTCTTCTTGAATACCCATAGAAGCACGTAACATATCAGTTTGTTCAGTTATGTTTGCAGAAATCGTATTGAATACACCTTCGAACTTTTCAAGTTGCACTTTGACAGAACGAATTGAGTGACTACCGCTATTGCGGGTCAACTGTCCTTCTGCTTTTAGACGTTCAATAATCGCTTCTGTTTCTTTACTGATAGCCATTTATTTTCTCTTCTGCGCTTCTTCTTTTTGTTTTTCCAAGAACTGTATCAACATAGCAAAATATAAATCTCTTTCAAACGGCATCAAATTTTCTATATCTGATATTGAGTATTTATGATGCTGCACCAGTGAAAACACAATCTGATAGTAATCTTTCAGACTCAGATGGCACAGCATTAGACGAAAAAACTTCGTAATCCTTCAATGACAAAGGTTTTATCATCACCATTAGAGTTCTTGTATTTCATTTCATGACGAAGTTTTGGCATGGTTTCAAAAAACTTTTGAATAGACTGCATAACATCACCAGTCATATTGTTCATGAATTCATCGATATCATCTTGACTATAGTCTTTAAAACTATAAGTGTCGTTTTCAGATGCCAACTGATCAAGACAAGATGTCATGATGTGATAGTTTGCAAGAGGATCGTTGGGATCCATCATGATAATTCTTTGGAACTCATCAATTGTGGGGTATTTCAAAAACAAAGTGAACTCTTCGTTGACTTTAACCTTCTTACTATGATCCTTATCTTTGACGATAGACACATCATCAATATTAAGTTCTAGTTCTACTGTTTCTTCAGTGTCTGGATCTTTGATCATAAATTTAATTTGGTTGTCCACAGACTTTGCACGGATAACCATCATGACATATTCCAAGTCAAACATTGCTAGTTTGGATACATCTGTTTTTACTAGACAGTTCTGTACGACTTGTTTGGCTGCAATGAGTTCTTGTTCACGGTCATTAGATTCTTGTGCAACCAAAAGAATCTTTTCTTCCTTGACCGTAAAGGGTCTGTATTTGATTTTTCTACCAGATGATGGAAGTTTCAATTCAAAAATAGGTAGATCAATTTTAGGTAAAGACATAATATAGTTCTCCTGTTAAATTCCTATACTTCGTGTTAGGTTATTAAATGAGTTGTTTAAACGTTGGAAGTTGTTTACTGTATCTTGAATACTGTCACCAAGGAAACCTTGGTTGACTGTTTGTTGTACCACCCCTGCAAATCCTGCAACTGCACCAAGGATGTCGAAGAAACCAGCCCCACGTCCTAGTCTTGAAGTTGGTGATCCTGCTCTGAGACCAGAGTATTCAATTCTATCATATGAGAACTGAACAGGAAGTGTAAGGTAGGAGTCATTAGATTCCCATGCAAGATCCAAATCACCAATCTGACTTGGCCATGCTTTATCTAAAATGACTTCATAATATCTACTTGGATCTTGATCTGTCGAAAAGTGTTTAATACTGATACGACAAGAATATTCATCTTTGTAACCAATTTCAAATGGAAGTTTACCATTGTCTTCTGATAAGTTACCCCCTGCAGTTCCAATGTTGATAACACTTTGCATCCATGAATGAAAGAACCTCAATATCTGATGGTCGCTGTCAACCATGAAGATTGTGTTGACTGCAGTATTCTGTACACTCATTGGAAATTGTTTTGGTAGTGCAGCGACTGATTCATAGTTTGCAACGTTTAGGGATACAGAAGGAATCTGTGCAGTCTTACAGAAGAACGTCAGATCCCTTGGTCCAATCACACTATTGACTGCAGATGGATATCCTGTTATTGTAACTTGAAATAAGTTAGCGTGAGAAGGTCCCCCAAACTTATCAAATGTGGATTTAAATTCTGATATGCGCATTATCCGTTCCTTATGATTCTACGAGAGTCTGAGTAGACCTTGTTCTTCGATGCACCCACGAAGTTCGCAGTTGGTAAAAATAAAGCTATGTCCCATTCTACAGGATTGACATAGAAAAATTTAGACCTTGTCTGACTATTCAGATAGTGTTTAATTGTTGGTTTAAACTCTTTGTATTTCGATGCCCCATTAAGTACTTTATACGAAAGTTTAAGTTTAGTTGTTTCATCATACTTATCGTTTGTCGTCAAATCATATAGTGCATCCATAAGTTTTGCACGTAAAATAGGTGGTAGGTAATGCATGTTAATACCCATAAATCCTTTTGGTGCAGGACCAATGGGAAAGATCAAAGGAAACCTATCGTAATATGGAAGAGTCTTTTTGTGTTTTGCTTCATACGCAAAAAAGTACATATTTCCATATGCAAGATTGTTGGATGATCTGTCTTTCAACTGAGTTTGAACTACCTCAGAGTTAATTGGTCCCTTCTTAACTGCCTTCTGCGCAGTATCTCTGTACCACTGTCGTGCAGAAGATTCACGTGCAGGAACTTGCCCTGAACGAATACCTCTAAGTAGAATGTCGTTAAAGAGGGTTGCTGCCATTATTCTGTCTCACATGTACAGGGTTCGTTAAAACACTGACCACACACCCATTCCTTCATCAACTTCTTGATGGTTGCGAGTGCCTTCTTACCGTCTGGGTGATTGGGGTTGACACTCACTTCATCACCGTTCACGAAGTCAGAGATGTTTGCAGACTTACCCAACGCATTAATTGCCTTGTGCAGTGGATCTTTAGGATCGTACTTTCTTTCGAAGCCAGGTTTACCTCTAAGTTCAACCCACTTCTTATCGCCTTTGTTCCACATCTTCAGAACATCTTGATCTTTCCCACGAATGAGTTTCAGTTTGATGCCTTCTGATATGAATGTTGTATACGACTTCATTACTTTATCCCTAGTTCTTTTTCTGTCATGATGACAAACTCCCAACCACGTTTTGCACAGTACTCTCTTGCTGCTTTCCACTTTGCATCATTGATCCCCCAAGTCTTGACTTCGTTTAGAAATCTACGAGACACACGTCCTGTAGGAGTTGCGTTTTTCTTTCTAGGATCTGGTGGTAACGTTTGTTTGTATGGTTTTATTTCAACCACAACTGTCTTTAAGTTACCATCACGATCTTTTCTGTTCACAATAACATCAGGAAAATATCGATGAATATGATTGTCCACAGGTGATCTGTAGGGAATAATCAATTCTTCTGACTGCCACCAGTTTACATCTGGATGTTCATCACACCATTTAAAGAATTTCAACTCCCATAAACTACGATATATGATGTTAGTTGGGTCGCCTTTATACTTTTTCGGATTCTTTGGACGGAATCTACCATTGTATGCCATAACCAATTTCACTTTTTGTTTATAAATAGATTTACTCAATAGGTATTTATAAGGTTTTAATCAAATGGCAGGAAGTAACAGACCAGAGGTTATGCGTCTCAAAGATTCATATGCCCGCAATCCAACATTGTTTTCCTTTCCTCAAAACAAAACGGGGCACTCTATTCTGTTCGTTTTCAAGGAATACGACTACAAAGGATACACTAGATCAGAAAACAGTCCTTCTTTCTATTCTCAAAGAAGTCGTAATGTCGGAAGGGGTATTGGTCAAAGATCCAATGCGATCTCTTCAACCATTAGTGGGTTTGGTAGTATAGAACTCCCATTCCCTAAACAACTACAAGATAATACTTCTCTACGTATTAATGCGTTTGAACGTAATGCAATTACTGAAGCAGTTGTGAATGCAATGTCAAACCAAGGTGTATTCAACAATAATGCGGCGCTTGGTGAAACTCTTATGGCTAAAGCAGGCGAAGTTGCAGGACTTATCCAAGACGTAGGTGCAGGAGCAGTCAGTATGTTTACGGCGGAAGGACAATCCCAAGCAATGGGTGCTCTTACTTCAGGATTAGAAGGAATTATGAACACAGACACCGCTACTGCTACTGCAGCAGCTGGATACTTAATGAGAACTCTCACTAGTAAACTCAGTGGAGACATGGCACGAACTATCGACATGGTAACAGGAACTGCAGTCAACCCTAAAGAAGCGCTTGCGTTTGAAGGTGTTGATTTAAAATCTCATTCTTTCACTTGGGAACTATACCCTTCTAATAGACAAGAGACAGAGACGATTAACAAGATTACGAAACTGTTTAAGAGAAACGCACTACCAGAAACACAAGACTTGGTTGATGGTGTATTTGAACAAACGTTTTTGAAATATCCATCTACTGTAGAGATTAAACTAGTTGGAACAAATCCAGAGTATTTCCCAAGATACAAACCATGTATGATTAAATCAGTTAATATAAGTTACGAAAACTCTGCGGGTACTGTCCCAATCATGCAAGGTGGTGTGCCTGGTTCTGTAACACTTTCTGTTGAACTTCAAGAAATGTCGGCACATAACCGTAATGATGTTGAAGAAGTTATTGGTGAACGTGATGTGGTAAGTGCACAAGCAAACCAACTACCAGCTGATTTCTAAAAGGATAAGATATGGCGAAATATTTTGAAAACTTTCCAATCGTAGATTACAATGGTAAGAAAGTGAGAGACATTACTAGAAGAAACAATTTTCTTAAAAGTGTTTCTACCAATCCAATGTTGTATCTGCCATATACTGTCAAACAAAATGAACGTGCAGAGGATGTCGCACAGTTTTATTATGGGTCGGTAGATTATGTTTGGTTGGTATATATGGCCAATCAAATTATCGATCCTTATTACGAATGGCCTATGGACGAGGAAACCTTCAACAAATATCTCATTGCAAAATATGGGGAAGTTTCTGGTGAGACAGGAGATGATGTTGTCGATTGGACAAAAGAAGAAGGTAACGATGAAAATATCGTTTACTACTATAAGGAAGTATAAGATATGGCAGTTGATCAGGTTATTCTTGCACCAGAATCATTTAGAACGATCTATCTAAGAAAAGAAGATCGTGTAATTCTTCGTACAGAACAGGGACGTAAGATTATTATTAAACGTATTATTCCTGATGAGTGGAAAGAATATCGTATCTACGAATATGAGAAAGATAGAAACGAAGCAAAGAAAGATATTTTTCTTTTTGATAATAGATTCTTACCACAGTTAACAAGGGAGTTCGTTGAATCTATTAGCGACGAATAATAAATGGCAGAATTTAACCCAACATATGCTGTTTGGAAAAATATTGTAGTAACTCCTCATGACGGAAACGCAGAAGAAGATATTACAAAACTTTGCACCAGACTTGACTTCACGCAGAGTATTAATTCTAGTGCGTGGACTGGTTCTATGCGCATTTTGGATTCTTCGGGTTTGTTGGAAGGAAAGGGGTTTAAACTTAGAGGAGAAGAAAAACTAACCTTCGAAGTGGAGACTTACGATGGTAAGATGGAAGATCCTCTTAAAATCACGGCACAAATTCTTAGTATCACAGAAGTCTCGCCACTCGAAAACCTTTCTGGGGTAACATTCACGATAAACTTTATTTCCAAAATAAGTTATACTGCAGGTTTAAGAAGAGTACGTGAAGCGTTCGTTGATCTTCCAGCTTCTGAAATTGCAGAAAAGATCTTTAAAAAGTATTATGCAAACGGCAGACTTGTAGAGGACACAAGCGCTCCAAATGAAATCATTCCTTTCAATGCAAAGAAATTTAGAACAACCGATCTAGGTAGTAGACAAAGAAAACCTTTTTACATACAACCTACAGAGGGGGTGATGCAGTGCGTTATTCCCAATCTACCACCCAGCGATGCAATGAATTTTCTTACACAAAGATCTTTCAGTCAAAGTTCGCCTTCTTGTTCCTTTAGATTTTTCGAAACTTTTACAGGTTATTGGTTTGTTACAGACGAATTTATGATTCAACATGGATTAGAAAATAATCAAACCATTGAAGAATTTTCTTACAACGTTCAAAACTCCCAAGACGGACAAGATGCAGAAGTGCAAGTGAAATCTTTTAAGGCTTTCAAAAACCCTTCACGTGTAAATACCGCAACTGATTTGCATAGTGGTGGTTATAGAAACAAAGTTATAGAAGTAGATCTAGGAAGAAGACGTGCAAGAAACATCGATTATGATTACATTGAAGATGCAGACTACGTTGATATGTCTGGTCAAAAAACATCTTTGAGAAATGTACCTCATACAGAAGAATATATTAGAGAAACTTTTACAGATGAAAATGCACGTAGAATGCTTGTGTTCAAAGACTGGTATGATGAAAACGGACAAACACTAAGATCTAATCAACACTATCCAGAAATTCTTCAAAACAGAAGTGTTTATACTCATCACTTAGGACAAACAATAGTTTCTGTTAGTTTGAATGCGTCAAGATTAGATCTAAGGCCAGGCAAAATTATATCGGTAAGATTACCAAAGTTTACAATTGCTTCTACACCAGACTCACCTTATAATGACGAGTTGTCTGGTAATTATTTAATTGTATCTATATCACATTCTTTGCAAGACGATGTGATGACAACAAATGCGTCTCTTGCCAAGTATGGATGGAGTGGAGAATATAGACCATGATGGAATCGGGTATTGGCATAACTAACCCACTATTTTTTATTGGTGTGGTGGAAAACAACAGAGACCCTCACTTCGAAGGTCGTATCAAAGTTCGTGCGTTTGGTATTCACGGTGACAACTCGGAGATCCCAACCCCAGAACTTCCATGGGCAATCTGTGCAAAGGGTGACTATGATCCAAACGGATCTGTGCCACCATTGAATTCATTTGTATACGGAATGTTTTTGGACGGACGTGCAGCGCAACATCCACTTGTACTTGGACTTATTCCTTCACAATTTGCAGAACCCATCAACCCAGAACAAAATGGATGGGGTGTCGTACCAGATTGTAACGGAGAACTACTAGCGCAGGGCGCAAGACCAGAAGATTTTGGACAACCACAAAACTCACGACTTGCACGTGGTGAAAACTTGGAAGAAACTTATGTTCTTCAACAAGAGATGAACCGTGTTGAAAATGTATATATTGCAGGTCAACAGGAAGTAGAACCAAACGAGGACGAACAAATAACATGGAGTGAACCTAGTCCTGCATACGGTGCAAGGTATCCATACAACCGTGTCATATCAACTGCAAAACACTCAATTGAAATAGACGACACGCCAGGCGCAGAACGCATTATGATTTACCACAACGAAGGATCGTATGTGCAAATTGATTCACGTGGATCTACCACACACAAGTCTGTGGGCGACAAATACGAAATCAACGACAGACAACAACATGTGTATGTTGGTGGTCCAAGTATGGTTACGATCAATAGTGATGCATATGTCTATGTCAGAGGTAATAAAACTGAAGAGATCGAAGGTGACTACAACATGATTGTACGTGGAAACGCACAGTTTGGTGTTGGTGGTTCCTTCTTTGTTAACGCAAGTGATCAGTTGCAAATGAGAGCCGCAGACGTGATGTTGGACGCAAACGTTTCCACATTAGAAATCTTTGGTAAAAAAGAAATCAAAATGACAACACCTATTGCGTTCTCTATGACTGCGAAGAAGATGTTCCAACACATAGGGGAAGAGTGGCACGGAAAGTCTGATGGATTTATCAAGTTTGAATCTACGGATGGTTTCTGGCAACAGTCAACAGACGCAGGTTTCAACTTCAAGGCTGCAGAGAATATCCAATTCCAAACAGACGAGACGTTCTCACTCAAAGCGGGGGATGCAGTTAATGTTGATCCAGGCAGTGGTATTATCGATCTTGCAAGTGGATCTTCAGTAGAATCAGAAGCGGCAGAAGCAGAGGATGCGCAAATCGCAGAACAAACTCAGATGCCAGAACCACCCGCAAAGTCTACTGCGATTGTTAACTCTGAAATCGCATCAATGGATGCACCAGTATCTATGGCAACAGATGATAGTGCAGATCCATCTCATGAAGAAGAAGGTAGTAACTACTTCGACAATATGGGTGTCGCACAATTAGAGAAAGAAAATCTAACGGTTGGGAATACATATAAGATAGGTAACACGAATTATACATTACAATCTAATCCAAGTGATCCAGAAGATTCTAGTCTTTGGTACTTTGAGGAACAATAAAGATGGCAAAAAGTAATTGTATTGACTTAAACGATCAGATATATCAGTCCAGACAGAGACTTGGCGGTGCTCCCATCAGTAATGGTGGGGAACTGAACGTATATGCTATTGAAAATTATAAAGCAGAATTCTTAGAAGGGATCAAAACAGACAGTTTAACTGATCCTGTAGATCTTCAAGTTTCTCTTCATGGAAATGCATTTTATGAATCGTTAACAGATTTTAATAACTTTTTAAGTGGAAGTCAATTAACAGACTATCCTGAAGTGTTGGAAAGATTTGAAAAGGGCCCTATTTCCACAATTGAATTCGCAGACTTTTGTGGTGCGTATAATTACACCCCACCTAAGATTAAAACTGCGTCTACACTTGCAGACTTGAACCTATTAAAAAATTTGAATTCATATTATAAAGATCCTAATTCAAGTATTCTTGGTGGATTTTGTAGTATGATGCCTCAGGTATTTGGCGCAATTGGTGGTTTCTTTACTATTATTGGTTCTGTTGCAGGTCTCATCAATGATGCAATTGCATTCTTAAATAAAATTAGAAACCTTGAAGATCCGATTAAAGCGATCATTGAAAAGATAACAGTAAAAGCACTTATCGAATCTATTAAAGAAAAAGTGGGTCAGGTTATTGAAGAAACTTTTGAGTCGGTAGTGAATGCAGTTAAAAACTTTGATCTTGAAGAAACTATTGGTGAAATAAAAACATACATCAATGAAAAGGTATTTGCAAAAGCTGCACAGATTAAAGATGACATTTCTGCCATTCTTACAGACGAAAATAAAGAGGGTTTGGTTGAAAAGGTAAAAGCACTTTTTGATTATGCGGTTGGACTTTTCTCTAATCCATCTTTGGAAGAAATTCAGTTTTTGATTGCAAGATTTTGTGCTTTTGTGTCAAACATTGAAGCGTTGATTAAAGACATCAAAACACCAATGGACAACTATGCATTTAAGTATCAAAGAATTGTTGGTCGTTTAGAAAGAGTTTCCAACTTAGCTACTGCAGCTGCGGTCAGTGCAGGTGCAGTTCGTTTTGATTCTGAAACTCGACAAACTGAAATAAATAGAATGAGAGAACAATGGCAAGCGCCCCCAAGTACAGGAACAAACGACAATCCACAAGACGAACCGACAGATCCTACAGTAAGTAACCCTGCAAGACTACCAGATACTTATGGTGGATGTGGCGGAGAAGTTGATGCTGCACCATCACAACACCACACACCATCTGGTGAAGCACCAAACAATCCCCACCCACCACTACCTAGTGAGTTTGGGGACATACCTACTTGGGATGAAATTAAGGATGGAAACCATCCAAGAATTGCATTCACTTCGGGTATGGGAGAAAGAGGATGGACTGGTATAAATCCAGATGTGAAAGCAAAACTTATGAGACTGCAAGGACTAACTGGTGCAAAGTTGACTATCAATAGTGGATTTAGAAGTGAACAATATCAAGCGGCACTTAGAGAAAGATACAGAAGACAAGGTAAGTCTCGTGGAACATACACTGAAGGGCGTGGTTGGAACTATGGTGTAGCATGGAACTCACAACACATGCAAGGAAATGCAATTGATGTTGCGTGGGGAAATTGGAGTAGGTCGAAGTTTATTGATGATGCAAGGAGATGTGGATTTAAATTTATCAAAAGATACAACTCTTTCGTTCACATAGATACTGTAGAAAGAAACCCAAGGTAAAGTAAAATGACATTAAATGTTTTTACACCACAAACAAAAAAGATTAATCTTTATTCTGACTTTAAAAAGGATTTAGAGATTAATCTTTTAACAGATGATCTTGCGGTCACAAGAGATGAAGACGCAGTCAAAGAAGCTATGCGTAACCTTATGTTGACAGATCGTGGTGAACGTTTAATGCAACCTTATCTTGGTGCGGGACTAAAAGAACTTCTTTTTGAAAATCTTACACCTGCAACATTAGAACTGATTAAAGATCGTGTCCAAACTACACTGGAAATATATGAACCACGTGCAGACATTATTGATGTCACCGCCGCAGGTTCTTTAGATGAAAACGAAGTATATGTTAATGTAAGATTTTACATCAGTAACAGAGAACAGCCAATCACGCTTGATGTGATATTAGAGAGGACAAGATAAATGGCGACTCCAACACCAATAGTTGAACTTGACTTTGAAGCAGCCAAGGATCAACTCAAAGATTACTTAAGATCACAAACGCAATTCAAAGACTATAACTTTGAAGGGTCAAACATGAGTGTGTTGTTGGATGTCCTCGCATACAACACATATCATAATAACTTCTACACCAACATGGCAATATCTGAGATGTTTCTTGACTCAGCGATTTTGCGCAACTCTGTAATCTCACATGCAAAAGAACTCAACTATCTGCCTCGTTCTCGCAAATCACCAAAAGCGGTTGTTCGTGTTCGTATTGACGATCCACAGGGAACTATTACAGACCAGACTGTCGTTATTCCGACATATACTGAGTTCACAACATCGTTTTTGGGAACAACATATAACTTCGTGACTAATGAAACGTATGTTGCACGTAAAACTGCACCGAATGTATGGGAGTCGGGAGATATAGAAATCTTTGAGGGTGAAGTCCTTGCCTCTTTCGAACGTGAAGGTTTCCTTGTTGATGATAACGGAGTTCTGCGTGTTGCACTCTCTAACCCAGAAGTGGATACAGACTCTATCGTTTGTTTTATCGATGCAGAGGCAACAGAAGATCAGAACGTCTTTACATACAGAACAGATATTTTTGGGGTGGGACCAACCGACAAAGTATTCTATCTAGAACCTTATTTTGATAACCGTTACAACATTTACTTTGGTGGTAACGTATTCGGTCTACAACCATCAGAATTCGAAGACGTGAAAGTACGTTACCGTATTACAAGTGGACCAGAAGCGAATGGTGCAAATAAATTCACATCTTCTTTCTTATCTAATGTGCAGATCACCGTGACTACGGTGCAAGCAGCTTCAGGTGGTGCGGAAAGAGAATCTATCGATAGCATCAAAACTAATGCACCAAAAGCATTGCAGATTCAAGATCGAGCGATCACAACCAATGACTATGAGATCCTTTTGAAACAAGAGTTCCCAGAGATTAATGCGGTTTCTGCATATGGTGGTGACGAATTGGAACCGCCACAGTTTGGTAAGGTTGCAATCAGTGTTTATTTGAATGACAATGCACAGTTGATTTCTCAGACACTTGCAAACTCGTACATCGAATTCTTGAAGAACCGTACACCATTGACGATTGAACCATTCTTTGTTAAAACAGAATTCTTGTATGCAGATCTGAATATTAATGTTTATTATACTCAAAAAGAAACAGAAAAATCTGGCGATCAAATCGAATCGTTGGTTAGAGATGTGGTATCGAAACACTCTACAAATAATTTGAATAAATTTAAATCTAAATTAAGACTTTCAAGATTGTCGAAAGAATTGAATGACATCGACACTGCTATTGATAGTAATGCTATAAAAGCAAAACCTATTATTGAATTCTCACCAACAATTAATCAGTTATATAACCCAAGATTTGTATTTGGTACTGAATTAATTCGTCCATATGCATACAATCAATCGCAGGGATTTACAAACTACACTCCTGCAATTGTTTCTAGTGTCTTTGATCAAAATGGAATTTGTGTATTTTTCCAAGACGATGGTCAAGGTAATATTCAGATTGTTACTGATGATGTTTCAAATCCACAGATTGTAAACCCAAGTGCGGGTACAGTAAACTATGAAACAGGTGACGTTAAGTTGGTTAACTTTGAAACAGAGAGTTATCCAGGCGCTGCAATTAAAATTTATGCAAATACAAAACAAGATGACATCACTTCACCTAACGGACGAGTGTTCTTAATTCGTGACGAAGATGTTCGTGTTAATGTGTACTTGGACAATAAGCTTGTTGCAGGAATTCAAAATAGTGCACAAGATCCAGTAATTCTTGATGCTCCAGATGCAAGTGGAGTTATCACGAGAACAACTGGTGGTAGCGGAAGTTCAGGCAGTGCAGGTGGATCTGTTTACTCATCATCCCAAGGTGGAAGCAGTGGATACTAATAAATGGCAGATTATAACCAAGCAGAAATTCTAAAGAAGATATCATTCTTCATTGATGCGCAGTTCCCCGCACTCTATAAAGAGTTCGGACCAGAACTTGTGCAACTTGTCAAAGATTATTATGCCTTTTTAGAAACAGACACAAATCAATCTGTTTATAACATCAGAAGAATTTTTGAATATCGTGATATTTCTACGACATTGTCGAGTATGGTTATTCATTGGCAAAGAAAATTTCTTGCGGATCTACCATTAAAAGAATCACAAGTCCCCTTTATTATTAAAAACATTATGGACTTGTATCGTTCAAAGGGTACAGAACAAGGCATCAAACTTTTCTTTAGAATTTTCTATCAAGAAGATATTGATGTTTATTATCCTGCACAAAAAATGTTTAAGTCATCGGCATCGACTTGGAGGACTGGTACTTTCTTACAGATGTTTCCAAATAGTAACGAATTTTCTTCCAAAACAGGCGTTGAATATTCTTACTTAGATTTACTTGGAAGAAACATCATAGGTTCAACAACTGGTGCAAAGGCTTCTGTAAACAAAATTAACTTTGTTTTGTTGAACGGCATTATTACACCAATCATTTACATCGATAACTTGCAAGGTAGTTTTGTAAAATATGATGATGTGTTGTGTCAGATTGGCGGGGAAACTGTTTCCTTTGGTAAAATTAATGGATCTCTGAACGATATAACCATTGATACAAGATGGAGTGGCGCAACCACAGGTAATGAAGTAGGTGATATTTTCGAAGTTGAAGGAACCTATGGTTATGGTGGGCGTGCAATTGTTACTGGCATCACAAACGATATCACAGGTTATGTTGAATATGAATATATTGATGGTGGGTTTGGATACACGGTAGAAAATACTAGATTACTTGTTAGTGATCAAGTTGTTATTCTTGCGGGATCGTCTCAGTCAACAGATTGGGAAATTGGAGAAACAATTGGTGATAACTTTGGTAATGAAGGTATTGTTACAGGGTTCAACGAGGTCGCACTTGCAGTAAAGATGAATGACAGTGAAGAGTTTGATGCTGATCAATCTCCCACGATTCGTCGTAGAAGTTATGGTAATACAGATATTTTATATGCTGATATTACCAATAAGAATTCTAGTTCGCCTGGTATTTTATATCCAGATGGTGTACCACAGGATGCGAATGCGCAAGTCATTGCAGTCATTGACGATGTCGAAACTGTTTCTCTCATCACAGATCCAATCCAACCATTCGTTAATGTTTTAATTAACTCTTCTAACTACAACGATGTTCCGCCTGCAGGACAAGCAATGTCTGGTACTGCAAATCCAGT
>Ga0181576_10000045_pt1 | contig 74111 bp, 79 predicted proteins | sample 101ome_22_FD_132464 | JGI IMG/M metagenome (GOLD analysis project Ga0181576, IMG submission 132464) | Coastal salt marsh microbial communities from the Groves Creek Marsh, Skidaway Island, Georgia - 101412BT metaG (megahit assembly) | ecosystem: Environmental > Aquatic > Marine > Intertidal... | reverse complement strand
GTAGCTAAGTATGGAAGAGATAACCGCTGAAAGCATCTAAGTGGGAAACTCACCTCAAAACAAGTTCTTCCTATAGAGTCGTAGTAGACCACTACGTTGATAGGCTGGATGTGGAAGCGCGGTGACGCGTGTAGCTGACCAGTACTAATAACTCAATTGGCTTGATTTACACACTGAAAAAAAATTTCTATATATAGATCAAAAACTCAAATTAATCACAACATACACTTTTATTCAATTTTTATTGTTTACTTAGTTCAATTTTTGAACAATATTGTTCAAAATTTGAACAATTATGAATTCTTTAAAAGATCAAGATCGTTTTCAAGTATTAAGAAAAGTATATAGAAACCCTGACAAATCACAAAGACAGCTCGCTCAAGATCTGGGATTTAGTCTTGGAAAACTTAATTATTGCCTTAAAGAATTACAAAAAAAAGGTTTTGTTAAAATTAGAAATTTTCAAAAAAAAAGAGATAAAATAAAATATATCCAATACGTCATAACTCCCAAAGGTTTAGCGGAACGTACAAAAATGACAATTAATTTTATGAAAGCAAAAATGAGAGAGTACGATGAGTTAAAGCAAGAACTCGATGGGAGATAATATGTGGGCAATTCTTAAATTTGATAAAAAAAACTTTGAAATTTTAAAACAGAATTTTACTAAAACTTTAGGCGGTGATTTAAGGTTTTATAGACCAAAGATTCTTTTGCATAAATATAAAAAAAATAAATTAGTAGCAAAAGAAGTTGACCTTTTAGGTGATTATTTGATTTGTTTTCATAATAAATTCTCGGACAAAAATATAATACAAAATTTAAAGTTTAAAAAAGGTGTAAAATATTTTTTAAATAATTTTCGCGAGTCCCAAAAAGAAATCTCTGATTTTGTAACCAACTGTAAGCAATTTGAAAATAATAAAGGTTATATTGTAAAAAGTTTTGTCCATACTGAAATAAATACTTTCTATAAATTTTTGACTGGACCATTTACAAACAAAATTTTTAAACTAGTAGGTCTAGATAACAATAAAATAAGTATTCTATTAGAAAATTTTAATACAAAGATAGATAAAAGAGACTTTTTATTTAGTCGAGTATAAATTATTTAATTGAGTATAAAACAAAATGATAAATAAATGCTTTAATTGCATAGTTTGCAAAGTGCGGAGCATTGGTTAATTTTTTGATGAATAAATTAATAAATTTAGATCAACTTAAGCAGAAAATTAAAAAATTCAAACTTAATAAAAAAAAAATTATTTTATGTCACGGTGTTTTTGATTTACTGCATGCAGGACATATAACACATTTTCAAGAGAGTAAAAAGTTAGGCGATATTTTAGTAGTGAGTGTAACGCCAGATAAATACGTTTCAAAAGGACCCAATAGACCTATCATGAAGTTAAAACAAAGAATGCAAATAATAGCTCAAGTAGAATGTGTAGATTATGTAGTTGAAAATTTCACAGCTGATGCATCTTCAATTATAAGTGCGCTTAAACCTGATATTTATAGCAAAGGTTTTGATTACAAAAACCACAGAGATGATCTAACTGGAAAGATATTGCAAGAAAAAAAATCAATTAATAAAGTTGGTGGCAAAATTCATTATACGCAATCTAAATTATTTAGTTCAAGTAAAATTATAAATGATTTATCAATTAACCTTAACGAAGCACAACGACAATATCTAAAATTAACAAAATCAAAACTTAACAAATTCAAAGTTCCATTTGAAAAATATATCGACAATTTTAAAAAACTAAAGGTTTTAATTATAGGTGAGGCAATAATAGACCAATACGTTTTTTGTGAAGCACTTGGTAAATCAGGTAAAGAACCAATGTTAGTTATGAAAAATCTTGATACCCAGAAATATTTAGGAGGTACATTAGCTATTGCAAAAAATATAGCATCGTTTTGTAAAAATATTTCTATTTTAACTTATTTAGGTTCTAAAAAAAGTGAAATCAAATTTATGCAAAACAACTTACCTAAAAATGTTCAACTAAATTATATAATCAAAAAAAACTCACCCAGCATTCTGAAAACTAGGTACATAGATCATATTAACTCAACTAAATTATTCGGGGTCTATTCTATAAGCAACAATTTAATTTCAAAAAAAAATGAACTTTCTTTATTAAATAAATTGAAAAAAAATATTAAAAAATTTGATTTAGTAATTGTATCAGATTATGGGCACGGTTTGATTACAGATAAAATAAGATCTTATATAATGAAAAAATCAAAATTTCTTTCTGTGAATGCTCAATTAAACGCAGCAAACATAGGCTTCCACACAATCTCAAAGTATAAGCTTTCAGATCTACTGATTATTAATGAGAATGAACTTAGACACGAGATGCGAGACAATAAGAGTAATTTAGATGAACTAATGTTTAATTTAATAAAAAAAGTAAAAACCAAGCATCTGGTGGTCACCTCAGGTAAAGACGGATCAAAAATATTAAATACAGCAAATAAAAATATAATTAATTGTCCCGCTTTTACTTTTGAAGCTAAAGATAAAATTGGCGCTGGCGATACTTTTTTATCTTTGTTGTCTTTGTGTGTAAAAATGGATATGCCACCAGAACTTTCAATGTTAATTAGTTCGTTAGGTGCAGCTGAAAATGTAAAAAATCTTGCTAATAGCAAATATACTTCAAACATTGAAATGAAAAAGTTTTTAAAATCTTATTTAAAATAAAACTTTTTGTGACAAATTACTTAAAACTTAAAATTCCAACGATCAGGCACTCAGATTTTAAAGCTATATCTCAATATCTGTCTATAAAAAAGACTAATTCTTATTTCTTAAATACATCACCAAGTTACAAAAAAAATTGTGAAGAATTTAGAAATATTCAATATTCAAAAATAAACCAAGACAAAACATTATTTAAACATAAAAATAAAAATTTATATAAAAAAAGAAGTGAAATTTTAAGAGATGAAATTAAAAAAAGATTTAAAAAAAATATTAAAATTCTTGATTATGGATGTAATAAAGGAGAATTACTTCATGAGCTTAAAAAGAGCGGGTATACCAATCTTTTTGGTCACGACGTTAACATAAACTTTAGTAAAAATTTAAGAAATAAAAAAATTAATTATTTAAAATTTGATGAAATTAGTTTGCATAAGTTTGATTTAGTTATATTTTCTCATTCAATATCTTATGTTAAAAACTTAACTTATCTTCTTAAAACAATTAAAAGTATTCTAAATAAAAATAGTTATATCATTATTAATTGTCCGGATGTATCCAAAAGACAATTTACACTTTGTTTTGGCGATCAAAAATTTTTTTTTGAAAAGAGAATGATACAAAATTTATTTCAAAAATTTGGTAAAGTAAAATTTTTGGACTCAGATTATTTGATTAACGAAATAATATCTTTAGTTTCAATTAAAGATAAAATTAAAAAAAAAAGATTTATAAAAAAAGTAAATGATAAAAACTTAAAAATTTTACATTCAAAAATAAAAAAAATTAACTTAATTAAGAAAACAGAAAAAAATATAGATATTTTTCATTATAATTTTCAATCAAAAATTATATTTTATATATTAGATAATAAAAATTGTAGGTTTGTATACACGAACAAACGAAATGATAATAAAAATAATTTAATAGAAATGAAGCATTACCTAAAATCCTTAAATCCTATAATTATTAGTAAAAATAACGAAAATAAAAAAACAATTTCTCTTTTAAAAAAAAACAAAAAAAAAATTTACACGATTTAATATGAAAAAAAATATTATTTTATTACTTTTAGACTCTATGTGTATGGAGGACATTAAGTTTATAAAAAAAAATTTAAGATATTTTCCAGCATTTAAAATCTTTTTATCGAAAAATTCTATAGAATTTTCTAATGTTTATGGTGCGTCGACACCCACAGAACATGTAATGCCAACATTATTTACAGGCGAGCTACCGCTTAACGGAAAAACTTATGAACATGGAATAAAATTTTTTCGAAAAGACTTTTTCTTTACTCTAAAAAAAAATAATTACGATTTCTTTTTACTGAGCAACCATTCGGTAATGGATAAGATGATGGGTTATAAAGAAAATCTTATAAAAATCAGAGCAAAAAATTCCATTGAACACCAGTGGAATTATTTTCAAAGAGTTTATTGTTGGAGTTATTTAAATATTGATAGTTATTCAAAAGTAAGAGTAAAGTCATTTCAAAAAAAGTATAAGCAATTTCTTGATCTGTTCGATGATCATATATCACAAGATAATAGCTGGTTTTCAAAAAAAATTCATAATCTCAACAAAGCAAAAAGGTTAAGAATTAAACACCGTATCAAAAGAAAAAAAAAAGAAATTAAAAAGATAAACAAAGCAAATATTGAAAAAACGTTAAATCACATAATATCAAATGATTTCTTCAAATTTTTTGGCGAGTTATCACTTAAGGATAAACTACTTAGATTTTTTTCAAAATTTTTTTTAGATAAACATACAACGTGGAAGGCATCGCGTATTAATTTTTTAAATTATCAGGTAAGATTCAGAAATCTCTCAACAAATATTGATAAACTTTTAGAGGACTCGTTAGAGTATATAAAAAAAAAGAAAAAAAATTTTTTTATTATGGCTCACATAAACGATTTACATCATTTAAACTTTAGTGAAAATAATTTAATTCTAAAAAAGCCAAGAAAAAATGAATATAAATATAGGCATAAGTACGGAGAAGAAAGAGAGCTCTCACTTTTATTCATCGACAAAAAAATAAACGAATTCGTACAAAAAATACCCAAAGAAATTTTAAATACACTTTCAATATGTCTTACTTCAGACCATGGAACTGCATCAGATGAAAAAAATGAGGGACCTTTAACATCTACTGGATTAAGTGGTCTATTTGCTGAACGATATTTGAGAACACCATTTATGGTTTATCAACCTGGAGCAAAAAAAAAAATTAAGAATAAAAATAATTCTTTAATGAACTCTGCAAACTGTTTTCCAGTTCTTTTTAAATTAGCAAATTTAAGAATTAATAAATACGTAAAAAAACTAGCTAATGTTGAGAATCAAAAATATATTTTTGCAGAACATACTCATCGAGGACCTGGGTATGAAAATCTATTAAACGGTCAAATATACAACTGTATTATAACTAAAGAATATAAATATATAAAAAAAAACAAAATTGGAATACTTGATAAAAACAAAACTAAAGAAATTTTAGTTAGAAAAGATAATGAGGAAGTTAATTTAATTAATAGAAAAGATAAAAATTTATCCAAAATCTTACCGCTTATTAGAAAAATTAAATCAAGACAAAAAGAAATTCTAAAAAGATAAATCAAAAATGATAATAAAAATTTTAAAAAAATTTTCATGTAATATTATCTATTTAATAGTTAAATTTTTAATGAAATTACCCTTATTTAAAAAATTTCAATTAGTAGAAATTAATGCTCTTAGAGTATCAAATTTGATAATGGAAACAGAAATTTTTTATAGAGAAAGTAATACTAATAAAGTTTATTTAATATTTTTTAGCAAAATCTGTAATAAATATTTTATAAAACTTTTTTTAGAAAAAATTAAAAGAGATAGAAAAATTATAGTTTTACCTGGATATTTTTTTTGGAAAAAAATTTGCAACGCTTTTTATTTTTCCTCCAATACGGAATTACAATTAAAAATAAAAAACATAAGAAAAAAATTTTCTAGTATTTTAGACCAGAAAAATTTTCTCCTATTATCTAATGAAGATCTTAATAAAGGTTATGAAATTATCAAAAAGTATGGAATTCAAAAGAATGATAAATGGATATGTGTTTACAATAGGGATGGAGCTTATTTAAAAAAGTTTATTAAAAATAAAGATTGGACTTATCATGATTATAGAAATTTTCCCATAAAAGATTTAGAAAAAGCCATTTATCATTTTATCAAAAATGATTACTTTGTGATAAGGGTTGGCTCAATATCTGAAGGTAAATTAAATATTTCTGATAAAAAATATATTGATTATTCAAATTCAGATATAAAGTCAGATTTTATGGATTGTTTTTTATTATCAAAATGTGAAATGTTTTTTGGTGGCTCGAGTGGGATTGGTTTATTGCCGGCATCATTTAGAAGACCATATTTCTTAATCAACAACTGCCCACTTGAAGGTATTTTTTCAATTAAACGGTCTTATCCTGCAATATTTAAAAGAATAAAAGATTTAAAAACAAATGAAGTATTAAGCATAAGTCAAATGATAGATAGAAATTTATGCAATACTTTTACCTCAAAAGATTTTAGAAATAAAAATGTTGAAAATTTAAACAATACCGAAGAAGAAATAAAAGAATTTGCCATTGAGGCTTTGAATATCTTAGAAAATGGTTCAAATGAAAATGTTGAGCTTATTGATAATCAAAAAAAGTTGGCTTTTGAAAATGAAATTATACGAGACTCAAATATAAAAAATTTAGAATATAAAAATCCTGTGGGCTCAAAGTTTCTTGAAAAAACTAAAATAAATTAAAATTGAAAAAGAACGTTAAAATAATTTGTTTTGATATAGATAATACTATTTGTAGAACAAAAAATAATCATTACAATTTATCTAAACCAAATGTTAAAGCAATTGATGCAATAAATAAACTTTATAAAAAAGGGTATTATATAAAGTTATTTACAGCAAGATACATGGGCAGAAATAACGACAAAGTGAAATACGCTAAAAGAAATGGTTTGAAATTAACTAAGATTCAGTTAAAAAAATGGAAAGTAAATTACAATAAACTCATAATGGGCAAACCATCTTACGATCTTTTGGTAGACGACAAGTGTATTTTTTTTAAAAAAAATTGGTATAACTTCATCAACAAAAAATTATGAATAAATTAAAAAATCATTCTAAGATTTTTATAAAAGATTATTTTAAAAAAATTTCTCTAATTTCTCAAATTATAGATATAAATGAGCTAAGCGATTTGGTTATTGAATTACAAAAATTAAAAAAGCGAAACGGTAGATTATTTATTTTAGGCGTCGGTGGTAGTGCAGGTAATGCATCGCATGCTGTAAATGATTTTAGAAAACTTTGTAATATCGAGTCTTATTGCCCAACTGATAATGTCTCTGAACTTACAGCTAGGATAAATGACGAAGGTTGGAATAGTTCTTTTGAAAACTGGCTAAAAATAAGCAGAGTAAAAAAATCAGATTCTATATTTGTGCTTTCTGTAGGGGGTGGTAGCAAATCAAAGAATATAAGTGTGAATATTATCAAAGCCATTGATTATGCTAAAAAGAAAAAAGTTAAAATTTTTGGCATTATAGGAAAAAAAGAAGGATATGCTAAATTAAAAGGAGATAAAGTAATTGTAGTGCCAGAAATTGATAAGAAAATGATCACTCCTTTTTCTGAGTCTTTTCAAGCTGTCATCTGGCATTGTTTGGTTAGTCACCCTCTTATACAGGAGCGTAAAACAAAATGGTGAAAAAATTCAAGATTAAAATTTTTGCAGATGGTGCAGATCTAAAATCTATAATTAATTTAAACAAAAAAAAATATATTTCTGGTTTCACCACAAATCCAACGTTAATGAAAAAAGCTGGTATAAGAGATTATAAGAAATTTGCTTTTTCTATTTTAAAGAAAATTAAAAAAAAACCTGTATCTTTTGAAGTATTTGCCGATAACCTTGCATTAATGAAACGTCAAGCAAGAGAAATATCAACTTGGGGTAAAAATGTTTATGTAAAAATTCCCATTACAAATTCTAAAGGAAAAAGTACTAACAAAATTATTTCTGAATTATCAAAAGAAGGTATTAATTTAAATATTACAGCAATATTTACAAAGAAACAAATTAGAGAAACAATAAAAGTACTTGATAAAAATTCAAAATCGATAATATCTGTTTTTGCAGGTAGAATTGCTGATACGGGCCTCGATCCTTCAAGTGTAATTAAATATTCAATAAAAGCCTCTAAAAAAAAGAATATAGAAGTTTTGTGGGCAAGTACTAGGGAAACATTAAATATTTTTGAGGCACAAAAAATAAATTGTCATATAATTACGGTTCCACACTCTATTCTTGCAAAATTTAATTTTATAGGTATGAATTTAAACAAGTTATCACTTGAAACTGTCAAACTATTTTTACAAGACTCAATTAAAGCAGGATTTAAAATTAAAATTTAAAATTATGAAAGAAAAAATTTTTATCACAGGTGGTGCGGGTTATGTTGGTGCTAGACTTGTAGAAGAACTATTAAACAAGAATTTTTTCGTAACTGTATATGATATTATGTACTTTGGTGATCATTTTTTACCAAAAAAAAATAACAATTTAAAAATTATTAAAGGAGATATTAGAGATAAGGCATTACTAAAAGAAAGTTCTAAAAATCATGATTTCTTTTTACATTTGGCCTGCATATCTAATGATACAAGTTTTGCACTTGATGAAAAATTATCAACTTCTGTTAATTTAGATGCTTTTAAACCAATGGTTAAAATAGCGAAAGAAAATGGAATTAAGAGATTTGTTTATGCCTCAACAAGTTCAGTCTACGGTGTTTCAGAAAAAAAAAATGTTACAGAAGACCACCCGTTAGTTCCATTGACATTATACAATAAATTCAAAGGAATGTGTGAACCTCAGCTATTAGAGGAAACAAACAAAAATTTTTACGGTGTTATATTTAGACCAGCAACTGTTTGTGGTTTTTCCCCACGACTAAGATTAGATTTATCAGTTAATATTTTAACAAATTTTGCTGTAAACAAAAAGTTTATAAAAGTATTTGGTGGAGAACAACTAAGACCAAATTTACATATAGCTGATTACTGCCGGGCGGTTATCAAATTGATAACAGCTGAAAACGCCAAAATTGAAAATCAAATTTTTAATGTTGGATATCAAAATTTATCAATTATGCAAATTGCCGAAAAGGTAAAAAAAGTTGTGGAAAAAGAATTTGATAATATAAGCAATATAAAAATTCTCAAAGAGGAAAGTAATGACAAAAGATCATATCATATAAACTCAGATAAAATAAAAAAGGTTTTAAATTTTTCACCTAAAAATACTATAGAAGATGCAATAGTTGAACTATGTAACGCATTCAAACAAAATAAAGTCCCAAATAGTTTTGAGGATGATTTTTATTTTAACGTTAAAAGATTACAAAATATTCAAGCAAAATAAAAAATGAAAAAAGCTATAGTTACTGGAGGAGCAGGATTTATAGGCAGTCATATGGTGGATCTGCTTTTGGCTAAGAGATATAAAGTAATAGTAATCGATAATCTAGTAGGTGGTCATAAAAAGAATATTCAAAAACATATTAAAAATAAAAATTTTGCTTTAAAAAAAATTGATATAACAAAAAAAATTAAAGACACAAGATTATTTAAAGATGTAGATTATGTTTATCACTTTGCTGGCATCGGTGATATTGTGCCTTCAATAGAACAACCAAATAACTACATGATGACTAATGTTCAAGGAACTGTGAACGTTCTAGAAGCTGCAAGAAAAGCAAAAGTAAAAAAATTTGTTTATGCTGCCTCTGCATCTTGTTATGGAAAAACAAAAAATATTGTCGCTGAAAATACAAAGATTTCATTAGAACACCCATATGCTCTTAGTAAATATCTCGGTGAAAGAGCGGCATTTCATTGGAATAAAGTTTATGGTTTACCTGTAAATTCAATTAGAATATTTAATGCTTATGGACCTAGAGTAAGAACAACTGGTGCTTATGGAGCAGTAATAGGTGTATTTTTCAAGCAAAAAATTAGCAATAAACCATTGACAATTGTAGGTTCAGGAAATCAGTCGAGAGATTTTGTTCATGTAACTGACGTAGTAAAGGCTTTTTATAGAGCGTCAAAAATTCTCAAATCAGGAGAGTTTTTTAATATTGGAACTGGAAATCCTCAAACAGTAAACTATTTAGCAAATTTAGTTGGAGGAAAAAAAATTAACATTCCAGATAGACCAGGTGAGCCAATGAGATCTTGTGCCAACATCTCTAAAGCAAAAAGAATATTAAAATGGAGACCCAAAATAAAATTTAGTGATGGAATTAATGACATGCTCAAAGACATCAAAAAGTGGAGGGATGCTCCATTGTGGACACCAAAAAAAATTAAAAACGCCACCAAAACATGGTTCAGTTTTTTAAAAAAAAATGAAACTAAAAGATAATCCTAAATACTATAAAAAAATAGTTAATTTAAAAACTTTAAAAAAAATACTCGGAAAAAGGCCAAGAAAAGAGAAGGTCATTCTTTGCCATGGAAATTTTGATGTAGTTCACCCAGGTCATGTAAGACACTTGACATACGCAAAGTCCAAAGCGGATAAATTGATAGTAAGTATTACAGCAGACAAATTTATTCAAAAAGGAATTTATAGGCCTTTCGTACCACAAAATATAAGAGCAATTAACCTTGCTGCTTTTGAAATGGTAAATTACGTAGTTATTGACAGTAACAAAAAACCACTAAAATTAATTAAAGACTTAAAGCCAGATTTTTTTGCTAAAGGATTTGAGTATAATTCTGCAGGATTACCACCTGCAACAAAAGAGGAACAAGATGAAGTTACAAAATATGGTGGAGATATAATATTTACTCCTGGAGATGTAGTTTACTCCTCTACAAAAATTCTAAATATTGCTCAACCTCAAATAAGCAATTTTAAATTATTAGATTTAATGAAAAGGAATAAAATTACATTTCGATCATTAAGAGAAACTTTAGGTAAATTCAGCAAGATTAAGGTTCATGTAATTGGAGATATGATTATTGATACCTACACAAATACAAGTTTAATTGGTGGACACACAAAAACACCAACTCCAAGTGTTTTACATCAAGAAAAAACTGATTTTATAGGTGGCGCAGGTGTAGTAGCAAAACATCTAAAAGAAGCAGGAGCAAACGTAACGCTAACAACTGTTTTGGGAAATGATAAATTAAAAAACTTTGTTTTTAAAGAATTTAAGAAAAACAAGATTAAAATAAATGGAATTATTGATAAAACAAGACCTACAACAAATAAAAATACGATTATTGCTAATGGATACAAATTACTTAAAGTAGATAAAGTCGATAATCAACCTATCTCAGATAAGATATTTGAAAAAATAAGATCTTCACTTCAAAGAGAAAAATGCAATGTAGTAATTTTTAGTGATTTTAGACACGGGATATTTAATAAAACAAATATAAAAATTTTATCAAATTCTATTAAAAAAAATGTAATTAAAGTTGCAGATAGCCAGGTTGCTTCCAGATGGGGAAATATTATGGACTTTAAAAAATTTGATTTAATAACACCTAATGAAAAAGAAGCAAGATTTTCCTTAGCGGATCAAGACTCTAGTATAAGTGAATTAACAAGAGAACTATCTAAATTATCAGGATTTAAAAACCTAATATTAAAACTTGGGGAAAGAGGCACAGTCACAGTTTCTAAGCAAAATAATAGTCTTTCATTTGCGACTCCATCATTCGCAAAAAATGTAATTGACGCAGTTGGGGCAGGTGACGCATTGCTGGCTTATGCATCTTTATGTCTTGCCTCAAACAATTCAATTGTTTCTGCAAATATATTAGGCTCTATAGCTGCTGCATGTGAATGTGAAATGGAGGGCAATATTTCAGTGAAAAGAAGTATGATGATCGATAAAATCAATGATTTAGAAAAATCGTCTAAATTCAATATTTAATTAATTTGATGAAAGCAATAATTGTAGGCATGGGCGTTCAAGGCTCAAAGAGAAAAAAATTTTTAGGAAAAAATTTTAAATTTTCTGTGGATGTAGAAAAAAAATCAAATTATAAAAATATTAAAGATGTTCCTATAAGTTTTTATGACAGTGTTTACGCGTGTGTTCCCGACGACAAAAAACTTAAAATAATAAGATATTCATTAAATATAAAAAAAAATATTTTAGTAGAAAAACCATTAATTGGCAAAAATAGTGAAATCAGAGCATTAGAAAGATTAGCAAGAAAAAAAAAAGTATTTATTTATACTGCTTATAATCATCGTTTTGAACCATCATTAATTAAAGCTAAAGAAATAATTTTTAAAAAAATAATTGGTAGAATTTATTCAGTTAAATTGTTTTACGGTAATGGAACATCAATGTTAGTAAAAAAAAGTAAATGGAGGGATAAAAAGAAAGGGATAATTACCGATCTAGGGTCTCATTTATTAGATATTTGTCTTTTTCTTTTTAATTCTCCTATAAAAAATATAAAACTCATTCAATCGAACAGGTTTGAAAATAAGAGCCCAGATCATGCTTTATTAAATCTCAAGATAAAAAATATAATAGTAAATATGGAGATGAGTTATACTTCATGGAAAAATTCTTTCTATTTAGATATAGTAGGCTCAAAAGGGTCGTTACATATTAATTCTTTATGTAAATGGTCGAAAAGTAAATTAATAATCAGAAAAAGAAAACTTCCTTCAGGTAAACCCAAAGAAAAAATTATAAATTATAAAAAAGGTGATCCTACTTGGAAATTAGAAAATAAATATTTCATTAACAAAGTTAAGTCAAAATCAAAAACTAGTTTAAAAAAAGATATATTGATTAATACAAGTCTAAATAAGTTAATTTAATTATGAAAATAGGTTTTGTAGGAATGACTCATCTTGGTTTGTGTCAAATAGCAGCTTGTGCTGAGAAAAAGTTTGAGGTGTTCGGTTTCGATACAAATTCAAAGAAAATTAAAGATATTAAAAATCTTAATATATATTACAAAGAACCATTTTTATTGAAATTCTTAAAAAAAAATAAAAAAAGAATAAAATTTTCCTCAAACTTTAGTGAGATTAAAAAATTAGACTTGGTGTTTATTTCTTTAGATTTAAAAACTAATAAGCAGGGTCAGTCAGATACTAAAGAATTATTAAACTTAATAAATAAAACAAAAAAATATTTAAAAGCTAGCGCTAATCTTATTATTCTGTCTCAAGTGAAACCTAAATTCACAAGATCAATAAATTTTGATAAAAAAAGATTAATATATCAAGTTGAAACACTTATTTTCGGTAAAGCTGTTTCTCGTGCATTGAAACCTGAGAGAATTATTATTGGAACTGATTCAAATAAGATTAGTAAAAATTATAATTTGTTTTTAAAAAGATTTGATTGTCCGATTATTAAGATGAGCTATGAAAGTGCAGAACTTACAAAAATTTCTATAAATATTTTTTTAGCGTCGTCAGTAACAATCACTAACATGTTAGCAAGAGCTTCAGAAAATATTAATGCAAATTGGAATCAAATAGTGCCAGCACTTAAATTAGATAAAAGAATTGGCAAACACGCTTACTTAAAACCAGGATTAGGAATATCTGGTGGAAATATTGAGAGAGATCTGTTCTCAATAAAAACGATTATGAAGAATGACAAAAATGGAAAAAATTTTATAAATTCAATAATAAATAATTCTAAATATATGAGTAAATGGGTTGAAAGAATATTGCTAAAAAAAATAAAAAGAAATTCCTTAGTCGGAATTTTAGGCTTAGCATACAAAGACAAAACTAATTCAATAAAAAATTCTCCAGCTATTGAATTGATTAAAAAAATAAAAAAAAATAAAATTTTAGGTTATGATCCTTTGGTAAAAATTAAAAAAACTTATCTTAATTTTAATCAATTCGACGATATAGCGAATGTAATTAATAAATCTGATATAATTATTTTAATGACTAATTGGAAAAATTTAAATGAAGTAAAATTAAAATTTAAGAATATAAATTTAAAGAAAAAAATAATATTAGACCCCTATGGATTGTTAAATTCATTCATAGGTAAAAACTTTAAAGAATATTTTACTTTAGGTAAGCCAAATTGAGTTTAAAGTTTTTAAATAAAAATTTAAAAAAACCGAAGAGAGTGGTTATACTTGGCACAAGTGGAATTATATCTACAAATTTACAAAAAAAATTAAAAAAAAATAAAATAAGTTTTATAAAAATAGGGAAAAAGAATATAGACTTTAAAAAAAAACAATCCGCAAGGTATATTAGTAAAAAAGTAAAAGAAAAAGATTTTATAGTATTTATTTCAGCTGAGGCTCCAGCAAAAAATTTAAAAATGAAAAATAATAATATTTTAATATGTAAAAATATATGTTCAGCACTAGAAAAAAAGAAAATTCAAAATTTAATATATATTAGTTCTGACGCTGTATACTCAGATACAAAAAAAAAAATAAACGAGAAATCTGCAACAAAACCAAATTCAATTCATGGAAAGATGCATTTACAAAGAGAAATAATGTTAAAAAAATATTTTAAGAGTCATTTTTGCATCATTAGGCCAACATTAGTCTATGGGCCTGGCGATACTCACAAAGGATACGGACCTAATAAATTTATAAATTTAGCCCTTAAAAAAAAAGAAATTTCATTGTTCGGAAATGGCGAAGAAAGAAGAGATCATATTTATATAGATGATTTGATACATATTTTAAATAAATGCATTTTACGTGATGCTGTAGGTGTTGTTAATGCAATAACAGGTAAAGTAATTTCTTTTTTGGAAATAGCAAAATTAACTAACAAAATACTAAAAAACAAAAACCCAATAAATCGATTGAAAAGAATTGGTAAGATGCCGCATAATGGCTACAGACCTTTTTCAAATAATTTGATAAAAAAAAATTTTAGAGAACTAAAGGTAAAAAAAATGCAAAACGGTATTAAGCATTATATTTCACAAATAATATGAAGATAGAAGTCATAGATTTAAAAAAAAGGTTTTTGGAGGAAAAAAATGAATTAATGAAGTCAATCAAAAAAGTTCTAGTGAAAGGAAATTTAGTTTTAACTAAAGAAGTAGAAAGTTTTGAAAAAAAAATATGTAAATATGTCGGAGCAAAATACTGTTTAGGCTTAAATTCTGGCACAGATGCTTTGATGATGTCGTTGTGGGCAACTGGCATATCTAAAGGAGATGAAGTAATTACATCTCCGATTTCATTTATAGCATCTGCTAGTTCAATTATTCACTTAGGTGCCAAACCAGTTTTTGTTGATGTCAAAGAGGATCTAAACATAGATCCTGACCTTATTGAAAAAGCTATAACAAAAAAAACAAAAGCTATAATGCCTGTGCACTGGACAGGTAGAATTTGCGATATGAATAAAATTAAAAAAATTGCTAAAAAATATAAATTGTTAGTAATCGAAGATGCTGCTCAAGCAATGGGTTCATATTGCAATAAAAAACATGCCGGTACTTTCGGAAATATATCAGCTTTTTCAACTCATCCGTTAAAAAATTTAAATGCTCTTGGTGATGGAGGCTTTATAATAACTGACAATAAAAAATATTACGAAAAAATTAAACTTTATAGAAATCATGGTTTAAAAAGTAGAGATAATGTTGAAATAGTCGGAGTAAATTCAAGATTAGACTCCCTTCATGCTGAAGTCTTAAGTTTTCGTTTAAAACGTTTAAAGAATATTATTTCTAGAAGAAATAATAATGTTAAATTATACAGAAAAATAATTTCCTGTAATCAAGTAAAGATTATTAGATCAAAAAAAAATTTTATAGATGCTCATGTTATGTTTATAACACTATGCCAAAGAAGAGACGAACTCCAAAAATTTTTATTTAAAAACAACATCCAATCATTAGTTTACTATAAAACTCCTCTTCATTTTCATAAGGCTCTTAAATTTTTGGGTTACAAAAAAGGTGATTTTCCTATTGCTGAAAAACTTGCAAAACAGGTTTTAGCTTTTCCTCACCATCAACATCTTAAAAAAAACGAAATTATTGAAGTTGCAAACAAAATAAATAGTTTTTACAAAAAAAAATATGAAAATTCCCTTTAATTATCTTCCACAACAATTTAAAAACATAAATCCAATTATCTCGCAATGGAAGAAATTAGCAAAATCAACAGAGTTTACTTTAGGTCCTTTTGTTGAAAAATTTGAGAAACAATTTGCAAAATATATTGGCGTGAAATATTGCATTTCAACAAATAATGGAACTGATGCTTTAATTTTATGTCTTAAAGCATTAGATGTAAAAAATGGTGATGAAGTAATTACAGTCAGTAACACTTTTTACGCAACTGTTGGAGCTATAGTAGCTTGTGGAGCAAAACCAATTCTCATAGATTGTGATGAAAGATACCAAATAGATATAAAACAAATAGAAAAAAAAATTACTAAAAAAACAAAAGTAATTTTACCAGTTCATTGGGCAGGAGCCTCTCCAGATATATTTAAAATTATTAAACTTGCAAAAAAATATAAAATAAAGATTGTAGAAGATGCATGTATGGGTATTGGAGCCAAAATTAAAGGTAAGTCACCCGGGACTTTTGGTGAAGTAAATGCTTTTAGCATGCATCCATTGAAATCTCTAAATGTGATGGGAGACGGTGGAATGGTTACGACTAATAATAATAAAATTTATAATTGGTTAAAAAAATATAGAAATCATGGCATGATAAATAGAGATAAAATAGAATTTTGGGGAGTAAATAACCGTCTTCAACCCTTACAGGCTATAGTTGCTCTAAATGGTCTAAAAAAAATTAATAATATTATTGAAAAACGTAATAACAATGCGAAATTAATGGATAAATATTTATCTGCTTTGCACCCAAACGTAGTTATCCCAAAAAGATTAAAAAATTACAAGGAAACGTTTGCACTGTATATGTGTTTAGTAAAAAAAAGAAATTCATTACAAAAATATTTAAAAAAGAATAATATTGAAACTAAAATTCATTATCCTATACCACTCAATAAACAAAAAGCTGCTCGAGGTTTAAGGTTAAGTCAAAAACAATTTAAAAATGCTAACTATCAATCATTAAATTTATTGACACTACCTATTCATCAATATTTAAATGGAAAACAAATACGTTATATTGCTAAAAAAATAAAAAATTTTTATAAAAAATAATTAAGTGTTGCTAAAGTAACTAAATTTTAAAATTATGATAAGATTAGCAGATTATATAATTAAATTTTTAGAAAAAAAAAAAATTTCTACAGTTTTTACAGTAAGTGGAGGTGGCTCAATTTTTTTATGTGATGCATTATATAAATCAAAAAAAATTAATTATATATCCCACCACCATGAGCAAGCAGCCTCATTCGCTGCGGAAAGTTACGCAAGAGCTAAAAAAAATGTTGGATGTTGTTTTGTAACAACTGGTCCTGGGGGAACTAATACTGTTACTGGTGTGAGTTCTGCATGGATTGATTCTGTGCCGGTTATCTTTATTTCAGGTCAAGTATTTTTAAATCAAACAATAAAAAAAACTAAAAAAAGACAAATCGGTGTTCAGGAGATAAATATTATTGACCTGGTAAAACCAATAACAAAATTCTCTAAAATGATAACAGATCCCCTTACAATTAATTATTATTTAGAAAAAGCATTTAGTATTTGCAAATCAGGAAGACCTGGACCAGTTTTTTTGGACATACCGGCTGATATTCAAAATTCAATGATAGATGAAAAAAAAATAATTAAGCAAAGATTCAAACCAAAAAAAATTTCATATTCTATAGAATCCCAAGTTAATACAATTATCAAAAAACTAAAAATTTCTAAAAAGCCACTTATACATCTTGGGCATGGCGTGAGACTTTCTAATTCAGAAAAATTAGTAAAAAAATTTTTTAGCAAATATAAGATACCATTTGTTGTAACATGGAATGCCGATGATATTATTTCACATGATAATCCTATGTATTGTGGGAAACCAGGTGCTTTTGGTGAGAGAGGTTCTAACTTTATAGTTCAAAATTGTGATTTTTATTTATCAATTGGAACAAGACTCCCTTTCATGGTCACAGGATATAATGTTAAAAAATTCGCATCAAGGTCCTTCTTTAAAGCAATGGTTGATATCGATCCGAGTGAACTTAAAAAAAATGATTTAAAATTAAATTTAACAGTCAAATGTGATGCAAAATTATTTTTGCAAAAACTTTTTCAAAAATTAAGAAAATATAGATCTAATGAAAAATGGCTTAATTATTGTTCAAAAGTTAGAAAAAAATACCCGATATTGATTGATCAAATGAAAAATGAAAAAAAATATGTAAACTCATATTTTTTTATAAATACATTATCAAAACTAACAAGAAGAAATGATTCAATTATTACTGATATGGGTTTTTCTTTTACAACTTCTCATCAAGCCTTCAAAATAAAAGATAATCAAAATTTTTATACTAACTCAGGGCATGCTCCTATGGGGTGGGGTTTACCAGCGGCTATCGGGACATTTTTTGCAAAAAAAGGTAAATCGAATATTATTTGTCTAACTGGTGAAGGTGGTTTTCAAATGAATATTCAAGAACTTGCAACTGTAATGCATAATAAAATTCCTTTAAAAATTTTTATATTTAATAACGGTGGCTATCTAACTATTAAGCAGACACAAATTTTAGGATTTAAAGGACGTATTATGGGAGCCGACAAAAAAAGTGGTTTATCATTTCCAAATTATAGTGAAATAGCTAGAGCTCATAAAATCAACTATATCAAAATTAAAAATCATAAAAATTTAAAAAATCAAATTAAAAATATTTTAAAAAATAAAAATTCTATAATTTGTGAGCTAATTATGAACCCTAATGAGGAACAAATTCCAAAAGCTATTAATAGAAGAGATTCTTCAGGAAGAAGTATTCCAACTGAATTTGAAGACATGTATCCATTCTTGCCAAGAAAGGAATTAAGTAGTAATTATTTAGACTAATGAAAAAAGTAACTAAATGAAAAATCTTGAATTCGATCATCTTATAAGAGAATTAAAAAGAAGCTCAGCACCAATTGTTATATTTGGTGCAAAAAAAGTAGGATCCCTTACTTACCACGCATTAAAAAATGCTGGAATAAAAGTAGATTATTTCTGTGACGATGCAGAAGAAGCTTTAAATAAAAAAAGTATTTTTGATATCCCAATTATATCATCTAATGAATTAAAAAAACTTAACCCAGAGCTTAATATTTTTATTGGTGCATGGGTAGTTTATCAAATATTAATTCAGTTGAAAAAATTAAAAATTAAAAATGTTCACAACTCCGTAAATCTTTTTAAGAATACTGACTTTAGTAAAATAGATACCGGCATGAGCACTCATGAGATTAGAAGAAGGGTAGATATATATAAAGCAGAATGTAATACTTTAACAAAAGAAGAATCATCGGCAGTAAAAGTAAAATACGTTGATATTACAGTTACAGAAGCTTGTTCAATGAAGTGTGAAAGCTGTTCGAACTTAATGCAATATTATTTAACTCCAAAAAATAGTGATACTGATTTGCTTTTTAAATCAGTAGATAAATTGATGAAGGTTGTAGATACTATTTATGAGTTTCGAGTTGTGGGAGGTGAACCATTTATTAACAAGCAAATTGGAAAAGTAATAAATAGATTGTTAAAGTATAAAACTATTAAAGAAATAGTAATATATACTAACGCTACTATAATTCCCAAAGGAGAGAATTTTGACTGTCTTAAAAATGATAGAGTTTTTGTTGAAATAACAGATTATGGGAATCTTTCTAGAAAAAAAGATGAACTGATTAAATTATTAGAAGAAAATAGTATTAGATATACATCAATTGTGCCGGTATGGACTGACTCTGGTAAACTCAGATATCAAAATGCATCTGAAGAAGAGCTTATTGAAAAGTTTAATAATTGTTGCATGATTGATAAAACAACAATATTAAATGGAAAGTTATACAGGTGTCCATTTTCAGCAAATGCTCATAATCTTAACGCTATTCCACAGAATAAAGACGATGTAGTAGATCTTGGCGATGACAGCAAATCAATAGATGAAATTAAAGTTGCAGTTGATCAACTTCATAGAAACAAAAAATATTTAGAGGCATGTAAACACTGTAACGGAAGAGATCACTTGGCTCCAAAGATTAAACCGGCAATACAAACAAAAAAACCGCTATCAATTCCAAAATATTAAATTAGAAATATTTTATGCCGTTATTCAGCGTTATAATACCTGTGTTTAATGCAGAGAAATATCTTAAAAAATGTATTAGAAGTGTTCTTAATCAAAAGAATGATAAAACTGAAATTATTCTTGTAGATGATTGTTCTACAGACAGTAGTTTAAAAATTTGTAATTATTATAAAAAAAACCCTTCAGTAAATATTATCCGTCATAAAAAAAATTTAGGGGTTTCAATTTCTAGAAATGATGGAATTCTTGCTGCAAAAGGAAAGTACATATTATTTTTGGACAGCGATGACTGGTTTTATCCAGGTTGTTTAAAAAATATTGAAAAATTGATTAAAAAAAAACCAAAAACAGAAGTTTTTATCGGAAGATATAATTCAGATGGATACCCTCCAAATAATAAGATTCTATTCAAAAACAATAAATTAAACAATTTTACTGCGAGTGAATTTTTTTTATACATTAATAAAATAAATTTTAGACCTATGATAATTTGGCACTATATAATAAAAAAAAGTTTGATAACTGATAAAAGACTTTATTTTATAAACGTAAAAAATGGCGAAGATGAAGAATTTGGCGCACGTTTACTTTGTTCTGCAAAATCAATTTCTCTTCTTAAAGAAAATTACTATTGGCATAAAAAAAGAACACAAGGCTCTCTTAGGTATTCTAGAAGTCTAAAATCAACTGAGTCGTATTTAAAACTTTTAATAGAATATTATAAATTTATGGGCAAAACAAAGCTATCTCTTGAAAAAAAAAAATTTATTAATGAGTGCATAAGATTTAGCTATGGTGAATTTTCTGCTCGAATTATGTTACATAGCAAGTCAGAAATAAAAAAACTTTCTTTAATACTTCAGAATTATTCAAAAAAATCAAAATTGAAATTTAATCAGATTAAAAATAAAAATATCTATTCACTTTTGAAAAATAAAAATATTTTTCTAAATAAAAATTTAGTAACAAAAAATATTTTAGATTTAATAAAAAATACTAAATTTAAATTTAATCAGATATACATATATTGTGCAGCTATTCATGGTGTTGCTACTTTAAATATTCTTCAAAAAAATAAATATAAAGTTGCTTCATTAGTTGATGATAATTTGGACATAGAAAAACAAACTAAGGTAAATGTAGATATAATAAATGGTAAATCATTTTTAAAAACTAGAAAACAAAAAAATGAAAAAATATTAATTTTAGTTTGTCAACAAACCATTGAAATATTTAAAAATATAGCAAAAAAACTAGAGTTGAATGGCATAAAAAAAAGACAAATAATTAATGTTAGGTTTTAAAAATTAAAAAAAAATTATATAATAAATTATGACATCAAAATATAAAAAAATATGGGATAACTTGCTTGCTGAGAAAAAGCTACCTAATAGATGCTCTGGAGTTATTGAAATTTCTTATGACGAATTTAAATCCCTTAGTGATAAATTTGATCAAGAAAAAGCCACTCAATTTATTAAAAATTTCTTAGATGGCAAATTAGTATTAGTAAAAAAAGCTTTTTCAGAAAATTTTGTTAATGAAATAAAAACTAAGGTTAAAAAGTATTGGATTGAAAACCCCGAAGCATTCCACGAAATGAGAGAGGGTTGTCCTGATTTTCATAGAATCATTACGCCGGAAAAAGCAAAAAATTATTCAGTAGGAGCGGTGCGACACACTACTTATTTTTTTCCATGGAATTCAGATCCTTGTGATTTTAACGAGAGAATATATGAGAGATGGCGTTATTCTAAATATATTGCGGGTCTTAATTTTAAGGAATATGAAAATAACACACCTAAAGATGGGAGTATAGATAGAATTCAAATAGTTTGTTATCCCCCTAAATACGGCGGCGTTGAAACTCACGTAGACACAACAAGTAATAATCTTTTAGCTATTTCTTGCTACTTAAGTTCAAGAAAAAATAAAAATTTTTCTACTGGTGGTTTTTATTGTTTAGGTAAAAATAATGAAAATATTGACATAGAAAATTATATTGATGAAGGAGACATGTCTCTATTTTGCCCTACCATTGAACATGGTGTATTTCCAATCGATCAAACTTCAAATATAAAAAATTATGATTGGAATTCAGGTATCGGCAGATGGTGGATGGGTTTATTTACTAATGACTCAAATATGAAAAAAAAAAGAAGAACAAGCGAGTCTCTAGAAAAATATCATAGTGCTCAATTTGTAAAAATTGATGACAATAAAAAAAATTTAGTATAGTTATAAAATAATTTTATATGAGCAAAATATTGTTAGATGCTAATTTAATTAAAAAATACCATCAGGACCTGGTGTTTAATTATGCAGAATATCCAACATGTGATCACTGGAGCTTTGATTTTAACAGCGAAGATTATAAAAAGGCATTAGTTGATTGGCTTCCTAAAAATCCAAAAAAGGAAATCACTTTTTACGTTCACATACCTTTCTGTGAACAACTTTGCTGGTTTTGCACTTGCAGCAAAATGATTACTAAAGATTATGATAAGGTAAAGGATTATCTAAAGTTTTTACATATAGAAATAGATTTATTATTTAATTTTTTAAAAGAAAATAATATTAAACTAAATGTAGGGACAGTTTATTTTGGCGGTGGTTCACCCACAATTCTAAATAGGGAAGATTTAAAAGAATTGGTTGACAAATTAAAATCTCTTTTCGATTGGTCTAAAGTTAAGAATTTTACAGTTGAGTCTGATCCTAGAAGAGTTGATGAAGATAGATTAATTTATAACGCTGAGGTTTGCGGTGCGAACAGAATATCCTTTGGTATGCAAGATTTTGATGAAAATGTTCAAAGGAGAGTGAATAGAATTCAACCTGCTGAACTTTTTGAAAAAATTTTAACAAAAAAAGTTAGAAAACTTTACAAAACTATAGCGTTTGATTTATTAATTGGTCAGCCAGGTCAAACTGTTGAAACAATGGCACGAACTTGTGATAAGATTAATGAACTTAGACCAACTTTAGTACAACTTTCATTAATGGCTTATAAACCTTGGGTTGCTAAATACTCAATAAAAATGGTTGCCGAAGGTCCGCTACCAGATTTCTTAGAAAGAAAAGAATTGATGGCTGTTATACACCAGAAACTAATTGAAGGCGGTTATGTCAGAGTTGGATGGGAGAGTTATGCACTCCCCGATGATCCAATGACAAAAGCATTTGAAGAAAGGTCAACTTGGTATGCTGCAACAGGACATCAGCCTGGTGGAAGAGTAAATTATATAGCTGTAGGTAGTTCTTCTAAAATGAATTTAGGAGACGATTACTACAGTCAAAATTTTTATGATATCCACACTTGGAAAACATGCTTACAAAAAGGAAAATTTCCAATATTCAGAGGTATGAAGTTAAGCAGTGACGACTCAATCAGACAACATGCTACTCAACACATTAAAAGTTTTTTAGGGTTTAAATTCAAATATTTTAAAGAAAACTTTAACATTGACGCAAAGGAATATTTCAAAAAAGAAATAGATGGTTTAAGTGAAATGATAAAAGATGGAATTGTTGAAGTGACGGATACTGAGATAAAACTAACAGAGGCGGGTGTAGATTTTTCACAAAACGTAGCTAATGTTTTTGATGTATATGATCCGCCGCACAAATCAGACAGAGAAAGATTAGCTCACATTGAAAAAGCTAAATTAGCGCAAGCAAAAGTTCAAGCAGAAGCTTTAAAATAAAAATTACAACTTTTTATATTTTTTAATTAATTAAAAATGAATTATAGGAAATTTTCCGATCTTGGTTGGAACGTATCAGAGATAGGTCTAGGATGTTGGCAGCTTGGCTGGGGTTGGGGAGAGGTTATATCGAATAATAACGCTAAAGAAATTTTAAAAAAAACTTTAGACAAAGGTATAAATTTTTTTGATACATCAGATACTTACGGAGATGGAAGAAGTGAGAAATTTTTATCCGAAATGATAAAATCGACTTCAGAAAGATTATATGTGAGCACGAAACTTGGTAGAAGAGTGCGAGGCACTAATTATGCCAAAGGATATAAACAAGAACCAATGGAAGAATTTGTAGATAGATCTCTGCTAAATTTAGGCGTCGAAAGCATTGATCTTTTACAATTACATTGCCCACCTAGTGATGTTATCTTAAAGAAAGAAACTTATGAAATGATGGATAAAATAGTAAAAAAAGGAAAAATAATGCATTATGGTGTAAGTGTTTGGACAGTATCAGATGCTTTGGAAGCAATTAAGAATCCTAGTGTCAAAAGCATTCAATTAGTCTTCAATATATTTAGACAAAAACCAGCTGAAGTATTTTTTAACGAAGCGAAAAAAAAAAATGTTGCAGTGATCGCTAGAGGTCCATTGGCTAGCGGATTATTAACTGGAAAAATAACCAAAAAAACTAAGTTTGCAGAAAATGATCACCGTAATTACAATATAAACGGAAAAGCATTTGATATTGGAGATACATTTTCCGGTGTAAATTTAAACACTGGTTTGGAAGCTGTTGAAGAATTAAAAAACCTTGTACCTAAAAACCATACATTAACTACTTTGGCTTTAAAATGGATTCTATCTCACGAAGCTGTAAGTGTGGTAATTCCAGGCGCCGCAAATAAACTACAAGTAGAAATGAATGCAAGCACCTCAGAATTAGAGGATATTTCAGACATTATTCCTAAAATCAATGCCATTTATGAGAGATTAATTAAACCAGATGTTCATAATCGTTGGTAAAATTTAATTAAATGAAAGAATATAATTTATTATCTGATTATTCCAAAACTAAAGTGAAAAGGTTTGTTGGTAAAGGTATTAGGACAATTGAGCATAGAATTATTGCTTCAGAAAGAGAGAGGCTATTTTTTGATGGAGATAGGAATTACGGATATGGTGGCCTAAAATATGATGGAAGATGGCTCTCTGTAGCAAAAAAAATAATTAAGAAATTTAATTTAAAAAATAATTCAAAAGTGTTGCATATTGCTAGTGAAAAAGGATTTCTTATCCATGAGATCAAAAAGTTAAATCCAAGAATTAATATCTTAGGACTTGAAACTTCAAAATATGCTATAAATAAAACTATTAAACCAGTTAAAAAATTTGTAAAAAAAGTAAAAACATTCTCAGATCTCAGCTCAATTAACACTAAGTTCGATTGCATTATTGCACTAGGAGCTGTTTATATTCTTACTCTTAATGATGCTATTTTATTGTTAAAAAATATTCAAAGATTATCTAAAGGAAAAAGTTTTATAACTCTAGCAAGTTATGAGACTGAAAAAGATTACTGGATGTTTAAAAACTGGACTGTGCTTGGTACGTTGCTATTTAAAAAAGAGGAGTGGAGAAAAATAATGAAACACTCTGGATATACAGGTTACTATTCTTTCACAAATTCAAAAAAACTTAAACTTAAAAGAAAATAAAACTTTGCATGAGATATAAAAAATTAGGAAATTCAGAAATAGATATTAGCTTAATAAGTTTAGGCGCTATGACTTTTGGAGAACAAAATTCCCAAAATGAGTCTTTTCAATTAATGGATTATGCGGTTGAAAAAGGAATAAATTATTTTGATACTGCTGAGATGTATCCAGTTTACCCAAAGAAAGAAACTTATGGAAAGTCAGAAGAAATAATTGGAGATTGGTTAAAAATTAAAAAAAACCGAAGTAAAATGATAATTGGAACTAAAGTAGCTTCTAATCACCCTACAGGAATAGGAGCAACAAAACTTTCATGGGTTAGAGGTGGTGGTGAAACGCTTCGTTTTGATAAAAAAAATATTAATAGTGCGATTGAGGGAAGCCTTAAGAGACTCAAAACTGACTATATAGATATTTACCAATTACATTGGCCAGAGAGAAAAGTAGGTATGTTTGGTCAATTAGATTTTGAATATGATCCAAATGATTTTTGGACACCGATAGAAGAAGTATTAGAAAATCTTCAACATTTAATTAAGTCTGGAAAAGTAAGATATGTTGGTTTATCAAACGAAACACCGTGGGGTATATTAAATTTTTTAAAAATTGCAGAACAAAAAAATCTTCCTAGAGTTATGTCTGTGCAAAACTGTTACAACTTGTTAAATCGCGTTTATGATATAGCAAATTCAGAAGTTTCTATTAGAGAGAATTGCGGTCTCTTAGCATACTCACCCCTTGCAGGAGGAAGATTGAGCGGTAAATACATGTCAGGTAATAGGCCGGAAAATTGTAGATACACCATGTGGCCAGGAAGATTTTCAAGACACCTTACCGAGAGAGGCGAACTTGCAGTAACTAAATACGTGAAACTTGCTAAAAAACATAATATTGCACCTTGTACTCTTTCAAATGCATTTGTAATCAGCAGGCCGTTTGTTACCAGCAGTATAGTCGGAGCTACATCAGTTAGAAATTTAGAAGAGAACATTAAAGCTATTGATTTAAATTTATCAAATGAAATATTAAAAGAAATTGAACAAATTCATTTGTCAGATCCGAATCCTTGCGTTTAAGCGTTTACAGTTATAGAATTAAATTATGGATATAAAAAAAGAGCTTCTAAATGGTAAAGGTTATGCAGTAATTGATATTGAAAATATGAATTTACTAAATGAATTACAGAGCTCTTTTATCAAAAAGATAAATATTTCTAATGACAATAAAAAAGATATAAATTTTGTAAGAAAAAAAGTAGCAAAAATGTCTAAAGCCGAAGTAAATCAATGTATGGTGGATTTATCAAAATTTAACAATTTATCAGAAATGATCGTAAACTCATGTCCAAAACTAGTAGAGTCGTTATGCGGTAAAGAATTGTTTATTCAGCGTAGAGCTACATTTGTCATGAATGTACCTGGAGAAGGACAAGCAAAACAATGGCCCCATTACGAATTAATGTCAGGCATCTCACCCTACAGTTATATAATTTGGGTACCTCTACATGATTTAGAGGAAAATAGCGGAGTTTACTACTTTGACCAAAAGAAATCATTAGAGATTATGAAAAAAGAACAAGACAGCGGAGTCGGAATAGTTAATGGCCCAATAGCGTTAAACATGATGTCAGATCAGAAACCTAAAAAATTAAATTTTGGTCAAGCAATAATTTTTAATCCATTTTTGTTACATGGAAATAGAGTTTTTAATTCAGAACTTGCTCGAATAGCATGCACTACAAGGTTTCAAAGTAGCAATAAACCTTTATTGCAAAAAAATAGTGATTACTTGAAGTACTACACTTTGAATTAAAATTACATTTAAGCATGACCATCGCAACTGTTACAACTGATATAAATATTGGAAGATTCAAAATACCTGCCAATGGTCAAAATATGATTATGATAAACTATGCTCAAAGAAATAATTTAGCTGTTGAGTTAGCAATACCAGAACCAATGAAATCAAATGTGTTAGCAACGCTTCAATGGTTACATAAAGAAAGGAAATTATCTAGGGTAATTTTGACTTCTATACATCAGCTACCAACTAAAAAAAATGAATTGGAGGAACTGATTAAAAATATGAAGGATGTAGAATTTCATTTTGCATTAGAAAATTTAAAAGGACAAGGTGAAGATTTTTTAACAGAGACAGCAAAAGAAGCGCAAATTTTTATGAATGCTTCAAGCATAGATAATAAAGAAAAAAGTTATTTAGATTTACACAAAATAACGCAAAAACCTTAATGAAAATTTTAATTACTGGAGCGAATGGAGAATTAGGTTCCGATTTAGTAAATTTTATGGCTAAGAATAAACATAAAATTTTTGCAAGCTATAGAAATAATAGAAATAATAGATTTAAAAAAAATAAAAATTTAATTTTTGTTAAACATGATTTCTGTAAAAAATTATTTAAAAAACCCAAGGTAGATATTATAATTAATTGTATTGCTGCACACAGTTTTTCAAAAAAAAATAAAATTGCTGATTTAATTAATTCTAATATAGTATCTCTTAAAAATATAATTAAATATGCTGAAGAGAATAAGATAAAATTGATTATTAATTTATCAACAATTTCTATTTATGGCAGAATAGATAACCTCAATCTCACAGAAAAGTATGTACCTAAAGATCAAGATAATTTGGGCCTTACAAAATTTTATGGAGAACAATTACTGTCTAATAGCTATGTAAATTATGTAAATCTTAGACTGCCAGGTGTTCTTACTACTAGTAAAAATTATAAGCGACCTTGGTTAAAGACCATTATTCAAAAAATAAAAAATAATAAAAATGTTAATGTTTATAATTATAAAAAAAATTTTAACGGCGTAATTGATACTTATGAAATAAATAGGTTTATTAATCATTTGATAGAAAAAAAATTATATAAAAAAAAAATTCGTACTACATTTAACCTTTCAGCTTTAAAACCTATTTGCATGAAAGATTTAGTAAAGATGATAAAAAAATATTATTTATCTAGTAGTAAAATAATGATAGAAAAAAATTCAATGAATAATTATATCATAAATAATAATAAAGTTTGTAATAGATTAAAATTTTTTCCATCTACAACGTTAGATACTGTCGAAAGAAATCTTTGATAAAAAATATGAATATTTCAGAAAATTATTTAAAATCCGGTTTTATTATTAGCAAAATTGAAAAAATAAAAGAATTAAATTATTTAACAAATTTTATTAAAAGTAATATTGTAAGCTTTTTAAATTTGAAAAAAAAAGATGATTTGGATTTGAATAATCTCCATAAATATGTAGGAAAAGACTTAAACAAATTAAGACTTCATTTGATAAATAAATTGAACAAAGATAATAAGTTTAAAAATTATCTATTTGAAATAGCTAAAAGAGAAATATTTGAGATTGTCGGTAATGAACTTGCAATGCAAAAAAATATTAATTTATCTATACAGTGTCCAAATGACGATAGTTCATTATTACCAATTCACTCTGATACTTGGGCTGGTAATTCACCCTTTGAGTCTGTTTTATGGGTTCCTTTCGTGGATTGCAGTAAAACGAAATCAATGTTCATATTAAATGCAAAAAAATATTCCAAATTTGAAAAATTGTACAAAAAAAAAGAGGTTAAAAGTGCTAATGATTTATACAGCAACTTAAAATCTCATATTGAATTTGTAAAAATAAAGCATGGAGAGTTTATGTTATTTAATCAGAACTTGCCTCACGGAAATATAGTAAACAAAAGCAATGAAACTAGAATTTCTTTAAATTGTAGATTTAAAAGTTTGTTCACTCCCTATAGGCAAAAAGAGCTCGGTAGTTTTTTTAAACCTTTAATAATTCGACCAGCTTCTAAAATTGGTTTAAAATATAAGTTTCCTGAAAAAAACTAATAAATGAATTTCAGAGGATACATATTCAGCAGAAGCTTTTCAGATGGAAGCTTCGTAGATCAAAGCATTCAAAATGCCGTTATAAGACAAGCTTGTGAAAAAAACTTATATAATTTTAAATTAAGTGCCACTGAGTATGGAATGAAAGATTGTTTTTTAATGCTTGAAAAATTAATAGAGGATCTTCAAACTAAGCATATTAATGGATTAGCTTTTTATTCTATTTATCAATTACCAACAGGAAACATAAGGAAGAAGCTTTTTAATACTGTTTTAAAGAAAAAAAAAAAAATTTTATTTTCTAAACAAGATATTATAATTGAAAAAAAGGAAGATATAGTCGAGTTAGAAGAACTTATCAATTTAATTAATATTCAAAAAAGTTGTTTAAAACAAATAAATAATTTTGCAAAAAAAAGCTACTAAACTTATTATAATAAGAAATAATAAATATTTATTTCAATTAAGAGATAAAAAAAAAAAAATTTTTTCTCCTAACAAATGGGGATTTTTTGGAGGTAAAGTTCAATACGGAGAAACCCCAGAGGCTTGTGCAAAACGTGAATTATATGAGGAAATTAAACTAAAATGTTATATTTTAAAAAAATATTTTGAAGTAATAAATAAAAAATCTAATTACTTACATTTTTTTTTTAAAGTAAAAGCTGTAGGTAGAGTTAAAAAATCAAATTTGACAGAAGGTCAAGATGTCAAATGGTTCAGTGAGGAAGAAATTAAAAAAAAAAATATAGCGTGGGAAGTAAAAAAATTTTTTAGATTATTAAAAAAAAATGAATTTTAAATCTTTAGAACAAAAAGCAAAAAATTTAAGACAAAAAACTTTTTTAGCATTTATAGAGAAAGGGGAGGCCCATTTGGGTGGAAGTTTTTCCATGATTGAAATTCTGATATATCTTTATACTTTTAAAATAAGAAAAAATATCGACAAGTTTATCTTAAGCAAAGCTCATGCCTCTTTTCCACTTTGCATCCTTTTAAAAGAGAAGGGATATAAGGTATCATTGAAAACTCACTTAGAAATAGATGAAAAAAACGGTATCAATTGTACAACAGGAAGTCTAGGTCATGGACTGCCAATAGCTGCAGGTATGGCTTTTGCAAGAAAAAAGACTAAAAAAAAAGGTCAAATATATGTAATGATAAGTGATGGAGAGTGCCAAGAAGGAACGACTTGGGAGACATTGCTTATTGCTTCAAAACATAAATTAAACAATCTTACCATACTAATAGACTATAATAAGATTCAAGCTTTAGATTTTTTAAAAGACGCACTTCCTTTAAATAATTTGAAAAAGAAAATCGAATCATTTAATTGTAATTGTTTAGAAGTTAAAAATGGACACAGCTTTAAAGCAATAGATAAAGTATTTAAAAAAAAATTTCAAAAAAATAATCCTACTGTAATAATTTTTAATACCACTAAAGGTAAAGGAATTAAAAAATTCGAAAATGACCCCGCTTGGCATGCAAAAAAATTATCTGGGGATAATATTAAAATTGGAAGAAAAATTTTAGGAATAGATTAATGAGAAGAAGATTTGGAAAAGTTTTAAGTAAAATAGCAGAGAAAGATAAGAAAATAGTTCTTTTAGTAGGAGATATTGGATTTGGAATATTTGATGATTTTCGAAGAAATCATCCTAAAAGATTTTTTAATTTAGGAATTTGTGAGCAAAGCATAATAGGTTTTGCATCAGGACTTGCATTAGAAGGTTTGAAGCCTTGGGTTTATACTATTACTCCTTTTTTAATCGAAAGACCATTTGAGCAGATTAAACTTGATATTGATCAACAAAATGTAAATGTAAAACTTATAGGATTTGCTGACTACCCTTCACTAGGACCGACTCACTCAGAATTAAATGCAAAAAAATTAATGTCTCTTTTCAAAAATATTAAATCTTATTTTCCAAAAGATAGTAATGAAACTGAAAAAATTACTTTAAAGTGTCATAAACAAAAAGGTCCGACCTTTATAAGTTTAAAAAGCGATCACAAAATTGGAAAAAATTGGTAAATCATGGGTAAAGAACTATTTTTTGTAAATAAATTACATAATTCGACCAAAAGAAAATATTTGGGCAGGATGAGCGATAATAAAGTTCATTGCATGAAAATAGCAAAAAAATATGGCAAAGATTATTGGGATGGAAATAGACGATACGGTTATGGAGGTTATAAATATATCAAGGGTCGTTGGAAATCTGTAGCTAAGAAATTAATCAAAAGGTATAAACTTAAGTCTGGTTCAAAAGTTTTGGATGTAGGTTGTGGCAAGGGATATTTATTGAGAGAAATGCTCATAATACAGCCTGGTTTAGTTATTCATGGGATTGAACCTTCAAAATATGCTTATAAATTTATCGACAAAAGATTTAAAAAAAATATTTTAATTCAAAAAGCCGAAAAAAAATTACCATTTAAAAAAAATTACTTCGATTTGGTAATTTCTCTAGCCACGCTTCATAATCTCAAAATATTTAATCTAAAGAATGCAATAAATGAAATAGAGAGAGTAGGAAAAAAAAAATACATTATGCTAGAAAGTTATAGAAATAATCAAGAACTATTTAATTTACAATGCTGGGCATTAACGTGTGAAACTTTTTTTTCAAAAGATGAATGGGTTTGGTTTTATAGATATTTAAAATATTCAGGTGACTATGAATTTATTTATTTTAAATAAAAATGGGTCTAAATAAAAAAGTTTTAATTATTGGTGGTAACTCAAATTTAGGTAAAAGTTTTTCGATTTATTTAAAAAATAAGAAAAAAAAATTTATAAAAACTTCTAGAAGAAAAAAAAGTAAAATATTTATGAATTTAAATAAAATTGAGAAATTTGACATTCCAAAAAATATTTCGTCAGCAGTCATTTTTGCATATCAAAACAACATCAATGTATGCGAGGAGAATTACAGAAAAACTTATAAAGTAAATGTTACTAATATGGTGTATCTTATAAAAAAATTATTAATTAAAAAAATATTTGTTTTATTCATCTCAACAAATTTAGTTTTTAATAATTCAAAAAAACAAAGATTTGAAAACTCATTAAAAGCACCAGTAACGAATTACGGATATATGAAGAGCAAATGTGAAAATGAAATATTGCAATTTTGTCTAAAAAATAATCTAAGAAATTATTTCTCCATTTTAAGAATTAGCAAAGTTCTTAGTCCAAATTTAGATCCTGTAAAAACATGGAAGAGGAATTTTTCAAAAAAAACTTATACCCTTGTCCCAACAGATATTTTTTGCTGCCCTATTGATTTAAAAACTTTAAATAAAACTATTTTTAACATTGTCAAAAATCTATACAGTGGAATTTACCATTTAACAGGATCAAAAGAATACACTTACTATGATTTAGCTAAAAAAATTTTTAATGATAAAAAATATTTTTTACCCATACACTCTAAAAATTTGCCCAAAAAAATATATAATTCAAAAATAAAAACCTTTTTATCAATTGGAAAAAGTTCAAAAAAAATTGGTATTAAAAAAGTTCCTCTTACGGTAATAAAGAGAATATCTTTACAATGATAAATCAGAAATCTTATAAAACTTCTAAACATTGTAGATTATGTTTAAATCAAAAACTATCTGCAAAACTTAGGTTAAAGCCTATACCTCTAAGTGAAAAATTTAGCAAAAAACCTTTTTCTAAATATAAACTCATTAATTTTCCCATCTCTTTAGGACTTTGTCAAAAATGTAAAAATTTACAAACAAATGAAGTTGTTAATCCAAAGTGGCTGTGGAGTGATTTTACTTATCTATCTGGTCAAACACAATTTATTATAGATCATTTTAAACAACTGACATCAAAAATTATAAAAAGGTTAAAACCAAAAAAGAAAAGTTTAGTTGTCGATATTGGAAGTAACGACGGTACCTTTTTAAAATTTTTTAAACATAAAGGATTTCAAGTTGCAGGTATTGATCCTGCTAGCAATTTAGCTAAAATTGCAAACAAAAGGGGAATTTACACCATAGCAGATTTTTTTAATTATAATAACGTACTACAAATTAAAAAAAAATTTAGAAAGAGAGCAAAAGTAATTTTATGCTTTAATACTTTTGCCCACGCTGAAAATCTAAGAGATATCGTAAAGAATATAAGAGTGTTATTAGATGAAGATGGACTCTTTGTTTTTGAATGCCAATATTTAAGAGATATATATGATAAGAAAATTTTAGGGACTATTTTTCATGAACATATGTATCATCATTCGATATCTAGTCTAAAAAATTTATTTACAGCTTTAAATTTAAATTTCTTTGATGTTGAAAGAGTAAATATTCAAAAGGGATCTATAATTGGATATGTTTCAAAAGATTTATCAAAAAAAACAACTTCGCGTTTTAATAGACTTTTGAGTGAAGAAAATAAATTAAAGTATAATTCGCAAAAAAAATTATTTGAACTGGCATCGTATGTAAAAGTCCAGAAAAAGAAAGCAGAAATTATTCTAAAACAATTTGATAAAAAACAAATTGGAAGTTATGGATCAGCTCGAAGTGGCCCTACATATGCTTTAAATTTTGGTCTTTCAAAATTTATAAATTATATATTTGATGATCATCCATTAAAAAAAAATAAATACACGAGTTTTTTAAATAAAAAGGTGCATCCAACTAATCAAATTTTTTTGATGAAACCCAAACTGTTAATTATCTTGGCTTATTTACATGCAAAAAAAATAATTAAAAAAAATAAGAAATTTCTTTTTAATGGTGGAAGTTTTCTGTTGGTTTACCCGGAAGTTAAACTAGTTAATAAATTTAATTATAAAAAGTTTATTTAAATTTAATAATGAAGAAAATTAATATTGGCATTATTGGCCTCGGTCGGGTCTCTCAAATTGCTTATCTAAATCAATTAGTAAAAATTGGTAAAATAAATTCTATTGTTATTTGTGATAATAATATCGAATTATTAAAAAAAGTTTCAATTAAATATAAAATTTTTAAAACTTACTCAAGTTACCTGAATATGCTTAATAATGAAAATTTAGATTTAGTTTTTTTACTTGTTAATCGTTTTTACAGCGAGAAAATTGCTGAAAAAATTTTAAATGATAAAAAAAAGATTATACTGTTCTCAGAAAAACCTTTTGCGCTCAGCTTTAGAAATGCCAGAAAACTCAGCGACATTGCTAAAAAAAGAAAAAAAACTTTTTTTGTTGGTTATATGAAGCGATGTGATGACGGGGTCAGATTATTAAAAAAACGTATCAATAAATTAAATCTTGGCAAGATTACATCAGTGAATTATTTTTCATTTGATGGCAATTCTTTTGAAAATAGTATTAATTATATAAAATATAAATTCATAAGTCGTCATAAATATAAAAATAGTCCAATACAAAGATATCTAAATACCCAATCTCACAGTATTAATTTACTACAATATCTATTTGGTGATTTAAAATATGAATATTCAAATATGAGTACTGCAGGGGAAGGCACTGCAATCTTCAAGAATAAAAACGGTATTCAAATTTCATTAACAAATAAGTTTAATAAAAAAACATTATGGCATGAAAAAATGTCTCTATTTTTTGAAAAAGGTTTTATAGATGTAAATATAGCAGCTCCTTTTTTCAAAAATCAAAAAACAAAAATTAATTATCAAAAGTACAATAATTCAAAAAATTTTAAATTAAAAAATCAGCAAGCTAATTGGAGTTTCACAAACCAAATTAATCTTATTATAAATTACACATACTCAAAAAAAAATAATAAAAAAATTAAATTATATCCTGAACTTTGTTCTGCGCAGTCCTGTTTAAATGAGTTTAAACTAGCTGAACGGATTTTTACTAAATAATTTTAAATGAAAAGATTCAAAAAAATAATTGATTTGAGCTTTTTAGTATTCAAACAAACATTTGTACATTTTAATCTAATATTTTTTGTCTTTTTTAGTGAAAATTATGCCCATAAACAAATTTTGAAATTGAGGGGAAGTTTACATTTAAAGCAATTTATACTTAATTATTTTATTAAAAAATTTAAAGAATATCCCTACTTTTATTGGGAACGTTATAAGTTAGAAAAACAATTAGGAAAGCATAATTATAATGATTATTTATCAACTTACTCAAAAAAAAGAAAAGAATGGTTAAAAAAAAATCTTAATAAACTCCATGATACAGATTTTGTAGAAGAACTAGTGGTTACCGGTTCATTTGGCAATATTTATTATTTGTATATTTATTTGCTTGCAAATCTACACAAATTGAAAAAACAAAGAAAAACTTTAATTTATTATAAAAATAAAATAACTAACAAAGCTCTCTTTGAATATTTCAAAGACCACTTAACGATCATAAAAGATTTAAAAATTATTTCTGATGATGAATTAATTGTTCATAAACTTAGTAGTCATCTTGGAAGCGCACAGGAAATTAATGAAACTTTTTTAACTCCTGCTGCTGCAACAAACATAATTTTGAGAAAAAATAATGAGCAACCAATTAAATTATTTAGTTTAACAGATCAACATAAAACAGAGGGTGAAAAATTTTTAAAATATTTTGGTTTAAAAACTAATAATTGGTTTGTCACTTTGCACGTTCGTGAAAATACCTATAGATTATTTGAGAGTACTGAAAAATTTAGAAATGCTAGCATTAGTGATTACCTACCCGCAATCAGAAAAATCAATGAGGCAGGTGGATTTGTCTTTAGAGTCGGGCATTCTGGGATGAAACCAATTCCAAAGATTGACGGGGTTTATGATTACGCGAATTCAAAAAAAAAAACAGAATTATTAGACGTTTTTTTAGGTGCTTCATCTAAATTTTGTATTGCTACCTCATCAGGCTTCTATATTATTCCGAGTATTTTTTCTGTACCTGTGTTAATGACTAATTGTCCTCAGCACTCAGTTTTTTTTGAGTTAAATCATTTTGACCTTTACCTACCAAGATTATTTAAAACAATTAATACTGATGAATTCATAAAATTACCAAAAATGTTTCAAAATTCATACAATTCTTTATTTTCTGATAAAATGTATACAAAAAAAAATTTGAAAGTGATTAAAAATTCTAAAGATGAAATTGAATTAGCTACTAAAGAAATGATGAATAATTTAGATAATAGTACCAAAAAAAAACCTTACACAAATCTACAAAATAAAGTTAATAATTTAATTGAAATAGAACAGAATAAAAATGGTGAAAACCTAGTTCCAATCAGTAAAATTAGTAACAGCTTTTTAGAAAAATATAAAAAATTAATTTAATTTATTTTATAATGAAAATAAGATTTTTAGACCTATCAATTAAATCAAAAATTGAATTTAAAGAACAATTAAAAGTTTATAAAAAATTTTTAAAAGAAGGAAAGTTTGTTCTCGGTCCCTATGTTGATCAATTTGAAAAAAAAATAAGTCAAATTGTTAAAAAAAAATATACGATTGGCTGTAGTTCAGGTACAAATGCTATATATTTAGCTTTAAAAGCCACTGGTATAAAAAAAGATGATCACGTCTTAGTTCCAAGCATGTCTTGGGTCTCTACCTTTACTGCCGTTCAATCACTCGGCGCTGTTCCTATCGGTGTTGAGATTGATGATGATTTTATAATATCATTTGATGATATAAAAAAAAAGATAACAAAGAAAACTAAAGCAATAATAATTGTTTATTTTACTGGATACTATAAAAAAATAAAAGAACTTAAAGATTACTGCAAAAAAAAAAATGTAACTGTTATTGAAGATTGTGCACAATCTTTTGGTTCATCTTTTAATCAAGAACCTAATGGAAAATCTGCAGATATAGCTTGTTTTAGCATGAATCCAATGAAAGTTTACGGAGGCTACGGAGATGCAGGAGCTGTTTGTGTAGATAATTTGAAAATTGCAAACAAGATTAAGTCATTAAGATATGCGGGAACAATCAATAAAGAATTAGTGATTGATCCAGATCTAAACCATAAAATTGATAGTCTCCAAGCTCTTATTTTATTGAAACAATTAAAATTTTTAAAAGCGAAGATTAATAAAAGAATTAAAAATGCTGAATTTTACCAAAAAAATTTAACTTCTAAAATTATTAAACCAAAATTTTTTTCTGACTATCGTCACGTTTATTACACCTACTCAATTATGGTAAAAAATAGAAAAAAATTAATAGATTATTTAAATAAAAAAGGTATTGAGACAAAAGTTCAACATCCATTTATAATTTCAGATCACCCAGGACTTAAGAATAAATATAACAAAGGTTTATCTAAATCAAAATCTATTGCTGAAAGAATTTTAAGTATACCTATTCACGAAAAATTAAAAAAGAGTGAACTTAAATATATTACATTCCAGATTAATAAATTTTATAACTGATGATTGCAAATTTTTTAAAAATTCAAAAAACTATTTCCTCTGACGATAAAAAAAAATTAATTTTATCATTATTTGTTAAGCTTATTGTCTCAATTACTGAAATGTTATCTGTTGCGTCTTTTATTCCTTTTCTCTCATTAATTGCAAATAGAGATGATTTTTTGAAAAACTCCTATGTTTTATATTTTACTAAAAAATTTAGTCTCAGCGAATCAGAGATATATATGCTGCTAATATTTATACCTCTAATCTTAATTATCTTTTTAAATTTATTAAGACCTTTTTCAATTTGGCTATCAAGTAAAATTAATAGCAGAGTCTGGATAAAAACTACTACAAATCTTTTTGATTATTATCTAAATCAGGATTATCTGTATCATGTAGAGCATGGCAGTAATGCTTTATTAGAAAAACTTTTACAACGATCAAATTCTGCAATTGCAGGAGTTATATATCCTGTCTATGAAATATTTGGATGTATATTTTCATCTATTTTTATTATCTCAGTTCCGCTTATTTATAATCCATATGTAACAGTAATTACTTTAATTGTTGTAGTTTTATTGTATGCAACTATATATCAATTTTTTCGAAAAAAAATTATTGAGTATGGTCGCTATAGCCCTCAATTCTCAACAGAAACATATAAGTTGGTTGAAGAGTCCTTTAAATCTTACAAAGATATTAAAATCAAAAATAATCAAAAATTTTTCTTAGACCAGTTTTTTGCTAAAGTACAAAAATATCAGGGAAATGCAGTTAACTTTGATTTTTTTTCATCCACCCCAAAGGCTTTTACAGAAATCTTTGCCTTCAGTTTAGCATTACTAGTAACTTTTATATTACTAATTAATTCAAATTATGAGCTAAACCAAACTGTTATTATTTTAGGTATTTTTTTATTAGCTACTCAAAGATTAGTACCTGTAATACAAAATTTTTTTATTCACTACTCAAAAATTAAATTCCATGAACCATCTTTTAATTTGATTTATGATGATTTAGTAAGATCAAGAAATTACAAAAGATCCTCAATTCTACAAGATGGTAAATCCTTATTGTTTAATCAATCTATAAAATTAGATAATATAAAGTTTACTTATCCTAACAATGATAAATTTTTATTAAGGGTTAAAAACTTTAAAATTAAAAAAGGAGAGAAAATTGGAATTTCTGGCAAATCAGGATTTGGGAAATCTACATTTATAAATATTCTATGTGGTTTGCTGCATCCAACTGAAGGTGAAATAATTATTGATGAAAACAAAGTAGATAAAAATTCAGTATCATTTTATCAAAAAAATATAAATTATGTGCCACAAAATATATTTATATTAAATGATACAATAAAAAATAATATTGCATTTGGTATTCATAATCACTTGATTGATGAAAATAAAATCAGGCAATGTGCTAAATTTGCTGGCATAGATGAATATATAGAAAAAGAATTAGACAATAGTTATGAAACAATTGTTGGTGAGAATGCAGTAAAATTAAGTGGTGGTCAAAGACAAAGAATTGGACTAGCTAGAGCTTTTTATGATGATAAAGATATCTTAATTCTAGATGAGGCAACTAATTCACTGGATAAAGACAAAGAACTAGAAATATTTAAAAATCTTAATTTATTGAAGGAGAAAACTATAATAATAGTTACCCATAATCCTCTTTTATTAAAAGAGTTACATCGGGTGGTATATTTTGATAAGGGTGTTTTAAAAGAAACAAATAATTAATTCATGATTAATAATAAAAATATTTTAATTACTGGTGGAACAGGATCATTCGGATCTTTTTTTGCAGAATATTTATTAAAAAATTATAATCCAAGAAAACTTATAATTTTTAGCAGGGATGAACAAAAACAATTTATATTAGAAAAAAAATTATATAAATACAAAAAAAAACTTAGATTTTTTATTGGTGATGTTAGAGATCTCAATAGATTGGAATTTGCTACTAAAAATGTAGATATATTAATCCATGCAGCTGCGATGAAACATGTTGTAATAGCTGAATATAACCCGTTCGAAGTAGTTAAAACAAATATAATAGGCGCACAAAATATTATTGAGTCTTGTCTTAAAAACAATGTTAAAAAAATTATTGCACTTTCTACTGATAAAGCATCTTCGCCTATCAATATTTATGGTGCTAGTAAACTTACATCAGATAAATTATTTATTGCAGCTAATAACTATGCAGGCAAAAATAAAAACATGTTTTCGGTAGTAAGGTACGGCAATGTATTAGGGAGCAAAGGTTCGATATTACCCATGTTCTTGAAAGGAGCACAAAAGAATCTTATTACAATTACGGATAAAAGAATGACGAGGTTTAATATTACTTTAGAAGAGAGTGTTGGACTAGTTGTTAAAGCAATCAATTTAATGGTAGGAGGTGAAATATTTGTACCTAAAATTCCTTCATTTAAAGTTATTGATTTAGCTAAAGCTATCTCACCTAGATCAAAAATCAAATTAATTGGTATCAAACCTGGAGAAAAATTACATGAAGAATTGATATCAAAACACGAGTCCATTAATGCAATAGAATATAAAAGTTATTATGTTATTACATCTAATTCTGAATTTTTTGATTGGAGTCAAGAAAAGTATATTAAAAAATTTGGTGGAAAAAAATGTAGTGATAGTTTTTGTTATGACAGCTTTAATAACAAAGATAAGCTGAGTATTCAAAAGTTAAGAAATATAATTAAAACTGAAGCTAAAAAATTAAATCTAACATGAAAATTAAAAATAAAAAAATTGGTTTAAATGAGCCAACTTTTTTTATAGCAGATATTGCAGCCAATCATGACGGCAGCCTGCAAAGAGCTATAGACCTAATTCATTTATCAGCTGAGAATGGTGCGGATGCTGCTAAATTTCAGCATTTTAAAGCAGATACGATTGTTAGCGACTACGGATTCAAAAATCTAAAAAATAAAAAGTCTCATCAAGCATCATGGAAAAAGAGTGTCTTCGAAGTATATAAAGACGCCTCAATAAACCTTGAATGGACAAAAAAACTGAAAAAAGCATGTGATGAATGTGGAATTATTTTTTTTACAAGTCCTTATGATTTAGAACTAGTTGATTATGTCAATAAATATGTCCCTGCATATAAAATTGGATCAGGAGACATAACTTATATTGAAATTATAGAACGAATTGCTAGCAAAAATAAACCAGTTATTTTAGCGACAGGTGCTTCAAGCATGCAGGATGTAGATAGAGCAGTAAGAAAAATACTATCCCAAAATCAAAATTTATGTTTGATGCAATGTAATACTAACTATACAGCAGAAAAAAATAATTTAAATTATATTAATTTAAATGTTTTAAAAACTTTTAAAAAAAAATATCCTAAAGTTATATTAGGATTAAGTGATCATACAGAGGGACATGCTACTGTTTTAGGTGCAATTACTTTAGGAGCAAGAATGATTGAAAAACATTTTTCAGATGATAATGATAGAATTGGACCAGATCATAAATTTTCAATGAATCCTAAATCATGGAAAGAAATGGTTGATAGAAGTCGCGAGTTAGAATTAAGTTTAGGTACAGAGAATAAAAAAATTGAGAAGAATGAATTAGAGACAGTAATTATCCAAAGAAGAGCTCTAAGAGCTAAAAATTCATTATCCAAAAATCATAAGATACAATCATCGGATCTCATAAGTTTAAGACCCTGTCCAGCTAACTCAATACTTCCTTATGAAAGCAAAAAAATAATTGGAAAATATATAAAAAAAGACATCAAAAAAGGTGACTTGATAAGATGGGAAGATTTAAAGTCCTAACCATAGTTCCAGCATATAATGAGGAAAAAACTATATCTAAGGTTATTAAAGACCTAAAAAAATATTCGGATGTGCTCGTTATCGATGATCACAGTAATGACAAAACATATCAAATAGTTAAAAAACATAAGTCTTTACTAATTAGAAACAAGAAAAATCTTGGTTATGAAAAATCTCTAGAGGTTGGATTATTTAAAAGCATCAAGTTAAATTATGATTTTGCCATAACATTTGATGGAGATGGTCAACATCATGCTTCAGATATAAAAAAGTTCTTGCATCACTTTAGATCAGGGTATGAGTTGGTTTTGGGAGATAGATCTTTAGTCACAAGATTTTCAGAGAAATTAGCTAAATACTTATTCTATAAAAAATGGGGTATTATGGATCCCTATTGCGGATTTAAAGGTTATAAGCTGAATAAAATATCCAAATATAAATTTTTTGAACGCTATCATTCCGTTGGATTAGATTTATCTTTAACATTAATTGAAAGTGGTGCTAGATTCAAAAATGTAAAAATTCTCACTTCTAAGAGATTTGATCATTCTAAATTTGGAAATTTAATAATTGGAAATTTAAAAATTTTGAGATCAATTTTTCTTAGTTTTGTTAAACATTAATAAATATGCATATTATTTTAAAAGGTAAAAAAATAAAAAAACCTATAAATATAAGGGATTTAAAATTAGGTCATAAAAAAGTTTTTTATTTAAAAATTACTGAAAAACTTCATAATCAATTTAAAAAATTTTCTGGGGATAATAGTCCAATACACACTGATTTAAATTTTTGTAAAATTAATAAATATAAAAAAAAATTAGGTTATGCCTTTTTAATCACATCAGCGCTATCTAAAATTTATGGAGTTTATTTTCCTGGAGGAAATGAATTGTGTCTATATCAATCTTGTAATTTCAGAAATCCTTTTTTTATAAACGATACACTAATATTTTATATTAAGGTTGTTCAAGCAAATTACTCAACAAAAATTATCACTTTAGAAACTGTGGTAAAATGTAGAAATAAAATTATTTTTGAAGGACAATCAATTTTGAAATTAAGTTTAAATAATGGAAAATAACAAAATTAAAATTTTAAAAAAAAATTTTATTTCTGTTCTTTCAAAATACATAAAAAAAGGTTCTGTTGTTTATTGTGAGTTTGATCTTGCGAAATTCAACACAATTGCGTTAGTTGCTAAGAATAAAAAAAAATTTATAAATTTTTTTATTGAAGTATTTCTAGAATTGGTAGGAAAAAATGGAACACTTATAGTGCCAGGTTTTTCATATAGCTGGGGCAAGAATAGAAAAAAAAAATTTTTTAATATACATAAAACAAAACCAGAAATTGGAATACTTCCAAATTATTTGCTAAATAAATCAAATGTAGTTCGAACTAGAGATCCTATGTTTTCGTTTTTTATCTTGGGCAGTAATAAAAAATACTTTACTAATATTGGTAATAATTCCTTTGGTAAAAATAGCGTTTTCCACAAAATATTAAAAAAAAAAGGAATTCTTGTTTCATTTGGTCTTAATAGATTTGATCCAACATTTGTACATTATGTGGAACAATTTTTTGATGAGAATTACAGCAAATTACATTACAGATATTTGAAAAAATTTTCAGGTCACATAATATCAAACAAAAAAAAATCTTACGAAGATTTTTTTACATTTTCAAAAGCAGAAAATTCAAAATTTGTTTTTGATGGAAAAAAGATAAAAACTAAACTAAACAGAATTAAAAAGATTACAAAACTTAAATTAATGCAAAATGATATATTTATTGTAAATTCAAGAGATTTCTTCGATATTGGAATAAAGGGTTTAAAAAAAGATAGAAAGTTTTTTGTTATTAAGAGATGATTTATAATTTAGGTTTAAGATTTAATAGTTTAATTAAAAAAAATCGCAATAGAGTTGCGATTATAATAAATAATAAAAAAATTTCATTTAGTACACTTAACAATCAATCAAACAGAATTTGCAAATGGTTGATTTCAAAGGGTTTTAAAAAAAACGATATAATTTGTATTTCTTCAGATAAGAGTTTTTTTAATTATTATTTGATTATTGCATTAATTAAGCTAGGAATTACATATGTAATTTTAGATAGGAAGTCACCAATTCTAAGAATACAAAAAATAATAAACCAAGTTCAACCTAAAGCTATCATTCTAGACAGAAAAACAGGTATTCATAAAATAAAACTTAAAAAAATAATATTTAAAAAGGAAATAAATTTAAAAGGAACGAATACGCGAGAAAATGATGTTAATATTGAAATTAGTAAAGTGCCATCATCATCAATCGCTTATTTAATGTTTACTTCTGGGTCGACTGGAACTCCTAAAGGTGTAGCAATCAGTCATTCTAAACTTTTATTTTTTTCAGATTGGTGCAAAAAAACTTATGATATTAATTCTAAAGATAGATTAACTAACGTTAATTCATTATTCTTTGATAATTCAGTCTTTGACGTTTTTGGAGGATTATTTAATGGTGCTTGTTTATTGCCATTGTCTCGAACAGAAATTATTAATCCCATTAAATCACTAAAATATCTAAATCAAAATAAACCAACAATTTGGTTTAGTGTCCCTTCATTAATTTTATATTTCCAAAAATTTAATATTTTTAATCAAAAAAAAATCTCTTCTTTGAAAAAAATAATATTTGGTGGCGAAGGTTTCCCAAAAAAAAATCTTAAAAAATTGTATTCTGATTTTAATAAAAAAACTGAATTATTCAATGTATATGGTCCTACTGAATGTACATGTATTTGTTCTTCTTATAAAATTACAAAATTTGATTTTAATAAAAAAGAAATGGCAAAGTTTGCTCCGTTTGGTAGAAGGATGGCTAATAATTTTAAATTTTTAATTTTGAATAATGCTTTCAAAAAAGTTAAAGATGGTCAGGTAGGTGAGTTGTTTATAGGTGGAGACAATGTTGGAAATGGATATTTCAATCTCCCAGAAGAAACTAAAAAAAAATTTATTCAAAATCCACTACATAATAAATTTATAGATATTTATTATAAAACTGGTGATTTGGTTTACCAAGATAAAAAAAGCAAACTTATATATTTTTCATCCAGAAAAGATAACCAAATTAAGTTAAGCGGATATAGAATAGAGCTAGATGAAATTGAAAATAATATAAATTTAATTAAAGGTATAAAAGAGTGTGCAGTAACCTTTGGAAAAAAAAATAAAGAAAATGAAATTACTGCATGGGTTGATACCAAACTAAGCAATGAAATAATTTTTAATAAATTATCAAAAAAAATACCTAATTATATGATGCCTAAAAAAATATTCAAAGTTATTTCAATTCCTAAAAATGCCAATGGAAAAGTTGACAGAAAAATATTAAAAAAGAAATACTATGATTGAAAATAAGATAATACAAATTCTAAAAACAATTATTAAAAAAAAAATTAATTACAAAAATAGTAAAAAAATTGTTTCTGATGGGTACTTAGACTCTTTTTCTATTCTAATTTTAATTTCTAAACTTGAACGTTCATTTAATATTAAAATTAAATTAGATAATTTTGATATAAATCAATTTAACTCAGTTAGTTTAATTAAAAAAATAATCTCAAAAAGTGAAAAAAAATAAAATTATAATAAAAAAATTAATCAATGAGTTATGGCCTTTAAACCGGAGCATTACAGGAAAAGGTTTTTTAAAAAGTTTAAAAATTATTAAAAGTCACATAAAGACATTAAAAATAAAAAAAGTTAAAAGTGCTACCAAAGTATATGACTGGAATATTCCTAAAGAGTGGGAAGTTACAGAGGCATGGGTAAAAGATAGCGACGGACATGAAATTATTAATTATAAAAAAAACAATTTGCACTTGGTAGGTTATTCTTGTCCGATAAATAAAAAAATTTCATTTAATGAATTTAATAAGCACTTGTTTTCACTTAGATCTCAGCCCAAAGCTATTCCTTATGTTACATCCTACTATAAAAAAGATTGGGGTTTTTGTGTTGCCTACAAAGATCGAAAAAAGTTTTTAAAAAATAAAAAATATCATGTATTTATTAATTCAAAATTCAAAAAAGGATTTCTGAGATACGGTGAAGTATTAGTCCCTGGAAAATTAAAAAAAGAAATTTTTATATCAACTTACTTATGTCATCCTTCATTGGCAAATAATGAATTATCAGGACCAATCCTTGCTACTTTAATTGTCAACTGGTTAAAACAAAAAAAGCGGTATTATAGTTACAGAATAATTTTCATACCTGAAACCATTGGATCAATAACTTATATTTCTAAAAATTTGGAATACTTGAAGAGTAATATGATTGCAGGTTTTAATTTGACATGCGTTGGAGACGAGGGAAATTTTTCATATTTACCGTCCAGAAATGAAAATACTGCTGCAGACAAAATAATAAAAGACACTCTAAAGAAAAATAAAATAAGGTTTAAAAAGTATAATTGGACAGACAGGGGCAGTGATGAGCGGCAATATTGTTCCCCAGGTGTAGATTTGCCAGTAGCAAGTTTAATGAGATCAAAGTATGGAACTTATAAAGAATACCACACATCACTTGATCAATTCGGGACTGTTGTAACGTCCAAAGGTCTTTTACAATCATTAACAATATATAAAAAAATTTTTATTGAAATTGAAAAAAATTATTATCCGAAGGCAATAAATAAATGTGAACCCTTTTTGAGCAAAAAGAATCTTTATCCATCATTAAGCATTAAAAATTCGTTAAATAAGAAAACAGTCCAAATTAGCAATATTCTTACGTATTCGGATGGAAGTATTTCAGCTAAAGATATTTCAAAAAAAATTAACACTTCATATAATGTTGTTTTAAAACATTTATCTTTATTAAAAAAAAATAAATTAGTTAGTTATTAAATGTTCAGTTCAAATTGGAATACTATATATAAATATAAAAAGCAGATTAATCATTGGCCATGGGATAATTTAATCTCTCACTTTAATCATTTTTTTAAAATTAAAAAAAAACTTAAAGTTCTCGAGTTAGGTTTTGGTACTGGTGGCAACGCACTATTTTTCATAAAAAATAAAATCTATTATATAGGATTAGAAGGCAGCAAAATCGCTGTTAACAAGGTAAAAAAACAATTTCCTAATTTTAAGAAAAATTTTATCTGTGGTGATTTTACTAAAAGATTTCCAAATAATAAAAAATATGATCTTATATTTGATCGAGGTTCAGTTACTCATAATAAAGATGAGGATATTTTACATACAATAAAGCTAATAAAAAAGTCATTAAAAAAAAATGGTTATTTTTTTGGTATTGATTGGTTTTCAAAAAAACACTACCTAAGTGAGAAGGGAAGATCAGCAAACAAGAAAAAAGATTTTAGTAGAGTGTATAAAAATGGACCACTTAAGAATGTAGGAATAGTCAATTTTTTTACCAAAAAAAAATTAGAATTTTTTTTTAATGATTTTCAGATAATTCAAATTGAAGAAAAAAATAAAACTATTTTTAAGAATAAAAAAAAACCAGTGAAGATTTCTTTTTTTAATATTATTGTTAAAAAAAAATGATAGACACATATTCTATTGTAGGGGGAGGAATAAGTGCTTGTGCATTAGCTACATATTTAAGTGAAAAACATACAGGTAAAATATCAATATATGAATCCTCATCAAGCATTGGTGGAGTATTAAAAGATCTAATATTTGATGATAAAATTTATTTCAATGGTGTTCAATATATAGAGGATAATACAAGCTGGATAAATATTTTAAAAAAAAAAAAAGAAATTTATAATAATTTGATATTTTTTGAAGATAAGAATGCCAGTTATACAAATTTTAATGGAGAAGAAATATTATCTAAAGATTTTCCCTGCCCGATATTTAATACTAAAGTAAAATTGGAAAATTTGCCAAAGATTGAAAAGTTTTCTAGTTTGAAAGATAGATTAGGTCTTTATCCAAAAGAGATATCGGAAAACTTAGAAAGTTGGGTAAATAAATTTGGTATTAATTGTAATTTACTCTCAAATCAGTGTGCAGAAAATGGTTTAATGATTGTGAGAGTTCTGCCATCACAAAATAATAGTGTGGACTTACTGAATTTAAAAAAAAAAGACAAAACATTTGACACTCTCTATGGCCTTCCTAGAAAAACGCTTAAATTACCAAGCGTGAAAGTGATAGTACCCAAATATGGGTATAATGACTTTTTTTTAAAATTAAAAGAATATTTAGTTTCTAAAAAGACAAGTTTTAACGCTAAAGCAATTATAAAAAGTTCTTGGAATAAAAAAAAATTAACAATAAAAAATTTGACAAAACCCATTCAGTCTCAAAATGTTATTTGGACAGCTAATCCTACAGATTTGATTAAAAATTTTAACTCAAAAAAAATGGACTCTTATCCTGTGATGATAAAAACATTTACAGGGGATCTCAATATTAAATTAAAAGATTTTTTTTATGTAAATGTTTTCTCTCACGAATTAGATATATTTAGAATGTATATTTACAATATTAACAACCAACCTAAAATCACCCTGGAGTGCTTTGATAAAATAAATGGTATTGAAGATAGCATAAACAAAATTGAGGAAATTTTTAATAAATTTGGATATAAACTTAAATTGGATACCATAAAAAAATTTCATTATAAGCGCCAGAAAAAATATTTTTTAGTTTCAGTGCAAGATAAAAAAATTTTACAAGATTTTTACGACGAGGTAAAAGACTCAAATTTAACTCCAGGAGCTTGGGATATTTATCATCGAGAAAAAAAAATTAATTCAATACTTTCAAATCTAGAATAGAATGAGAAGAAAAATTAGTATAATAATACAAGCAAGATTAACTTCTTCAAGATTTCCAAACAAAATTATCAATAAAGTTTTAGGTAAACCTATAATACTTTTGTTAATAAATAGATTAAAATTATGTAAAGAAATCCATGATTTAATTGTTGCAATTCCAAAAAATCAAAAAAATAAAAGTTTAGAAAAACTATTAAAAACCAACAATGTCAAAGTCTTTAAAGGCCCTGAAAATAACACTTTAAAAAGATATTATGAAGCTGCAAAAAAAAACAATTCTAAAATTATCATAAGAATTACATCAGACTGTCCGCTAGCGGATCCCTCAATGATAGACCATCATGTACGCGTGTTTAACAAATATAAACCTGACTATTTAAGTAATAATCTAATAAGATCTTTTCCACATGGTTATGATTTAGAAATATTCTCTTTTAATTCTCTTAAAAAAGCATTTAAAAATTCAAAAACAAAATATGAAAAAGAACACGTAACTCCTTATATAAGAAAAAGCGCAAGTTTTAAAAAAATAAATTTACAGTTTAAGAAGAATTTTTATTTTTTGCGAGTTACCTTAGATTACAAAGAGGATTTAAAAGTAATTAGAAATATTTTTAACTATTTCAAAAATAAAATGTTTTACCTAAATGACTTAATAAATCTTTATAAAAAAAATAGTAAAAGTTTTCTTCCTAATAATAAAATTAAAATTTACGAAAATTTAAAAAATGATCAATCTAGAGAAAAATGGATTGATTATAAATTTCGTAACATTATTTATAAAAATTAATATTCATTACAGATATGTTTGATAAAAAATTAGTATTTAAACCTTATCCTAAAGTAGACTTGGTATTATTAGATGAAAATTGCTCAAATTTAGATTTTAATTTTGTAAAATATAAAGTTATAAAATCTAATGAAGTTAACGTTTATCATTTATTTTTTGCACTCATTAAGTTCATTTTTAGTATTTTCAATTATCGCAAACTTTCAGAAATATATTTTATTGAAATTATTAATCAGATGAATCCAAAAATTGGATTGGGTTGTGAAATAGATTTTCGAATTTATAGATTTTTAAAATTTTTCCCTAATAAAAAAAGTATTATTTATCAATTTGGATTTTACAATTTTGATTACATTAATGAAATGAAAAATAATATTTTAAATTTTTGCAAATCAAAAGAAGTTAAATGTGATTATTTTTTTCTTTGGCATTCTAAATATAAAAAATATTTTACATACTTTAAAACAAAATTTATTGTTAATGGATCTACTAGAAGTAATGAGGTAAAAATAAAAAATCATAAAAAAAAATACGATATTTTATTTATCTCTTCTTTTAGAAAACCAGTAAAATCATATTATGGAACAAATAAACATTATCTCACAATGAATTTAAGTGATGCAACCAGTTCCTATGTTCTCAAAATATTAAATGATTTACAAACGAAATATAATTTTAAAATTAGTGTTGCCATGGTTTCAAACAGAAAAGACAAAGTTACAAAAATTGATAATTTAGATGAAAATAATTTTATCAGAAGAGACTTGAAAAAGTATCAATCAGAGGCAATTAATTCTTATAGACTTGCAGAAAAAGCAAATTTGATTGTTTCAACACACTCTACACTAGGACAAGAATTATTATCTAGAGGACACAAGGTGTTATTTATAAATCCTGATCATTTTTTTTATAATGAAAATATTCTTAATAATTTAAAACGAATTGTTTTTGAAACTTCTTATAAAAAAGAAGTGATTTCTAAAAGTATTTTAAAGCTATTAAAGATGACTGATAGAAAATGGAAAAATTTAAATATTAAAAAAAAATTCCAAATTCCTTTTGATCAAAATAACAAAAATTTAAAAAAATTAATTGAAGAGATTTTAAGGTAAATGTTTAACTTGTATTGTGAAAAAAAAAATTAAAATATTAATTTTAGGAGGAAGCGGTTTTATTGGATATCATTTGATAGCTAAATGTTTAAAATTAAAATGGCATGTTACAAGTGTCTCAAAACATATACCAAAAAAAAAATATTTTAAAAAGGTAGAATATATAAAAATAAACCTTAAAAAAAACAAAGAGTTAAAAACTCTTAAAAAAGATTACGATTACATTGTAAATGCATCTGGTTATATAGATAATAATAGTACAAATAAATATAATAATGATCACTTTAAAATTTTAAGAAATTTAGTCTTATATTTTAAAAAAAGTTCATGCAAAAAATTTTTAAACATTGGTACAAGTGCGGAATATGGTGGAAGCAAATCTCCACAAAAAGAAAAGTTTAAATGTTTTCCCAAGTCTTCTTATGGGAGAGACAAATTAAAATGTACAAATTATTTATTAAATTCCCACAGAAGTTTTAAATTTCCATCAATTATATTTAGAGTTTATCAAGCTTATGGACCATTCCAAGAATTAAATAGGCTAATACCCATAGCAGCAAACGCTTGTTATTTTAATAGAAAATTTGATTGTTCAGATGGGAAACAATTAAGAGACTTCATCTATATAGAAGATTTAACTTCGGCTGTAATTAAAGCTTTAAAAAGCAAAAATGCTGTAGGAAATATTTTTAATATCGGTAGTGGCAAAACAGTTTCTATAAAATTTATAATTAATTCAATAAGAAACTATTTTAAACGAGGAAAACCAATTTTTGGTTCTATACCGCTTAGAAAAGATGAAACTTATGAAATATACCCCGACATTTCAAAAACAAAAAAGATACTTGAGTGGAGACCAAAAGTAAGTTTCAAAAAAGGTTTACTTAAAACTTTAAGTCATTATAAAAAAGAATACTTAAATAAATATTAATTTTATGAAAAAGAAGAAAAAAGTAGTCGCAATAATACCTATCAAAACAATCTCAAAGAGAGTTAAAGGTAAAAATTTTAAATATGTATCTGGTAAACCTTTATTCAGATATCTTTTAGATAAACTAGGCTCTACAAAGTTTGATGAGATATATGTAGACAGTGACAGTAAAATTATAGAAAAGTATTGCAAAAAAAAAGGGTTTAATTTTATTAGACGTATTCCCCATTTAGCTAAAGATACAGCTAATGGTAATGACCTATTAAATTATCATTCTAAAATAATAAATGCAGATTATTATTTTCAATTATTTATTACAGCTCCATTACTTAAAATTAAAACGATAAATAATTGTATTAAAATTTTGAAAAATAATAAAAAAATAGATTCTATATTAACAACTAAATCTAAATATAGTTGGTTTTGGTTTAAGAATAGACCAGTTAATTATAATCCCAAAATTTTACCGAGAAGCCAAGATGCTATTCCAATTGTTGTTGAAACCACTGCTTTATATGGGATAAAAAAAATAGCGTTAAAAAAAAGACAGTGTCGCATAGGCTATAGACCTTTTTTTTATGAGGTATCAGATATAGAATCAATAGATTTAGATAATAAAAACGATTTTAATTATTTGAATTACTTAATAAAGAAAAATAAAAAAACTTAAATACAAATTATGAAAAAAAATAAAATTTTTTGCACGTTAGGACCCGCTTCGTTAAATGCAAAGTTTTTAAAATTTATAAGAAACAAGGTTGATTTGATTAGATTAAACATGTCGCATGTACAAATTAGAGATTTAGAAAAAAATATAAAATATATAAAACGCTATACCAAGGTACCGATTTGTATAGATACTGAGGGTGCGCAAATAAGAACAAAAGTAAAAAAAAGAAAATTTTACAAAAAAAAATCTGATTTAATTATATCTAATGTAGGAAATTTAACTTTATATCCTTCCAATGTTTATCAACTTTTAAAAAAAAAAGATATTTTAGAAATTGGTTTTGAGGGTTTAAAAGTACAGTTAATAAAAAAAAATAGTAATTACATCACAGGTAGAGTAATCGAAAGTGGGTTTTTAGAGGGAAACAAAGGCGTTTATGTTTCTAATAGAAAAATTAACTTAGATTTTATGACTGAAAAAGATTTTCAAGCGATAAAAATTGGTAAAAAAAATAAGGTAAATAACTACGCCCTTTCATTTGTTAATAACAAAGACGATATTAAAAAATTTAATAAAATATTACCAAAAGAAAATAAAATTTTTAAAATTGAGACTAAATCAGCTATGCAAAATTTAGAGTCAATTATGAAATCAGGAAATCAATTTTTAATTGATAGGGGGGATCTTTCTAAAGAGATAGGTATAGAGCAAATTCCTATTGCCCAAAGAAAAATTTTAAAAATTGCAAGAGCAAACAACGAAAAAAAGGTTTATATTGCAACTAATTTTTTAGAAAGCATGATTGTGAATAATTTTCCTACAAGAGCTGAGGTTAACGATATATTTAATGCGCTAGAACTTGGAAGTGCTGGTATTGTTTTGGCGGCTGAAACCGCAATCGGCAATTATCCAATAGACTGCATTAAACTATTAAGAAGAGTTTTTAAAACCTTTAGTCAAAATAAGATTAAACAACTTTAATCTAGAAACTGATTCTAAAAAATAATTATAAATGAAATTTAAAAAAATTAATATTGTAATTGCTCAAAACGTCGAAGAATTTTTATTTATAAAAAAAAATATAAAAGTAGAATATTTATGCATACCTGTAAATTTAGAAACATTGTTGCATTATGAAATAAATAAAGAAAAGTATATTAATCCAATATTTTTTTTAGACAATAATTTTCATAAAAAGGGTATTAACACATCTCATATAATTGAAAAATCTAGCAAGGAAAAATATATATCTGATGCTAATTTAATTTTTCGATTTAAACTTTTAGTAAGATATTATTATAATGCGTGTTTCTTTATCAATGAATTGCTGAAAAGCATAAGTAATAAATATTTGTTAAACAAAATTATTGTTTCTGGGTGGAAATTAAATAACCTCGATAATCCCAATAAAAATTATATTATAACAGAAATTATTGAAATCCTTTATCCAAAAAAAGTATTTAGAATTAAATCAGAAAAAAAATTCAAAGAGATTGCTAAACCTTTTGATTATACTATAGAAAAAAATTATAAATTCAAAAATTATATTTTTTACTCTAATTATGGTTATAATTCATACAGAATTAAAAACATATTAAAATTAAATAAAGCAAGTAAAGAAGTTAGTATAATTAAAACAGAAATTCCTTTTTGGAAAAAAATAATTTTTTCACTAAAAAATATAAAATTAATCGAGTTAAAAAAAAAAATAAGTAATGAAATTTCTCAAATTATTGTTAAAAAAATTAATTGTGATAAAATTGAACCTAAAATTTTAAAAGCTATAAATAATCGGCTTAAGTTTTTTAATATTGATCTTAATAATATTAGAAATGAATGCCATACATTAATTAACTTTTTTAAAAATAACCCTCCTAAGATTTTTATTTTTAATCTGGCACAATCTTTAGAAAGATATTGCACTAGAGAATTTAGTCATAAAATTAAATCTATCGCTATTCCACACGGCACAATAAGTAAAAGTTTCAATAAATTTGATAAAAAATATAAAAAAATGATATTTCAAAACATAATACAAAATAGAACTGACAAACTTTTTTTACAGTCGAAGATAGCAGAAGAGAGTTTAAAAGATTTTAAATTTAAAAAAAATACGAAATTTTTAAAAAAAAATATAATATTTGGTAACAATAAAAAAAATGTTAAAAAAAATAAAAAAATTTTATATGCAGTAACAATAAAAAATTTAAGTAGTATTCAATATTATGGTGTTGAGATGTTTTATGAATATTATTCAAATTTAAAATTCTTAAATAACTTAGCCCAAAAAAAAAATTTACAAATTGTGATTAAACCACATCCTACAATTCATTATTTAAAAGATAATCTTAAAAATATTTTTAAAAATCTCGAAATTAGTACAAAAAATGTTTCACAACTTCTTAATGAAGTTGGTGTTACAATAAGTTTTTCTTCAACGGTAATTGAAGACTCGATAAACTCCAGTGTACCAGTGATACTGCTTGATAGATGGAAAAGATATTTACACTGCAGAGCTGAAACAAATTATTCAAAAAAAAATAAAGCAATTTATTACGTTTCAGATGAAAATAATTTATTAAGAGCATTAAATACAATCGATAATAGCCAAAAAATAAATTTTAAAGAGTACGTTTATTAATGTTTTTATCTGAAAAATTTTGTTACCTTGATTTACATAGAACTGGAAGTGTTCAGCTCCAAAAAATGTTTAAGATTAAAGTTCCAGAAGGAAAAATTACAGGTAATCATAATAGAGCTAGTGAAAAAGTAATAAATTCCCGAAGAGTCTTCGTTGGTTCAATTCGTAACCCCTGGGACTGGTACGTCTCTGTCTGGTCCAAAGGATGTGATCACACTGGATATTCTTTCAAAAGACATACAAATAAATTCTTTTTTTCAAACCTAGGTTTTAAAATAAATCCTTTTTTTGCAACAATTATATTTTTAAGCCAATTTTTTAAACCTACAGAAAAATGGAAAGCGCTTTACTCAGATAATAAATCAAAAAAAAATTTTCGAAAATGGCTCAATATGATTTTAAAAGAGAGAATTTATGATGAAGAAGCAGGTTACGGACTTAGTTCAATTAAAAAACAATGTGGTTTGTATACATATAAATACCTTGGTTTATTTTCTACAGACACAAGCTTATTATTTCAGAGAAATAAGCATATGAGTTATAAAGAGATAGAAGAGTTTGATAAAAAAAACAATTTAATAAATTATTTTATAAGAACCGAGAGCCTAGTCAAAGATTTTTGTGATTTTTTGAATACAATAAATATTATTGTAACAAAAGATGAATTTGATTTTTTTTGTAATTTAGAAAAATCTAATTTTTCAAAAAAAAGAGAATTATTTAATTATTATTATGATAAAGAAACCATTCAACTAATTGAACAAATGGATAGATTAATAATTGAAAAACATGGTTATTCATTTAATAATATTCGTAATTAAACTTAATAATACAAATTGAATTTACAATGAATATTTTGATTACGGGTGGAAGTGGTTTTCTTGGTTCGCATGTAGCTGACTATTTGCTAGAACTTGGACACAAAGTTATTATATATGATTTAAATACTTCCAAATGGCTCAAGCGTCGTCATAAAATGGTAATAGGTAACATTGAAGATGAAAAAAAAATTTCTCATTATATTAAAAATTGTGATGTTATCTATAATTTTGCTGCTTTGGGTGATATGGATGAAGCAAGATTTAAACCGAGTGAAACTGTTAAAACAAATATTTCAAGTGTTGTAAAAATAATGATGATTGCTAAAAAATATAATGTAAAAAGATTTATTCAGGCTAGTTCAATTTATGCAATTAGTGAAGAGGGTGGGTTTTATGGAAGAAGTAAAAAAGCAGCTGAAGATTATATAATTGAATTTTATCAAACTTTTGGCTTACCCTATACCATCTTAAGATTTGGCTCTTTGTATGGATTGCGAGCTGACAATAATAATGGAATTAAAAAACTTATAAGTACTGCAAAAAAAAATAAAAAAGTAATTTATAGAGGTAATAAAAATGCAGTCAGAAAATACATAAATGTTTTAGATGCCGCCAAACTGAGCGTACAGGCTATGTCTAATAAGTTTAAATGTAAAATTCTTAATATAACTGGTAAGAGAAAAATAAAAGTTAAATATATAATTAATTTAATTTCAGCATATCTTAATCTTAAAAAATCTAATAATGTATATCTTAGTGAGAAAAAAACAGCTCATTATATAAATAAACCGACGCCGTTTATAATTAAAAAAGGAGAAAATATTTATCTAAAAAAAGAGAAAATTTTAGACAAAAGTATTATTGAATTGATTGAGAATGAAAAATACTACATTAATAAAAAAATTTAGAAAAAGCCTTAAACAAGGAAGTTATTCAATAGGTGGATGGATGCAAATCTGTGATGCTAATATCGCAGAAATTATGTCAAACTCAGATTACGAGTGGATAACTTTTGATCTTGAACATGGTATTTATTCTATTGAAGAAGTAACTAATTGTGTAAGAGCTGTTGAAAATAACAATAAATTAAAGTTTGCACGACTTCCTGGAAAGAATATTGAGATCTGCGCACAAATGTTAGATGCTGGTTGCGATGGATTAATTGTACCAAATATTAATACAAAAAAAGAAATTGAGAAAATAAGAGATTTTTCTTATTTCCCACATTCAGGTAAACGAGGAGTCGGGTTTTCTAGAGTAAATTTATTTGGAAAAACATTTAAAAAAATAATGGTTTCTAAAATAAAACCTATAATCATAGCCATGATTGAAAATAAAAAAGCTATTAGTAATTTAAATGATATTTTATCATTAAGGGGATTAGATGCAATTTTAATTGGTCCTTATGACCTGTCCGCTTCAATGAATATTACTGGTAAATTTAATCATCCAAAGTTCAAAAACATGATAAATTACATAAAAAAAACAGCAAAAAGATTTAATGTTCCAGTTGGTATTCATGTTTTAGAGAATAATTTTAGTAGTGTTAGAAATTATATCAATCAAGGTTTTAAATTTATTCCCTTTGGTACAGATGGATTTTTATTGAATCATGCTATAGAGAAATCTTTTAAAAAAAGAAATGGTTAAAATAATTGCAATTATTCCAGCTAGAATGGCTTCAAGTAGATTTCCAGGCAAACCCTTAGCTAAAATTTCAGGTATACCTATGGTTGGACATTGTTTTATTAGAACTAAAATGTCTAAGGTTTTGACAGATTGTTATGTGGCTACACCTGATAAAGAAATATTTAATTATATTTACTCTATTAATGGTGATGCTGTTATGACTTCTCACAGACACATTATGTGTCATGATAGAGTAGTTGAAGCGGTAAAAAAAATAGAGAAACAAAAAAAAATTAAATACGATATTGTATTGAATATTCAAGGTGATTTACCTTTGGTCTATCCTGACATGATAAATAATTTGGTTATTCCAATAGTTAAAAATCCCAAAGAAGTTTTTACCACCACAATGATGGATGAAGTGCTAGATAAAAAAGATTTTTATGATCCAAATAGAGTTAAAACAGTTACTGATAATAATAAAGATCTTATTTTTGTCAGCAGATCCCCAATACCTTCAGATAAGAAAACTAAAAAAAAATTTAAAAAGTTTAAACATGTTGCTATTAGAGCATATTCTAGAAATTTTTTTGATAAAATTTCTAAATTAAAAATTACACCTATTGAAAAAATTGAAGGTATAGACGAATTAAGACTTTTAGAAAATGGATATAAAATAAGAACTGTCGTTACTAAGAGAGTAACCGAAACGGTAGATACATTAACAGACTTAAAAAAAGTAATTAAAATGATGAATAAAGACCAATTATTTAAAAAGTATAAAAATCATTATTAGTGTCTCAAGTAATCGAAAAAAATTTAAAAAAATACTTAAAAAAAGAAAAAAACTTTGGTATTGATACCGGTTTGAGCTCATTAACCTATCTGTCTTTATCTGAGCAATCTTTAGGAAATTATTTTTTGAAATCCAAATTTTTAAAAAAGATTAGTTTTTTTTCTTATTTAAAATTTTTTTTCTTACAATTAAATTCAATTAACTTGGCTGATAAATATTATATTGCTTCTAAAATAAAATATCATCATGATAAAAAAAATATTATATTAACATGGGGAAAAAAGAATAATTTTAATAATAGAGGAGTATTTTTTGATCCATTATTCAATGTTAATAGTAGTTATAATCAAAAAAAAAATCTATGGATAATTATTTACCATGGTGACAAAAAGTTACCTAATAGAATAAGTTCAAATATAATTTTACTCCATCATAAAGAAGGTAATAAAATAAATAATTATTTTTTAAGTATAGTTAAATTTATTAAATATTTATTTTTTAATAAATTTAATTTTAGAAAGATTTCACATTATTCATCATTTACATCTTTTTTTGCTTTAAGTTTCTATAGATTAACTTCTCAGTTAATCAATATGAAATATGTAAGCAAAATAATAATGTCATATGAAGGTCAACCTTTTCAAAACTACTTTATAAAAAAATTTAAAGATAAAAAAAAAAATATTCAAAGTTTGGGAATAATTACAAATATACTTCCACATAATTATGATCTTATAAAAAGAATAGGTTCTCCTGATAAGCTAATTTTAAGTAGCAAAGATCAAAAAAAATACTTTAATAGTTATTTAGGATGGGAAAAAGATAAATTATCAATTATTAATTCCACTAGAATGTGTTATGAAAAAAAAACAAATATTAACAATAAAATATTCTTACCTAATTATATAAAAAATTTGAAAGATATTTCAAATAAATTCGAGAAGTATATTGATACCATCAGCAGAGATCAAAAACTACCAGTCTTTAAAATTAAATCTCATCCAAATTCATACAGTTTTAATAAACAAGCTGAACTTAAGAACAATATTCAAGAAATTATAAAAAAAAATTTTCATAAATTTGATAAAAAGAAAAAGAGTTCGATTTCGATAGTTATAGGTTTAACGTCTTCACCAATTTATCTTTTAGAAAATGGTATAGATGAAGTAATACACATAACTGAAGATTTATATTTAAACAGCTACAATAATAGAAATTGGAGCAATATTTCATCTAAATTGATTGATGAAAATATTATTAAATATAAGATGAAGAAAAAAAGTTTATCGTTATTGTTGAGTGCTAAGAAAAATGATATTAAAAAGTTTTTAAATTAAATTATTCAAAAAATTATTATTTAATATGACTGAAAATAAATTCCTTGAAACCTATCTAGAAAAATTTATTGAACTAATAGAATTTCAAAAAAAAAATATTGAAAAACTATTAATGGTTAAAAACATTTTAGTTCAACAAAATCAAAATAATAAAAAGGCCATTATTTTTGGTAATGGTGGAAGTGCAGCAATAGCAAGTCACTTTAGTGTTGATTTGACAAAAAATGCTAAAATTAAATGTACTAACTATAATGAGTCTGATTTAATCACTTGTTTTTCAAATGACTATGGTTATGAAAATTGGATGTCTAAATCCGTGGAATTTTATGGTGAAGAAGGAGATGTTTTATTTTTAGTTTCTTCAAGTGGAGAGTCTTTAAACATTTTGAATGCTGCAAACGCTGCTAGAAGAAAAAAATTCAGTAAAATTATTACATTTTCTGGTCATAATAAAAACAATAGTTTAGCAAAAATAGGTGACATCAATTTTTGGGTAGACAGTAAGGCGTATAACCTCATAGAAAATGTTCATCAGTTTTTATTACTTTCTGTGATCGATTTGATTATTGGTAAAAGTGAATATCCTCCTAATTAACGATTGTGTTAAAACTTTCTGATTATAAAGATTTTAAAAATAAAAAGGTTTTGATTACTGGAACCACAGGATTTAAAGGATCCTGGTTAGCTTTTTGGCTAAGTTATTTAGGTGCAAAAGTTTATGGAGTAGCTTTAAAAGCTGATCACGATGCAATTCTTTTTAAAAATCTAAATATCCAAAAAAAAATTTATCAAAGCTATTTTGATATTTGTGACTTTAATAAATTGAATGAGTTAATTAAAAAAATTAAACCGGACGTAATTATACATTTGGCTGCACAATCAATAGTATCTTTCTCTTATTTGGAACCCTTGAAAACTTTTAAAACTAATATAATTGGGTCAGCTAACATTTTGGAGTCTTTTAGAAGAAATAAGTTACCAGCGCTAGTGTATATAACTTCAGATAAATGCTATTTAAATTTAAACCAAAATAAAAGTTTTAAAGAACAAGATAAATTGGGTGGACTTGATAATTACTCTTCGTCCAAGGCTAGTGCAGAAAATATTTTTTTATCTTATCACTCTAGTTATTTTAAACAATTAGATGAACTTAGAGCTGCTAGCGCTAGAGCTGGAAACGTTATAGGTGGAGGTGATTTTAAACAAGACAGAATAATTCCTGATATTATTAGAGCTATTATAAAAAAAAAATCACTGATGATAAGGAGTCCAAACGCTACACGACCTTGGCAACACGTCCTAGAACCATTATCTGGGTATTTGCTTTTAGCACACAAAATTTTAAATAAAAAACTTAAAAACGATCTAATGCCAAATTGGAATTTTGGACCAGAAAAAAAAAATTGTAAGACTGTTTTATATTTAACTAACGAGTTTGTAAAAAAATTAAATAAAAAAGCAAAAATTAAAGTTAACTTAAAATCAAAATTTTCTGAGTCAAAATTTTTAAGTTTAGATATTTCAAAATCAAAAAAAGAACTTAAATGGAAACCAAAACTAAGTTTTATTGAAACTGTGCAATATACTGCAGAATGGTATAAAGCGCTAATTTATAAGAATGACATAGAGAAAATAACCATAGAGCAAATAAATTTGTTTTCTGAAAAAAAATAGATCAATTTTTATGATTAAATGTAGAATTTGCAAAAATAATCTTAAACGTATTTTAGATTTAGGAAAAATTAGTTTAGTAGGGAATTTTAGAGTAAAAAATTTAAAAGAAAAAAAATATAAAATAAGTTTAAATTACTGCTTAAAATGCAAACATGTCCAAATATCAGAGCTATTAAATCCAAATACTCTTTTCAAAAATTATCTTTGGGAAACAGGAATATCTGTATCTAACTTAAAATTGATAAACGAGATAATAAAGAAATTAAAACAAATGAATTGTAATCGAAATTCAAAGATTCTTGAAATTGCTTGTAATGACTGTACTTTTTTAGAAATTCTAAATAAAAAAATTAATTGTCAATGCGTTGGTATAGATCCAGCAAGAAATTTAATCAAAAAAAATAAATCTAAGAAAATTACGAAAATAAATGATTATTTTAATACTAGTTCTGCAAATAAGATATATAAAAGATATGGAAGTTTTGATTTCATTTTTGCAAGAAATGTAATTGCTCACGTAAAAAATCCAGTTGAAATTTTTAGCTGTGTAAACAAATTATTAAAGAAAAATGGTGTTTTTATTATAGAGTTTCCAAGTTTATTAAATATTATAAAATTTAATCAATATGATAATATTTTTCATGAACATATTGGATTTCATTCTTTAAGATCCATACAAGATTTAAGCAAAATGAATAATTTAAATTTATTTGATGCTAAGCTAATTGATTCTCAGGGCGGATCATTCAGGTGTTTTATCTCTAAACAAAGTATAAAAAAAGAAACTTTAAATCTTCAAAAATTTAAAAAAATTGAAAGTAAAAATAAACTTTTTTCAAAATCTAATTTAATGCAATTTAAAAATAGAATTAATACTCATAGAGAAAAAATGCAGATTTTTTTAAAAAAAATTAAGAAGAAAAATAAAAAAATATCGATTTATGGTGCTTCCGGTAAAGGACTTGCCTTGATGCAATATTGTAATATTTCAAAAGAAATAATTGATTTTGTTTTTGATAAAAGCAAGCTTAAGCAAAATCGATATACACCTGGTACCAACATTAAAGTTTTAAATCCAAATAAAATTAATTTGTTAAAGCCAGACTATCTTCTTTTATTGTCTTGGAATCTTAAAAAAGAAATTATAAAACAAGAAAAAAATTATTTAAAAAATGGTGGAAAATTTATTATTCCTTTTCCCAAACCGCATATAATTATTAGATGAAAGTTTTAATACTTGCTGGAGGTTTTGGTACGAGGCTGTCAGAATATACTGACAGTATTCCTAAACCAATGGTTCCAATTGGTGGAAAACCAATTATTGAACATATTATGAATATTTATAGTCGTTATGGACATAACGATTTTGTAGTAGCATTGGGATACAAAGGACAAGTAATTAAAGAATATTTTAAAAACAAAAAAGAATGGAAAATCAATTTAGTTGATACTGGCTCAGAAACTCTAACTGGAGGCAGAATTAAAAGGTTAGAAAACTATTTTAAAGATGAAGATTTTTTTTTAACGTATGGTGATGGAGTTACTGATTTAAACATAAACAATTTATTAAATTTCCATAAAAAACACAAAAAAATCTTAACAGTGACCGCGGTAAGGCCGCCAGCCAGATTTGGATCTTTGTTTATTCAAGGAGATAATGTAAAAGAATTTCGTGAAAAAATTGACCACGGAGATAATTGGATTAATGGAGGTTTCTTTGTAGCAAATCCAAAATTATTCAGTTATTTAAAAAATGACCAAACTATTTTTGAAAAGGATCCCTTAGAAAATTTATCTAAGCAAGGTGAACTCAAAGCATTTAAACACGAAGGATTTTGGCAATGTATGGATCACAAAATTGATAAAATCAAATTAGATGAATTGTGTGAAAAAAAACAAGCCCCATGGCTAAAGTAAAATCCGAACCTTTGGTTAGCATCATTATTAATTGTTTTAATGGAGAAAAATTTTTAAGACAATGTCTTAGTAGTGTGTCAAAACAAATTTATAAAAATTGGGAAGTTATTTTTTGGGATAATAAATCAAATGATAATACAAAAAAAATATTTAATGAATTCAAAAAAGATAAAAGATTCAAATACTTTTTCGCAAATAAACACACAAATCTTTATGTCGCAAGAAATCTTGCAATCAGAAAATCAAAAGGTGAAGTTTTAACATTCTTGGACACAGACGATATTTGGTTACCAAATAAATTACAAGAACAAATACAATATTTTAAAAAAAATGTTAAAGCAGAAATATTATATTCAAATTATTTTATAAAAAAAAAAATTCTTGGAATGAATTTTATAAAAAAAAGATATAACAAAATTTTGCCAGACGGATTAATCACTAATCATCTGTTAAAATCATATGATGTAGCTTGGTTAACAACCGCTTTTAAAAGAAAGATTTTTAAAAATAAGCAATTATTCAATGAAAAATTTTTTATGGTTGCTGATTATGATCTTATTTTACATTTATCTCTTAACAAAAACATTCATTGTATTCAAAAACCACTTGCTATCTACAGATATCATTCTGATCAGTTGACAAGAAATAAATTTGAAATTCAAATTAGTCATATGATTTCTTTATTTAATAAAATAAAAAAAAATACGAGGTTCAATCAACTAAATAACTTTAAATTTTTAAAAAATAAAATATCTGTCTTAGAAAAAATACAATCAATTAATAAAGGCAATTTATCGTTACAAAAATTATTGAAATTATTTTATATTTTTAAGTTAAAAGATTATATTAAATTAATTTTTTACTACTTCTTTCCTAATTATTTTGTTAAATATTTAGCATCATTATAAAAAGATTTATTATTACTTAATTAATATTGAAAAACACTATGGCTAAAAAAATCTTGATTATGGGTTTACCAGGTTCAGGGAAAACATTTCTTGCAAAAAAACTTGCTAAAATTTTAAAAGCTGACTGGTTAAATGCAGATATAATAAGAGGTAAATATAATGATTGGGATTTCTCAAGAAAAGGCATTTTAAGACAGGTTATGAGAATGAAAATGTTATCTGCGCAATCAAAAAAGAAGTATTTAATAGCTGACTTTGTTTGCCCATTAAAAGAACAAATTAAAATCTTTAAGCCTTATAAAATAATTTGGATGGATACTATAAAGAAGAGTCGGTACCCTGATATGAATAAAATTTTTAAACAACCCAGATATTATCATTTAAAGATTACAGAAAAAAATATTAACATAAACTTAATTAAATCTTTAGATCTTATTAAAGGTTATAAATGGCATAACAAAAAACCTACAGTTTTGATGTTAGGCAGATATCAACCATGGCATTATGGGCATAGACAAATATTTGAAAAGGCAGTTGCTAGAGTTGGTCAAGTAATTATCTATGTTAAGGATGTACATCAAATAGGAGATAATCCGTTTAGTTTTAAAAAAGTAAAAAAATTCATAGTTCAAGATTTGAAAGATTTTAAAAATAGATTCAAAGTTTATTTGGCAGCAAATATTACAAATGTATTTTATGGAAGAAAAGTTGGTTACAAAATTGAAAAAATTAAATTATCAAGCAAAATAGAAAATATTTCCGCTACAAAAATTAGGAAAAAATTAAGAAAAAATAAAAAAATTAAATGAATTTTCAGTTTTTTTCAGAAAGGAAAACTACTGAACAAGAAAAAATTGACACGTAAGAATTTTTTAAAAAGCTTTCAAAACTGTAAAGAGATCTTTTTAACGGGACATTAGCTCAATAGCAGAGTGCTCGCTTGACATGCGAGAGGTAGTAGGAGCGTAACCTACATGTCCCACCAAATTATTTAATATACAAATGAAAAATAGAGAATTGATCTTTATACTATTTAGCATATAGGTTGAAATTTAAGAGATAAATATACAATGAATATAAGATACAAAAATTGTCCCCAACTTAAGGTTTATGATGAGATTGGATACAAATGGCTATCAGGCCTGATGTTTATGAATAGACCTAATTATAGATCCAAAATATGCAATACAGATATTTATGGTTTAAGATTTAATTCAAAAAATTATTTGGATTCTAAAAACCCAAGTATATTTGATTTAAAAATTGATAAAAATAAATCTATAACGGTTGGGTCGTCTACTACATTTGGAGTGGGATCAACGTCAGATGAAAAAACTATACCGGGAATTTTATCGGAAAAAAAAAGATTATAATGACGATATATACCCAATGTGGTAATAAATTTAACTTATCTTAAAATTATAGAGAGATATTACTTTGAGACTAATATTACTAACATTAATTTTAAATTATTGTAAACAAATCAACAATAATTAAATATTTACATGATTTTAAAAAAAGACTATAAAACCATGCCTGGTGATTATTGCGAAGGGGCAATACCCGATCCCATTCCGAACTCGGAAGTCAAGTCCTTCAGCGCCGATGGTACTTTGTCTTAAGACACGGGAGAGTAGGACGTTGCCAGGCTTTTTAACTTATGAGAGTAGCTAGTTCACTAAAATCATTAAAAAAAAGAGATCTTAATTCAAAGGTCGTAAGACGAAGAGGTAAGGTCTACATTATAAATAAAAAAAACCCAAGATTTAAAGCTCGTCAAGGTTGAGATGGATACCGAGGAACATAAAAGAGGTTGGGACAATTTTACAAAATTTGTTTTTTGGGGAACAGCCATAGTAATTTTAATTCTAATAATTCTAGCAATTACTTTACTTTAAATTGATGATAGTTGGGTCACTTAGATCAAATAATCTAGATGATAAAAGAATATCAATTACACCTGAGTCCGCTAAGTCTTATATAAATTTAGGTTTGAATTTAATCTTGGAGAAAAACTATGGTGAACATCTTAATATCAGTGATAATGAGTACATTAAACAGTCAGTTAAAATTACTAACGATCGAAATGAAATTCTTCAAAATTCTGACTTAATCACTTTGGTCTCATTTAAGAATCAATTTGATGATAAAATAATAAAAGATGATTGTATTGTAGTTGGATTAATAGACGAAAGTATTAAAAATCATTTCAATAAAAAAAATATAAAATTCTTTTCACTGAATAAACTTCCAAGAATTACCAGAGCACAGTCGATGGATGTTTTATCTTCTCAAGCAAACTTAGGAGGTTATCGTGCTGTCATTGACTCAATGTTTGAGTTTGAAAAAGCCATGCCAATGATGATGACTGCAGCTGGCACTATACCAGCAGCAAGAGTATTAGTTATCGGTGTTGGTGTAGCTGGCCTTCAAGCTATTGCAACATCTAAAAGAATGGGTGCAATTGTAAGTGCTACTGATGTTAGAGCAGTTGCTAAAGAACAAGTAGAGAGTTTAGGTGCAAAATTTTTATTTGTTGATAATGATGATAATTTCGAAACTGCTGGAGGCTATGCAAAAGAAATGAGTACTGAGTATAAAAAAAAACAATCTCAAATGCTTGAGGAAGCTTTGAAAAAAAATGATATTATCATTTGTACCGCACAAATTCCTGGAAAAAAAGCCCCTAAAATAATTAATAATGAAATGTTAAAATTTGTCAAAAGCGGATCAATAATATTTGATTTAGCTGCTGAACAAGGTGGCAACTGTGAACATACCAAAGCAGGAGAAATTGTAAATCATAATGGTATTAAAATTATTGGGGCTAAGAATTTAATGAATAAATTACCATTAACTGCATCTAATTTATATTCAAAAAATATTTTTAGTTTTGTGAGAAATTTATTTAGTAAAGAGAAAAAAACTTTTAATATAAATTTAGAAGATGAGATAATCTCAAAAACAATCATAACATAAAATGGAAATAGATCCTTTAATATTTAGAATAAGTATTTTTATATTATCAATTTTTATAGGTTATTATGTTGTTTGGAGCGTAACACCCTCACTTCATACTCCATTGATGTCAGTAACCAACGCTATTTCATCAGTTATAATTGTTGGAGCTATAGTTGCCGCCTTATCTACTTCTGGTAATGAACTATTTAATTTGCATAATGTTTTGGGTTACATAGCAATTATTTTGGCAGCAATAAATATTTTTGGGGGATTTCTAGTTACCCACAGAATGCTTTCAATGTATAAAAAGAAGAAGAAAAAATGACAGCAAATTTATCATCTCTTCTTTATCTTATAACTGGAGTTTTGTTTATATTAGCCCTAAGAGGTTTATCCTCTCCAGAAACCTCTAGGCTTGGAAATTTATTTGGTATCTTGGGAATGATACTGGCAATAACAGTTACTCTTTTAAGTTTAAATATTTTTTTTGATAAACTAATTTTTTTATTTATTGCTCTATTAATCGGTGGTTCAGTGGGTGCTTTGATCGCGTTTAAAATACCAATGACAGCAATGCCACAATTAGTAGCTGGTTTTCATAGTTTAGTTGGTTTAGCGGCAGTGCTTGTAGCTGTTGCAGCTTTTTATAGTCCTGATTCTTTTAATATTGGAGAATTTTTGAATATAAAAACTGCTAGCATGATTGAGATGGGATTAGGATCCTCAATTGGTGCTATTACATTTTCAGGATCTATAATTGCCTTTTTAAAACTTCAAGGATTAATGTCAGGATCTCCTGTTATCTTTAAAGGGCAACATTTCATAAATGCACTTATTGGTCTTTCCATAATTTTTTTAATAGTGTATTTAGTATTCCAACAAACTCTATTTAATTTTTGGATTCTAATTACACTCTCATTTTTAATCGGATTTTTATTAATTATACCTATTGGTGGCGCGGATATGCCCGTAGTAATCTCCATGTTAAATTCTTACTCCGGATGGGCTGCTGCCGGAATAGGATTTACACTAGAAAACACAGCGTTGATAATTACTGGAGCGTTAGTTGGTTCATCAGGTGCGATCTTATCATATATAATGTGTAAAGGGATGAATCGCTCTTTTCTTAGCGTAATTTTAGGAGGATTTGGTGCGACTCAAGATGATAAAGACATAAATAAAAACCAAGAAAAAAAACCAGTAAAGACTGCAAACGCTGAGGATGCAGCCTTTCTTATGAAAAATGCTTCATCAGTAATCATTGTCCCAGGTTATGGCATGGCAGTTGCTCAAGCTCAACATGCATTAAGAGAAATGGTTGATAAATTGAAGCATCAAGACATTAAAGTCAGCTACGCAATTCATCCAGTTGCAGGTAGGATGCCTGGGCATATGAATGTTTTATTAGCCGAAGCTAATGTGCCTTATGATGAAGTGTTTGAATTAGAAGATATAAATAATGACTTTTCTTCATCAGATGTTGTTTATGTTATTGGCGCAAATGATGTTACTAATCCAGCTGCAAAAACTGATAAATCCAGCCCGATATTTGGCATGCCAATTTTAGATGTTGAAAAAAGTAAATCCGTTCTTTTTGTTAAAAGAAGTTTATCACCTGGATATGCGGGAGTAGATAATGAACTTTTTTATAAAGATAATACTTTAATGCTTTTTGGAGATGCCAAAAAGATGACAGAAGAAATAGTTAAAAGTTTAGAATAAACAAAAATTATGTCAAAAATCCTTATCAAAAAAATAATCAATAATATTTTGGGAATTTTTAATTTTCATCTAATTAGAAAAGACTTAATAGGTGTTGTTGAAAAAAGAGAATTAACATCTTTTCAAAAAACAGGGGAGAAATATAAACTATATTACGAAGGTTTGATTAAATCGAAAAACATTCATACAGATAATTTTTTTAAACAGTCTAGACATTTAGATTTGATGAATTTAGTAGAAATTGTGCTGAACAAAAAAATAATCGGTGATTTTGTTGAAGCTGGTTGTTGGAAAGGTCATTCTTCTTATCTCATTTCAAAGTTGATATCAAAAACTAATTCAAATTCAACTTTTCATATTTTTGATAGTTTTGAGGGATTATCCGAAGTTAAAACTCAGGATACCAATTTAAAAAAAATGGGAACAAATGAAATTAGCAAAATAAGATTACAGTTTGCGTCAAATGAAAGTTTTGTAAGGGATGAAGTTTTAAAAGAATTTAAATTTGTAAAAACATATAAAGGATGGATACCAGAAAAATTTCATCATGTAGAAAATTTAAAATTTTGTTTTGTTCATATTGATGTAGATTTGTATGAACCAACTTTACAATGTTTAGAGTTCTTTTTCCCGAGACTATCAGAGGGAGGAATAATTGTTTGTGATGATTACAATACCTTTGAATTCGATGGATCAAAAAAAGCTTGGGATGATTTTTTTTCTAAAGAAAAAGTTAAAATTAACTTTGCACCTGCAATGGGTAGTAGTTTTGTAGTTAAGTAATTTTAAATTAATTCAAAAAATTTTTCAGTTAGTTGTAGGGTGGGGGGTGAGGATTTGAACTAACGACCTAGAGGCTATGAATCTTAAGATCTACCAGGATTCTATAACTGTGAAAAATCTAAATTTTTTTTTAAGAAGCTTTAGCTTGTCTTTTTCTTTCATGAGGATTTAAAATTGCTTTTCTCAAACGACAAGATTTTGGTGTTATTTCTAAAGCCTCATCTGTATTAAGCAAACCTAGTTGTTCTGAAATTGACATTTTTCTAATAGGTGTAAGTACTACATTTTCATCAGCACCAGAGGCACGAACATTCGTTAATTTTTTTCCTTTTAAAACATTAACAATTAAGTCCTCATTTTTTGAATTTAATCCAACAATCATTCCTTCATAGACTGGATCGTTATGTGTTACGAAAAACTCTCCTCTATCTTGCAGATTATAAATTGCATAAGCTACTGCTTTTCCATTATCCATAGAAATTAACGCCCCATTTCTCCTACTTTCAAGATCACCTAAATATTTTCCATAAGAATGGAAAGTTCTATTAATTACTCCAGTTCCTTTTGTTAAAGTTAAAAAGCGACTGGTATATCCCATTAAACCTCGGGTAGGTGTATGAAAAATTAATCTTTTTTTATCTTTCCCGGTATCTTTTAGTTCAATCAATTGACCTTTCCTTCTATTCATTGAGTCAATAATTCTTGAAGAAAACTCTTCGTCCAGGTCAATTGTTACTTCTTCAATCGGTTCTAATTTATTTCCATTATTATCATTTTTAAAAAGAACTTTGGGAGGACTTACAGTCATTTCAAATCCCTCACGTCTCATTTGTGTTAATAAAATTTCAAGCATAAGTTCCCCTCTTCCGCTAATTTCAAATGAATCTTTATTTTCATTTTCTGAGAAGACTATCCCAACATTGTTTTGAGCTTCATTGACCAATCGTTCTCTGATTTGAGTACTTGTTAATTTATTACCTTCAGTGCCAGCTAAAGGAGAACTATTAACTGTAACTTTTATTGACATCGTAGGAGGGTCTATTGGGGTTGCGTCTAAAGGTTTATCAAATTCTAGATCACATATTGTATCTGCAACATTTGCATTTTCTAATCCTGCAATAATAACAATATCTCCAGCTTCACCAATTTCTATTGGTACTTTTTTTGTTCCTTCATATCTAAAAATTTTTGTTAGTCTTCCTTCGTCTACTTTTTCACCATTTAAATTAATTGCTTTTATTTGCTGATTTGCTTTTGCGGTTCCTTGTGAAATTCTTCCAACCAAGCTTCTTCCGAGAAATGTGTCTGCGTATAGTAAAGTGCAAAGCATGGCAAATGGTTTATTTTTATCAAAAATTTTAGGTTGAACTTTTTCTAAGATTGTATCTAACAGAGGGTTTAAATTTTCTCTAGGTCCATCTAAATCTTTTATTGCCCAGCCAGAACGTCCGCTGGCATAAAGAACAGGAAAATCTAACTGTTCTTCATTTGCATCTAAACTGACAAAAAGGTCAAAAGTTTCGTTTAAAACTTCGCTGGCTCTTTGATCTTGCTTATCTAATTTATTGATAACAACAATTGGTTTAAGCCCTTGCTTTAGAGCTTTAGCTAAAACGAATTTAGTTTGTGGCATAACACCCTCTGCAGAGTCAATTAATAGTAGAGCTCCATCTGCCATGTTAAGAACTCTTTCAACTTCTGCTGCAAAATCTCTGTGTCCAGGTGTATCAATAATATTTATTCTTGAATTTTTCCAATTTATAGAAGTAGGTTTTGCGAGAATAGTTATTCCTCTTTCTTTTTCTAATTCACCAGAGTCCATTAATCTCTCTTCAACTATTTCATTTTCTCTAAAAGACCCACTTTGTTTCATTAAAGAGTCAATCAAAGTAGTTTTTCCATGATCTACGTGTGCAATTATCGTAATATTTCTAATGTCAGCCATTTTCAAATTTATTGAATTTTTTGGTTGCGGGGGTAGGATTTGAACCTACGACCTCAAGGTTATGAGCCTTGCGAGCTACCAGGCTGCTCCACCCCGCGATAATTTATATTTTTTCTATTTTTACAGCTTTTAATTTACTGTTCTCTTCCAGAATTTCAAATTTAATTTTTTGATTTTCTTTCAATACTCGCAGTTTTGAATTCTCTAATTCCGAAACATGGAGAAAAATATCCTTATTTGTGTCATCCTCCACTATAAATCCATATCCCTTCTTAGCATTAAACCACTTCACTGTACCGACTGGCATAAATCTTTCTAAAATTTTGTTTAGTGAATGTTATTAGTATCTTGACTTAAGTTTTTGAAGTTTTTTTATTCTCTTTTTATTTTCAGTCTTAATTCTCTTTTTTTTTTCAGATGGTTTTTCGTAATTACTTTTCATTTTAATTACTTTGAAGAATCCCTCTTTCTGTAATTTTCTTTTTAAAACCCTTAATGCCTGTTCGACATTGTTATCTTTAACTTCAATTTTAATAACATCCTCCTATATTAATAATAACGCCATTTATCATTTACAAAATCTATTGCCCAGAAATATCCTGAGATCTTTTTAATTCTCTTTGCTTTAGTTTCTGTTCTCTTTCAACTCTTCTTTTAGCTTTAGCCAAAGCTAGTTCAAAAGCATTTTGAGTACAAAGACCAAGTATGACGGGATCTTTTGCTTTTAAGTTGGAGTAATTCCAGTAACTTTTTTTTCTGATTAACGTAACAGTATTTTTTGTATTTCCAATTAGTTTAGCAATTTGACCATCTTTTAATTCAGGATAATTTTTCACTAACCATAAAACAGCATCTGGCCTATCCTGTCTTTTAGATAGAGGAGTATATTTAGGTTTTTTTCTTTCAACTACTTGAACCTCCTCAACCTTTTTAGATATTTTTAATTCTCTCGATGAGTCTTTTGAGCAAGACTCGATTTCTTCTCGAGTGAGCTGCCCAGCTAAAATAGGATTGTAAGCTTTAATGCCTTTTGCAACATCACCATCGGCAATTCCTTTAACTTCTAATTCATGCAATTTACAAAAGTTAGCAATTTGTTTAAAGGACAAGGTAGTATTTTCAACAAGCCATACAGCAGTTGCTTTTGGCATAAAGGGTGCATCGTTCATAATTAATTATTTTTTTTTAGCAACTAAGTTACTATATTTTTTATTGAATTTACTAACTCTGCCCTTGTCAATAATCTTTTGAGATCCACCTGTCCATGCAGAATGAGAGATAGGATCAATGTCTAATTTAAGCACATCATTTTCTTTTCCCCAAGTCGATCTCGTTTCAAATTCTGAACCATCTGTCATTTTGACAGTTATTTTATGATACTTCGGGTGAATATTTTTTTTCATAGGGGACATCTATATCATAAAATTGATTTTCTTAAAGATTTAAATTTAAATGTTTTTTCATATCTTCATGAATTAAATAATTTGAGGCTAATACTTTTCTTTTAAAAACGTCAGTTGGTTTGTCTTGAATATATTCAATATAACCTCCAGCTTCTTTAAGTATTATCGTTCCAGCTCCGATATCCCACAAGTTAAGTTCGTTATGCCAAAAACCATCTAACCTTCCACAAGCAATGTATGAAATGTCAAGCGCAGCGCAACCTAATTTTCTGATTGGAGAGTCCAATTTTTTTGAAAATTCAACATATTCATCAAAAGTTTTATTCTTAATTTTGGATGAAAAATTTGGTCCGCCAGTCACAATAATTGCATCTTTAAGATTTTTTTGTTTTGAAACTCTAATTCTTTTATTATTTAAAAAAGATCCTAAGCCTTTTTCAGCTACAAACATTTCATTTTTTATTGGATCAAATACTATACCAGATTTAATTTCATTATTTTCCATATAGGCTACCGAAATAGCAAAATGTGGTATTCCTTTTAAAAAGTTGGTGGTCCCATCTATTGGATCGATAACCCAAAACTTTTTTTGGGAACTATTTTCTACCATACCGGACTCTTCTGTTATAAATGAAACATCTGGTTTAGAATCAGTTAAAACATCCATGATAATTTTTTCAGTTCTTTTATCTGCATTAGTTACAAAATCACCAGGTCCCTTTTTGGAAACTTGTAAATTTTCGATTTCACCGAAATCTCTCATCAAAGGTTTTGCAGCCTTGATACAAGCTTTATAAATAATATTTAAGGTTGGTGAATTTAAAATCATTAATTACTTTTTTTTACGTATTCTAAAGTTCTTGTATCAATAATAATTTTATCACCATCACCTATAAATGGCGGCACCATAACTGTAATTCCATCTTTTATTTTAGCAGGTTTATAAGAAGAGGCAGCAGTTTGTCCTTTTACAACAGCCTCAGTTGACTCCACTTCAAATTCTAAATTAATAGGTAGTTCAACGCTAATAGGTTTTTCATCAAGAAACGTTAGATCAATTTCTAAATTTTCAGATAACAAATTGATTTTTTCTCCAAACAATGAATAGGGAACAGAGATTTGTTCAAAGTCTTTACTATTCATTAAGTAACAAAAATCTTTATCACTATATAAATAATTAAATTTTCTTTGATCAACATCAGCCTTTTCAACCGTGTCACTTGATCTAAAACGTTCATTAAGTTTTGTTCCTTTAGTAACACTTTTTAACTCAACTTGATTAAAAGCTCCGCCTTTACCAGGTTTTACATGCTGGGTTTTTAAAACAGACCAGAAATCATTTTTATGTTCAATGATCATTCCTGGTTTAATTTCATTACAACTTATTTTCATAGTTTAAACTTTTCAAAGCCTCGAATTCGTTGGATGACGGGTTATTCCAAATAAAAGAGGAAATTGCAATAAAATTTACACCTTGTTTAAGTAATCTTCTATAGTTTTTATTATTAATTCCACCAATGGCTACTAATGGTATTTTAGTCTTTTTTTTTGTCCATTTTATTATTTCCAATCTACTTCTTTTTGCTTCTGGTTTAAGTTTTGATTTAAAAAAAGATCCTAATGCAATATAGCTAACCTTGTTTTTTATTGCTTCAGCAACTAATTTCTTTGAGCCATGACAAGTAACTCCAATAATTTTACTCTTTAAAATTTTTTTTGCTTCAATGAAAGAAGCATCTT